>ENA-UOJT01000447-UOJT01000447.1-human-gut-metagenome-genome-assembly--contig:-C15-NODE-447-length-30497-cov-128.854970_pt1 | contig 30497 bp, 19 predicted proteins | sample MGYA00242357_ERZ723904 | MGnify/ENA metagenome assembly ERZ723904 | reverse complement strand
GTAATAACCCAGGGCGATGCCCTGGGCTAGGAGCTTTTGGGCCTTCAGCCCGTTTCTTGAACCACTTGCGAAACCATTTTTCCCTATTTCATGCGATCGTTTTTTGATGGTTTGCCCTTGGTTTTTCTTTTCAACATGCGTTTTTGTGAAAACGAACCCCTCAAATCGTGGTGAAACCTTGATTTTGATGTAGCACTTTCGTAGTCAATTCTGCGGCCTAAAGACCGGAAAGCAAGCCTTGCGAGACCTATTTTACCCCATTTTCTTCGGCTTTTATCGGCTATCATATCGACTATGTTGTCGAATATAGAGGTGAAAGTAAAGTTGTAGAAAGGGATAATCTGTTGGTAATAAGCCTTTTAGAGAGAAAAGGGTGTGTGGGCTTTGTTCCAGTTCCAGTTGTTCCAGTTATTTTTTGAGGGTATGCAAAATCCTATTACCCCTATATATAATATATAACTAATTAGTTATTAAGTAGTTATAGGTAATAAGAGAAAAATGGGGGTGTCTCGAAATTAATTGGAATACTGGAACAACTGGAACGCTCTTCTTTCTCCGAGGCTTCTCAAGTGCTGTGATGCCTCTTTTCTCCAAGGCCCTTCCCTTCCAAGGATGTCCTCCTCTCTGAGGCCCTTTCTGTGATGGCCCTTCCCCTCGCTGGCCCCAACCATTTGCTCGAAGCTTCGACAGAAGGGTATTTCCGTCTCCTTGCGTCTCATTGCGTCTCATTCCACCCTCATCACCCGTTATCTCACGTTATCACCCGTTATCTCACGTTATCACCCGTTATCTCACGTTATCTCACCCAATCGCATCCAATCGCATCGTATCGCACTATTGGGTTGGCAGAAAGACCTAACTTTGCAGCATGAACACGATTCTTGGGTAGGCCCGCCTCCCGATTGGCCACGGCAGACGCCCGCCTCCCCTGCAGAATCCATGTCTCCACGGTCTTTGACATACTGACACACAAAGGGCGGGCCCAACCTGTGACAGGCCAGGCGCCCCCCCCCCTCAGCCCCAAAGAGAGAAGAGAAATCCCCTACGTCTCCTCGCGCAGGAAGTCGAGCGCCTGGCGAGCCTTCTCGTCGCCGACGGTCTGTTGCATTTTAGCGTGATAGGACGACGTGAAATCTGCATTTTAGCGTGATAGAAAGATCAAAAACCTGCATTTTAGCGTGATAGAACGAGGTAAAATCTGCATTTTAGCGTGATAGAAAGGTCAATAATCTGCATTTTAGCGAATTTTAGAGTCGCTAAATGGCTCGCTTTCAGCATTTTAAGTATATTTGTACTTGAATAGACAAATATGCTTACGTTTATAGTGGAAGAAAGAGTCATGCTTCAAGTATTGACAGAGCAAAAAGGAAACGGCATTTATTGACTATATTACTGATGGCGGTTTTCCGAAAATGCGGTACTTGCGCGACAAACGCGGATACGTACAGAGGTCTCATGGAGGCCATCATCACAAAAGATATACAGCAACGTTTCAAAATCCGAAACACAGATGCCTTGCGGAAAAAAGCATCCATGTATGCTCCGCAATAGAGTGGCTTCTGAAAATGGAGTGATTGGGTTGTTTGTGTTATCTCCACATTCAACCGTTATACGCTATACTTGTTGTTTTGGTTGTGCTTCTTGTTCGGCAGGCCGTTTTGGAAACAACGCACACATCCCTGTCACTCCATTTTCTGTTTAAACCTAAAAATCCCCCTATGCCCCCTCGCGAAGGAAGTCGAGCGCCTCGCGAGCCTCCTCGTCGCCGACGGTCTGGTCGATGATGGGCCGGCCAAAACCACTCAGGAGCACGGAACGGATCTCTCCGTGGTGCGACTTCTTGTCGTGGTGCATGAGCGTGACGAGCTCGTCGTAGTCCTGGCAACTGATGGCCGGCGTGCCGTAGAACTCGCGTACGAAGCGCACGGTCTGCTGCATCTGCTCCGTGGGGAAGCCCGTGCGGAGCGTAGAGAGATAGAGCTCGCAGACCAGTCCGAAGGCGACGGCATGGCCATGGGGCAGCGCCTGTCGGCTGAGCGACCACTCCTCGATGGCATGGCCGAAGGTATGGCCGAGGTTGAGCGACTTGCGGATGTCCTTCTCCAGCGGGTCGCGCCTCACGTAGCGGAGCTTGATGTCGATGCTCGCCTCGATCATCTTGGCCAGCTCGTGCCAGTCGGGCTGCGAGAGGTCGAAGCCGACGAGTCGGGCCCATCGCTCCTGGCTGTCGAGGAGACCGTGCTTCAGCATCTCGGCATAGCCGCTGCGAAGGTCGTCCGTGTCGAGCGTCTTCAGCCAGTCGGTATTGATGATGACGCGGGAAGCATCCTGGAAGGTGCCGATCTCGTTCTTCATGCCCCCGAAGTTGATGCCCGTCTTGCCTCCCACGCTCGCATCGACCATGGCCAGCAGCGTGGTGGGGACGTTGATGAAACTGAGGCCCCGCTTGAAGGTCGCTGCCGCGAATCCGCCGAGGTCCGTCACCATGCCGCCGCCGAGATTGATGACGAGCGAGTGGCGGTTGGCTCCGCCCTTCTGCAGCCGCTCCCAGACGCGCGTGAGCTGGCGCAGGTTCTTGTTGGCGTCGCCATCGACGATCGTGATCACCTCTGCCTGGCGCAGGGTGGGGAAGTGGGCCATCTCGCTCCAGCAGAAGCGATGAGAACTGGTGTCGCAGATGACGAAGATGCCATCGTGCTCACACTCGGAGATACACAGCGCGAGATCGCTCTCGAAACGATCTGATAGGATGATTCTCTGTTCCATATCTGTTTCCTTTCTTTGTCTGTTCTTATTCTATACAAAATTATCATTTTTCGTCGTAACGACGGTCAAAAGCTGGTTGTTTTAACAATAATACACATTTCGGCTTCCGTTCTTGCGCATCCACCCGCCGTAGTGCGCAAGATTGTAAGGGCAGACCAAGACGACACGAGCAATGCTTCGCCAGGACATATAGACAACAACTGATACAATGCTTCGCCAGGACATGATAGAAAAACAACTTGAACAACTTTTACAACTATGAACAACGCTTCGCGGGGACATTGTCTCTTCGAGGCCCATGCTAACCAAGGCAGGATTGCAATACGCGCGAAGCTTGTAGGTTCCATTTCATGGTACCCTTTCTCGCCATGGCTAAACTCGAGCGAGCTCGGTTCTGCGCATGGCTTATCGAAGCGTTGTTACTTGTTGTAAAAGTTGTATTTGTTGTTTTCCCAAATTCAGCAGGAATTATGTCCCCGCAAGCCTTGTGTTTTGGTGTTTACCTGGCAGCAGGACGTATTGGCAACTTTAGTTGTTTTTCCCCATCAGCAGGTCGCGTTTTCTGCGAGCCCATTTTAAACCATTGGGGCGCTGGCGCATCCTAAGACAGGACGAAGCGATAGATAGAAAGCAAGAACAAGAGCAAAAACAAGAACAAGAGCAAAACAATAGTAACTACACAAGAACAAGATGGATATAAGAAAGAGAATCAGTATAGTCCTGGTGGCACTCCTGGCCCTGGTGGGCGTCTCGGCCCAGGCACAGACCGTCTCTGGCACGCTCATCGACGGCCAGCACAAGCAGCCCCTCGGCTACGCCGTCGTCCAGCTGCTGGGATCGGACAGCACCTACGTCTCGGGCACGACGAGCGACGACACAGGCCGCTTTGCCCTCGCCGTCGCGCGGGGCGGCCGCTACATCCTCAAGGTCTCCTTCGTCGGTATGCGCACGCTCTGCCACGACGTCGTGGTCGCTGGCGGCAAGGACAAGGAGGTCGGCGCCCTCACGCTCCAAGCCGACGAGCACGTGCTGCGCGAGGTGACGATCGCCGCCCAGGCCCCGAAGATCGTGCTCAAGAACGACACCTTCCAGTATAACGCCTCCGCCTACCGCGTGGCCGAGGGATCGACCGTCGAGGCCCTGGTCAAGGTGCTGCCCGGCGCTGAGATAGGCGACGACGGGTCGATCAAGATCAACGGCAAGGAGGTGAAGAAGATCCTCGTGGATGGCAAGGAGTTTATGACCGGCGACACCAAGACGGCGCTGAAGAACCTCCCCGCCGCCATCATCGACAAGGTGAAGGCCTACGACCAACAGAGCGACCTGGCCCGCGTCACGGGCATCGACGACGGCGAAGAGCAGACCGTGCTCGACTTCGGCATGAAGCAGGGCATGAACAAAGGATTCTTCACCAACATCAACCTCTCCATGGGCAACCACGGGCGCTATAGCGAGCGCGGCATGGCGGCCTACTTCAAGGACAACTTCCGCATGATGGGTTTCCTCTCGGCCAACAACGTCGGCGACATGATGTTTGGCGGCGGACGACGGGGCGGATTCGGACAGACCCGCCAGGGGCTCAACAACACCAAGATGGCGGGCATCAACATGAACTACGACAACGGCAAAACCTGGCAATGGGACGGATCCCTGCGCTGGAACCACAACAACGGCGACCTGCAGGCCAAGGTCTTCTCCGACAACTTCCTGGCCTCGCAGCACGCCTACACGCGCCGCCTCAGCCAGCAGTACACGCGGTCCAACAGCTGGGACGGGCGCTTCCGCCTGGAGTGGACCCCCGACTCGATGTGGAACGTGATGTTCCGGCCAAGCCTGCAGCTCAGCAAGAGCGACGGCCTCGACGTGAGCACCTCGGCCACCTTCTCCGAAGATCCCTATGCCCAGGGCGACGACCCGCTCGCCGAAGACCTGCTCGCGACCATGCAGGCCCAGGGCACCCTGGTCAACTGCCAGCGCAACACGACCGTGACCTATGGCGACAACACCTCGGCACAGGCCTCGCTGCAGGTCAACCGCAAACTCTCGGCCAACGGGCGCAACGTCACGCTCCGCCTCCAGGGCAACTACAACGACGCCGACGCCAAGACCTTCTCCACCCAGGACCTGCAGTACTACCAGCTGCTCGATGCCCTGGGCCAGGACTCCATCTACCGCGCCTACCGCTACAACCTCATGCCCACCAAGAGCCACGGCATCGGCGTGGAGGCCACCTATAGCGAGCCCATCGCCCGCCGCACCTACCTGCAGCTGGCCTACCAGTACAACTACGCCCTGAGCAAGGGCGACCGATCCACCTACGACTTCTCCTCGCTCGGCGGCGGCTACTTCGACGGCGTCGAGCCCGCCTACCGCTCCTGGGGCAGCTACCTCGCCCTGCTGCAGCAGCCCCTCGGCAGCTACTTCGACCAGTCGCTGAGTCGCTACTCGGAGTACAAGACCCACACGCAGAACATCCAGCTCATGATCCGCATGAACCAGGAGAAGTGGCGATTCAACGCCGGCGTGCAGCTCCAGCCGCAGCACAGCATCTACCAGCAGGACTACCTCGGCGTCCACGTTGATACCGTGCGCAACTCCTTCGACTGGAGTCCGACGATCGACTTCCGCTATAAGTTCTCGCCACAGAGCAACCTCCGCCTCTTCTACCGCGGATCGGCCACGCAGCCCACGATGAGCCAGCTGCTCGACATCACGGACAATACCGACCCGCAGAACGTGAGCGTCGGCAACCCGGGCCTGCGTCCCGCCTTCACCCACCGCATCCACATGTTCTACAATGGCTACCGGCAGAGATACACGCAGTCGTGGATGACCTTCTTCCACTTCGCCTCCGTCCACAACGCCATCGGCAATAGCGTGACCTACGACGCCAGTTCGGGAGCCCGCGTGGTGAGGCCCGTCAACATCAATGGCAACTGGAACCTGAACGCGGGCGTGATGTTCAACACCAGCATCGACACCCTGGGCGTATGGAATGTCAACACCTTCACGACCGTCGATCTCAACCGCTACGCCTCGCTCCTGCAGCAGTCGCGGCAGAGCCTCGTGGAGCGCAACATCACCAATCAGACCAACCTCAGCGAGCGACTGACCTTCAGCTATCGCAACAGTTGGCTGGAGGTGGCCCTCGACGGGTCGGTGGAGTATAACCACACGAATAACCAGCTGCAGTCGGCGCAGAACCTCAACACCTGGCGCTTCGCCTATGGTGGATCCATCAACCTCACGGCGCCCTGGGGCACGAGCCTCTCCACGGACCTCCACATGAACAGTCGCCGAGGCTACAACGACGCCTCGCTCAACAGCAACGAACTGCTTTGGAACGCCCAGGTGGCACAGAGCTTCCTGCGTGGCAAGCCGCTCACGATCTCGCTCCAGCTCTACGATATCCTCCACCAGCAGAGCAACCTCTCGCGCGTGGTCAACGCCATGGGCCGCACGGATACGGAGTATAACAGCATCAACAGCTACGCGCTCCTGAAGATCTCCTATCGCTTCAACCTCTTCGGAGGCAAGCCGCAGCACCCAGCAGGCGTGCGCCGTGGAGACGACGGCCCGATGATGGGCCCTCCGGGTGGACGCCCGCCCATGGGTCATCCCGGAGGACGCCCCTTCTGACGCCCGTTAGCAAAACAGCGTGATGGTTTTCGATCTGTATCGCTTGCTGATGAAGGAAAACAACTTGAACAACTTTTACAACTTTGAACAACGCTTCGCGGGGACATTGCCTCTTCGAGGCCCATGCAACTAAAGGTTGCTTGTAGTGAAACAACAATATACAACGCTTCGCCTTGGATATTTCCTGACATTTTGTCCTGGCGAAGGGTTCCATTTTATGGAACCCTTTGTTGTATTTTGTTGTTTACCTTGCAGCAAGATTGCTCAAGGCGAAGCGTTGTTCATGATTGTATTGGTTGTATGAGTTGTTTTCCCCTATAAGCAGGACGTTTGTCCACGTCTTGTTGCTTGTTCTTTCCCTTTATATTATAGTCAAAAATAGAAAAAAATGAGCCCTGAATGTTTTGGCATTCAGGGTTTTTTCGTATTTTTGCATCGGGGATACGCTTTTTGCCTTTTGGTGGATGCGAATCTCGCTCCTTCCAAGGACCGAGAGGCCGAGGGAGACATCATTAAAAAAGTAGAAATAAAACAGAAAGAAAAGTATGTTGCTAAACGCTTTGTGGATCGTGGTGGGCGTGGTGCTCGTCCTTTGGGGCGCCGACCGACTCACCGAGGGGGCGGTGGCCGTGGCCGAGCGGCTCCGCGTGCCCCAGATAGTCATCGGACTGACCATTGTCGCCCTGGGCACCTCCATGCCCGAGCTCTGCGTCAGCGTCGTCTCCGCCCTCAAGGGCACTCCTGACCTGGCCGTTGGCAATGTCGTGGGAAGCAATATCTTCAACGCCCTGCTCATCGTGGGCGTGGCCGCCCTCGTGGCCCCTATGACGATCCTGCGATCCACGGTTTTCAAGGACGTGCCCTGCGCCCTCGTGGCCTCGGTCGTCCTACTCATGATGTGTCAGAACGACTGGGTCATCACACGCCTCGACGGCGCCATCCTCTTCGTCTTCTTCCTCGTCTTCATGCGCCTCACGATCAAGGGCGCCACCTCGGCCCAGCCTGTCGCGCAGCCTGCCCAAGGAGAGACAACCCAAGGTCAGACAGCCCAGGAGGCCGCAGCCGACGAGGCTTCTGCCAAGCAACCCATGAAGGGCTGGTTGGCCGTACTGTGGATGGTCGTGGGCCTGGCCGCCCTCATCGGCGGCAGCAACCTGTTTGTCGGAGGCGCTACCGAGGTGGCACGCGCGCTGAACGTGAGCGACGCCGTCATCGGACTGACCATTGTGGCGGGTGGCACCTCGCTGCCGGAACTCGCCACGAGCGTCGTGGCGGCCAAGAAGGGCAATAGCGGCATTGCCATCGGCAACGTCCTCGGCAGCAACGTCCTCAACATCCTCTTCATCCTGGGCCTCACGGGCATGATCTCGCCCATGCACATCGAGGGCATCACCAACGTGGATCTCTACATGATGCTCGTCTCGACCATCATGATCTGGTTTTTCTCCTTCACCAAATATACCATCGAGCGATGGGAGGGAGCCGTCCTCGTGCTCACCTTTGGCGGCTACATGTGGTACCTCCTCGCCTAAAGCGGGGGAAGTCGTGGTCTCCGTTCGCCTAAGGGCGCTCCGCTCGCTACGCAGTATTCACCAATTTTTAAACAACTTACGATATGAACAAAATCAGACTATTACCATTGGTCGCTGCCTCCCTCCTCTCGCTGGGCACGGCGGCGCAAACGAGTTTTCCAGGCGCTGAGACCATCCGCTACGAGGCGCCCGAGGGCACGACTCACGCCCATCAGGTGAGGAGCGCCACCAGTTTCTATGACCCGGGAGAGGGCGTGGCCTACCTCGATAGCGTGACGTATTATACGGCCGACTACGTGGAGGCCGAGGACGGCAGCGTCTATTTGTCCAATCCCTTCGTCTTCTTTCCCACCGACACGTGGCTCAAACTCGACCGTGCCGAGGGCGACACCCTTGTGGCGCGCCTGCCCCAGGCGATGTTTGAGGGCGACGATGGGACCGTATTCTATGCGCGCCGCATGGTGCTCAGCGACCGAGGCGACGGGGAGCTCGACTGTCTGCCCGACGAGGCTGAGACCGACGTCCGCTTCACCCTGCGCGGCGATACGCTCGCCCTGGTCGATGGAGGCCTCGACGAACAGGGCATGCCTCGCTACATCCTCGGACTGGCCACGGCCACGGGAGGCTGGAGCTGCTATGGCGAGGGACTGACCACGATCGTGCCACTCCGCTATGAGCCCACGCAGAAGCCTGAGGGAAAGCCCGAGCAGACCATCCATTTCGTCCATTATACCCTCTTCATAGAGGATGATATGGACGAGGAGGTGCCTGCCGTCTGCGATGGCGACAAGATCTACTGGCAGTTGCCCTATAGCTCCAACAGGGACGAGACCTACTGGGTGGTGGGCGAATGGCGCGACAACCGCATCACCGTCCTTCCGCAGTATCTTGGCGTAGATACGTGGTCCTGTCTCCACCTCTTCGCCATGCCTGCAGACTATCTGCCCGAATCCTCCCAGCTTGACCCCTTCGACCTGAAGGATATGCTGGTCCTCAACTACAATCCCTCCACGGAGACCTACGAGACCGAGTACAAGACCCAGACCCTGCTCGTCAACGTGGGGCCCGACCGCGTCTATTACGCCGACTCCTATGTCACGCCCCGCTTGCAGTCGTTGCCTTCCACCTCCATCCTTTCGCGCCCGCGCCTCGACACCCCCGCGTCCTCAGTCTGCTACGGTCCTGACGGACGCAGACTCCGCCAGCCAACGCGCCACGGCATCGTCCTCCGCCGTCAGGCCGATGGCACGGTCGTCAAGCAGGTGGCCCGGTAGCGTCAAAACGATCTGCTGAGTAGGGAAAACAACCAATACAACTTTTACAACAAGTTACAACTTTACACGCTTTGCGTGTCACAATCTTGCTGCAAGGTAAACAACTAAATACAACGCTTCGCCTTGGACACATTTGCTGCTGATTTGGCGAAGCGTTGTTACTTGATGTACATGTTGTTCAAGTTGTTTTTCTTGTGTGTCCCGACGATGGACCCGTTATTGTTATACCGGTTGTTTTCTACTATTTTCGCAATTCTTTTCCCCGCGACACGCTGTTTCCGCGGTTGTTTTCCCCGCAATACGCTAAAAAACAGTAAAAAGATACGCCCTTCGGAATATTCTTTGTATCTTTGCAAACGTAGAAATAATTATAGAATCATATCTTAGGTAATATGAACATTTTAGAAATGAGCGACCAGGAGATTGGCCGCCGACAAAGTTTGCAGCAGCTGCGCGAGATGGGTATCGACCCGTATCCCGCAGCAGAATATCCTACCAACGCTTTCTCTACCGAGATCAGAGACGAATTTAAGGAGGACGAGAAGCGCGAGGTGGTCATTGCAGGACGTATGATGAGCCGCCGTATCATGGGCAAGGCCAGCTTTGTCGAACTTCAGGATAGCAAAGGCAGAATCCAAGTTTACATCACCCGCGACGACATTTGCCCGGGCGAGGACAAAAACTTATACAACGTAGTTTTCAAGAAGTTGCTCGACATCGGCGACTTCATCGGCGTGCGTGGCTTCGTCTTCAAGACCCAGATGGGCGAGATCAGCGTCCATGCCCAGGAGCTCGTCCTCCTGTCGAAAAGCCTCAAGCCGCTGCCCATCGTCAAGTACAAGGACGGCGTGGCCTACGACAAGTTTGACGACCCCGAGTTGCGCGCCCGTCGCCGCTATGTCGATCTCGTCGTCAACGACGGCGTCAAGGACACCTTCCTGAAGCGTGCCACCGTGCTTCGCACCATGCGCGCCTTCTTCGACCGCCACGGCTATACCGAGGTCGAGACCCCGACCCTCCAGTCCATCGCCGGAGGCGCCTCGGCCCGCCCCTTCATCACCCATTTCAATGCCCTCAACGTCGATATGTACATGCGTATCGCCACCGAGCTCTATCTGAAGCGACTGATCGTAGGTGGATTTGAGGGCGTCTATGAGATCGGCAAGAACTTCCGCAACGAGGGTATGGACAAGTTCCACAACCCCGAGTTTACCTGCATGGAGCTCTACGTGCAGTATAAGGACTACAACTGGATGATGGCCTTCACCGAGCAGCTGCTCGAGACCATCTGCAAGGCCGTCAACAACGGCGCCACGGAGGTGAAGCATGGCGACCACGTCATCTCCTTCAAGGCTCCCTTCCGCCGCCTCCCCATCCTCGAGGCCATTCAGGAGAAGACGGGCTTCGACTGCACGGACAAGAGCGAGGAGGAGATCCGCGCCTTCTGCCTCTCCAAGGGCATGGAGGTCGATGAGACCATGGGCAAGGGCAAGCTCATCGACGAACTCTTCGGAGAGTTCTGCGAGGGCACGTTCATCCAGCCGACCTTCATCACCGACTACCCCGTCGAGATGTCGCCGCTGACGAAGATGCATCGCAGCAAGCCCGGACTGACCGAGCGCTTCGAGCTGATGGTCAACGGCAAGGAGGTGGCCAACGCCTACTCCGAGCTCAACGACCCCATCGACCAGGAGATGCGCTTCAAGGAGCAGATGCGCCTGAGCGAGAAGGGAGACGACGAGGCCATGATCATCGACCACGACTTCCTGCGCGCCCTGCAGTACGGCATGCCGCCGACCAGCGGTATCGGTATCGGTATCGACCGTCTGACGATGCTCATGACGGGCCAGGAGACCATCCAGGAGGTGATCCTCTTCCCCCAGATGAAGCCGGAGAAGAAGATGCCGCAGGACAGCATCGAGGCCTGGGCAAAGATCGGCGTGCCTGAGGAGTGGGTCTATGTGCTCCGCAAGGCGGGCTTCAACCTCCTCTCCGACATCTGTGGCGAGAAGGCTCAGGGCCTGCAGCAGAAGCTCGGCGAGATCAACAAGAAGTATAAACTCGGCTATGAGAAGCCGTCGGTCGATGAGATCCAGCGCTGGATAGACGCTGTGACCCCGGCTGAGACGGAGGCATAGGCCGAAGGATTACTCTATATAAAAAAGTAATAGTCAACTACAGGAAGCGCGATGGTAAACGGACGTATAGCTGTCATAGGTAGCGGCAGTTGGGCTACGGCCTTGGCCAAGGTGATAGTGGAGCACACCCACGAAATAGGGTGGTATGTGCGGCGCCCGATTACCATCGACCGCTTCAAGCTGCTCCGCCACAACCCGGGCTATCTCCGCAACCTCGCCTTCGACGTCGCGGAGATAGACTTCTCGTCGGACATCAACTACATCGTCTCCCACTACGACACGCTGCTCTTCGTCACGCCGTCGCCTTATACGAAGGAACTGCTCGACAAGGTGCGCGTGCCCATGCGCGACAAGTTTGTCGTTACGGCCATCAAGGGAGTCGTGCCGGGCGAGAACACGGTCTTCACGGAGTATGTCCACAGGCGCTTTGGCGTGCCCGAGGGCCAGTTGGCCTGCATCTGCGGACCCTCCCATGCCGAGGAGGTGGCCCAGCAGCGCCTCACCTACCTGACCGTGGGCTGCACGGACGAGGCGCGGGCCCAGGCCTTCAGCAACGTGCTTCGCTCCCACTATATCAAGACCAAGACCTCGCGCGACGTGGTCGGCATCGAGTATGCGGCCGTGCTGAAGAACGTCTATGCCATCTGTGCCGGCATCTGCCGGTCGCTCGACTTTGGCGACAACTTCCACGCCGTGCTCATGACCAACGCCATGCAGGAGATGAACGCATTCCTCAATGCCCTCAACCCCATCTGGCGAGACATGCTCGACACGGTCTATCTGGGCGACCAGCTCGTCACGGGCTACTCGCGCCTCTCGCGCAACTACACGTTTGGCGCCATGATCGGACGGGGCTATACCGTCAAGGCGGCCCAGGCCGAGATGGAGATGATCGCCGAGGGCTATTTCGGCACGAAGTGTATGTACGTCATCGCCCAGGAGCTTCGCTCCCACCACGTCCACCTGCATACGCCGACGCTCGACACCGTCTATCGCATCCTCTATGAGAGGGCCAATGCCGCCGAGGCCATCAGGAGCATGACCAATCCGGGGGCGTGAGGCGATAGGATATATATAATAAGGATAACAAGGATGGACACCACCCATCCGCAACACAATAACACAACAAATCACACAATAGGTTTATGGAAAAGATTCGTTTAGACATCACCAAGGCGCTCTCCTTCCTCGATCCGGGGACCCTGGAGGCTTACGCACCTCAGGTAGCAGCGGCTCAGACCGCTTTGGAGCAGGGCACCTGCCCGGGCAATGACTTCCTCGGATGGCTGCATCTGCCGTCGAGCATCACACCGGAGTTTCTCAACGAGGTGCAGGCCGTGGCCGACACGCTCCGCAGCCAGTGCGACTATGTCGTCGTGGCCGGTATCGGAGGTTCTTACCTCGGCGCACGCGCCATCATCGAGGCCCTGGGCAATAGTTTCTCGTGGCTGGTCCGCGACGACCGCAACCCGGTCATCCTCTTTGCTGGCAACAACATTGGCGAGGACTACCTCTACGAACTGACCACCTATCTGAAGGGTAAGCGCTTTGGCGTGATCAATATCTCCAAGAGCGGCACGACCACGGAGACGGCCCTCACCTTCCGCCTGCTGAAGAAGCAATGTGAGGCTGAGCGGGGCAAGGAAGCTGCCAAGGACGTGATCGTCGCCATCACCGACGCCCACAAGGGTGCGGCCCGTGCGGCTGCCGACAAGGAGGGCTACAAGACGTTCGTCATCCCCGACAACGTGGGTGGACGCTTCTCGGTCCTCACGCCGGTGGGTCTGCTCCCGATCGCCGTGGCAGGATTTGATATCCGCCAGCTCGTGGCGGGCGCCCAGGACATGGAGAAGGCCACAGGACTGGACGTGCCCTACTGCGACAATATCGCGGCGCAGTATGCAGCCGTGCGCAACGCGCTCTACCAGAAGGCGGGCAAGAAGATCGAGATCATGGCCAACTTCCAGCCGAAGCTCCATTTCGTGGCCGAGTGGTGGAAGCAGCTCTATGGAGAGAGCGAGGGCAAGGATCATAAGGGCATCTTCCCTGCGTCTTGCGACTTCACGACCGACCTCCACTCCATGGGACAATGGATCCAGGAGGGCGAGCGCTCCATCTGGGAGACCGTGCTGAGCGTGGAGACGCCCGAGCATGAGCTCCTCTTCCCGCACGACGAGGAGAACCTCGACGGCCTCAACTTCCTGGAGGGGAAGCGCGTCGATGAGGTCAACAAAATGGCGGAGCTGGGCACGCGCCTGGCCCATTCCGACGGAGGAGTGCCGCAGATCCGTATCACCCTGCCGCGCCTCAATGCCTACTACATCGGCCAGCTCATCTACTTCTTCGAGATCGGCTGTGGCATTAGTGGCAACGTCCTCGGCGTCAACCCCTTCAACCAGCCGGGCGTGGAGGCGTATAAGAAGAATATGTTCGCCCTGCTCGACAAACCGGGATATGAGGCCGAGAGCAAGGCCATCCAGGAGCGTCTGAGCCAGGAGGCGTAAAGAGAGATAGCAACAGCATGGCGGCGTGTCTCGGAAGGCAAGGGCCTAACGGCTTTTCTCCGACTCTGACACGTCGCCTTTTTGATGGAATCAAGTGATTATGTTCGACAACGAGATCAAGCACTATTTGGATCAGCACGGCTACGAACGGTTTGACCCCAAGGCCGTACTGTTTGATATGGACGGCGTGCTCTATGATAGTATGCCCCATCATGCGAAGGCATGGAAGCGTGCCATGAGCGACTTCGGAATCCATTTCACGGAGGCCGACGCCTATGCCACAGAGGGGGCAAGGGGCGTGGACACGATCCGCGACTATGTGAAGCGCCAACTGGGGCGCGAGGTCGATGAGGCGGAGGCACAAAGGATGTATGACGTCAAGACGCGCTACTTCCATGAGTTGCCGGAGACGCGTATCTTCGACGGCGTGCGCCAACTGATGGGCTGGTTTGCGTCTCGCGGACTGAGCATCAATGTCGTCACGGGCAGCGGACAGCGGCCGCTCATCCTGCGCTTGCTCCACGACTTCGGCGACTTCCTCGACGAGGCGCATATCACTACGGCTTATGACGTGAAGAACGGCAAGCCGGCGCCCGATCCTTATCTCGCGGGACTGCGCAAGGCTGGCAACTTGCAGCCGTGGCAGGGCATCGTGGTCGAAAACGCTCCCTTAGGGGTGAGAGCGGGCGTGGCAGCAGGCTGCTTCACGGTCGCCATCAACTCGGGACCGCTCCCCGACGAGGCTTTGGCGGGGGAGGGGAGCAACTTGCTCTTTCCCAGCATCCGCAGTTTCCTTGTTGCGCTGGAGGACTGATTTCCGTCCTTTGGGTAAGTTTTTCCCAAAAAAGGGTTTCGGGAGATCGAGAGAAAATGGCTACCTTTGCAAGCGTTATCAATCACATAAAGAAGAAAGGTTATGTTAGGAAACTTCACTTATCACAACGCTACCAAAGTACATTTTGGTAAGGACGCGCTGGGCTTGCTCGGCGACGAACTCAAAAACTATGGTCCGAAGGTCATGCTCTCCTATGGCGGAGGCTCCATCAAGCGCTTTGGCATCTACGACCAGGTGGTCAAGGTGCTGCGCGAGGCGGGCAAGACCATCATCGAGGACGGAGGCGTCTTGCCCAATCCGGACATCGAGAAAGTGCTGGAGGGTGCTCGCAAGGTGCGTGAGGAGGGGGTGGATCTCATCCTCGCCGTCGGTGGCGGTTCCACGGCCGACTATGCCAAGGCGGTCTCGGCCTCAGCCTACCAGGAGCGCGATCCGTGGGACTACTATTTCAAGCATTTCGGCAAACTCGACAGTCGCTGGACGCCCGTGGGCGTGGTGCTGACCATGGCGGGCACGGGATCAGAAATGAATAGTGGATCGGTCATCTCCTCGCACAAGGAGGAACTGAAGTTGTTCAACCACTTCCGCAATCCTGACTTTGCCATCCTCAACCCGGAGTTTACCTACACCGTCCCGAAGTATCACATGGTGGCGGGCATCTACGACATCATGTCCCACATCCTGGAGCAGTATCTCTCGGGAAGCGATGACAACACGAGCGACTACCTGGCCGAGGGCCTCATGCGCTCGCTGATCGTCAGTTCGCGCAAGGCCTTGGTCAATCCCGAGGACTATGAGGCGCGCAGCAATATCATGTGGACGGCCACGTGGGGCCTCAATGGCCTGACGGAGTGTGGCAAGGCCACGGACTGGGAGGTCCACATGCTGGGACAGGCCGTGGCAGCCTTTACCAATGCCATCCATGGCCATACGCTCTCGGCAGTCTCGGGTGCCTACTACCGCCTGCTGATAGAGAAGAGCGACGAGGCCGTGGCCCGCTTCAAGCGCCTGGCCCTCGCTGTATGGGACGTGCGTCCCGAGGGCAAGGACGACAAGGCCGTGGCCCTCGAAGGACTGGAGACGATGGAGTCCTGGATGCGCGAGCTCGGCCTCGCCATGACCATCACGGAGGTTGATGCCAAGGAAGCCGACATCGAAAAGTATGCCGACGTCTGCCCCCGCAATACCGGTGGCTACCACACCTTGACCCGCGACGAAGTGATAGAGATCTATCGCCGCAGCCTGTAGTGGTCGCCTGTCCCATGCAACCAAAAGTTGTTTGGTAGGTAAACACCAATATACAACGCTTCGCCTTGGACATTTCCTGATTTTTTTTGTCCTGGCGAAGCGTTGCTCATGATGTTTACCTTGCGGCATGATTGCTCAATATGTTGTAAAAGTAGATCTTCCTACTCAACAAGTTGTATTGAAACAAAGGAAGTGTGCGATCTTGCAGTAAGTTTTCCGTAAAAAAACTTGGGAGAACCAAAGGAAATAGATATCTTTGCAAGCGTCGTCAATCACAAAAGAACAAACGTTATGTCAGAAGACTTTACTTGTTACAGCCCTACAAGAGTACATTTTGGTGAGGACGCGCTGGGCTTGCTCGGTGACGAACTCAAAAACTATGGTCCGAAGGTCATGCTCTCCTATGGCGGAGATTCCATCAAGCGTTCTGGCATCTATGACCAACTGGTCAAGGTGCTACGCGAGGCGGGCAAGACCATTATCGAGGACGGAGGAGTCATGGCTAATCCAGTTTTCGTGATCCATCGGGACTATGGTCGCATAGAGCCAGTAAAGGATGAGGAGAAGTTGGAGGAACCCATCCTTACTGTCAATGACAGACGAATGCCTTGCCCTGACATTGGGAGCGTGTTGGAGGGTGCTCGCAAGGTGCGTAAGGAGGGCGTGGACCTCATCCTTGCCGTAGGTGGCGGATTGATGGCCGACTATGCCAAGGCGGTCTCGGCCTCTGCTTATCAACAACGGAATCCGTGGGACTACTACTTCAAGCATTCTGGCAAGCTCGACAGTCGATGGATACCAGTTGGCGTGGTGCTAACGGAGTTGGGTACAGGGTCGGAGATGAATAGTATCTCGTTCATCTCCTTTGAAAGGGAGCAACTGTTGGTGGTTAATCAATTCTGCAGTTTCGAAACAGAGTTCGTCCCAAATAAGGATCGTCAGTTGTTGTTCACTCACTTCCGCAATCCAGACTTTGCAATCCTCAGCCCGGAGTTTGTCTATGCCGATCCTGACTCGGATTATTTCTCGAGGCCGAGCATATACGGCACTATGTCCTGCCTCCTGGAGCAGTATCTTTCGGGAAACAACGACGATACGAGCGACTTCGTGCTCGAGGGTTTGATGCAAAACTTGATAGATAATTCGCCCATGCTCTTGGACGACATAAGAGTCCATAAGGCATACAACGATGTTATGTGGACGGCAACGTGGGGACTTTATGACCTGGCGAAGTATGACAATGTCATGAACTGGGATCTCTATATGCTAGGATTGGCCGTGTCAGCCTTTGCCTATGTCAGCCATGACGATATGCTCTCGGCAGTCTCGGGTGCTTACTACCGCCTGCTGATGGAGAAGAGCGACGAGGTTTTGGCCCGCTTCAAGCGCCTGGCCCTCAAAGTTTGGGGTGTGCGTCCCGAGGGCAAGGACGACAAGGCCGTGGCTCTCGAAGGACTGGAGTCTATGGAAATCTGGATGCGCAAGGTCGGCTTGGCCACGACCATCACGAGAATAGGTGCGAAGGAAAACGATATAGAAAAGTATGCCGATGTCTGTCTGCGCAATACGGCAGGCTTTCTGACCTTGACCCGCGACGAAGTGATAGAGATCTATCGCCGCAGCCTGTAGTGGTCGCCTGTCCTAATAGCGATAGGAAAAATTGAGGTTCTTCTCGAAAATGGTGTGATTCGACGTGGACACATAGAAAACAACTTGAACAACTTTTACAACAAGTAACAACGCTTCGCGGGGACATCGCCTCTTCGAGGCCCATGCAGACCAAGGGTTGCTGCAAGGGAAACAACTATGAACAACGCTTCGCCAGGACAGTAAGGATGCGCATTCAAGGCGAAGGTGTTCCATTTTATGGCACTTTTTCGCGCCATGGCATAACTTAAGCAAGCTCTGTTTAAGCTCATGGTTTACCAAAAAAGTTGTATTTTGTTGTTTACCTTGCAGCAGGATTGCTACACACAGTAGGTTGTAACTTGTTGTAAAAGTTGTATTTGTTGTTTTCCCTAACTCAGCAGGGCGTATTGGCAACAGCACAACCCCTATCACTCGATTTTCCGGAAGAACCAAAATTGAAGCAATAGAAGCAATAGAAGAAAGGGACTCACCAAGCCTTCACATGACGAAGGCCGATGAGTCCCATTCTCTTTTTTACCCGATGTCCTGTCGAGGCAGGACGCTTGTCTATTTTATTCCAATTATACGTTCTCTTCCTCTTTCTTCTCCGTGCCTTCCGTCACTTGCTCGGTAAGTTCTTCCCGCTTCTTTTCCTCCTCCTCTTTCTTCTCTTCCACCTTCTTGCGAGCCTCCTCGCTGAGTTCGGGGTAGGAGATACGGGTGTGGTAAATCGACTTCAGGCGCCCGATGAGCACGTTCTTGGCCGTTTGCAGGTCGCGGAAGGTGATGGGGCAGTCGTTGAAGAAGCCCTCGCGCACCTGTGACTGGATGATACTATCGACCAAGGCGCTGATGCTCTCGGGAGAATACTCCTTGAGAGATCGCGAAGCCGCCTCTACCGTGTCGCAGATCATCAGGATCGCTTGCTCACGCGTGAACGGGTTCGGACCCGAGTAGCGGAACAGGCTCTCATCGACCTCCTCGTCGGGATGCTCGTTGGTATATTTGATGTAGAAGTAGCGCGTCAGTCCCGTGCCGTGGTGCGTGGCGATGAAGTCGCGGATGACCTGTGGCAGGTGGTGCTCCTCGGCCAGGCGCAGACCCTCCGTGACGTGGCCGATGATGATGGCCGCGCTCTCCGTGTCCGACAGTTTGTCGTGCGGGTTGAAGCCCGCCTGGTTCTCCGTGAAATAGACCGCGTTCTCCATCTTTCCGATGTCATGGTAGAGCGCCCCCGTACGCACCAGTTGCGCCTTGGCCCCAATCTTGTTGGCTATCTCCGCTCCCAGGTTGCCCACGGTGATGGAGTGCTGGAACGTGCCCGGCGCCTTCTCGCTCAGTTCGCGAAGCAACGGGTTGTTTGTATTGGAAAGCTCGAAGAGCGTCACCGTTGAGGTGAATCCGAAGGCCTTCTCGATCACCAGCATCAAGGGATAGGTGAAGAGGAGGAAGAAACCATTGATCGTGAAGTGGTAGTAGATGGCGCGGTCGAGCTTCGAGACATCATCCGTCTGGATGAGCTGGAGCGCGAAATAGACCAGCGCCGAGGCAGCCGTGACGAGGATCGCCGTGAGGAATATCTGACTCCTTCGCGACAGTTCGCGGAGCGAGTAGATTGCCACGAGGCCCGCCACCAGCTGTACGGTGATAAACTCATACTGGTATTTCACGGCCACGGCACAGATGAGGATGGTCGTGACATGCTGGATGAAGGCCGTTCGCGAGTCCATGAAGACGCGCCCGAAGATGGGCGAGATGGCAAACGGGATGATATAGATGCTGAAGAACGGGTGCTTCATCATGAAGGACGTCAGGAGCGGGAAGAAGACGAGCAAGGCGTAGAGCATGGCTATGGATCGCGGCTTCGTGAAGTAGTCTTTGCGGAAGAGTGCCAGATAGAGGGTGAAGAGCGAGACGAGCAGCAGGATGTAGATGGTCTGTCCCGCTATGGTCGATCGCAATTCGTTCTCCGAGGCGCTCTGCTTCGCCATGGCACGCTCGTAGGAGTTGAGCACGAGCATCATCCGCGAGGTGACGATGTCGCCCTGGGTGATGATGCGCTGCCCCTTGAGCACCATTCCGCTTGCCTGCGTGATGAGGCTGAGATTGTCGTTGAGTTCCATCTCGCTCCGGCTTCGGTCGTAGCGGAGGTTGGGCGAGATGAAATCGTTGAGGTTGCAAGCCTGCAACTTGGCCCTCACCGGCATCAGACGGTCGTCGAGGAAGAGGTATTGGTAGGCGCCGAGCGTCGTCAGCACGCTATCCGTGGGCAGCGTCACGGCCTCTTTGCCCGTCACGACGCGGATGGCCGTCGTCGTGTCGCCATCGCTATACTGCGCCAGCTGGGTGGGGTCGAGCACGCCGCGCTCGTAGATCTGGTGCAACCTATGGGCGATGATCTGGACGTAGTTGCCCGTCAGTCCCGGTATGCCGTCCTTGAACTTCTCATGAAATGCCTGGAGCGACTGCTCCTCCACGCGGTCGTCCCAGTTGAAGTAGGGCTGGAAGCGTTCGCGCACGGAGTCGCGCTCATACTTCAGGGTCGCCTCCGACTTGAAGACGGGGAAGTCGATGGGAGCGATCAGGACGCCGTCCGTCCACGGCTGGCCCTCGCTATAGTGCAGAAGTCGGCTGCTGTCGCGGGGCAAAAACAGGACGATGATGGTCACGCTCGTCAGCACGAGTGCTATGCGCGTAAGGATGGAAGGCCAGTTGCTGGTGCCGTTATGTCTGAATTGCTTCATGATGCGTAATGTTCGTTTTGGTTGGTTCTTAGCCCTTAGTATAGGGGCATAAATGCCTTTACTCGGCGAAATTACGAAAAAAATATGGTATAATCGAAAAAAAAGCATTACTTTTGCCGAAAATTTTAGGCTATCCACGCTTATCAATTTATGATGGAAGAAAAATTTACAGCAGAAGCAGCGTCTTCGCAGGTGCGGGTTCGCTTTGCGCCCAGTCCCACGGGAGCGTTGCATATTGGCGGTGTTCGCACGGCTTTGTTCAACTATTTGTTTGCCCGCCAGCATCATGGATCGCTGGTGTTCCGCATTGAGGACACAGACTCCAGCCGCTTCGTACCGGGAGCGGAAGAGTATATCCTGGAGTCGTTCCGCTGGTTGGGTATCCACTTTGACGAGGGTGTCAGCTTCGGTGGAAGCCACGGCCCGTACCGTCAGAGTGAGCGCAGGGAGATCTATAAGGAGTATGTGCAGCAGCTCCTCGACGAGGGCAAGGCCTACTATGCCTTCGATACGCCCGAGGAACTGGAGCAGAAGCGTGCTGAGGTGAAGAACTTCCAGTATGACGCCCACACGCGACTGACGATGCGCAACTCGCTCACGCGTTCTGCCGAGGAGGTCAAGCAGCTCATCGACGACGGCGAGCAGTATGTCGTCCGCTTCCTCGTGGAGCCGGGCGAGGAGGTCGTGGTCCACGATATGATCCGTGGCGACGTCCACGTCAAGACCGATATCCTCGACGACAAGGTGCTCTACAAGAGCCACGACGAGCTGCCCACCTACCACTTGGCCAATATTGTCGATGACCACTTGATGGGCATCAGCCACGTGATCCGTGGCGAGGAGTGGCTCCCGAGTGCGCCCCTCCACGTCCTGCTCTACCGTGCTTTCGGCTGGGAGGACACCATGCCGCGCTTCGCCCACCTGCCGTTGCTGCTCAAGCCTGAGGGCAAGGGCAAACTGTCGAAGCGTGATGGCGACCGCCTCGGATTCCCCGTCTTCCCCCTGGAGTGGGAAGACCCGAAGACGGGCGAGGTCAGCACGGGTTTCCGCGAGAGTGGCTATTTCCCCGAGGCCGTGGTCAACTTCCTTGCCCTGCTGGGATGGAATCCGGGCACGGAGCAGGAGATGTTCTCGCTCGACGAGCTGGTGGATGCCTTCGACATCACGAAGTGCTCCAAGGCAGGAGCGAAGTTCGACTACAAGAAAGCGATTTGGTTCAACCACGAGTATATGCTGCGGAAGAGCGACGAGGAGATCGCAGGCCTCTTCGCGCCCATCGTGGCCAACAATGGCGTCGATACGACCATGGATCGTGTGCGCCAGGTGGTCCACATGATGAAGGACCGTGTCGATTTCGTCCATGAGCTGTGGCCGCTCTGCGCCTTCTTCTTCATCGCTCCCACGGAGTATGACGAAAAGACGGCGAAGAAGCGCTGGAAGGAGTATTCCGCCCAGCAGATGACCGAATTGGCGCAGGTGCTCCAGGAGGTCGAGGACTTCTCGGTAGAGGGCCAGGAGCCAGTGGTGATGAAGTGGGTCGAGGAGAAGGGCTACAAGCTCGGCGACGTGATGAACGCGTTCCGCCTGGCGCTTGTCGGTATCGGCAAGGGTCCCGGTATGTTTGACATCTCGGCCTTCCTCGGCAAGGAGGAGACCCTCCGTCGCCTCCATCGCGCCATCAGCGAACTGGGATAAGAACGGGCGGGCGCGCCCGCTATTCTGTCTCTCACGTCATTAGCTAATCATCAACCCTACAAGAGGTAATGTACAACTTCATCATGTATGCCATGCAACTGGGCGTCCGCATTGCTGCGCGCTTCGACTCGAAGGTGCGCAAGATGTGGCGTGGCGAGCAAGCAGCCTTTGGCGTGCTTCAGCAGCGGATCGATCCTTCGGCTCGCTATGTCTGGTTTCATGCCGCGTCGCTCGGCGAGTTTGAGCAAGGCCGTCCGTTGATGGAGGCCATACGCCGCGGGTTTCCCGACTACAAGATCCTGCTCACCTTCTTCTCGCCTTCGGGCTACGAGGTGCGCAAGGACTACAAGGGGGCGGACATCGTCACCTACCTCCCGATCGACACCGTCGGCAACGCGCGCCGCTTCCTTCGCACGGTACGCCCTGTCATGGCCTTTTTCGTGAAGTATGAGTTTTGGTACAACTACCTCCATATCTTGAACCATCGCGGGGTGCCGACCTATAGCGTGAGCAGCATCTTCCGCCCTGGTCAGATCTTCTTCCGTCCCTACGGACGGCAGTATGGCCGCGTGTTGCGCTGCTTCAGCCGCTTCTTCGTTCAGAACGAGGAGAGTAGCCTGCTGCTCTCCTCGATAGGCATCGACCAGGTGGAGGTTGTGGGCGACACCCGTTTTGACCGCGTGCTCCAGGTGAGGGAGGCGCGCAAGCAGTTGCCCCTGGTGGAGCGCTTTGTTGGCGACTCGCACCGTGTCTTCGTGGCAGGGTCCTCTTGGTTGCCCGACGAGGAACTCTTCCTTCGCTATTTTGCCTCCCATCCCGAGTGGAAACTCATCATCGCTCCTCATGTCATCAAGGAGGAGCACCTGGCGCAGATCAGCCAGTTGCTGCAAGGCAAGAAGGTGGCTCGCTACACCCAGTCGAGCGAGGAGACCGTGGCCGATGCCGACGTCTTGATCATCGACTGCTTCGGACTTCTCTCCTCGGTCTATCACTATGGTCGCGTGGCCTATGTGGGTGGAGGCTTCGGTGTGGGCATCCACAATGTGCTGGAGGCTGCGGTATGGGGTATGCCGGTCCTCTTCGGACCCAACAACAAGCATTTCCAGGAGGCGCAGGGACTGATAGCGGCCCAGGGTGGCTTCGAGGTCTCTGATGATGCGGGCTTTGCTCAGCTGATGGACCGCTTCACCAAGGATGAGGCTTTCCTCCAGGAGAGTGCGGGACGGGCTGCTGCCTTTGTCGAAAAACTCACGGGAGCGACCGAAAGGGTGCTCCAGGCCGTGAAGCCTGAACTGGAGAAGAACTGTCAAGCGCAGTCTTGATCAAACTTGGAAAGGAGTAATAAATGAAATATCAGATTACTTGCGACAACTGCGGAACGCAGTTTATCATCGATGCCGAACCGGGCATGACGGTCGAATGCCAATGTCCGGAGTGTCATGGCGTGATGCAGATCACGCTGCCCAATGCTGCCAAGGGTGAGCACTACGAGGCGCCCCGACCCACGGATGGCGGTCCGAAGAATCCTTGGCATGCAGCCACGGTGGACGAGGACGACCGCCCCAACCGGCGCTGGCTGTGGATAGGCGTGGCGGTAGTGGTGCTGGTTGTGGCCGTGATAGGCTTCGCCATGTTCTCTACCTCGTCGTCGCAGCCCGAGCAGCCTGATGTCCTGCCTGCCGATACCATTCCTTATGAGGAACCGGTGGTGGACGACAAACCGCAAACGCAGGTTGACACGATCGTCGAGCAGCCCGAACAGCCCGAAGTGGAAGAGGAGGTGCCCGAGGAGATAGAGCAGCCCGCTCCCGAGGATACTACGGGGACGGTGAGTGGCAGCAGCCAGAGCAAGACGGAGTCCAACAGCCATGGCCATGCGGCCGAGTAGCGTGGCATGGTGAGCCGAGGACTTCTCCGTCGGCAATGTCTCCGCCCTGGGTCCGATGCTCCTTTTATATATCTAACAAGGAGAAAAAGGGAGCTGCTAAGTGTTTTATAGGGTAAAAAGTACTTTTTTGAAAAATAATGCCGCAAAAATTTGCGCGAACGAAATATTCTTTCTACCTTTGCACCCGCTTAACGAGAAAGCTTGTTGAGTGTAACATGGTGGACGTAGTTCAGTTGGTTAGAGCGTCAGATTGTGGTTCTGAATGTCGTGGGTTCGAGTCCCACCTTCCACCCTCCAAGATTCCTTGCAACTCATGAGAGTTGCAAGGTTTTTCTTTTTCCCCCTATTTGCCCCTCATTTTAAGGATTCCTTTTTTTACCCTCATTTTTCAGCTTTACACCATTTTGCAACTCGGTTGCAAGAGTTTTCCCCTAATTTTGCACCGTCAAAGTACAAACGAGTGTACCGACCTCATTATTATCAAGAAAAATGAATCACAGAAAGAGTAAGAATAAGTGCGTCATTGCGGCAGCCTCCCTGCTGTTGCCCACGCTTGTCTATGCCCAGAGTGGGGCGGCGAGCTCCGTAGATCCCGTCTCCATAGCTTCGGATACGACCGAGGTGATGCTGCCCGACCAGCATATCAACGAGGTGACGATTACCAAGCGACAGACCGTCCGCTCGATGGGTGGTGCCATCAACGGCCAGGCGATGCTCAAGGGCGAGCTCTTCAAGGCCGCTTGCTGCAACCTCGGCGAGAGTTTCGTCAACAACCCTTCCGTGGATGTCAACTATTCGGACGCTGCCACGGGAGCGAAGCAGATCAAGCTCCTGGGCCTCGGCGGCACCTATGTGCAGATGTTGTCCGAGCTGTTGCCCAACTTCCGCGGTTCGGCTGCTCCCTTTGCCTTGGGCTACGTCCCTGGGTCTTGGATGAACAGCATCCAGGTGTCGAAGGGCAACGCCTCCGTCAAGAACGGCTACGAGGCCATGACGGGACAGATCAACGTCCAGTATCTGAAACCGGAGGACGAGCAGCAGGTGCAGTTCAATCTCTATGGCAGCAGCATGGGTAAGTTTGAGGCCAATGCGATGGCCAATCTCCATATCAATGGCAATGAGAATTGCGCCACCGAGCTGCTGACCCACTTTGAGAACAACTGGAATCATCATGATGGCAATGGCGATGGATTCCAGGACGATCCCCAGGTGAGACAGTACAACATCCAGAATCGCTGGTGGGCTCGTTCGGGTAAGTATATCTTCCATGGCAGCATCGGAGCACTCAAGGAGGACCGCAACACGGGACAGGTGAAAGGTCACGCCAATCCCCATGGTGAGCCTCTGTATAAAATAGATATTGAGACCAATCGCTACGAGGCTTCGATGAAGCACGCCTACGTCTTGGAGAACGAGCAGGAGAGTAGTTTCGCCCTGATGGGCAATGTCTCCATGCACCAGCAGAAGGCTGGCTACGGACTGAAAATCTATGACGTCAACGAGAAGAATGCCTACGCCTCTCTCGTCTTTGAGACCAATCTGGGTCATGAGCACAATCTCTCGACCGGTCTGAGCCTCAACCACGACTACCTCCATCAGAATGTGCGCCTCGTCCACGACGCGACGCTCCCCACTCAGACGATGATCGAAAGCGAGACCGTCCCCGGTGCCTATGCGCAATATACGTTCAACCTCCACCAGCGCTTCGTGGCTATGGCGGGTCTCCGTGTCGATCATAGCAACGTCTATGGCACGTTCCTCACGCCGCGCGCTCATGTGAAGTGGGTGATGAACGATGTGGTCACGCTTCGCCTGTCGGCGGGCAAGGGCTACCGCTCGCCGCACGTGCTGGCTGAGAGCAACTATGTCATGGCCAGCGGCCGCCAACTCGTGATCGGCAAACTGGGCCAGGAGGAGGCTTGGAACTATGGCGTCAGCACGGCCTTTATGATTCCCATCGCTGATAAGACGTTGAAGATCAATGCGGAGTACTTCTATACCCACTTCCTCAACCAGACCATCATCGACTACGATAGCGATCCGAAGACCATCACGATCTCCGACTTGGATGGTAGTAGCTACTCCCATACCTTCCAGGTGGACGCCAGCATCACGCCCATCAAGGGTCTCGACCTTACGGCCGCCTACCGCTACAACCTCGTGCGGGCCACTTATGGTGGTGTGCTGCGCGCCAAACCGTTGCAGAGTCGCTACAAGGGTTTGTTTACGGCAAGCTACAAGCCGGGCCTGGGGCTTTGGCAGTTTGATGCCACCTTCGCCCTCAATGGCGGTGGTCGTCTGCCTCAGTCCTACACGCTGGCCGACGGTTCTGCCTCTTGGGACAATACCTACAAGGCTTATCCCACGCTCAATGTCCAGGTCACGCGCGAGTTCCGCAACTTCGCTGTCTATGCGGGTGGAGAGAATCTGACGGGCTACAAGCAGAAGCATCCGATCATCGGTTGTGAGAATCCGTGGAGCGACAGTTTCGACTCTACGCTCGTCTATGGACCGATCAGCGGAGCCATGGTCTATGCGGGCATCCGTGCTCACTTCTAAGAGGACAACGAATAATTGTTTTCGTCGGAGAGCGGTTTCATACGAATAAAAATATGTAAAAAAAAGATAATCAAGGAGAATCAAGTTATGAAGAGATTTTTTGGATTTTTGCTGATGCTGCTCACGGTGGTGGCTGTTTCGGCCAAGGATATCAAGACGGTCATCCTCACTACCAATCCCGAACTGGAGTGTGGAAAGTGTGAGAACAAGGTGAAGGAGAACCTTCGCTTCGTCAAGGGTGTGAAGAACATCCAGGCTTCTGCCGAGACGCAGAAGATCACGGTAGTCTATGATGCCGACAAGACCACAGTGGAGAAGATTCAGAAGTCGCTGGAGAAGATTGGCTACAAGACGCGCCTCACTACCAAGGAGGAGGTGATCAAGGAGGGATGCCATTCCAACTGCTGCGACGGCAAATGATTTTCGCTGTGGGTTAGCAGAGAAGAAAAGATAATACGTTAAGCACAGAGCCGAATCAGCATCCGTTGGTTCGGTTCTTTTTGGGTCCATCTCAACGGGTTGCTTCCACTCCTCTCCCTGTCCTGACATCTGCCACGCTTCACCATGTACCTACCACGTATCGTCCTCCCTTTCAGCATATATCGACCTCATATTGTTTCCGTATTGTTTCCGTATTGTTTCCGCTTCCGGAAGCGAGAATGATAGGAGAACGATAGGAGAACGATACGGGATCGATACGGGATCAATACGGGATTGATACGAGACCGATACGAGAACGGTCTTTTCCGACTCCCAACCGAAGAGATTGATAAGAAATTTAACTTTTTCATCATTGTTTCTTTTGATTCTTTTTTACATTTTATCCATTCGCCTCTTCCTGCCGTTTATGCCAAGAAGCCTGGCTCACCATTTGCCCTGTCGCAGCCTCTATACAAAGATAACCTTCCGTCCAGCCGAATGCAAGCCGATTAGTATGAATTAACGACCCATTAACTATTTCTCCGTATCCATTTAACAAAGCCCATCTCGTGCCAAAAAAACTTCATTGCGGCCTTTCCCCATACCTTTCCCCCTGTTTTATCAGTTCAAAGGTTACTATCCCCAATCTCTCCCAGCAGCCAAGAGACACATACTCTGACTTATCAAAATAGCGAACAAACAAAACTGTCAAGTTGGAAATACCTTACACAAGCTTGGTTGAGTTCACGGTAAACAGCCTTGTACATCGCTCGTTGAACATAAAAGCCCCTGTTCGCATTTTCATTTTCGACAATCGTGTTGAGATTCACAGTCCTGGTGCATTGCCTAACGGACTAACTATTGATGACATCAAGGCAGGAACTTCCATGCCTCGCAATATGTTCCTTTTTAACAATGCTATATACTTGCTGCCATACACTGGTGTAGGTAGCGGCATCACTCGTGCACTTGACGAAGATATCTTCAATATCTTGGTCTATACCCCATGCATCATCACTATCGCCATGGGCATATACAACATTGAGGCGACCCATTCCAACCGCCGAAAGATGAACATCGTCTGCGCTTGCATTTATGCCGCCATCATAGCAGTTTTCTGCATAGGCTACAATATGAAAATGAAGCAAAAAAACATCATAAGCAACCCGACAAAGGGCATATAATTATATGGTGATGTTGCGATAGTAACGCCCTAACTATATAAAAATAGGTAGTTAGGGCGGTGGTATCCTTGCAGAATTCATTTTTTGCAGAAAAAGTAATAGTTGAGCGTAAATAATAAGAGAAATATTTGGCAAATTGCTTTTTTTAGTCGTACTTTTGTAGGCAAGTATCAATTAGAAATGTCATATGAATATAACGTCGATAACTTTCAATAATTTCCGTTGCTTCGGAGAATATCACTTGCAGTTCAAACCAACTGTAAACTTACTGTTTGGTGTGAACGGTTGTGGTAAGACTTCTATCCTGCGTGGTCTAAAGATAGCAATGAGCTCATTTTTCTCAGGTTTTTCCGATAGTAATACTCGTTTTATTGGAATCTCTAATGATGACTTTATGAGCGAGGTGCGTGATGGAGTAGAGTCTTTAGAACGACAAGTGAACATATCCTATGATTTAGCAGAGTTTAAAAATATGATTCTGAGCCGAACTGGCAAGAAAAATCGTACTGCAATTTCTGGTATCAAGCCTTTGCGTGATTATACTCATTCGTTATATCATGATCTTTCAACAGAAGATGATGGGAGTATAGCCCTACCAATTTTCGCTGCTTTCTCAACAGAAGACATTCACAGTAGTCGCAAGTTAGATCGTTCTATCTTCTGTAAATATTACCAACCTCGTTCGTTCGGTTATTACGAATGTTTGCAGGGGGATGGATTCTTTGATTATTGGATGCATCGATTGCTCATCCTGCAAGAAGGGCAGAAGTCGCTTAGCGAAATAGAAGTTGTGCTATGCGCAATAAGGGAAGCTTTGGGTGATAGAGGGTGTAATATTATCAGAAATGTGTCAATACGTCCACTGCAAAAAGCTGTCTATTTCCATTTTATCGATGGCAGAGAAATTGATTCACGAAATTTGAGTGATGGTTACAAGAGACTTGTAAATATTGTGACGGACTTGTCTGTACGTTGTTATATTCTGAATGGCAAGAAATACGGAATGGAGTGTTGTCATGAAACGCAGGGAGTTGTGCTGATAGATGAAGTGGATTTGCATCTGCATCCGGAATTGCAGTCGGTAGTCTTGCAATCTCTTCATCGAGCATTTCCTAAAATTCAGTTCATAGTTTCTTCTCATGCTCCAATGGTGTTGTCGAGTGTGGAGACTAATGATGATAATGAAGTGGTTCATTTGCAATATCAGAATGGTAATTATACTGCTGAGTCAATTGTGACTTATGGTATGGATGCCTCTACGATTCTAGAGACTTATATGGGCAAACGCTCCCGTGTGGCAGAGGTGGAAGAAAAGTTGAAACATCTTTTTACATTAATCGATGAGGAGAAGTTTGCTGAGGCAAAGTCGGAATTAGGCTCAATGCGTGAAAAGTATTCTGACACAATTCCAGAGCTATCACGTGCAGAATCAATGTTGTTGTTTCTTGAAAAATAGAAGAATATGCATATAAGAAAATCAGCAGAACCCAAGGAGTGGACAGAATACAAGAATATTCCTGGGGTACAGTTCAGCGGTATTCCTGCACTACAGGAATCTCTGTATCGTGAGCAGGGCTATTTATGTGCCTATTGTGAACGTCGAATTCCTGTAAGGGATAAAATGTCCACAGAAGATCATCGTATAGAGCATTGGCATTGTCGTGATAAGTATCCTGATGAAGTTTTCAGCTATGGAAATCTGCTGATGTGCTGTCCTGGCCAGATAGGGGGTGGAGAAAGTCATTGTGATGTAAGGAAAGGTAACGATATTATCGAGTGGTCACCTCTCAAAAAGGAGTGTACTGATAGTATTAGATATAGCCTTAATGGCACAATATTGTCAAGCAATGCAAGTTGGGATAAGGAACTCAACGAAAAATTGAATTTAAATCATGAGATTTTGAAGCGTAATAGGGAGCAGACTCTACGAGGAGTTATTGAAGGAATAATCTCCAAAAGAGGAAAACATATTTTGTGGACGCAGAAAGATGTTAAGGATCAACTAGAAAAGTGGTCTAACAAGCATGATGATGGTAATGGTCATGCAGTCTATTATCCTTTTAATGGCATTGTCGTTTATTTTCTTAAGAAGAAATTGGCGATGCTGAGCAAGAAAGGAATGTAAGTTTTTTTAACATAAGCCATCGGCTTACCCCGTATTGTGAGACATCAAAGTTTTACGATTTTCCTGCCACTGAGGCTAAGAGAGAAGGGAATTCTGTAATGTCTCTCTGAAATTTTAGTAACTTCTTCTAAATTTCTTTGAATATCGGCTCAGGGGAGATTGTCCGTGGATAGACAATCTCTCCTGAGCCATAATTTTCCGGTTTTGTCTTTTGATTGTGCAGGTCAATGAAATGATATTTGTGTCATCTCTGTGTTAGTAGTACCTCAGTTCGGGATAAAATAGCGATTAGTTGCATGTGAAGACAGATACGCAGG
>ENA-UOJT01000416-UOJT01000416.1-human-gut-metagenome-genome-assembly--contig:-C15-NODE-416-length-31725-cov-10.994443_pt1 | contig 31725 bp, 21 predicted proteins | sample MGYA00242357_ERZ723904 | MGnify/ENA metagenome assembly ERZ723904 | reverse complement strand
GAGTACGCTCTCTATACAACCCCGTGCCATATCCCCGGGGGTCAGGAATCTGCTTCCCGTCGATTTTACTACCCGAGATCTGCCAGCCATCCTCCTCCTGTTGCCATTCACAATCAATACTGCCCGTATTAAGATTCAGTTTGGGCTGAGCGGACATCAAGACACTCACACAAGCAATGAGTAACGTAGAAAACAAATATTTCATAAATGTATTTTTCAGAAAATTATTTTTCAACTATTTCTATTTCTATATTTTGCACAGATTCTTCAGTTCCAAAAGCGGTAGCATTACGCGACACTACGGTCACCGTAAACTTACCCGGTTTGTAATATGTGTAATCATAGAACCCCGGAACAACTTCGCTGTATGACTTAATAAGCGTACCATAATCAGGAATCACTTGGCTCGGATCGACAGGAGAAGTAATTACCCAGCTTTCAAAATCCTCCTTACCGTCAGGCATGCCTGCACAAGTAAGCGATGTTCCAAGTGTCCACTGATAAGCGGGGAAAATAGCACCGGTCTGATCTTCCTGCAGTTTATTCGTAGTTGTACCACATTTTGCAAAAGAAGCATTTGTCCATATCGTATAAGGAAGAGCATCCGTTTCAACTGTATTATTAAGATTGAATGAAGAGATTGTATATCCTTCCTGTTTCTGTCCCTTTTTCGCAGTATAACGGAAAGCAAGATAGATATCCCGTCCGTTCCATTCTGACAAATCTATTGCTCCGGAATTAACATTAACACCTTTTTTAGTCCCCTCAACAGGCCATTTCGCTTTTTCAGAAATATCCAGCCAAGTGGCACGTTTTATTCCCTCCATGGTGATGTCACCGTCAAAGTCAGTAGAAAGAAGAAGCTTGATTTCGGCATACTCCTCCAAGTTATCTCCATCTTTTTTACAATTGAAAGACAGGACTGGAGAACCATTCTCCCTTCCGCGATTTCTATAGATATAACGCGACCCTTTTATAGTTCCTCCCATCGTTCCGCCATTATAATTATCAACTCCGGTAAAAATCGTCACGAAATCAGCTTCTCCTGAGAAGTGGAAGCGAACATTCTCTCCAACTTCGTATACATTCTTTTCAAGCCTAGTCACAACAGTTGATTCGGTCACGGTGTCAACTTGGCAGGACACAACGACTAAAGCGGCGACTAAAGCGGGAAACAGGTTTCTAATTATATTTCTTTTCATTGTCTCATACTTTTAATAATGTTAAATATACAATTACCAGCCTTCATTCTGTTTCAATTCAGGATTAAGCATTATTTCTCCGGAAGGGATCGGAAGGTAATAATGAACATCGGACACATTGTTGCCAGGAGTCATGATATAATCAAGTTGCGCTCCATTGACTCCTTTTGCATTTCTGCCATCATCCCTCGTAGCCTGAAGCACCTCCACAAGATTGTGCCAACGTTTGAGGTCTAAACGTCTCCAGCCTTCAAAGCATAGCTCCCTTGCTCTTTCATCCATAATAGTCTGAAGGAATGCCTCCTTTGAGTCTGTAGCTTCAGCAGGCAATTCATAAGACGGACTCTCATCCTTCATCACTGCGATTGCCGTAGCACCGCTACCCTTAGGACCTTTCCCGCCCTCGAGTGACCTGATCACCACCTTCGGAGTTTCACTGTAGGCATGTCCCCTGTCGAGCAATACTATTGACTCAATAGGTCTGGTGGCTTTAGTGTCCGGTTTCCCGTCAGAACCAAGAATCTCAGGCAACTTGGCAGTAGCAATTGTAAGAGGACCTTTAACGTCTCCGACACGATATGCCTTGGGAGATTTGTTCTCTTCCGTTGTGCATGTGACAGATGCAGTATTGTCGGTAACATCTACAATTTCCACACAAACTTCATCAATGGTATAATTTTCTCCCGGATTGGTAAGTTCAATATGATCAATAAACTTGCGACCGTCCATCTGTCCGTATGCCCTTTTTCTCACCGCGTTGACATAGCCTATAGCCTCAGGTGTCGAACCATTATTTATCTGACACAATGCTTCGGCTGCCATAAGCAATACATCGGAATAGCGTACTATACAGAGGTTGGTTCCTGTATTACTCTGATATGCAGGCCAAATCTTTGCATACTGACGGTTGAACTTGTTGACCTGACGATCATAAACCAATCTGTCATTATCAGGATCCTTATGCGAGCCGAAATAAGTAAGAACAAGACGATCGGCACCATCAAGCTTCGTAGGGGCATTGGTAAACGGAGCGATAGCCCAGTTACGTCTTTCATCATAAGAGCCTAACAATGCCTCAGTATCCTGCTCATAATATGAAAACATTCTTTTGGTGATCTTCATTGTATTATTAACCATAAAGGACACATTTGCTACAGCTTTGCTGCAATTGGTACCAAGCGAGGTCGACAATGAAGGAAAATATTCTTTCAGTCCGTCAGACGTACTTTTACAATACGCTTCTATCTCCCATAGATTTTCACGTATATCATACTTGTCCTGAATAAGCGGAATGAATGCTTCTGCAAAATTAGGAATCAAGCTGTGAGCAGGATCGTCGATGACCATCTTTGCCCATTTGTATGCATCTTTGTACCTTTCAGTGTTGTAGCAAGGGAATCCGGCATTGAAAAGGCAGACCCTTGCCAGCACTCCCCTGACAGCAGACTTATTGATTCTTCCTCCAAAGTTAAATTTGGTAATCGGAAAGACCTTACTCTCTGCCTCTTCCATCTCGCGAATTACAAAATCGTATATATCAGCCTCCTCTGCCTGCTTTGCAGAAGTACTATTAACATCCGAAGATGCCTCCGTTACAAGAGGAACCCTTCCATAATTTTGTACAAGATTGAAATAACAGAATGCCCTTATAAATTGCACTTCACCTTCCATGGCGAGCTTTGTTTCTGTTGTCATCTTGGCATCAGGAAGATAATGAAGGAACTGACAGCAACGCTGAATCGCCGCATAAAGATTCTTGTACATAGTAGCATTAGGAGCATATCCGGAAGTATAGCTATACACCTTAGGACCTGTTCCGGCTGCTGCATTATACATTTCATCCGTCACATTCCAGATGACGAACTGAGAGTTCATGCTTCCATCAAAAAGTCCTCCTCCCGGTACGCTAAGAGCGTCATAACAACCCACTAAAACCTTTGCGCATGCCGCACTATCTTTGAAAAATGTATTCGGAGTGTCCGAATCTATCGGATGCAAATCCAAATTAGACAAACAGCCTGTAAGAGGAAAAAATGCAATTCCGAACAATATACTTTTAATAAACTTATTCATATCCATATAAATTATTATATCACATTAAAACGAAATTTGTGCACCAAATATGAATGTATGTGGTACAGGGTATGCCGAATAGTCATAACCTGGAGTTCTTGCATTCGACATCGTGCTGACGGTAGGGTCCTGTCCCGAATATCCCGTCACCGTAAACAAATTCTGGGCAGAGAAATAAATCCTCATGTTGCTAACAAAAAACCTCTGGCTCACCTGAACAGGCAGAGTATATCCTATATTTAAATTTTTCAGTCTCAAATATGAGCCGTCCTCTACATAACGGTCACTGCCCCAAGCCGTATTGTTTGCAGATCTTGCACGCGGAAGTTTTCCGTTAGGATTGTCCACGGTCCATCTGTCGGCATACGAAGCAAACTGATTGGAACTCAATGATCTGCCTTCTTCTAAATAATAACGGTTCATATTAAGGATATCATTGCCGTAGCTGAATGTAAAGAACAATGACATATCAAAATTATAGAATCTGAAAGTATTTGTTATACCGCCCGTAAAATCAGGATTCGGATTACCTATAATCGTCAAGTCTTCTTGAGTAATCTGAAGATCGCCATTCAAATCCTTGAATTTCTGATATCCGGGAAAGACTCCCTTTCTGTTTGCATGAGTTGACTGTGAAACTACATCATCTCTCAATATCCAGCTGCCATCGCTTCCCTTACGGAAATCTTCATATTGATAAAGACCGTCTGTAAGGGCTCCGTACATCATACCGATAGGCTGGCCCACCTTCGCAATATACAATGCAGCCCCATTCGGAATCTTCAGATTATCAGCAGGAAGCACACTCTGGTTATTGGCAAGTGCAAGCACTTTGTTCCTGTTGAATGAAATATTGAAATCGGTAGTCCAGTTAAAATGCCTTCTCTTCATATTAACAGTGTTTAGAGACAGTTCGAAACCTTTGTTCTCCACCCGGCCTATATTTCTATATGCTGAACCATAACCGATATGGGCAGGCAAAGTGGCATTGATCAGAAGATCTTTAGTATCTTTCTTATAATACTCGGCGGTCAAGTATATTCTATTGTCGAAGAAGCCCAAATCCATTCTAGCATTAAAGGTATATGTAGTCTCCCATTTCAATTTAGAATTACCTATCGATGAGACAATCGCTCCCGTTGTAGGATATTCATCATTGAATGAATAGTCATAATATGTCCCTCCGGAAGAAAATCCCATCTGCGGAAGATAAGCGTATTCTCCGATACCATTATTGCCGGTAGACCCATAGCTCAAGTTAAGCGATCCTTCGCTAAACCATGATCCGATATTGTTCTTGACAAAATTCTCATCTGAGAATCTCCACCGAACGGCTCCTGAATAGAACTTGCCCCACCTATTGTCACGTGCAAATTTTGAAGAACCGTCCGCACGCATCGTAAACGTCAGATAGTATTTTCTGTCATAGTTGTAATTCGACCTAAAAATGAAAGATTGTATTGCCCATTCTGTCAACTTCTTGGACATGATTTTCTGAGACAGCCCTTCATCAAGTGCCTCTATTCCTCTCCATTCTGATGTAATAGGAATCTGTGTAGCTTTTGCTTCGAAGATATCCGAAACATTTTTCTGCTGAGTACAACCGACAGTTACGGCAAGGTCATGAATATTATCGAACTTTTTGTTGAAGTTCAAAGTGTTCTCATTCAAGACATTGTTAGTTCTTGTTACTCTTCTCGAACCGTTAATTCCGTCATTTCTTCCTGGAAGTGTACTTCCGGCTTCTGTCTTGGAATTATTGAATATATCAGTCTGGGATTCAGTACTCGTATAAGAAATCGAAGTAGTAAATTTCAGACATTTGAGAATATTCCAATTGAACATGGCACTGGTTCTCAACTGTCTTGTGATATATTTCTGATCAGTATTTTGCGTCTGGAGCAATGGGTTGAACATCGGCACTCCACTTTCCGGCCTTTCAGGATCTTCAAGTTCATGGGTCAAGTCCACACCGTTTGTGGAAATAGGTCTGTATGACCACACTTTATACATATAAGCAGAAGATCCCTGTCCATAGTTAACTTGCATACCAGTTCTTTCCTTCTCCGCATAATTCGCTCTCATGACAAGCTGCATACGATTGCCTATCTTCTGGGTGATGTTCATGCTGCCAACATAGTTCTTCATACCGGTATTGAGAATGATACCCTTCTGATTGGCATAATTGAATGAAGCCATATATGTGGTCTTCTCAGTACCGCCAGATGCGCTTACGCTGTATTCGTGCATCTGTCCTAGCTGACTGATCTCATCTTGCCAGTCAATAGGTCTCACATTCTTATAGTCATCGAGTGTCCATGGAGTTCCATCCGGATGAGGATCCCTACCATCGAGATACATAGAGCCATAAGCCGCATCAAGTTCATTCTGAAGTCTGACAAATTCATAAGGTGACATCATTTCATACCTATTATAGTCTTTCGACAAGCTATAACGGTACTCGAAATTAATTTTCGGAGCGCCCTTTGAACCGGAATCGGTAGTAATAACAATCACACCATTAGCACCGCGTGCACCATATATGGCTGTCGCCGATGCATCTTTAAGTATCTCGATACTTTTAATATTCTGAGTAGGAATTGACGAGTTATCGGGAGACTCTAGTGGAATACCGTCTACCACATAAAGAGGAGCATTGCTCTGGGTTACAGAATTGCTACCCCTAATCAGAATGTCCGGAAGACCTCCAGGCTGTCCATCCCCGACATTGACCTGTACACCGGCGACCTTGCCGGCAATAGCATTTTCAAACGTCACTGCCTGAAGCGCCTTCATATCCTCAACGTTGACAGAAACAACGGAACCGGTAAGATCCTTTCTTGCTACCGGACCTCCGTATGGAACCACCACCACTTCCTCGAGCATTTTCGCATCAGGTTCAAGAGAGATTCTCAATTTCTCTCCCCCTTTTGTAACCCGCACCTGATAATCTTTGTAACCAATGAAAGAGACAGTGACAGTCTGTCCGACAGGTACTCCTGTAAAAATGAAATTTCCATCTACATTTGTGGATACACCTTTGGTACTGCCTTTGATATAGACGTTAGCTCCTATGACAGGAGTTTCGGTTTCATCAACGACAGTTCCTTCAACGGTAACCATCTTAGTTTTTTCCTGTGATCGGACTGGCATGATGCCTGCAAATGAAACCAGCAGGCACATCAGAAAAAAAACAATTTGTTTTCCTGATCTTGATTGAATACGATTTAATGTTAACATACTTTGGCATTATAAAAATGATTAGAATTAATATATTGAGAAATGTTTCGATCTGGGCTATTATAATAGCTTTTAACGCAAGCAAATTTATATAAGTACAATCAATTTTAATAGCATAATGCCTCAAAAATCAACGGAAACGTTCCCGGGAACGTTTGGATTTTGCAGAATGTCTAAAAAGTTGTAAGTTTGCAGACAAACCTACAATCATTCATGTTATGGAAAAGCCAATTACAATAAAAGACATAGCAAAAAAACTCGGGTTATCCACCTCCACAGTTTCCAGAGCTTTATCGGACAGTTGGGAAATAAAGAAAGAAACCAAGGAGCTGGTTATCAAGACTGCTGCAGAACTGAACTATCATCCGAACACGCAGGCAAAAGGGTTGGTCACAAAGAAAAGTTATACTATCGGAATCGTTGTGCCTGAATTGGTCACATCTTTTTTTCCTATGATTATATCCGGAATACAAAAAATACTAATGCACGAGGGCTATCAGATCCTCATTACTCAATCCAACGAATCCGCTGAAACAGAGCGTACCAATCTGAGTCTTTTAGAACAACACATGGTAGACGGTATAATAATATCCACGACATCTGACAGTTTTGTCAACTCTGATATGTATCAAAGCCTACAGGATAATGGGATTCCACTTGTGTTTTTCAACAGGGTGCCTTCCAACATTGATACTACAAAAATTATTATTGACGATAAGAAAATGGCCTATTCGGCAGTGGCTCATCTTATAGGTGAGGGATACCGGAAAATATTTCATTTTGCGGGTCCAGAAAAATTGGATATAACGAAAGATCGTATGAACGGATATATAGAGGCCATGCAGGATGCCAATCTCCCTATTTCAGACTCTACCATCATTCATTCCGGTATTTTTATTCGTGATGGAGAACAGACTATGGAAGGTATACTGTCCGGAAACGGTGAAAAACCGGATGCTATATTTGCATTTAACGATCCTGTTGCTATCGGAGCGATGAAAGCCTTGAAACGGCACGGATTGAGGATACCGTATGATGTCGCTTTTGTCGGCTTTTCAGAATCGGATATGGCCACTGTCGTCGAACCTTATTTGACGTCTATAGAACAGCCGCGTGTCGAAATCGGAGAGATTGCAGCAAGCTGCATGCTGGACAAGATTCGTACAAATAGATTGCTCAATAAAAAAATTGTACTGGATGCCAAATTGAATATCAGGGAATCATCGCATAAAAAACACAATTATGATAAAGACACTATTCTAACATAGGAGGGGTAGTGATTGACCTTAATCTGTAAGTAAGCCCTCGTAATGTTCACTTCTTCCTCCTTTACTTGGTTGAACGTGAGGAACACAGGCAAAGTGAATTTCAGAAATTCGGTATACCATTCATCACCAAGATCAAAAACAATATGAGAAACTCCCTGATAAGTATACCCGCCATTGATGTCAACCTTATCAATGACGGGCAACTTGAAATCTTTTAGAACTGACGTTAGTATATGATCAATCAGCGGAAGAATTTAATGCTTTCAATAGCTCACCTTTCACCGTATCCGTTCCCGGAAAACCTACTGACCGGTACGTTTGTTTCCCTGCACGGTCGAGCACCAGATAAGTAGGTACGCCACGGACTTCGAATTTATCACAAATAGCTGCCCACTGAGCATTGGTCAACCGGTAATGCTCACCATGAATATCGGGTATCATATTGTTCCATGTTGTCTCCGGAGAATTTTCACCGGCAATAAAGACATACACGATATCTTTATCTATCAGCTCCTCCTTCATGGGTTTCATCATCTTCATAGCCATCTTACAAGGTCCGCACCAGGTGGCCCAGAAATCAACAAGCACTACCTTACCCTTGAACGGATCGACAATGGCTTCAAAAAGGGCATCGTCCTTCACATCTTCGGGCAGAGTACGAACCATAAAACTGCGCTTCTTCTTATTTTCTTCTATCTTCTGAAGCAGCTCCGTATTCATTGCAGTCAATTGGTTCAGGAAATAGGGATTCTCAATCGTGCGTAATGTAGCAAAATCGTCTTCAGACAAAGGCATAAAATCTTCCAGTTTTGAAGCACATTGCATTGCTGTCTGCACATCATGATAGATACCTTTACCTCCTATTAACTCTCCAACCGCCTTCTGATTAGCTTCCAAAGCCACTTTGCCACACTCCTGAAAGAGGTTGTCATACTTATCTCTCAGCACCCTCATTATAGAAGCATCCTGCGACGAAGGATTATCACGGTATTTCTTCATTGCTTCCTTATCCTCCGGACTTACCTTGGATGAGTCAAGCAGGTAATCAAAAATACCGACGGTCTTAACAGACGGCAAATGGATGTATGCAGTATTTCTTACCATACCGGAATAATTGAAGCAATACACAGACTTGGGTGAATTGATGTAATCCAGTTTACTTAAAAAGTCAAAATAGCCATCTGACGTTTTTTTTGAGAGATACTCCTTACCGGCATCACGCAACGACAGTCCTTTTTGCTGAGCATAAGCCTGCAATAGCTGATAATCATATCCACATAACAGCCCATACAATGCATCTTTATTCAGCACAGTCAACAATTCCGCATAAGCTGCACTTATTTTCTTATTGGCACGGATCACATTGTCCGCTTCTTCATATTTCCGCATGCAATATGCTTTATACTGATCCGGAGTCATGTCATATAAGTCTTTCAACTCAACAGAACAAAGAGGAATTTCCAGTCCGGAATTCATTTCCGTATTCAATCCTGCATTCAGTCCTTCAAAATAAACCTTCTTCCCTTCAGCCTTCGTGTCTTTCTGTAAACGACTGGAAGCACGCGTCATTTCACGAAGATTTACGGTAACCTTGGTTTCTCCACCCGGAGACAACAAAAAAGAAACAACAGATCCACCCACACTTAAATAGGCGACAGAAGGGTGTGAGACTGATATTTCCGTATGGAAATTTCCCACTTCATCCAACTCTAACTCTGTATTCTTTTGTCCATAGGCAGATAAGAAATCAGCAGAATGTAATTCAGCTTTCATCCGGAATGAAGGCTTATAATCCAAAATACGACCACTAATGATAGCTGTTCCCTCTTTGATTTCAGGAGTCGGCAAAGCTACAGCAGTCATTTTTCCTGCCTTCTCTAGACCTTTAGGCAATTGGAGCTTAGGCAACTTTCCAGTCAGGCTGATACCGAAAAGATTAAAATCTCTCTCACCTTCCCCTTCCACAAAATCGAATGATTTTACAGATGGTGGCAAAGGTGGAAATATCAAAGAGAAAGTGGCCTCTCCGGATTCTGGCATCCAAAATTCCTGTCCCAACTCAATACCTACTCCCTGCCGCACCTGATAACGTTCACCATTATCTGCCACCAGACAAGTAGCAGGGGCAATACGTATCCAGTACTTTGGAGTAAATTTTGCATCCACATCAATCACTGTAGCTGTATCCGATAAATGAACGGCAGCTATCTCAATGGTTTCCGTTGCCTTTGCTATAAACGGAGGGCGATTAATCGTCTTCTGTGCATTCAATGCACTCCAAGACAAAAGACACAATAAGAATAGTAGTTTTTTCATTAGACTCATTCTTAAATTGATACTATCGCAAAGCTTCCACTTCTTCCGGAGTCAATGGTATCTTCTTGCCTAAGCGGCGGGCACCGGTTTCTGTAATAAGATAATCTTCTTCATTGCGAATACCACCGAAGTCACGATATTCTTCCAATTTGTCATAATTGATAAAGTCAGTGAATTTCTTACCTTCTTTCCACATGTCAATCAATTCGGGAATGAAGTAGATACCCGGTTCAACGGTATGTACAAAGCCCGGCTCCAAAGGAATGGCAAGACGTTGAGACTTACGTCCGAACTGTGTGCTCTTGGGTTGACCGTTATAGCCTACCCACACTTCGCCCAGATTTTCCATATCATGCACATCCAGTCCCATCATGTGTCCCAGACCGTGGGGATAGAACAATGCATGAGCACCTTCGCGCACTGCATCATCCGCATTTCCTTTCATCAGACCCAGTCCTTTCAAACCTTCTACCATTACGCGGGCAGATAAGTCGTACACTTCCATATAAGGAATACCCGGACGGAGAGCCTTTACAGATTCCAGATGCATAGCATTCTGAATTTCGTAAACGGCACGTTGCTTCGAAGTAAACGTTTTATCGGCAGGTACAGTAGACGACATATCACCACAATAGCCCGATGGAAGTTCCGCACCGGCATCGATCAGAAACAAGTCACCCGATTTAATTTTATTGCCATGATAATGATTATGCAAAGTCTGTCCGTTGATTGTGGCAATTGTAGGGAAAGAAAGTTCACAATTATTCATTTCGGCTACACGGTTCATCTCTGCCACAACTTCATATTCGTACATACCCGGACGAATCACTTCCATCGCCTTGATATGCATGTCGGCAGTCACATCACATGCTTTTTCTATTTCTGCAATTTCTTCGGCAGATTTATAATTACGCTGTGCCACCACCGCACGGATAAACGGTACGGAACCTTCCTGGCGTGCAGGCGGAATACCCAGCCAATCCATGAGTTTCAGCTTATGTTCGGGACGGTAAGGCGGAAGATAATGCACTGTCTGACCTTTTTGTACGGCTTTGTGCAGATAGCTGATAATCGCGGCGGAAGGAAGCGTCTCCCGAATGCCTACCCGTTCACTCTTCTCTTTCAGAGTCGGCTGCGTACCCATCCATACAATATGATCGATAGTCAGTTCGTCTCCGAAAATGATTTCTTTGTCCTCATCGATGTCAATGATAGCGGAAAGTCCGGCAAACGACAAGCCGAAATAGTAGAGGAAAGTAGAATCCTGACGATAACGGAAAGCATTATCTTCATAATTCAGTCCTTGTTCGTCATTTCCCAAGAATAGTAACACTCCGGAGCCAATATTTTTTTTCAGCAGGGCTCTGCGCTGCACATAAGTTTCTTTATCAAACATAACGTTGCAATTTTTTAAGTTGATACGCACAAAGATAATGTAAACCGAAAGCAGCACAAAATAAGCTTGCCTATTTTTTTGCTGATGTACAGCTTATCTTCACTTTTAGCAAAAATAATGTAAATTAGGCGCCAATCTTTCATGCTTGCATGAAAAACTTATGCCGAGAACATTTCGCGTTCCCGAACTATTCACTATTTTTGCAAAAAGTGTGAAGATAAGTTGCGCCTCGGCATAAAAAATGAACGAGTTCATTTTATTCTGTCTCGTTTGCATTATCTTTGCGGCGAGTAAAAGAAAAGAATAAGTATGGCACAAGGTTCCAGACAAGTACAAACTCAAGCGCAGCAACAGGTACAGACACTGTCGCCCCAGCAGATTCTGGTAGTGAAGCTATTGGAATTGCCCGCTGTAGAACTGGAAGACCGTATACATGCGGAACTTCTGGAAAATCCGGCTCTGGAAGAAGGAAAGGAAGATACGGCAAGTGACGACTTTTCTGAAAATTCCGATACGGAAGGTTCCGCAGAAGACAGCGGAGCCAATGAATATGATTCATTAAGCGACTATTTGAGCGAAGACGATATCCCCGACTACAAATTGCAGGAAAACAACCGTAGCAAAGGTGAACAGGCCGAAGAAATACCTTTCTCCGACGCCACTTCTTTTTACGAAACCCTAAAGGAGCAACTAAGCGAACGTGACCTGACCGAGCATCAGCGTGAACTGGCGGAATATCTGATCGGATCATTAGATGACGACGGCCTGTTACGTAAGTCTCTGGATAGCATCTGTGATGAACTCGCCATCTACGCCGGCATCGAATGCACCCAGGAAGAATTGGAAGAGGCACTGAAGATCATCCAGGACTTTGATCCCGCCGGACTCGGTGCACGCAACCTGCAAGAATGCCTGCTCATTCAGATTCATCGCAAGATAGAGCAACAGCACTTCACCCCGAACCCTCTACTTTATTTAGAAGAAGCGATCATCTCCGAATGTTACGAAGAATTTACCCGTAAGCATTGGGACAAGATACAGCAGAAGCTCGGACTGGAAGAAGATGCTTTTGAACAGGCTATCAAAGAGATCTGCAAACTCAATCCGCGTCCGGGTGCCTCTCTGGGTGAAGCCATCGGCCGGAACATGCAACAGATCATCCCCGACTTCATTGTAGATACATACGATGACGGTACCATCAATCTGGCTCTGAACAACCGGAACGTTCCGGAACTGCGTATGAGCCGTGATTTCACCGAGATGGTGGAAGAGCATACCAAAAACAGGGCTAACCAGTCGAAAGAGTCGAAAGAAGCCATGATGTTCCTGAAGCAGAAGATGGATGCAGCACAAGGCTTTATCGATGCCGTGAAGCAACGTCAGAATACATTAATGACTACCATGCAAGCCATTATCGACCTGCAACGTCCGTTCTTCCTCGAAGGAGACGAATCATTGTTGCGTCCTATGATACTGAAAGATGTTGCCGAACGTACCGGACTGGACATTTCAACCATTTCCCGCGTCAGCAACAGCAAATATGTGCAAACCAATTACGGCATCTATTCCCTGAAATTTTTCTTCAATGACGGATATGTCACCGAGGACGGTGAAGAAATGTCTGTGCGCGAGATTCGTAAGATATTGAAGGAATGCATTGACAATGAAGATAAAAAGAAACCTTATACGGATGATGAACTGACGGATATACTGAAAGAAAAAGGATATCCAATAGCACGCCGCACGGTAGCCAAATACAGGCAACAGTTGAACATACCGGTGGCAAGGCTGAGAAAGTAATTATAAAATGATAAGGTGGTAAATGATTAATGAATCCAATTGTAAAATTATAAATTAAAATGGTTGAAGAACAACATATTGTGGCAGACAGGAGCTTAATCCGGACAGCCCGGGTGATATCGGCTATATTCACGCCGTTTTCCATCCCGTTCCTGGCGTTTCTGATTCTGTTTCTTTTCTCATACCTGCGCATCATGCCTATACAGTATAAGCTGATTGTGCTGGGAGTAGTGTACTGCTTCACCATTCTTATGCCTACACTCACCATCTTCCTGTTTCGTAAGATCAACGGCTTCAGTCCCGAAGACTTAGGAGAACGTAAACGGCGTTTTATGCCATTCCTGCTTACTATTACTTCATACGTATTCTGTCTGGTGATGATGCATCGCCTGAATATCCCCTGGTACATGACAGGTATTATTCTTGCCGCATTGATCATGATGGTTATCTGTATTGTTGTCAATCTGAAATGGAAGTTAAGCGAGCATATGGCAGGTGTAGGGGCTATTGTAGGAGGATTGGTATCTTTCAGTGCCTTGTTCGGATACAATCCGGTATGGTGGCTATGTTTGTTCATCCTGATTGCAGGTGTCCTGGGCACAGCACGTATTATTTTACAGCATCATACATTGGGAGAGGTGCTGGTAGGTTTTGCCGTAGGATTGATTTGCTCCTTATTGGTGCTTCATCCCCTGAGTAATATCCTGTTCCGCGTTTTCTTATTCTAAGATAAGTAAAGAATTAAGAGTGAACAAAGAATCGTAATTAGTAATTTGTAATTAATATAAGTATTAACCTTTAAAAATAATGATCATGAATTTCCCAGAAAATGTAAAGTACACCAAAGAACACGAGTGGATACGCCTTGAAGGCGATGTAGCTTATGTAGGTATCACCGATTACGCTCAGGAACAATTGGGCGATATCGTATTCGTAGATATCCAGGCAGAGGGTGAAACATTGGCAGCCGACGAAGTATTCGGAACCATTGAAGTAGTGAAAACCATTTCTGATCTTTTCTTGCCCGTAGGCGGAGAAATCCTGGAGCAAAACGAGGCTCTTGCTGACCAACCAGAACTGGTTAACAAAGATCCGTACGGTGAAGGCTGGCTCATCAAAATGAAACCGGATGCTGATGCAGATTTCGATTCATTACTGGATGCTGCTGCCTACAAAGCGTTGATTAACGATTAACTATTAGTGGTTAGTGATTAGCATTGATATTGAGAAGTTTGCTAATCACTAATCACTAAACACTAATAACTAAATAATTATGTCTCCATTAGTAAGCATCATCATGGGCAGCACCTCCGACCTTCCTGTTATGGAAAAGGCCGCTCAACTGCTGAATGATTTACATGTACCGTTCGAAATGAACGCTCTTTCTGCACACCGCACTCCGGAAGCAGTAGAGAATTTTGCAAAGAACGCCCGCGGACGCGGCGTTAAAGTGATAATCGCAGCCGCCGGCATGGCCGCCGCTCTGCCCGGAGTCATCGCTGCTAACACTACACTGCCTGTCATCGGAGTTCCCGTTAAAGGTTCTGTGCTGGATGGCGTAGATGCTCTCTACTCTATCATTCAGATGCCTCCCGGAATCCCTGTAGCCACAGTTGCTATCAATGGTGCCATGAATGCTGCCATTCTTGCTATACAAATGCTAGCTTTGAGCGATGCCGATCTCGCTGAAACTTTTGCAGCCTACAAAGAAGGACTGAAAAAGAAAATCGTAAAGGCGAACGAGGAACTGAAAGAAGTAAAGTACGAGTATAAAACGAATTAAAAAGGAGTAATTAGTGGATTTATTCAACTATTCCCGACGGGAAACATCAGAAGTAAACATCGGAGCCACCCCTATGGGCGGCCCCAATCCTATACGCATACAGAGTATGACAAACACCGCTACGCAGGATACAGAAGCCAGCGTGGCACAGGCCAAACAAATTGTAGATGCCGGAGGTGAATATGTACGTCTGACAGCACAAGGCATTAAAGAAGCGGAAAACCTGATGAACATCAATGCCGGCTTGCGCCGGGACGGATATATGGTTCCACTGGTTGCCGACATCCACTTCAACCCAAAGGTAGCAGATGTAGCAGCACAGTATGTTGAGAAAGTGCGTATCAATCCGGGAAACTATGTAGATGCCGCACGCACCTTCAAGCATCTGGAATATACAGACGAAGAATATGCACAAGAATTGCAGAAGATACATGACCGGTTCGTTCCTTTCCTGAATATCTGCAAGGAGAATCATACAGCCATCCGTATCGGTGTAAATCATGGCTCACTGTCCGACCGCATTATGTCTCGCTACGGCGATACACCGGAAGGTATGGTGGAATCATGCATGGAGTTCCTGCGCATCTGTGTAAAAGAAGACTTTACAGATGTTGTTATCTCCATCAAAGCCTCCAATACAGTAGTAATGGTGAAAACGGTTCGCTTGTTAGCTGCTGTAATGGAAAAGGAAGAAATGCAATTCCCGCTGCACCTTGGCGTTACAGAGGCCGGGGATGGTGAGGATGGGCGTATCAAATCTGCATTGGGCATCGGTGCATTGCTAGCTGACGGCCTGGGTGATACCATCCGTGTTTCTCTGAGCGAAGCTCCGGAAGCAGAAATACCTGTAGCACGAAAGTTGGTGGATTACATCATGCAGCACCAAGATCACCCTTACATACCCGGAGTGGAAGCAGAAGGTTTCAACTATCTTTCTCCGGTACGACGTGAGACAACTGCCGTACGCAACATAGGTGGGAATCACCTGCCTGTAGTCATTGCCGAACGCATGGACGGAAAGTTTAATACGAACCCGCAATTCATTCCGGATTATATCTACGCCGGACGTGCCTTACCGGAAACTCGTGAAGAAGGAGTGGAATACATTCTGGATGCGGATGTATGGGAAGAAGAGCCCGGAACCTATCCGGCTTTCAATTACCAGCAGATGCCACTTATGGGCAATTGCCAAGCCGATTTGAAATTCATGTTTATGCCTTATATGGCACAAACAGAAGAAGTGATTGCTTGTCTGAAATATCATCCGGAAGTAGTCATTATATCACAGAGTAACCATCCTAACCGACTTGGGGAACATCGTGCCTTAGTTCACCAGTTGATGCAGGAAGGTCTGAAAAATCCGGTGGTATTCTTCCAGCACTATGCTGAAAATGAAGCAGAGGACTTGCAGATAAAATCTGCTGCCGACATGGGAGCACTTATCTTCGACGGTCTTTGCGATGGTATTTTCCTGTTCAACCAGGGAAATCTCACTCATGCCGTAGTAGATGCCACAGCCTTTGGTATTCTGCAAGCCGGACGTATACGCACCAGCAAAACGGAATATATCTCCTGTCCCGGATGCGGACGTACCCTGTTCGATCTTCAAAGTACCATAGCACGTGTAAAAGCCGCTACTTCACACCTGAAAGGATTGAAAATAGGTATTATGGGCTGCATCGTCAATGGTCCCGGAGAAATGGCTGATGCTGACTATGGCTACGTAGGTGCCGGACGTGGGAAAATCAGTCTGTATAAGAAGAAAGAATGCATTGAAAAGAACATTCCCGAAGAAGAAGCTGTAGAAAAGCTGATTGAGCTGATTAAAGCTAACGGGGATTATACGGAAAGTACTCATTAACCTTTGATCGACATAGATTATCGCTAAAAAACAAGAAGGCATCATATCTTACTCTCTTACAGGAGAAGAATGATGCCTCATACAAACCTTAAGGTTACTTTATATACCCATCGAAATCAACCTCTCCGAATGTGAAGTTATGATGCCCGGCAGGGTGATATTCCTTGTTCCAAGTAGAATAAGTTTTCACTTCAATCTCTTTCGATTTCCGATTAAAAGTAACAATGCGGAGATAGCCTTCCCCTCCTAATCTGCTACCTGTCACACCACGCTGAAAGTTCGCCAACATCTGATACACTTCATTCCCTTTCTCTCCAAATGAAACAAGCGTACCTACCCCACTCTTTAAGATATGACCACAAAACACAGCGATTACATTACGATGTTTACAAAGCAATTTCTCCCAAATTCCCTCTCCATCATTTACAGTCCGACCGGAAGCATTACCAATGCCATACGCTTGCGGCCGCCACCAATCCTTTCCATCGTGCAAAGTACTATCACAATATAGATAGGCATGGGTATTCAGTATCACATATTTACCCCGATTTGCACTGATTATGGAGTCAGCCCACACCAAAGCCTCATCAGAAGGTCCAAACTCTAAGTTCAGAACCAGCCAATAAGCACCACCGGATTTAAATGTTATATAATAATTATCCAGTGTCTCGCCATCCGCACTTGCTCCCCAATATTTTTTCTGTTGCCAGGACGAGAGCGGAAAATATTTATTGGCGAGCGTTGTATTATGAACATCCGAGAACTGTCCCGGCTTACTACCGATATCATGGTTACCCCAAACAATGGAATAGGGAATACCGGCTTTCTCTATACGGGCAAATGACCTCTGCATATATGCCCATTCAGCGGGCGAATTATTCTGTGTCAAGTCTCCAACCTGAAAGACGGCATCAACCTTCTTATGATTTGCAACAAGCCAGTCAATCTGTGAGTCAAACACTTCCGGACACAGTTCCATGTAAGTTTGCGTATCAGGCAATACCACAAAGGTGCTGACTTGTCGTGAAAAAGAACAAGAAAGCAAAAAGATGCTTCCGATAAGAAGCATCCCAATACCATATAAAAGTTTTATCAGCCTCATTTCTTCTGATCGAACAACCACCCCATGAAGTCGGGATCATTAAAAGCAGGAGTCCAGCTACCATGATTCACTCCGGGAAACTCTACATATTCCACATCGGCACCCGCTGCCTTCAGGGCTTTGTAGGCTTGGCGGGAACCTTCGACAGGAACCACATTGTCGGCATCTCCATGATAAATACGGAACTTCACATCCTGAGCCGACACGAGGCGCGACGGGTTGACAGTTCCACAGATGGGTACAGCCGCTGCAAAAATCTCCGGATAACGGATTGCCAAATCAAAGGTACCCATTCCTCCCATAGAAAGCCCGATCACATAGACACGTCTCTTATCTACCTGAGGCATTGCTAAATAAGTATCCAACAGTTCTTTCAACGTGCGGAAAATACGCGTCGGGTCCTCCGGACAGAGCATCTCAGCGGGTACAAACGATTTAGGACGAGACACGTATGCCCAATAATCATCCTTGGGACACTGAGGAGCCAGCACAAAAGCCGGGTGCTCTTCCCGGTTCACCGGATTAAGCCACATCTGACCGCCGTGAGTCAACTGTTTCTGATTGTCGTCACCACGTTCACCGGCACCATGCAGAAAAAGGACCAAGGGGTATTTCTTCCCGCGTTGCTCCACTTCAGGGCGAAGCAAACGGTATTTCAGAGAATCGCCTTGAGAAGACACATACACTTTCTTTTCGTATTCTCCGTACAAGTCCTGTGCATACATACACAAAGACAACAGCAATAACAATGCCGTACAAACTATATTTCTCATATTCTTAAAAAATTAATATTCAACTAAAAGGTTCGTCGTCTCACTTTTCTTATAGCCTACCCTAAAAGCCTGAACCGTCACCTTGTCTCCCTTACGGACTGCAAACGGCTCTACATACAGATTCCAGTGCTTCTCTCCATTCCGTCCCCGACCGTTTATCTGATAGGCATAGGACACACCTGAAGTAGTACACTCCAAGCTAACCCACCCTCTCTTCAACACTATTCGAGGAGCAGCCACAAGCGGTTGCACACCATCTGGCCACATAGTCCGAATCATTTCCAGCTCCGTCAGCGGACGACATTGCCAGTACCTTTTCTCCCATCGCCGATAAATCTTGCGTAAACGCTCTACTTCTTTCCGACAAGCCGGGTCGTCAATCAAATTACACATCTCGTGAGGGTCTTTCGCCAGATCGTAAAATTCTTCACGCGGACGGGGCCAGACAAACCAGCTTTCCTGACTCACATCCAACCTGCCTTCTTCATGCAGTTGAAGCATGCGCCGCATCATTAGCATTTTCAGACGGAAGCCTACCGGTTGATAACCGGGTTGATTAGGAGTATAATTGCATATATAGCGGTAACGAATATCGCGCACGGCCCCCTGCTGATCATAACACTTGTCCATCCGGTCGCGCGCAGCAAATACATAACGGCGGGACGGTTCGGCATGACGACCAGCAAAGGCTTTTCCATCCATATAGGAAGGTGGTTTGATTCCTGCCAGCGAAAGAATTGTGGGCGGAATGTCGATGATACTGTGAAGCCCTTCGTCAACACTGCCTGCCAACTGCCCGTCCGGATAACGGATAATGAAAGGGATATGAGTACCCACTTCTGTAATCTCACGCTTCTGCCGAGGAAGCGGCCCACCATTATCCGAATAGAAGATGAGAATGGTATTGTCCCACTCGCCCGACTCTTTCAGTTCATCCATTATCTGCCGCACAAAGCAGTCCACGCGATAGATGTTGCTGTACATGATAGCAATGTCACGGCGTACGATACTGTCATCCGGATAATAAGGTGGCAGCACAACCTCATCGGGAGAGACGTAGAGAGTATCCATGGCACTTTCCCATACCTTTTGTTCATGCGAAGCAAGGGTATTGAAAATGGCAAAGAAGGGCATACCTGCCGGACGGTTGCGCCAATGCGCCTGACGATTGCATTCATCCCAAGCTGTTAAAGGAGGTAGAAACTGGTAGTCGGTCTTCGGGTTATTCGTACAATAATAACCTGCAGCACGTAACAGTTCAGTATAACACTTCACACCTTCGGGCAAGACGACATCATAGCCACCCACTGCGGGCGGGCGGGCAACCTGTCCGCCCTGTGTACGCATATAGTTAGCATTGATATGTGTAGGATACATACCTGTGATTAGGGCGGCACGTGAAGGTGCACTAACCCCTACCGTTCCATAAAGACCGGTATAACGCACGCCTTCCGCCGCAAGAGCGTCAATAGTCGGTGTCACCGCCACACTATCGCCAAAACAGCGCAACCAAGGACCGATATCCTCGCAAACCACACAGACAATGTTTGGATGACCGGTATCAGTAATAGACGCGGCATTGACCGCAAGTGTACCGGTACTACCAACCTGTGGCACAATACAAGCGGCAAGCACGGAACCTCCGGGCAATAGATATTCAAAAATCGATTTCATATATTCATAGTATAGTTCATATTCCAGGTAATAGAAGATCCCATCAACGTGCTTCGCGAAAAGAAACACGCTGTGAGATACCATTCTCATTGAATGCCTCAACGGCAAAGTAATACATCTGCCCTACTGTAAGACTACGCAAATCCAAAGAAGAATCTCCATACACCATCCAAGAACTGTACAGTTTATCAGGAGCAATCCCCCACAACACATTATAGCCTTGCGCTCCCTGTACCGGTTGCCAAGATATACGGGCATTCCGCATGTCAGCACCACGCACTACTTTAAAGTCCTTTACAGCAGCAGGCTTCTTGCCACGACCCAAACCAAACACTCGGATATCTCCCATTGCCAGGTTCTTCCCCGGTACATAAACATGACAGTAACGGATGTAACGAGCCTTGACCGGACGATCCAACTCAATATAATTGTGGGGAGCATCACGAAAGCTATTACGATAATCGACCAATACTTGCCAATCCATACCATCTACGGAAGTCTCCACAAAATAGCGTTGCCAAATGCCCGGCATGCGTCCCCAGAATTCAGTCTCTTCATAATCAAAGAAGTTCAGTTGCAAGGCATACACATCGCTCACCGCCCCGAGGTCTATCTCAACCCATTGCTTGTCATCATTCTGGGCGGCTACCCAGAAAGTCTTCAAATTTTCGTCCGTCACGTTCGTCACCGGATGCCTTTCCTGTTGCGAAGAAGCTTTCACGTGTTTGGCATAGGAAAGCAACATCCAGCCCCGGAAACCACCGTCTGCCGATTGCCGCGAAACCTGATCGGGAGAATAATGCGGATAGTCACCGAAGTAAGTATCGGAATACATCACACCGTCTTTGTCAAAAAAAGTGGGAAACATGCAGAGCCGACGCTCGAATTTATAGTTGATGGAAAGATGAATCGTACCAAAATGCCAGTAGATACCTCCGGGACCACGAACCGTACTCCCATGTCCGGCACCGGTGGCAAATCCGCCCGGTTTATAACAAAACGGATTATGAGCGGCATACTCGAAAGGTCCTAAAGGAGAGCGCCCTACATACACACCATCGCCATACACATTGAACTGAGTGCCGGGAGCTGCATATTGCAGGTAGTAGAATCCGTTGTGCTTCGTCATCCAGGCACCTTCGATAAAAGGTTTGATTTCACTGGTATGGTTCTCACCGAAGCGCTCCCAACCGTGAATGTCGGGACGAAGATAGAGCAATGAGTCCGGCTTCTTCGCTATCGGCAGGAATTTATTCGCCGTTTCGAGTTCTTTCCCCCGGATGGGCCAACGATTCGAAGACCCCCAATACATATAGGCACGGTCATCATCATCTATAAAGAAGGCAGGATCCTGGAGGTCGTGGAGCACCAAGGGAACAGGTTTCCAGTCACCACGCTTGGGGTTGTCAGTATAGAGAATGCTCATAGCACCGGAGGGATTTCCACAGACGTAAAGCACAGAATCCTTATAATTATGAGCGGCAGGAGCATTACAGCCCTCAAAGTACCATTTCTCGGGGGTGATGAAGTCCCAGTTCATCAAGTCCGTTGAGTGCCAATATCCCCAAGAACGGGTTACAAACATGTAGTATTCTCCACGAAATTCAACCACCGCTGGATCAGCACCCGAACGATAGGATTTACCTAAATGAGAGTTATGGAAAGGGTAAGTATAATCCAAATTAACCGGATTGCAATAAGTTGTGCTGCGGTATTGGGCAAATACCGCACCGGAAAAGGATAACATCAACAGGATTAAACAGATATATTTCTTGTTCATAGTACCAGATGTCTTCTATTACAACCCTTATTCCACTTCCTTCAGTTCCGAGGGCCGTGAGACGCCGTTCTCATTGAACGCCTCGATAGCGAAATAGTACTTTTGATCAGTCGTAAGACACTTCATCAGATGCTTGCAATCATCACCATAGACCATCCATGAACTGTAAAGTTTATCGGGTGCGATACCCCAGAGGATGTTGTAGCCCTGTGCGCCTTTCACCGGCTTCCAAGTCAGCGTGATGTCACGACGATCATCGTGACGGTGCGCTTCGAACGTCTTCACCTGTACGGGCGCCTTGCCTTCGCCCAGACCGAAGATGCGGATAGCGGAAATGGACAGGTGCGGAGTGGGCACATGGATATTCTTGTAGCGGACGTAGCGGACACGAGCCGGAGTTTCCAGTTCCACGTAATCGTGCGGAGTGTCTTTGAAACTGTTGCTGCGATTGATGAGACACGTCCAGTTGACTCCATCAACAGAGCCTTCGATGGTGTAGCGGTGGCGCAGGTCGGGGTAGCGGCCATACATGTCGCTCTTATAATCGTTGTAGTTCACTTGGATGGCATTCACCGTGGCGGGAGTCTGAAGGTCTATCTCTACCCATTGCGTATCATCGTTGGCGGAGGCCAGCCAGTAGGTTTTACAATCTTCATCCGTCAGACCTGCGGCAGTGTGCCCTTCTACGGCCGAAGAACCTTTAGCAGGCTTATTATACGAAAGCAGCATCCAGCCGCGGAATTCCCCCTTCTTCCCGGGTACGGTAGGCGCATAGCGGGGATAGTCGCCGAAACGGGTGTCACAGTACATGATGCCGTCCTCGTCGAAATAGGTGGGGAACATGCAGAGGCGGCGTTCCCAGTGCATATTGATGGGCAGGGCCATGGAACCGAAATGCCAGTATTGCCGTCCCGGACCAAGTACCGTACTACCATGACCGGCACCGTTGATGTAGCCGCCCGGCTTGTAGGAGATAGGATTATGTTTTTGATACGTGTAAGGTCCCATCGGATGGTCGGCCACATAGACACCGTCGGCATAGACATTGAACTGGGTGCCCGGGGCGGCATACTGCATGTAGTACTTGCCGTTGTGCTTCGTCAGCCACGGCCCTTCGATGTAGCCGCCCAGTACAGTGTCGGCATGGTTCTCGCCGAAACGTTCCCAACCATGTTTTTCGGGATCGAGGTTGAAGAGTTCCTCCTTCTCTCCTTCCTGTATGAAGCGGTGGTTCTTGTTGAGTTTCATGCCACGAATGGGGAATTTATTGGAAGAACCCCAAAACATGTAGGCACTGCCATCGTCGTCGAGGAAGAAGTCGGGGTCCTGCAGGTTGGTGATGATGGCGGGGGTGGCTTTCCAGTTACCTGATTTTGGGTTGTCGGTATAGAGCACGCTCATTGCACCGGAAGGGTCTCCACAGACGTAAAGCACGGAGTCTTTATAGTTGTGCGCTGCCGGAGCGTTGCATCCCTGCGGGTACCAGTTCTCGCCGGGGATGATGAAGTTCCAGTTCTGTAAATCGGTGGAATGCCAGTAGCCATGCGAACGGGTGACGAACATATAGTACTCTCCGCGGAATTCTACCACAGCGGGGTCGGCACCCGAACGGTAGGAAATATCCTTCGAAGAATTGTATATCATATAGGTGTAGTCCACGTTCAGCGGATTACAATACGTGTCCATGCGCATATCCTGCGCCAGTAGGGGCGATGCAAGGCACAAGAATGCCAACAGCAGATTAGTAATCAGTCTTTTCATTGTTTTTTTATTATCGTTCTATTTATATTCACTATGTTTTCCGAAGGCTTCTCAACGGCACAGTTCCTGCGGTACATCATATTCTTTTTGCAGGCGTGCCAGTTCAGTTTTCAGTTCGTCTGTAATCTTCTCCATCCCCTTCTTGCCATAGAGATTGTTCATCTCCTCGGGATCGGTTTTCAAGTCATAAAGCTCCCATTTGTCGTCCACATAGAAGTGCATCAATTTGTAGCGCTCCATCTTCACGCCGTAGTGGGCGCGTACGCTGTGGAAGCCGGGGAACTCGTAATAATGATAGTAAAGAGATTTCCTCCAGTCGCGCGGAGTCTTGCCCTTTTCTACCAGTTCCTTGAAGGAAACACCCTGCATATCCTGCGGAGCAGAGATGCCGCACATATCGAGGAAAGTGGGAGCAAAATCAATGTTCTGCGTCAGACCGGTGACTTGTGTTCCCGGCTTGATGTGTTCGGGCCAGCGCATCACCATCGGCATGCCGAAAGACTCTTCGTACATGAAACGCTTATCGAACCAGCCATGTTCACCCAAGTAGAAACCTTGGTCGGTGGTATATACCACTATGGTGTTCTTGTCCAGCCCCGTGCGTTTGAGATAGTCCAGTATTTCCCCCACGCTTTCGTCCACACTTGCCACGCACCCCATGTAGTCTTGCAGGTAGCGCTGGTATTTCCATTCCGCCACTTCCTTGAAAGAGCGCGGACGAGAGTAGAACTCATTGTTACGCTCGCGGTAGGCATCGAGGAAACGGCGGCGCTCATCGGGCGTCATCGTACCCATGAAAGCGTGCGGCCAAGGGTCGAAGAGCAGGCTGTCGCTGTCAATGCCCGCCACCATCTTCAGGTCGTGCCCCTCGTACATGTCACGGTATATGTTCATCTTCTGCATCTCTGCCGCATAGCGTCCTTCGTAAGAATCATAATAATTGTCGGGAAGCGGGAATTTCGTATGCTCGTACAGATGATAATGTCGTTCGGCAGGCACCCAGTTACGATGGATGGCTTTGTGGTGCATCATCAGGAAGAAAGGTTTACTCTTATTCCGACCGTTATCCATCCAGTCCTCACAATATTGGGTGATGAGGTCGGTGACATATCCCTCGTGGCGAGTGGTGTCTTTCTCGGTAATGAATTGCGGATTGCAATAGTCGCCCTGGTCATTAAGAATCATCCAGTGATCAAAACCCGTGGGTTTGGAGATGAGGTGCCACTTGCCGATGACGGCAGTCTCATAGCCGTTCTGCTGCAATATTTTGGGCAGGGTCTGCTGCGCACCGTCGAATCCCTTTGCCCAATTCTTCATAAAACCATTCTTATGGCTGTGCTTGCCCGTGAGTATGGCAGCACGGCTGGGACCGGAAATGGAGTTGCAGCAATAATTGTTCTGAAACACCGCGCCCTCCTGCCCGATGCGATCGATGTTCGGCGTAGGCGCCACACGACCTATGGGATGTCCGTAGATACTCATAGCCTGACGGGCATGGTCATCGCTCATGATAAAAATGATATTAGGACGTCCGCTATCACGGGCTTCTTGTCCTTGCACACCCTGTTCCTGAGCCTGTACGGAGGGGAAGAAGGGGAAAAAGGCAAGACCTAAAGAGAATGTATGATTCATGGTCTTCAATGATTTACTTATAATATTTATTTGTCACATTAATACAAAGTCGGCCTCGTTCCTCTCGTCAACAGACGATGCGCCCACCCATAGCCGGAACTCGCCCGGTTCAGCCTGCACCTTCATGTCGGCACCGCAAAAGGCAAGATCCTCCTCGGAAAGCGCAAACGTCAACGTTTTCTTCTCTCCGGCTTTGAGGAATTCTTTGCGGAAAGCCTTCAGTTCCTTTACCGGACGGGTGACACTGCCCACAAGGTCGCGGATGTATAGCTGCACCACTTCTTCACCATCATGCTTGCCGGTATTGGCAACGTCGACAGTGACAACAAGCGTTTCGCCCTTCTTTAGTTCGCTCTTGTCCAGTTTCAGATTATTCACCTCAAAGGTGGTATAGCTCAAACCATATCCAAACGGATAAAGCGGAGAGTTGGGACAGTCTATATAAGAGGATTTATAATCCATCTTGGGATTGTCCGGCGGAAGCGGACGTCCGGTATTCTTGTGATTATAGTAGAGCGGAAGCTGTCCCACACTGCGGGGGAAACTCATTGTCAGCTTTCCGGCCGGGTTATAATCACCCGTAATCACATCGGCAATGGCATGTCCGCCCATCGTGCCCGGGTACCAGGCTTCAAGGATGGCATCCAGGTTTTCGTCTTCCCAGGTAAGCTCCAGCGGACGGCCGTTCATCAACACCAACCCGATGGGCTTGCCCACTTTCTTCAGCTCCTTCAGCAGATTGCGCTGCGAAGCGGGCAAAGTGATATCCGTGCGGCAGGCTGCCTCGGCGCTCCAGTTCTGGTCTTCACCGGCGGCTACCAGAATCACATCGGCCCGTCGGGCAATGGCCATTGCCTCTGCAAATCCTTCCGTTCCCGGTTTTCGCAAGTCGCAACCCTCGGCATAAAGGAAAGTTACGTTTGAGTTCCTGTACTTTTCTTCCAATCCTTCAAAGAGAGTGACGCTCTGCCGGCGATCGCCACGTCCGCCCCAACCACCGTTCACACTGTTGCGCTCTTTCACCATAGGGCCTATCAAGGCTACAGTCTTGCGATCCGAGGCCAGTATCGGGAAGAAGTCCCGCTCGTTCTTCAGCAGTACCACCGACTTGCGGGCGGCATCACGGGCAGCTTCCAGGAATTCGGGTTTCATGATGGTGGCCTTCTCACGCGCCTCGTCCAGATAACGGTAGGGATCATCCATAATGCCCAACAGGAACTTCATCTCCAAAATGCGGCGCACGGCATTATCGATAATCGCCTCACTCACCTTGCCTTCTTTCACGGCTTGCAGCAGATGGGCATGAAACACCCCTCCGGTCATATCCATCTCGATGCCCGCATTGGCAGCCAGTTCAGCGGCATGCGCTTCGTCACGTGCCACACCATGAGGCACAAGTTCATTGATAGCCGTGTAATCGGTCACCACGAACCCATTGAAGTCCCATTCGTCACGAAGCACATCTTTATAAAGGAACTTGCTGGAAGTGCAAGGCACACCCGCAATTTCATTGAAAGCAGTCATAAAAGTGGCGGCACCCGCCTCTTTGGCAGCCTCGAAAGGCGGAAAATAGATGTCGCGCAAGGTACGCTCCGACATATCGGTAACGTTATAATCGCGTCCGGCTTCGGCAGCACCGTATGCGCAGAAGTGCTTGGCACAGGCCAACATCTTGTCCAAACGCATCAAGTCTTCAGGTTTCTCCCCCTGAAAACCGCGCACACGTGCGGCTGCAAGCAGTGAACCTAAATAAGGGTCTTCTCCGGAACCTTCCATTACCCGTCCCCAACGCGCATCACGGGAGATGTCCACCATCGGAGCAAACGTCCAGTTCACACCCACCGATGAAGCTTCGGCGGCAGCAATGGCGGCACTTCTCTCCGCCAACTCCATATCCCAGGCGCATGCTTCCGCCAAAGGAATCGGAAATATCGTCTTGAAACCATGTATCACGTCGAAAGCGAACAATACGGGAATTTTCAGACGCGACTCCGCCAATGCTGTCTCCTGTGTCTTACGGATGGCCGCAGAGGAGGTGGCATGAAAAAGACTGCCTATCAGTCCTTTCCTCAGCAGTGGCTCTATGTCGGTATTCACCTGCGGACCGGTCACTATATCGCTCTTGGCAGAATATTGGGTCATCTGCCCTATCTTTTCCTCTAGTGTCATCAGGGCAAGTACTGAATCCACCCGTTCTTCGATGCGTTTGTCACCGCTATAACTCCGCCAATCACCGCCACTGCTTGAAGTGCACGACGTACATATCGCCAATGTCATGATGGTTCCTATCCAAAGATTCTTTCTCATAAAATGTCTGTCTTACTTAGTTTATTACGAGGCTGGTCATTACAGGTGCGTGGTCCGACAAATATCCATTATCCGGTTTATCGCCGATTACCCGATGACGCTCTGCTGTGACACCGCCCTTCACAAATATAAAGTCTATCAACCGGCGATTCTCTACGGGAATGCGACCGAAGTCATGGAAACTCCATGCCGGCCCGTATACGACTTCGGCAATGTCGCGGGTATTCCTCATTCCGCCTTCCGTCAGAACTACGACAGGCTCTGAGTCTACCGTTCCGTTAAAGTCTCCTGTAACCACCACCGGAAGGTCTTCGCCTATTTCCTTTATCTTATCAAGAATCAGCCTGGCACTTTCCCTGCGTGCCACTTTTCCTACATGGTCAAAGTGAGTGTTGAAGGCAGCCAGCCGTTTGCCCGTAGCCTTATCTTTAAGTATAGCCCAGGTCACGATACGCTCGCAAGCCGCATCCCATCCTTTCTTACCAATTGAATCGGGCGTCTCACTCAATCCGAAATCACCGTTCTTTATCAGATCGAAACGATCCGTCTTATAGAAAAGAGAGCAATACTCTCCTTTTTCTTTACCGTCCGCACGCCCCACTCCCAGAGCGGTATATCCGGGAAGGCGATTCTTCAAGTCATCCAACTGGTTCTTCACCACTTCCTGCATACCCACAATGTCCGGCGCATAATACACAATCATTTGTGCCGCATGATCTTTGCGATACTTCCAGTTATTCATACTATCCGCCACATGATCCAGACGGATATTAAACGACATAACATCTACCTTGGCTTCCGGCTGCCCGCCACATGAGGCGGCGAGCAGAGCGAAAGCGACTAATACACTACTGAAAAAACTGTCTTTCATGGTCATACCAATCTTCTTATTATTAAAACCTTTCTAATCAAAATGAGGAGACGTAAATCCCAATCTTTTCAATCCCGCCTGCACATCCGGATGGCTCATGAAAAGCTTCCATATCAGTCCGGTACGGTAATTCTCTATCATAACCACAATCGGTCCCTGGTCTATGGCGAGATACGAAGGTGCAAACCAATTTTCCGTCAGATTGAAGGCGTCTTTAAAACCATATTCCCCAAAAAGGCGGTCGCCCAGTTCTTCATAAAAATAGCGCATCGCTTCCAACGAATATTCCGGTGTATAAGGAATGGAAGACAGGGCGGCAGTAGGAGTAATCACACCACGGTCGTTGCCCGGGCTATGTGCCGAATAGCCCTTATCACCATCGCTGGCAGTCAGTCCCCAGCATTTCTCGCTATATCCTTTATAGCCTTTCGGATTATTGATGCAATAAGCACGGTTAATCAACGTATGGGCTTTCATTTGTTCTTCATAATCGGCATAACGATCTTTCAGACCATTCGGATCAAGCCCCATGTAAGAATAGTGCGTAAAGAACAAAGGTCCTCCTTTCCCATTATGGTTGCCAAGGGGTAGCTTGATACCGTAATACTCCCTGCCGTTCAGGAAAGTATTCGCATTGGCCCAGCCTTTATGGTAAACACTCTCGGCAATCGGATAAGTAGGAGAAGACGCACCTAAAATGTAAACAATGTGACACTCGTTATGACCTTTAATCTGGTGATTCATCGCCCATCCGTTGTTTGGCGACCAATGCCAGTACATCACATCTTGTCCTTGAGTAAAAAAGTTCCATTCTGCTTGACGCCACAGATTATTGATTATCCCGCGGATACGGTTTTCCGTCGGATTATCCTTTGTAAAATACTGATGGGCAGCCAGCAAACCTTCGAACATAAAAGCGGATTCTACAATATCGGCGCCATCATCCTTACGACTGAAAGGAATAGTCTTACCGGTTTTACCGTTCATCCAATGTGCCCACATGCCGTGATAACTGTCGGTATTCTTGTCGCTCAAGAAACGAACAATCTTCAGTATACGTTCAGCACCTTGTTCACGGGTGATAAACCCGCGTTCTATGCCGACAATGATAGCCATCACTCCGAATCCCGACCCACCAATGGTAGCTGTCTCGGCACCACCGTTACTCCGTTCATGCGCCAATCCGGATTCAGGATGGGCAAAATCCCAAAAATAACGGAAAGTTTGCTTCTGAACAAGGGTCATGAGTTCATCATCGGAGAGTCGCTTTGCTGTCACACCAGATGGCGGATTTATGGCATTTACCGAACACGAACAAACCCCCAAAAACAAGAAAAAAAGAAATATATTTTTCATAATACCTATTTTAAACATTTTAACTACATTAGAAGTAGGAGTAGCCTAAGGCTACTCCTCACACACCTTATTTATTTTGCTTCAATATTCCTTGAGAAATATCAATCTGCTTCTGTGGAATGTAGAATGTAGAATGCTGGCTCATATTGAAGTTTGTCTTTCCATGGGCCTTCAGCATCTTTTCCGCATATCCGGGAACAACTTTATCAGCACGAATCAAATCAAAGAAACGGTGTCCTTCCATTGCTAATTCAATGCGGCGCTCATTCCATATGATTTCACGCAACTTAGCTTTATTCCTCTCTGTTATTTTAGGTAATACAGTGGGATCATCACCGGACTTACGAGCACGGTCTCTGACCAATTCCAATTTAGCCAAGGCATCATCTACTAATGGATCGCTTTCACCATTTGCCAACTCATTGCAGGCCTCAGCATACATTAACAGTACATCCGCATAACGCAGAAAATACAAGTGGCAATTTTGTTTAGCAAAATTATTGGCATTCCAATAAGTTGTAGGCCACATTGTCTTTTTATTGGCGCGCGGTTGTACTCCCGGTTCGTCCTTGAAGTTTATAACCCCAACTCCTTCCATATTTTCGCCATCGTAAATGATAGTAGCCTCCCGTCTCGGATCACCTGATTCATAAGCCTTATCCAAAGACTCTGACGGAGAACTGAATCCCCAACCTTTGAAACCTCTAACACCTTGCCACTTCACATATTCGGAAGCCTTATCTCTCGTCTTGTCTGATCCCCACAAATACTGGTCGGCCAGCATCACTTCATCAGAATAATAAGAATCCGGGCTAAACAAATCACGGTAATTGTGATGCAGGTTATATTCTCCCCTACTTATTACCTGCCCTGCATATTGTTTTACACTTGCATAATCTTGACGAAACAAATAAACTTTAGCCAACAAGCCTTCTGCAGTTCCTTTCGTAACTCTTCCTCTCTCAGCAATCCCCCATTCATCACGGGTTGGCAAATTCATTGCCGCATAGGACAAGTCATCAATAATCTGCTGATAAATAGCTTCTTCAGAAGCACATGGCTGATCGTATTCATCAGGATTCTGAACTTTAGTAACCAAAGGTACACCACCGTAAGTTCTCACCAAGTTAAAGTAAAAGAAACCACGGAAAAAACGTGCCTGAGCAATGCTTCTAATCTTTAACTGCTCATCTTTCAACACATCCAAGTTATCCAATGCTACGTTACAGAATCCGATTCCTTTATAATTTCCGGTCCACCAGCCGTTCAATTCTGTTGTATAAACATCATAAGTAAAATCATTCAATGAATTCACGCGAGCATAACTACCATCTGCCGGTGAACTTCCTGTATCAGAATTGTCACTCGGCACCTCCATAATGCCAAACCAAGAAAAGCCGATCAAGTCCCAACTTTTCATTTGAGAATATATAGCATTAATTCCCATCAAAGCACCTTCTTCTTCCCCGAAGAAAATATCTTGCGTCAATTTTCCTTGGGGCTGTGTTTGCTAAAAATCAGAACAAGAGG
>ENA-UOJT01000402-UOJT01000402.1-human-gut-metagenome-genome-assembly--contig:-C15-NODE-402-length-32095-cov-16.336017_pt1 | contig 32095 bp, 25 predicted proteins | sample MGYA00242357_ERZ723904 | MGnify/ENA metagenome assembly ERZ723904 | reverse complement strand
AAGAAGTAGAATGATGATAAAATCATACAGGAGTGCTTTGTGAAACAACCCTAATGTAATATTTCAAAGTATTGACGAATAAGCAGCTCTATGTTATTATGACTATGTCAGCATACTATGACAGATAATACGCGAGGGAGTGTTTTATTTATAAAATGACCGGCGTAAGGGAGATGCGTTGGTCGCATGCATTATATGGCTGCTGCAGGTATAATGTTATAAAAATGCAGCGTGGAAGAGAGGTTGATTATGAAAAAGATGAAGAGATTTAAGAAAGCGGCGGTTCTGCTTATGGCGGCAGTGATGTGCTTTGGCATGGCAGGCTGCAAGAAAACAACGGGAGGGGAGACCCCTACGGGAGATGTGTATGCACCTTCTTTTTCGGAGATATCATCTGATGTAGAGTATGTCACTAATGTATTGGCAGGTGATGGCAGGCTTAGTATTATGGGCCAGGTATATGACCGTGAGACTTATGCACTTTCACAGAAGCTCATCACACTGGATATCGCTACAGGAGCACAGACGAGCAGGGAGCTGGTCGTGGATGGGGATAAGAAGGATGACAGCGAACAGATTTCGCTCCAGACAATAGCTGTCTATAAGGATGGCTACATGGCTGTACGTTATCATTATACACAGCCGACGCAGGAGGAGATAGACAGTGGAGTGTATGAATCTGAAACATCCTATGACATAGCTATACTTGATGCGGATTTTAACATACAGTCAACAGTATCACTTGCGGATCTTCAGAAGAAGGTAGAGGAAAGCGGAGGCGGCTTCTATGTTCAGTACTCAGCCAGCGATGCAGAGGGTAATATCTATATTTCCCTTGACAATTCAATGTATGTCATTGACAGCGAGGGAAAAGAGAAGTTTAAGGTGGACTTTGATAACTGGATCAATGGAATGTTTGTGACAAGCGGCGGGCAGGTCGTTGTTATGTACTATAATGACCAGTATGACATGGAGATTGCACCGGTTGATATGAACACCAAGGCATTGGGAACTCCTTTTGAGAATCTCCCAAGCATGGATGGCAGTTCTTCAAATATATATCCTGCAGGTGATGGCAGGCTGTACATTGTAGGTTCTACCAAGCTGTTCCTGTATGATATGAATACGCAGACCTCTGAGGAGATACTGGACTGGATTGCATGTGATATCAATACCAATAATCTTGCGGGCTTTGCGGTTCTTGACGATGGTTCATTTGTAGCAGTGTCCACAACCTACGATTACTCAGGTGAAGATACAGAGGTAACAATCGAGCTTGCAACTATCAAGAAGGTTCCTGCCAGCTCAATTAAGCAGAAGAAGAATGTGACACTCGCAATGCTCTACATGAATTACAATACGCGTGAGCAGGTAATCAAGTTCAACAGAACGAATGAGGAATACAGAATTAATATAAAGACTTATGTGGATGATAATTCTTCTAACTGGGAAGATGCACAGACACAGTTTCAGGCAGATGTAGCTTCCGGTACTGCCGGTGATTTCTTCGTGGCAGATGGCAATATCAACGTGGATAACCTTATTGCAAAGGGAGCACTTGCAGATCTTTCAGGTTTAATAGATAAGGATGAAGTCCTTAACAGAGATGATTTCATATCAAATATTCTTGATATATTATCAGTTGACGGCAAGCTGTACAGTGTGGCGGAGTCATTCTATATAAATACACTTGTCGGTAAGACTTCGGATGTGGGAACAGGTAAGAGCTGGAGCTTTAAGGATGTAGTTGAGCTTGTTAAGTCCCATCCGGATTCGCAGCTTATGCAGTACGTCACCAAGACGGATGGTCTTAGTACGATGGTTATGTACAGTATGGACAGCTTTTATAATTCAGAGACAGGTGAGTGTAAGTTCGATTCTGAGGACTTTATTTCGCTTCTTGAATTATGTAATACATTCCCTAAGGAATATGATTATAATTCAGGAGAGAGCGAGAGCACGGCAAGTCTGTTAAGAAGCGGGAAGGTGCTCCTCACAAGTGTGAATATGTCAAGCTTTAGTGATATGCAGATGTTTCCGGCTCTTTATGGTGAGCCTGTCAATTTCATAGGATTTCCTACCAACAGTGGTTCAGGATCGGTTGTAGGCTTTAACAACAGATTCTGTGTAGCTGCCAAGTCAAAGAATAAGGATGGCGCATGGGCATTTATCCGCAGCTTCCTGCTTCCGGATAACCAGAACAAGCTGGATTGGAATTTACCTGTAAACAAGGCTGCCTTTGAGCAGAAGATTGCAGATGCCATGAAGAAACAGGATGATAATGATAGTGTGGTCAGTACATGGTGGTATGATGATGTAGAGATTACAATCGGACCGCTTACAGAGGAAGATGCACAGGTAGTAAGAGATATGGTATACAATGCCACCACAGAGGCTGCTTATGATGAACAGCTTATGAACATCATAACAGAAGAGGCAGAGTACTATTTCAATGGTGAGAAGAGTGCACAGGAGATAGCGGGAATTATCCAGTCAAGAGCACAGCTCTATATAGATGAGAACCGTTAAGACGGCATTCTGATGGGGCATGTTATGGGGCAGGACAGCCTCACGGCATGGAGGTTATTATGAGTATAAAGAAAAAATCAAAGGAGCTTAAGCTACCTAAAGAGAAAAAAAGGACTCCTACGCAGAAAAAGCGTAGGAGCAGGCTGGGAAAACATAATATGGCACCATTTCTTGCGCCGAGTATCATAGGAGTTACACTGTTTTTCCTTCTTCCGTTTCTTGTGGTTATTTTCTATTCGTTTGTTGATAACCCGGTTACGAAGGAATGGGTCTGGTTTGACAATTTTGTGAGACTTGTGAAGAACAATTCCTTTAAGCGGGCTGTGAAAAATACAGCTACGTTTACCGCAATTGCGGTTCCGCTCGCAGTTGTGCTTTCGCTTCTTTTAGCCATCATACTTGATCAGAGAATTCCGGGAAGAAGCCAGTTCAGAACTTTCTTTTTAAGTCCTATGATGGTACCTATTGCTTCAGTTGTTCTTATATGGCAGGTATTGTTTCACTATAACGGAGCGGTGAATGATTTCCTCTCAACATTCGGTATAAGTCCTGTTGACTGGTTGAAGTCGGATTATGCCATGGTGGCAATAGTACCCCTGTATCTGTGGAAGAACTTAGGCTATAACATGATTCTTTTTATGGCGGCACTCGGAAATATACCGCGTGACATCATAGAGGTGGCGGAGCTTGAGAGTGCTAATTCGTGGCAGATATTCTGGCATATTAAGATAAGATATCTGTCTCCTACGATTTTGTTTGTAACAATCATGTCAATCATAAGCTCGTTCAAGGTTTTCAGGGAGGTATATCTTCTGACAGGTGACCATCCCGTCACGAGTCTTTATATGCTGCAGCATTATATGAACAATATGTTCAAGTCACTTGACTATCAGAAGCTGTCGGCAGCGGCGATACTTATGTCACTTGTCATGATTGTGCTTATAGGAGCATTATTCCTTATAGAGAATCATTTCGGAAAGGATGTGGAGGAATAATGGGAAAAGAAAAGAAACTCAGGCATCAGGAAGCACCGCTTCACGGTATCCATCATAAGAGAAGAAGGAGTCTTGTGGTAAGAACACTTTGTTTTATATTTGCCGCAAGCTTTGCAATAATTTTCCTGTTCCCGACGGTGGTGACGATAGCAAACTCCTTCATGTCACAGTCTGAAATAAGCTCGAATTACGGTATGGTATTTTCCACGACCGATTCGGGAGCGAAGGCATATATATCAAAGAAGGTCAATATCAAGCTTATTCCCGATATGGTAAGCTTCAGCCAGTATTTTACCGTACTGCTAAAGAGCCCATCATATCTGCTCAAGTTTTGGAATTCGGTTATACTTGTAGTTCCGATAACAGTGTTCCAGATATTGATTGCCTGTCTTGCTTCATATGGCTTTGCAAGAGCGGAGGGAAAGATAAAGGGCATAATATTCTTCGGATACATAATATTGATGCTTATGCCTTATCAGGTCACACTTGTTCCGAACTATCTGGTGGCAGACTGGTTCCATATACTGAATACTAATTGGGCGATATGGCTGCCGGGTATATTCTCGCCGTTTTCGGTTTATCTGCTGACTAAGTATATGAAAAGAATACCGAAGGCTCTGTTTGAGGCGGCACAGATTGACGGAGCCGGGGAGTGGAAGCTGTTTACGAAGGTTGCTATGCCTATATGTAAGGGTGCAATATATTCATGTGCGATACTTGTGTTCATAGATTACTGGAATATGGTTGAGCAGCCTCTTATTCTTTTTACGGACACAGAAAAATATCCATTGTCGGTATTCTTATCCAAGATAAATGAGGGTGAGATTGGTCTTGCATTCGCTGTCGCTACGATATATATGATACCGGGACTTCTGATATTCCTCTACAGTGAGGAGTACCTTGTTGAGGGAATCACATATCAGGGTGGAATAAAAGGATAAATTATATCTATTATATTAAGAAAGGGTTAATGCGATGAAAAAGCTGGAAGGAAACAGGAAGGACTGGATAAAGAACATTCTGATAGTATTTCTTATAATATTGCTGTTACTGACATTTTTTTCCAATACGATTATGAACTATTCGCTTGCAGAGGTATCAAGTTCATATATAACTAGCGGAAGTATCTCAACGGCAATCCGCGGTACAGGTACTATTCAGTCTGTTGATCCGTATAATGTGACAATCTCTGAGGGACGCAAGGTGGAGAGTGTCAATGTAAGAAAGGGCGATACTGTAAGCAAGGGAGATGTGCTTTTTGTACTTGAAGAGGGAGAGAGCACAGAGGTTGCAGATGCGAAGAAGGCATACCAGGCATTGCTTGAGCAGTATGATTCAGCAATTATTGACAACCAGATTGGCAGTGATGTTGTTACGGCAGCCCAGAATCGTGACGAGGATGTACTTGCTCAGAAGACAGCACTCCTTGAGCAGCGCACAGCAGTTCTCAAGCAGAAGAAGCAGGCACTTGACGATATCGATGCACAGATAAGCGTTACCGGAGCTACTGTTGTTGATACCAAGGCTGAGGAGGAACAGCTTGAGGCTGCCAATGTGGCACTTCAGGCAGCTAAGGATTCACTTAACAGCTATAATGAGCTGGATACAAAGGTTACGAATATTCTCGCCGAGGCACAGGCACAGACTGATGATGGCAAGCGCAGGGAGCTTATTCTTCAGGCAGTTGCGGTTGCAGGTGACAGAGATAAGCTTGGCGATAAGGCAGCTCTTGAGGCAAATGTGAAGTCCTATGAGAAGCAGATAGAATCAATAAATAAGACAATTGAGGATAAGAAGGCACAGCCGACACAGATTTCAGCGGAGCTGGCATATAAGAGAGCAATTGCCAACAATGAATATACACAGGCAAAGAACAGCTATGACGAGGTTTCAGGTGAGATTAAGTACCAGAGACAGCTTCAGGATCTCTTAGACCAGATTGATGATGCTAAAAATAAGTATGAGACACTTGAAAAGAAGGCTATAGGAACAGAGGTTACAGCTCCTGTAAGTGGTACAATCACGGCAGTTAATGTTGTGGCAGGAGAGAAGGTTACGGCAGATTCGCCTATGGCAACAATACAGCTTTCCGGAAAGGATTACACTCTTGAAATGTCCGTAACCAAGGAACAGGCTGCAAGAATCAAGGTAGGAGATGTCGGTCAGGCATCCAACTCATGGTATTACAGCGATATGGTGCTTACCGTGTCCGCAATCAAGAATGATACATCGAATCCATCATCAGGTAACAGAATCGTAGTATTCACAGTTACCGGGTCAGATATCAATGTTGGTCAGTCAGTTACTGTGAGCGTTGGCGATAAGTCGGCTAACTATGATATGATTGTTCCTAATACGGCAATCCGCGAGGATAAGAACGGTACTTATATACTTATCATTACCTCTAAGAGCACTCCTCTTGGCAACAGATATACAGCTACCAGAGTAGATGTAACCAAGCTCGCTTCTGATGATACCAACACTGCAATTTCATGTGGAATTCAGGGCTATGAGAGTGTAATCACAACGGCTACCAAGCCGGTATCGGCAGGAGATTTGGTGCGTCTGCCTAAATAATAGGAGGATATGATGACAAGGCCTAATGTAAAATTGACGAAAAAACAGCTTGTGCTTCTGGTCATCATTGCAGTAGGGCTGCTCGTGTTCGGTATATTGACGGCTGTATCAGGTGCTGTGGCAGGAACACAGAAAACGCAGTATTGTGCAAAGTACTGGGATCCGGATGGCAGATATTCGATGGTGAGTGTGTTCCTGCCTGAGGACAGTGGACTGAAACAGGAGAAGGTTAGGCAGCTTCAATATACGCTTGATCAGGCTCTCATAAAGGAAGCTATGGAGGCTCCGGCAGATAATGCCAGATTGTATGTTGCGGCATACAGTGTGAAATCGCAGGTTAGCTTATTCTCGCAGCGTGCTAAGTCACAGCAATGCACTGCGTATGGTGTAGGCGGAGATTTCTTCCGCTTTCATAATTATGAGCTTATAAGCGGCAGTTATCTTATGGAGGACAGCATTGCAAATGATCAGGTTGTAATTGATGAGGAAGCGGCATGGAAGATATTCGGAGCCATAGAGGTGGATGGAATGACACTCACCTACAATGGAAAAGAATATATAGTGCAGGGAGTTGTTAAGCCTCAGGATGGTTATAAGACCAAGACCGGAGGAGCCGAGAGCGGGACGGTATTCTTCCCTCTTGAAGCCATTGGACAGGATGCAGACTGCTATGAGATAATTTTTCCTAATCCTGTATCGGGTTTTGCCTTAAAGCAGGTTAAAGAGGCATTCACCTCCTGCGGCTATAGTGAGGATGATATAAGGGTAATTGATAATTCAGAGAGATACAGCTTTGTAAATTCAGCGAAGAGAGTTCTCAAGTGGACTGATAAGGGTATGGCATTCAAGGCACTTAAATACCCATATTGGGAGAACAGTGCAATTGCTGTAGAAAATATAGTCGACTTATTAACATTCTTTAGAATTATATTCATTATACCGCCTATAGCAATAGTGATTATATCTGTTATATGCTTCCACCCGATACACAGGCTTAAGCTTCTGATACTGCGGATTGTAGAACATTTTAGAAAATAGCACAGTAAGCTTTTAGAAGTCGTTCCGGAAATGATGTCCGGAATGACTTCTTTTTCTTTTCAAGCTGTAGATGATGTGGTAAAATATTTATCTGAATTATACTAAGGGATATATCAGATAAGTGTTGAACAGGCTGTTAGAGCTTGGAAGCCCCGGGTGTGCACCGGTAAATATGCATTTAACATTTTTGATTGTCGAAAAAAGGAGACAGGTTGATTATGGAGAAAAAGAAGTATTTGTGGTGTGTAATATCGGTCATAGTCGGGGTTGTGATTTTTGTTGTCGCCGGAGTCAGCAAGAGGATAACCTTCTGCGATGAGATATACACATATATGATTGTGAATGCGCCTAATGGTGCGTATCAACTTGCTGAGGGACAGTGGTATACGCGACAGCAGACAGTTGATATGCTAGGTCACAGTTCAAATGACAGTGTTGTGCAGATGTTGTGGAATGTGAAGGGGGACTCTCATCCGCCACTGTATTATGGGCTTGTGTATATTGCCTCGCTTATTGGCGGACTGAATATATCAGAGTGGACAGGGCTGGCGGTCAATCTGCTTATGTACATCGGAACAATGCTTTTGTTCTGGCTTATTATAGATAGGATTTTCGCCAGACCGGGTATGGCAGCGGCAGCGGCTATTGTATATGCGTTGAATGTGGGAACGCTGTCGGACGCCATGCTTATACGAATGTACATGCAGCTGACCTTCTTTACGATTGCATTTGCATACGCGGCTTGGCGGCTGTGGGAGAATAAGGAAAAGCTGTCAGGTTATGTCCTGCTGGGAATAGCGACGGCTGGCGGATTCCTTACGCAGTATTATTTCTGCTTTATCCCGATAGGTTTTTTTGTGGTATGGGCGATTTATAATATTGCACGTAAAAAATATTCATGTATAATTAAATATCTTGCGAGTATGTCTGCGGCAGTGGCAGTGGATACTATATTGTGGCATTACTGGATTGGAACCATGCTTTCAAACAGTGATTCCGGTGCGATAAAAGAGAACGCAATGAATTTTGTTAATATATTCAACAGCATGTTCAGGGGATTGGAGTCCGTACAGCTTATTATTTTTCAGAAATGGCATATCGTGGGCGGTCTGGCTGTGATTATTGTGGTTGTGATAGCTCTTGTATCCGAGAGGGTAAATGCAAGCTTCCGAAATATGAGATTGTATGTCGGCGGGCTAAGTGCAATGCTGTTCTTTTATTCAACTATTGTATATTATCTGACACCAACATACCTTATGTCGAGCAGGTATTTCTATGCTGCGTCCGCGGTGGAGATTCTGTTGGTAGCTGTATGTATCTGTGCGCTGGTCTGTACATTTGTGACAGATGAAAGGCTTGGTAAAAAGAGAAAAATATTTGTCAATGCAGGTACAGCGGTGGTGTGTATTGCCATGGATATAGGTATTCTTGCATTTGGATATGGAATAGACTATTATGCTGATGCGGCAGCGTATGACACCCAGAGGGAATGTCTGGAAGAGTATAGTGATATTCCGTGGGTTCTGTGCGGCGATGAAAACTGGGAAATGACGGCAAACTTTATGGATTATATTATTCCGGAGAAGCTCATGAGAATCACGGAAAATACACCATACGGTATTGAGAAGGAGCTTGAGAAAGCGGATAAATTCATGATAGTGGCAAGAACAGATGAGGGTAATACACAGGGAGATATGGCACTGTATTATTATATCGGAACCACGGGAAGATTTGCAAAAAGTGAGCTGGTTATGGAGCGGAACGGATTGTCCTATTTTCTCGCATATCCGGAGGAGTGAAGATGATGTGCCTGCCGGGATAAAAGTGACATATCCATTGGAGCAAAAAAAGGAAGTACACACCGCTTAGTGCTCTACACACTTGAAGCGGGGAGATTGCTTATTCTGCGTTCAAACTACTTATTGGTGGCAGTACTGCAAGCATATAAAAATGACCAAGCATTGAATTAAAAAGGCATAAGTACGCAGGAAAATTGTGCAGCCGTTATGTATTATTTTGAGCTTTACAACTATTTAAACATAAAAAAATGAATGGAGGAAAATACTATGAAAATGAACAAATCAAAGGTAGCTATTGTGGGCTGTGGGCTGGTTGGTTCCACAACCGCATTCAGTCTTGTGACACAGGGCGTAGTTGATGAGGTGCTCATGATTGACATCAATAAGGAGAGAGCCTACGGAGAGAAGCTGGATTTACATGACAGTATTGAGTATCTCAACCGCAATGTAAAGGTGACAAACGGTGATTATTCGGACTGCTCAGATGCAGATATTGTGGTTATAACCGCAGGAGCACCGCCTAAGCCGGGACAGAGCAGGCTTGATACACTTGAACTCACGGCGAATATATGTAAGTCAATAGTCGGACCTATTATGGAGAGCGGCTTTGATGGAATTTTTCTTATAGTGTCCAATCCGGTAGACATTATCACACATTATGTCAAGAAGCTTTCGGGGCTTCCTAAGAATCAGGTCATCGGAACGGGCACTGCAATAGATTCTGCACGTCTCAAGACATTTATCGGAGAGCTTGTAAATGTTGACCCGCGAAGCGTCCATGCATATTCGATGGGTGAGCATGGCGATTCACAGATGGTTCCATGGTCCGTTGTTACGGTTGCAGGAAAGCCTTTTTATGACGTAATTGCCGACAACAAGAGCCTTGTGGGCAATGTTGACCTTGATGAGCTTGTCCATAAGACCGCAAGAGAGGGCTGGGAGATTTTTGAGCGCAAGGGAACAACATACTACGGAATTGCTACGGCCGTAGCTGCCATTATAAAGGCAATTATGAATGATGAGAATAAGATTATACCGGTATCAACATATCTTGAAGGTGAATACGGCGAGACAGATGTGTATGCGGGTGTGCCTACAGTTCTTAACAGACACGGAGCGTATGATGTCCTTGAGATTCATATGTCCCCTAGCGAGCTTGCAAGGTTCAAGGACTCTGCGAAGGTCATAAGGGAATACACCAGCAAGATTATGGAATATTAAACAGATGCCGCCGCAAGGCAGCAGCGTGGAGGACATGTATGGCAAAGCTGTATTTTAAATATGGGGCGATGGGCAGCTCTAAGACTGCGAATGCTCTTATCACGAAGTTCAACTATGAAGAGAGGGGCATGAAGGTGTGGCTGTTAAAGCCTGCCACGGATGACCGCGACGGACAGGATATAATAAAGAGCCGTATCGGACTTGCGTGCAGGTGCTTCGTGGTGACACCGGATACCGATATATTGGCAGCGTATGAGAAGGAAGCGGGGTATGACGCAGTTATAGTTGATGAGGCTCAATTTCTCACACCGGAACAGATAGACGAGCTTAGAAGTATAGTCGATAATAAGGGCATACCTGTACTGTGTTTCGGATTGAGAACTGACTTTCTCACGCATGTATTCCCGGGCAGCCTGAGACTTCTTGAGATTGCGGACTCCATAAGTGAGATTAAGACAATCTGCCGCTGTGGCTCCAAGGCTACAGTCAACGCCAGAATAGATGAGAATGGCAACGTAATTACGGACGGGGAGCAGGTGCTCATCGGTGGAAATGACAGATATGAGGCGATGTGCTACTCCTGTTATATGAAGAAAATCAAGGGAATTATGTAGAATACCCACAAGGCAGTAAAAAACAAGCCATAATAGCCTGCCGGGTGGGTATAGAGAGCAGAAATAAGCAAAACCACCCACAAAGCCGGGAAAAAGCAGGCTGAAATAGTGGCTCAGTGGGTATAGGGGAGCAGAAATAAGCAAAAAATACCCACAAAGCTGGAAAATTTATTTTTAATTATTGGCTTAGTGGGTTTAGTTATCAGAAATAATCAAATAATATCTTCATACCGGGAAAAAGCAGGCTGAAATAGTGGCTGAGTGGGTATAGAGAGCAGAAATAAGCAAAAATACCCGAAAAGCCGGAAAAGGAAGGCAAAAAATATAGCCAAGTGGGTATAGAATTAAAAAAGAGGAGAAAAAACAATGGATATTAAGGAAATTCTTGCAAAGGTTGACCACACAGTATTAGGACAGACAGCCACATGGGCTGATATTAAGGGACTCTGTGATGATGGAATGAAGTATGAGACAGCTTCGGTATGTATTCCGCCAAGCTATGTAAAGCAGGCAGCAGAGTATATTAAGAGCGTTAACGGCAAGCTTAAGGTATGTACGGTAATAGGCTTCCCTAACGGCTATAACACAACAGCGGTGAAGTGCTTCGAGACAAAGACGGCTGTTGAGGAGGGTGCTGACGAGATTGATATGGTTATCAACATCGGCTGGGTTAAGGACGGTCTGTACGATAAGGTTTTAGACGAGATTAAGCAGATTAAGGCGGCATGCAGCGGAAAGCTTTTGAAGGTGATTATAGAGACATGCCTTCTCACAGATGAGGAGAAGATTAAGCTCTGCAAGATTGTCTCCGAGTCCGGTGCGGATTATATCAAGACATCGACAGGCTTTTCCAAGGCGGGAGCTACATTTGAGGATGTCAAGCTCATGGCTGACAATGTCGACGGCATTCTTGTAAAGGCGGCAGGCGGCATAAGCTCAATCGCAGATGCGGAGAAATTCATTGAGCTTGGCGCTTCAAGACTTGGAACAAGCAGGATTGTCAAGCTTGTAAAGGCTGAGAAGGCAGAGGAAAACACATACTAATACCGGCTTTTATAAAAGAGCATATTTTAACAGGGGAAAGCATTAAAGATAGATAAGAGAATATGTAAAGCTTTAGAGGGAGTGTAGACCTGAAATGAAGGGGAAATATACGCTTTGGAAAGGGTGCTGTAGATGACAGAGGAAGAATATTTACAATTAATAGAGGGCAAGCTTGAAGCTGCGATAGAAAATATTAAGGATGAAATGAAGTTAAACGACAAGGATATTGCACAGCTCCAGGAGTTATACTGGGAGAACAACAGTGATTTCGATGAGTATGGCTATGAGGAGTACGAGAACAGACAGCAGATGTTCAATCATGCCAATTTTAGAAGCAGAAATATGAAGACTCTTCACATGTACAGGAGAATGCAGGATTCGCCGTATTTTGCGAGGGTGGATTTCCTTTTTGATGGGGATGATGAGCCGGAGCACTGTTACATCGGTATAGGAAATTTTGCTGAGGGAAAGGGTTCGATGCCTCTCATATATGACTGGCGCGCGCCGATTTCCAGCCTTTTCTATGACTATGATGCCGGGAGAGCCTCCTATGAGGCTCCGGGTGGAACGGTTGAAGGGGAGATTGTAAAAAAATATCAGTACAAGATTAAGAAGGGCAGGCTTCTCTACGCTGTTGAGAGTGATATCAAGATTGATGACGATATCCTAAAGCAGGCGTTGTCGATGAATGCGGACGCAAGGCTTAAGAATATCGTCAGCACCATACAGAAGGAGCAGAATTCAATCATAAGGAACGAGAAGGATAAGATTCTCATTGTGCAGGGTGGTGCAGGCTCAGGCAAGACATCCGTTGCACTTCACAGAATTGCATATCTGCTCTACCGCCACCGCAATGATCTTACCGCCTCACAGGTACTTATTCTGTCACCGAATGATGTATTCTCGGATTATATCTCACACATACTTCCGGAGCTTGGTGAGGAGAATATCAGTGAAATGACATTCGATGATTTTGCTGCGAAGGAGCTTTCGGATACATGCCGAATCGAAAGACATTACGATTTCCTTGAGGATGTACTCACGCATGAGGACAGCGGCACAGAGTATGCCGCGGCGCGTCAGGCAAGGCTCTCGGCACATTCATCGAAGGAGTTTGCCGAGGCGATAAACGGCTTTGTATTCTCACTTGAGTATGACCTTATGAATTTTAAGGATATCAAATATAAGAAGCTTGAGAAGGACGCAGACAGCATTGCTGATTTATTCTATAATAAGCTGCCGGATATTCCGCTATTTAAGAGGATGGATGCTGTCCGTGAGTACATCGTGGATGAATACGCGACCCTTACAGGACACGAGTTTGACGATATAGAGTCGGCTATCGTAAAAGATAAGTTTGATGCGCTTTACAGGACAAGAGATATTTTTACAATCTACAATGAGTTCCTTGAAAGCATAGGTGAGGAGCCTATAGCTGTTGCGGAGGGACAGCCGAAGAAGGCAGGCTATGAGGATGTGTACGCTATACTTTATCTTAAATATTTGTTGTACGGTGCCGGGTATGAGCAGCAGATTAAGCACCTTCTTGTTGATGAAATGCAGGATTATTCCTACATTCAGTATTGCATCATAGGCTGGGTTTTCAAATGTCCTATGACCATTCTGGGCGACAAGGAGCAGTCTGTTGACTCAGAGAAGTCGGACGTGCTCAATTTCCTGCCTGAAATTCTAGGTAAGGACTCAAAGCGCATCGTCTTAAACAAGAGCTACCGTTCGACCGTTGAGATAACCGACTATGCGGCGCAGATTGCCGGAATAAAGGGAATCGACGGTATCGACAGGCATGGAAACAAGCCTGAAAAGCACATGTATGTAACTGAGAACGAGATGTACGCCACTATCGGAAACAGGATAAGCGACGAGTTATCCGCAAATGTGTACGAAACCATAGCTGTTCTGTGCAAAACTCAGGCGGAGGCGGAGTACGTTGGGGATAAAATCCTCGAAAATATCCGTGAGACGGAGGATGACGAGGAGAGCTTCAAGGTGACTGTGCTCAACAAGAATACCGACCGCTTCAAGACGGGTGTTGTCGTTGCACCATACTACCTTGCAAAGGGTCTTGAGTTCGACAGCGTGCATATTGTGAACGCCGATAAGGCACATTACCATTCCGATTATCATAGACAGCTCCTGTATATCGGGGCGACGAGAGCGCTGCATGCGCTGGATTTCTATGGAGTTGGGGATGAATGTGGGTTGTTGCCGTAGAGCTTGAACGCAGAATAAGCATCCCCTCTTACCAACCGCTTAGTGTTCTACACACTTGAAGCGGGGGATTGCTTATTCTGCGTTCAAAAATCTTTGCTAAATGACGGCTGATGCCCGACTTGTCAATACCAAACAATTCAGCCATGGCTTTTTGTGTCAGCCATATCGTTTCATCTTTTATCAAGGCACTGACAGTTACATTATCATCTTCGGTTCTGTACAGCACCATTTCCATTTCTTTGCAATATCCGTATTCATAAAATCCTTCTTTCTGTGAGTTGATGCTTATGAGTTATTCGTTGTTGTCCAATTACCCGCAGAGCATGACCTTTACACAGAACAGGCCGTCCTGATAGGTAACCGTACTTACCCCGCCGGATTTTTCTGCGATATGGCGGACGGACTGGATACCAACACCTTCTCCTTTTCGCTTGGAGGACAGAAATACCCCGTCTTTTTCCCGGATAACTCCATCATATGTGTTTTCAACCTGAATCAGTGCCAGACTGTTGCCATGCAGATAGGCGGTCAGCTTGATTCTGCGTCTGGCAGGTGCAGTACGCAGGCTGGCTTCCAGCGCATTTTCCAGCAGATTCGAGAGAACCAGACACAGATTGATTTCGTCTACAGGAAGACGTTCCGGCAGATCGAGCTGCACGGAAAATGGGATCTGCTCCCGCTTCGCAAGTGCGCAGTAATACCCGACCACGCCGTCTGCCGCCCGGTTTTCACAGAAATGCAGCTCCAGACTCGGGATTCTGGAAACTGCGCCGGAAAGATAGGCTTTAATCTTTTCAAGATTCCCTTCTTCTGCAAGGGCAGCGAGCTGACATAGCTGGTGGCGCAGATCGTGCCGCGCCTGCCGGGCTTCCTCAATGGCAGCTTTCAGGCTTTCGTAGCGCTGCTGCTGCATGGAAAGCAGCTGGTTCTCCTGCTGCAATCTCACATTCCGGTTGATGCTGATCGCCATCAGAAGGAAGATTGCGTTGAAGAAAAGCATCAAAAACAAAAGTGTGATACTGATCACAAAATACCCCTGCAAAACACGCCCGGTATAGAGCGTGTCCGCATACTTGGGAATCATAAACAGATTCAGCGCAATGAACACCAGCGGCAGCACCCAGAACACATACCAGGTCTGCGCAAAATTTTCATCCTCGACCATTCTCCGCACGCTGTGCGTCGCAGGATAATAGGCGATGGCGGCAAACAGCCAGCAGATCGCATGATAGCAAATCGCAGATCGCAGGCAGAACCACGGCGCAGCCTGCGCCTGCGGCAAACCGGCCAGCATAGCGGCGTTGATCGCTCTTGAAAGGCTGTTGATACAGGCAAATACCGCACAGACGGACAACGCAATCGTTCCGGATTTCCAAAGCGAAATCCGGAGCGTTTTTATATAGAACATGCTTGCAAGCAAGGTTAGGCCTGCAAGCATCGGCGCAGTTGGCATGCGGCGCGCATAGCACACCACGCCTCCGGCGGCACAAAGCAGCGCAAGCAGCGGTGCAAGCCACAAAACGAGCTTTGACAGAGGCTGCTTTAAACTGGATTTTACCGGGAAGCAGGCAAGCAGCATGCCGGGAATCACTATGCCGAGCTCCAGAATCGGACGAAGCAGCTCCATTATACCATCCGCCCCCTTTGAAGCAGGAACTCCATAAGCGCCTGCCGGGCGCTTTTCAGAAGGTCCTGACTGACAAACACGTGGCTTCCGTCCGCCATGCGGAAGGCGGCACCTTCCAGCTCCTTCGCGTGTTCCAGATTCACGATCACTCCGCGCCCGCACACGAAAAAGCGTGTGTCATCCTTTAGTGGGGCGATGAACGTCTTGAAGGGTTGGCGTGTGGCAAGCGTCTTTTGAACCGTCGTATGGACGTAGATCAAGTGGGCGAAGTGTTCTGCGTAGACGATGTCCTGATAGCGCAGATGAATCTCGCTTCCCTCCACCTTTAGCTCCATATATTTGTCCGGCTGCGGTATGCGGGCAAGCAGCTCGTCCGTCAGCGCGTCGATGTCCGCTTCGGTAAAGGGCTTGACCAGATAGTGCAGCGCCCGTACCTGAAAGCCCTCCAGCGCATGGTCGGTCGAGGTCGTGATAAAAACCAGCAGGCAGTCCGTGTCGGTTTTCCGCAGCTTCTTTGCCGCCTCCATGCCCGTCATGCCATCCATATAAATATCCAGAAATGCGGCAGTAAAGGGCGCTTTCCTTGCCGCTTCCAGAAATGTCTCGCCGCTTTCGTATTCCAGAATATCCGCCTGTACGTTTCTCCGCTGAAGCTGCCACTCCAGCCGGCCTTTCAGCAGTGTGCGTTCCGCGGCAAGATCATCCACAATCGCAATTCTCATGCAGGTTTCTCTCCTTGTGTTTAAATTCCAAGATAATTATATCACAGCTTGTCGAGGATGACAAAGAACTGCTGTCGGAATTCGTGCCAAAATCGCCCCTTTCGTGCTACGGCGCTTGAAAAAAACGAATGGTCTTTTTATACTGAGCGCAAGCAAGATGCCAAATCGGATGAAGGAAGGAGGGAGATCTGTGTATCGAATTGCCGTGTTGGCAGAACAGGAAGCAGAGCGGCAGCGCTACGCCGAGCAAATTACCCGGTTTTGTGAAGCGAAGGGGCTGTTTCCGCAGGTCATGCAATATGACGATCAGGAACGTTTTTTTGAAATGGCACAGAAAGCTGATCCAACCAATGCCGTCATTGCACTTTCCGGGGTGGCAGGGTTGAATGCGGCGGAGCACCTTCGTTCCTTATGCCCTACATGCCGGATTATCTGGTGCAGTGATTTGGATTTCTCTCTTCACGCCTTCCGGCTGCGAGCCGACTATTTCCTGATGAAGCCGGTTTCCGAAGAAGCATTCCAGCTAGGACTGAATGCCTGGATTGAATAAACGGGCATCGAATCAAACCGGGACAATAAGCACAAAAATGGAGGATATCAATGAAAAGAAAAAAGTTACAATGTTCTGTACCAACCCTTATGCTGGCCGGTGTGTTGTGCCTGACATTGGCGGCCTGCGGTGCGAAGCAGTCTTCCGACATGCTTGCATCGGATACAGACTCCGCGGCAAGCGCCGCCCTGCCGGTAAAGGCCATGAATGCCAAGCGTGTCGATGAAAACCCCTATATGGCAAAGAGCGACGCCAACATTCACCACGACGGCTACAATACCGACTCTACGGATGAAGTCCTGCCGCTCGGCATCTATCCGGAGATCAATGTTTCCTATGAAAAAACCAACGCGAACGCTTCGCCTGCCATTTACTTTGACAGCTACGGCCACGCAGTCGTTCCGCTGCTCGGCGGCATCGCCATCCGCGATCTGAACGCGGAGGAAACCACGACGCTGGGCTATTTCTCCCCAAAGCAGCATGACGGCGGCGGTTACGTCATCCAGAGCTCCTATACGTTCCTGGACTCGGAAAACCGCATCGTCTGCCCCACCAGCAACAACCATGTGCTGATGCTGCGGGCAACCGATGAAGCAGGAAACGTCCTGCCTGAATTTGAAAAGGTACTGGACATTGACATCAAGGCGGCAGCCGAGGCTGCGCTCGGCAAGGAGCTGACGCAGAATCTTCTGTCCGTGGTTTTTGACTACGATGGAAACCTCTGGTTTGCAACCGGCGGCTTCCGCATCTACCCGGAGCGTGGGCAGCAGGGTGTGCTGGGCTATATCGCGCGCTCCGCCATCGACGCAATTCTCAATGGCGAGCAGGCGGACCTCTCCGACGCTGTCTTTGTTTATGAGCTTACCCCCGGCGAGGGCGCAGAAAACGGCATTGCCGCCTCCAAGGACGGAGCGGTCATCCTGACAAACCAGAACTGCTATCTGCTGCGCGCGAATAACGGCGTTGAGGCTGTCTGGTGCACGCCGTATGAGAGCGTCGGCGCAAAAGTCAGCGGCGAAGGCGATAAAACGACCGGAGGAGGTCTTGCCTGGGGCGGCGGCTGCTCTCCGTCGCTGACGCCGGAGCTTGTGATGTTCACCGACAACGCGGACCCCGTCAAGCTGCTGGCGCTCGATATGAAGACCGGTGAGATCGTTGCAAGTCTGCCGGTGCTGGATGAGCTGCCTGACGGCTATCAGGTGGCGGTTGAAAACTCTGCCATCGTCTATGACGACAGTGAGGGCACCGTCAGCACTATCGTGTGCAACTGGTTCGGCGCAGGCAGCGCAGGCCTTGCCGATCCAAACAGTGACTCTTCCATCCAGAGCTATGCCAACATCTATGACACAAACTGGCTGACGAAGGGCAACAGCATGATTGCTCCCGGTGTGGAGCGTGTTGATACCGTCAAAACCGATTCCGGCTATGAGATGAAGAGTATCTGGTCTCGAAATGACCTGAGCGATACGTCGATTTTCAAACTCTCCACCGCGACGGGCTATATCTACGGCTATGTGCAGGATCCGGAAAGCGGGATGTGGCAGTACATTATTCTGGACTTTGAGACCGGCGAGACCGTCTTTACGATGGATGTTTCCAACAAGTTTGGATACAACAATATGGCCATCGGGATGTACACCGGAAACAGCGGCAACGCGCTCTACTGCCCTACGGGCTATCTGGAGCTGCTGTGCCTGCAGGACCGCTTTGTGTATCTTCCCGAAATGCCTTACCGCAAGGTCGATCTCGACAAGTCCGCGCGGAACGTGCTGTCGCAGGCACAGTTTGAACAGGACGGCGGCGAGGGAGCGGTTGCAAGTTGGCGCAACACCGTGACAATCGAAAACGTCCACCCAAACACGATGGTCTCGTTCCGAATGAACAATCTTTCCGGGAGCACTGCCGAGCTGAAGCTCTATGCCTACGGTGCGGACGGAACGTTGGCGGAGGTCAGCAATGAACTGTGGTCGATCACGGATGAAGCAGGCAGTGCCGTGGATAAGCTTTCTGACGGCACACTGTATGAGCTGCGTGTGAGCGTCGCAGACGGCGGCGCGTTCGACCTGAGCGAGACGGAAAAGGAAATCAAAATTTCCGTTGTACTTGCAAAGTAAGACTCAAAGAAAGCTGTAAAAAAACTACAAAATCACCCCCGTTTCTGATTGATATGCTCCCTTTATGAGGGACAGTGAAATAAAAACACTGTCAATCACGAAGGGAGCATTGTTCATGTCAAGAAGGAAAACCAGCAGATCAGAGCAACTGTCGGCGGCGAATGGGGAGAGATCAGATTTGACTTTGCAACCGGCGCAGCGCTGACCGGAGAAAAGAAGTATACACTCCACTTTGAAACCCTTCCTCCCACGCTGGAGGGCGGCTTCTGGTCCGTGACCGCCTACGGAGAGGATGATTTCCTCATTGACAATTCCATCGACCGCTACTGCATCAACGACCGCTCCGACTTCAAGCTGAATGCGGACGGCACATTGGATATTATCCTGTCCAAGGATGCACCGGAAGACACCTCTAACTGGCTGCCTGTTTCCGACGGGGAATTTCATCTGTTCATGCGGATCTATGTACCGGATATGACAGCACTGGATAGCTGGCAGCCACCTGTTATCCGCGAACAATAAGGAGGTGGAAAAGAATGGCTATGAAACGTATTGCAGCAATGCTTCTTACATCGGTACTATTGCTGTCCTGCGTCGGCTGTGCGCAGGATGGGCGCAAAGAGCCGGGCGCGGAAAAGGCAGACCTAGGTCTGACTGCCGATGTCAAGCCCGCCACAGACTTTACGGCAAAGGCAAATGCCGCCATCTACGATGAACTTGACTTCGATGATAAGCAGGAATATGAATTCGCCACCCGTGGACTGATCGACGCGCCGGAAACACTGGAACTAAAGGACGAGGATGGGAAGATCCTCTGGAGTCAGGAAGCCTATGCGTTCCTGGACGATTACGAAAAAGCGCCTGACAGCGTAAATCCAAGTCTCTGGGAGAACACGAAAAATAACCACGCTTATGGCCTTTTTGAAGTGACGGATGGCATCTATCAGGTCCGCGGCTATGACATGGCAAACCTCACCGTTGTCAAGGGCGATACCGGCTGGATCGTCTTTGATACGCTGATGAGCGTGGAGTGCAGTCAGGCTGCCATGCAGCTGATCGAAAAGAATCTTGGTAAATTCCCGGTCAAGGCCGTCATCATCTCTCATTCCCACGTCGACCATTTTGGCGGCATCGCCGGCGTGATGGCGAAAGAGGATAAGGCAGACGAGACACTTTCTATTGAAGATCAGCTCGCCAGCGGCAAGATCCCCGTGATCACGCCTGTGGGCTTCACGGAGCACTCCGTGAAGGAAAATGTCTACGCCGGTAAGGGTATGGGCCGCCGCAGCAATTATCAGTATGGCATCCTTCTGCCCCCCGGCGTGACCGGCAAGCTGGCGCAGGGCATCGGCATGGGACAGTCCACCGGAACGGTCTCGTTCATGACGCCCAGCTATGAAATCACGCAGTCTGGCGAAAAGCTGACGATCGACGGTGTGGAGCTGGAGTTCCAGCTCACGCCGGGTACGGAAGCGCCCGCCGAAATGAACACGTGGCTGCCCCAGTACAAGGCGCTGTGGATGGCGGAAAACTGCACCGGCACGCTCCACAATCTCTACACGCTGCGCGGCGCGGAGGTGCGCGACGGCGCGGCATGGGCAAGCTATATCACCGAGGCCATTTCCCTTTACGGCAAGGACGCGGAGGTCACCTTCCAGTCCCACAACTGGCCGCACTGGGGAAACAACGTGGTGAACGACTACATGGTCAACACGGCTGCCGTGTATAAGTTCATCAACGACCAGACTCTGACCTATATCAATCAGGGCTACACCAGCGACGAGATCTCCAACATGATCGAGCTGCCGGAGGCGCTCAATAAAATCTGGTACACCCGCCAGTACTACGGGACGGTCGCCCACAACGCCAAGGCGGTCTACCAGAAGTTCATGGGCTGGTATGACAGCAACCCTGTTAACCTGAACCCCCTCATGCCAAGCGACAGCGCAAAAAAATGGGTGGAGTACCTGGGGGATGTTGACAATGTCCTGCAAATGGCAAAGGCGGATTTTGACAAGGGTGAATATCAGTGGGTCGCCGAGGTCACAAATACCATCGTCTTTGCCGACCCGACGAACACCGATGCACGGCTTCTGTGCGCCGATGCACTGGAGCAGCTGGGGTATCAGGCGGAGTCCGGTCCGTGGCGCAACGAATATCTGACCGCCGCGCAGGAGCTGCGCCATGGAAACGCCAATTTAACCGCTTCCACCAAATCTACCAGCGACATGGTCAAGGCCCTCTCCGCGCCCATGCTGTTTGACTATATGGCCATTGTCATGGACAAGCAGGCGCTGGCTGACCGCGACTTCACCATGAACGTGATCCTGCCTGACGTGGGCGAACAGCACATGCTCCGCGTGAAGAATGGTGTGCTGCTGGTCTATGCGGATACATTGTCTGATGATGCGGACGTGTCTATTACCTGCCCGAAGAATGCGCTGTTTGCGATCCTGACCAACAATCAGGAAACGGTTACACAGGCCGTCAAGGTCGAGGGCAGCGCAGAGCTGCTGACGCTGATGATGGAGAATATGAACCAGTTCCCGATCACCGGAGCCAACCCCTTCAACATTATCGAGCCGTAACGGCTTCGCGGGGCGGTCCGTGGGAAGACCGCCCCGCTCGAGAGAAAACAGCGAGATGCTTTCAACGCAAATTAAAAGCTGTCTGTTTCTGTTGGAAACAGACAGCTTTTGCAGCCTTATGGTTGCCCTGCACACCCGAATCTGTCAGCCAACAGTAAAAATAAGAATTACTTCCTTATCACTGTTAAGCCAAGGTTTAAGAGTTATTAACAATTTATCACTCCGTCCATATACACTCCTTCCGGTAATACATAGCCACATGTGCATTGTGCCAGTCGCCGGGGTCATCGGTTATGTCGGAGTGGTATATCGGTGCAGGGCGCTTCGACAGGGCGGGAACAGTCACGAACTGTTCGTCATCGCCTGTGCTTCTTAGGTATTCATCGCGGGCAGTCAGTTCGCGGTCATAGGTTTTGGCGTCGCCGTTTATGAGTGAGAGCGTTGCAGCGGCGGATAGAGGAAGCTTGCCAAAGCCTGCGTCACCGCTCTTATATTCCGTCTCACCGACCTCTATACAGCCTATGCAGGCGATTACAAAGGCACAGAGACTTATGGCAAGCGCGAGGAGGGCATTTTTGCGGCTTGCTTTTATTTTTTCAAAAAAACAATCAATGACCTTTTCAAGGATTATACACGCTCTATCTGTTTTTATCATAGCCGGTTTTTCGCAAGCAGTACTGCCACCAATAAGTTGTTTGAAAGTTTTACTTTCAAACTTGTTACCAATCCATCCCAGAAAATATATAAGATTAAAAGTTATGAGAACGTACGCGGCAAAAAATATAATGTTCATCATTCTGTACGGCATACGCAGCCCCTGCGCGTAGAATACAGGCGTTCCCATTGAGCAGTACAGACCGAAGGTGAACACTGCGACGAGGAGAGGATATCTGTAGGTGAAGCCGCTGCGCCTTGCTATGCGGTAAAATACCGGAATCATGCATATAAAAAATATAAGGCATGGAGCATTCAACACTTTGGCGATGCTGTAACCGCCGAATGCAAAGGTGTAGACGAAGGTCTTTACAATGCCGGTGCTTCCGCCCACGGATTGCTGGCGCAGAGCGTTTCCCGGTGCCGCCATGCTTATAAAAAGTCCTGCCATGGCTGCGGCTGCGACGATGATGTATGCCGCCATATGGTAAGGACGGATGACCTTATTTTTCCTAAGTATTACAAAATAAACCGCGGCACCCGCACTCAGAGCCAGAATAATGCACATGAAAAGCGCAGCTGCGTAGTTGCTTCCACCGATAAGAAAGGCAGATACAGAGCTTATTGCAGTGAGGATAATCGTGCCGGCAGCTTTGGCGGTTCTTATTCTTATAAGAAGCGCAAAGAGAAACAGCATGAGACTGTAAAAAAATGTATAATATATAGCACCGTTAAACCAGTAAAATGAATCGCTCGGTGTCGCGCAGAGCTGCATTGACACGAAGGTGAGGCAGATTCCCACAGTCGCGGCAAGGTAGCTGTCCGCCTTGAATATTTTTTTCAGCGCGGTGTAAAAAAAGAAAATCGAAAAGCCAATATACGCGCTGAGAAGTATAAGCGGCGCAATAAAATAGTATTGCTCACCGAATATTCCAGGCTGCAGGCGCATGAGGAAGATTGCTGAAAAATTGCCCTGCCATATATTGTAGGTGTTAATCATCTCGTCGAAGGAGCATTTTACAACCGACGCGAAGGAGTGGGTTTCATTCCAGACCTGCACCGTCTCAGTCCCATAGTAATAGTCGTCAACGCTTGGGTGCGCGTACATGCCGATTACATACAGCGGTATGACCGATAGGATGAAACAGATGAGAATTATGTAAAAAATATTTTTTTTGGTTATTTTTTTGGTGAAGGATTTATACATGGGAACTCCTTGTGTTTGTGATATTAGTTTTTGACATGTATTATTATATTTTTTTTGAGGGGGATTGTAAATATTAGTTTGCATCAATTTGTCAGACATGGTCGGGTAAATTGCCAAAGGAATATGATGAACGAAAAAAATGATTTAACTTATGCATTTTGCAAATCATAGAATGTCATCAGACATATAGAATAAATTGAATTTTTTATGTAAATAATATTCCTCATGAAGCACAGAAAAGTATATTACTATGACAACGAGCTGGAGAATGAATTTTCCGGCATAAAGAGGAACACGATAACTGTCGATGAAAATTACCACTACAGCCACGGAATGCTGTGGAAGGTGGCTGCGTGGGTGTTGTATCACATAATAATGACTCCGGCTGCCTTTATATACATGAAGCTCCGGTTCTGCATGAGGATAGAGGGGAAAGATAAGCTGTGCGGAATACGGGATGGCGGTGATGGCAGGTGCAGGTCGGCATTTTTCTATGGAAATCATACCCAGGTCCCGGGGGATGGTTACATTCCGGCATGCATAAGCTTCCCGAGGAAAGCCATCATACTGGCACACCCGGACAATGTCTCCCTCTATGGCACAAAAAATATCATGGAGATGCTGGGCGCCTTTCCGATACCTAATAAGCTCGGGGGCATGAAAAATTTCCTTGGGGAGCTTGAAAACTACATCGGCACGGGACACCCGGTTTTTATTTACCCCGAGGCACATATCTGGCCTTATTACACGAGAATTCGTCCTTTTAACGAGAGCTCCTTCCGTTATCCGGTAATATATGACCGCCCTGCATTTTCTTTTACCATAACTTATCAGAAACACCTTTTCAGGACAAAAATCACAATATATATTGACGGACCTTTCTATCCGGACACCACAATAAACCCAAGACAAGCTGCCGTGAAATTGCGAAATCAAGTGCACGATGCCATGACGGCGCGCAGTGAAAATTCCACCTATGAGAAAGTAGAATATATTAAGAACAAGTGATTTTACTATTATAAAGCAACAAAGCGGATTGCGGATAACGGATTGAATTATTAATCTAAGGAGGCTCCCATGAATATCCTGTTCTGCGGCAATTCACGCGCCTTTGACGGCATACTGATAGCTGTTCTTTCCATAACAAAATATTATAAGGGCGAGTTAAATATTTACATTTTTACCGCAGGGCTTGAAAATATGCGCGAGGACTACACACCGATATGCTGGCAGCAGGCGAGAATTATCGAGAATATTGTGACGGGTGTGTGCCCGCAAAGTCATGTTTTGCTGATTGATAAAACGCAAGATTTTAAAAATGAGCTTGCCGGCTGGGTCAATAAGGACACGGTATACACGCCGTATTCCATGCTGCGGCTGTATGCGGACGACATTCTTGTGAACAGGCTTCTCTACCTCGACGCGGATGTGGTCGCCTGCGATGATATAGAGCCGCTTTACAACATGGGTATATCTGATTTTGAGATAGCCGGTGTGAGGGATTTTCTCGGGAAATGGTTTATTGAATATAATTACATGAACACGGGCGTGCTGCTTTTCAATATGCCGCGATGTCGTGAAAATGGTTTATTTAAAAATGCGAGAAAAATGTGCCGCGAGAGAAAAATGTTCTTTCCCGACCAGACCGCGCTGAACCGCGTATGTAAAAATAAGCTCTTTCTCCCCGAAAAATATAATGAGCAGAAGCGTTATAGACCAAACACCGTGCTGCAGCATTTTTGCAAATCTCTCCGAATATTTCCGTATATTCACACAGTAAATGTGAAACCTTGGGAGATTGAGAAGCTGCACAGTATATATAAGCTTCATGCGCACGATGAGATATTAGAGCAGTATGAGAAGATAAAAAATATAATACGTTAAACACGCTAAGTTTACAGAGCATGTTCTGTCTCCAACATAGTAGCGATTATGTATATATAGATTATGGGATGCAGAGAAATCAAATTTATTTGTATGTTAGATAATATATTTAAAACATTTATATGCATGTAAATTTTGCAGTGCAGCTGATTAAAAAGGGGATAATATATGGAAAACAATTTTTTGATTTTTATTACAATAATATTTCTGGTACTGTATTTTCCGCGGCTGATTGGTTGGTTTTGGTGGATTTTTCCGCAGAAAAGCTTGAAGTGTGGGAGGAAGCACCGCTTTGCGCTCATTGTTCCGGCGCGCGATGAGGGCAGGGCGGTGCTGCCGCTTTTTAAGAGCATAGAGGAGCAGAGCTATAGTGCGGATTATAGTCTGTTCGACACCTACGTGGTTGTTAAAAATCCACGCGACGAGGTGATTGGCTATGCGCGGGAGATTGGTGCGAAGGTGTATGTCGATGAGGCGCAGAAGAGCAAGGGTGACTGTCTTGATTACTGTATAAGGCATATTCTGGCAGCGGGAAAGAAGTATGATGGTTATATAATCGTCGATGCGGACTGCCGGCTTGATGTGGATTTCCTGGCAAATATGAACGATGCGCTTGCAAGCGGGGCGCAGGTGATAACGGGGCGGAAGCTGGTCGGAAATTATAGCATGGGTTATTTAAACAGCGCTTCAGAAAAAGTGGTAAATGCCATAACCTGTCAGAATGGTCTGGTATGGCCGATTATAGATGAGCTCGGGAACAGGTACAAGAGCGCGCTCGGGCTCACCACTATGCCGATAACAACGGGAATACTTATAAGAGGAGATCTGGTTGAGGAGTGGGGCGGCTGGATTTACAGACAGACGCTCACGGAGGACATGGAGCTGCAGCGCGACTGTGCGTGCAAGGGGATAAAGACCTTTCACTATTCATTTGCGAAGCTGTATCTTGAGGAGACACCATCGCATACGGACACCAATAAGCGCAGAACACGCTGGATGACAGGAATGGTGGCTGCAGACAGGCTCTACTGTCGCAAGCTTCTAAAACGCCGCGGGGTGAGGGCTTTTATCGATAATTATTATATATTGTCACTATGGCTTGTGTATGCATACATCGGAACCTTGTCCGTGGCGGCAGTATTTAATCTGGTTACATTTAGAATATGGCAGGCAGCGGCGGCATTCATGCTTATCTATACCGCTTTTTTTGCGCTGTCCGTGATGGCAGTGCTTGCAGACTGGAAAAATATCGGACTGTCATGGTTTAATAAGCTGTGCCTAATGCTGGTGCACCCATTTTTTTACATGGAATACATCCTCATCGTGGGGCGTGCGGTGCTTGGCGTGAATCCGAAAGGCTGGGAGAAAATCGGGAGGGTGCAGTATTGATGAATTATTTTAAGCTTGCATACACAACACCCGATGTGCTTGTGAAGATAAAGGAGGCGGAGAAAAGGGGGGATTTCAATGCACATCTTGACCCGGTAGATTACGGCAGCAGCCTTCCGGTCGATGAAAAATTTCCTTATATTCCGACGGGGGCTTTAAAATTCCGGCAGGCATTGATACGCGCGTTTATAATCAAGCCGTTTATGTGGATTGTGAACCGCTTCATATTCCGCACGCGAATTTATAGCTTTTACGAAGAGGGTGAGGGAGAGTGCGGTGAAGATAATCATGGCATGATAATCACCTGCAACCACATAAACAAGCTCGATGCACTGGTGGTAGAATGGGCACTCAAAAGGAGTGGTGTGCTGCGGGGACGGCAGCTCAAGGTCATGGTGGCGGATTTTAACAATCGGAGGGGGCGGCTCGGTGAGTACATGAGGGCGTTCGGTATAATGCCGTTTCCCCGGGGACACAGGCTGGTGAGACGGTTCAACGGTGCTGTGTCGTACTATCTTGGAAAAGGCGACTGTGTCCTCGTATTTCCGGAGCAGTCTGAGTGGTGGGGCTATGACAGACCGCGACCGCTGAAAAACGGTGCATTTTACTATGCCGTGAAAAATAATGTGCCTGTTCTTCCTCTTTTTATAACCTGCCGCGATGCAGGAGATACTGAACATTATGCGCGAAAAAAAACAGGCGGCGTGGAGAGAAAATATTTTGACGTGCATATATTGGACAGGATTGAGCCGGTAGGAGACGGCATAAGCGACCATGACAAGATACGCATGCTGCGGGATGAAAACAGCCAACGATGGAAAAAAATTCTTGACATTAAAAAGAAATAAAACTATAATAGTTCGAGGTCGAACAGTTCAGTATCAAACTGTTTGACCTCGAACTGTTTTTGCTGAAGGCTAAGGCTTTTGACGGATAACAGGGCTATAGATAATGGCACTACGTCAGTTATGTATGAGTTTTTATCTAAGCCACATCATGAGGAAAGGAGCACGAGTTGGAAAAGAAACGCTATTTGGGGTTCGAGATTAAGAAGATGGATAATATCATATTCCGTCAGCTTAAGAAGAAGCTTGTGGACGCCGGTTTTGACGAAGTGACCGTGATGCACGGACATATTCTTGGCTACCTGTACAGGCATAAGGATACGGATGTATACCAAAAAGACATTGGCGAGGCATTCGGCATCGGTAAGTCATCCGTCACGAATATATTGCAGCTAATGGAAAAGAAGGGCTATCTGGTGTGCCGCACGGACGATAATGATGGGCGCTGCAAGAAAATAGTTCTCACACAGAAGGGCGAGGAGACACACGCTGCTACGGTGCGCGTCATCGATATGCTCCACGAGGAGCTTGAACAGAATGTCACACAAGAGGAAAAACAGGTCTTTTTGAATGTTATAGAGAAGATGAAAAACAATATCAATGATATGAACAAGGAGGATGAACAGTGCTAAAGACATTAGGTGCTTATGTAAAAGAGTATAAGAGAGCATCCATCGCGACCCCTTTTTTTATGATTTTAGAGGTGCTTATGGAAATGCTCATTCCGTATCTGCTCTCATCACTTATCGACAATGGTGTTGAGAAGGGTGATATGGGCTACATACTCATGGTCGGCGGCTGCATGGTAGTGATTGCCATGGTAGGATTGTTTGCCGGAATCATGGGTGGTGTTTATGGGGCGAAGGCCTCAACAGGTTTTGCAAAGAATCTCAGAAAGGGTATGTTTGACAATATCCAGACCTACGCCTTTTCTAACATTGACAAGTTCAGCACAGCGGGACTTGTGACAAGACTTACAACGGACGTCACAAATGTACAGAATACATATCAGATGCTCTTAAGAATGTGTATGAGGGCACCGGTGAGCTTAATCTGTGCGATGATAATGTCATTTATCATCAGTCCGCGCATTGCATTTATATATCTTATCGCGCTAGTGATACTCTCATGTAGTCTTGCCGTCATCATAGGACATGCGACAAAGTATTTCAATGCGGCATTTCCTAAGTATGATGAGCTGAACGCGAGTGTTCAGGAGAATGTATCGGCAATTCGTGTTGTCAAGGCTTATGTCCGTGAGGATTATGAGAAGAAGAAATTCAAGAATGCCAGCAACAATATCTACAAGATTTTTGTAAAAGCAGAAAAGACGGTTGCATACAACAACCCTGTTATGCAGATTACGGTATATACCTGTATTCTCCTTATAAGCTGGGTCGGCGCGAAGATGATTGTAGGCTCCGGCGGTGTGCTGCTCACAACAGGTAAGCTTATGAGCCTCCTGTCCTACTGTATGACAATTCTTATGAACCTTATGATGGTTTCCATGATATTTGTAATGATTTCGATGAGTGTGGCAAGTGCAAAGCGTATCGCAGAGGTGCTTGAGGAGAAGCCTGATATCACCAATCCTGATAACCCTTGCTATGAGGTAAAGGACGGAGGGATTGTATTTGAACATGTAAATTTCGGCTACAATAAGGGCGCCGACAAGAGAGTGTTAAATGATATCAACCTCACAATCAAATCCGGTGAGACAATCGGTATCATCGGCGGAACCGGAAGCTCCAAGTCAAGCCTTGTGAACCTTATAAGCCGTCTTTACGATGTGGATGAAGGTAGTGTAAAGGTCGGTGGCAGAGATGTAAGAGAGTATGACATTGAGACACTTCGCGATGAGGTGAGCGTTGTTCTCCAGAAGAATGTGCTTTTCTCCGGAACAATACTCGACAATCTTCGCTGGGGCGATAAGAACGCCACGGATGAGGAGTGCATGAGAGCATGTAGGTTAGCATGTGCTGATGAATTTATTGAGAAATTCCCGGACAAGTACAACACCTACATCGAGCAGGGTGGTACGAATGTATCGGGTGGACAGAAGCAGCGTCTGTGTATTGCCAGAGCACTTTTAAAGAAGCCTAAGATACTTATTCTTGATGACAGCACAAGCGCTGTTGATACTGCAACCGATGCGAAGATCCGTCATGCATTTGCCACAGAGATTGCGCAGACAACGAAGCTTATCATTGCACAGAGAATTTCAAGTGTTCAGGGTGCAGACCGCATAATCGTGATGGATAACGGACGTATCAACGGAATCGGAACACATGAGGAGCTGCTTGCTTCCAACGCTATATACCGCGATGTATATGAGTCACAGACCGGAGGCAGCGGTGATTTTGATGAAAACGGAGGTGAAGCATAATGCCGGGACCAATGGGAGGAAGACCGCCAAGAGGAGCGAAGCCTACAGTCGCTAATCCTGGAAAGGTATTTAAAAGAATAATAGGCTTTGTGGCTAAGAATTATCTGCTGCAGTGCATAGTGGTTCTTGTATGTATTGTACTCACTGTATTTTCTACGATACAGGGAACCATGTTTACGAAAACACTTATTGACCAGTATATTATGCCGTTGATGCAGCAGACCGTACCTGATTATACACAGCTGCTCCACGCAATCATAAGAGTGGCATGCTTCTATGCGGTGGGTGTTATAGCAGCCTATGTAAATACAAGAATGATGGTTTATGTTACACAGGGAACCATGAGAAGCTTAAGGGATGAGATTTTTGTACACATGGAGTCCCTTCCTATAAAATATTTTGATACACATGCACACGGCGATATCATGTCAATCTACACCAACGATGTTGATACGCTCAGACAGATGATAAGCCAGAGTATCCCTCAGCTTATCAACAGCTCAATCACCATCATAGGTGTGCTGGCAAGTATGATTATCCTTAACATACCGCTTACACTGTTAACTCTTGTGCTTGTAGGTCTTATGCTCGTTGTCACCAAGAAGGCTACCGGAATGAGCGGAAAGTACTTCGTAAAGCAGCAGAAGAACCTAGGTGAGGTAAACGGCTTTATTGAGGAGATGATGGGTGGCCAGAAGGTTGTAAAGGTATTCTGCCATGAGGAAGAGAACAAGGAGCGCTTCGACAAGATTAACGAAGAGCTCTGCGACAGCTCCTACAATGCGAATAAGTTCGCCAACATCTTAGGACCTATCAATGCACAGATTGGTAACATCAGCTACGTTATCATAGCAATAGCCGGAGGTGCGCTTGCACTCGGCGGAGTCGGCGGCTTTACACTTGGAGGTCTTGCAAGCTTCCTCACCTTCAACAAGAGCCTTAACATGCCTATCAATCAGGTGAGCATGCAGTTTAACAGTATCATCATGGCTCTTGCAGGTGGTGAGAGAATATTCAGGCTTCTCGATGAGACACCGGAGGTTGATGATGGATATGTTACACTTGTAAATGCAGTCAAGGATGGAGGTACGATCAAGGAGAGCGAAAAGCGTACAGGAATGTGGGCCTGGAAGCACTATCACAAGGACACAGGCATTACCGACTACAAGGAATTGAAGGGTGATGTGGTATTCGATGATGTGGATTTCGGTTACAATCCGGACAAGATAGTTCTCCACAACATAAAGATGTTCGCTGAGCCGGGACAGAAGATTGCCTTCGTAGGCTCCACCGGAGCAGGCAAGACGACAATAACCAATCTTATCAACCGCTTCTATGATATTCAGGATGGTAAAATACGCTACGACGGAATCAACATCAACAAGATTAAGAAGAGCGATTTAAGAAAGTCCCTCGGAATAGTTTTGCAGGACACACACCTCTTTACCGGAACAGTTATGGAGAACATCCGCTATGGCAAGCTCGATGCGACTGATGAGGAGGTGTACGCGGCGGCTAAGCTTGCCAATGCAGACAGCTTTATCACCAAGCTATCCGATGGCTACAACACGATGCTCACCGGTGACGGTGCTAACTTAAGCCAGGGTCAGAGACAGCTTCTCGCAATCGCGAGGGCAGCAATCGCAGACCCGCCTGTTCTCATTCTTGATGAGGCTACCTCCTCAATCGATACGAGAACCGAGAAGATGGTCCAGGATGGCATGGATAAGCTCATGCATGGCAGAACAACCTTCGTCATCGCACACAGACTCTCCACCGTAAAGAACAGTGATTGTATCATGGTTCTTGAGCAGGGAAGAATAATCGAGAGAGGAACTCATGATGACCTTATAGAGCAGAAGGGAAGATATTACCAGCTTTATACGGGGAATAGTATTGCGGGGTAAAATTGTATTTTATAGTGAAAAGGCTTTGGCATTATTGCCGGAGCCTTTTTTCGTAAATGAGCCATAATATTATACTAATATTCAGATGTGCTGTACAAATCCCCCGACATTTACTATAATACATGCATGGGACATAGGTGTCAGACCCCTGTCCCAGACTTGGGACAGGGGTC
>ENA-UOJT01000354-UOJT01000354.1-human-gut-metagenome-genome-assembly--contig:-C15-NODE-354-length-33842-cov-93.870068_pt1 | contig 33842 bp, 19 predicted proteins | sample MGYA00242357_ERZ723904 | MGnify/ENA metagenome assembly ERZ723904 | reverse complement strand
TCTCCTGAAAATTTTCCTCCCGGAAATATCAAAATAATTTCGACCAGTTACTTATTTTTACATTTAGTTAATCACCATAATCTTGGTGACACAAGCCTCTGCGCTGCCGGTGGCATTCTGCGAGGCAAGCACATAGTAGATTCCGCTGCGAACGCGCTCTCCTGAAGGATTGCAGCCGTTCCACACGAACATACCTCCGTCGCTTTTTCCCTGATGGACAACATTGCCGGCGGAGTCAGCAATCTTTACAAGCGAGTTTTCCATAAGGCCTGTGACGGTAATCCAGCCGCCGTAGTCGGGACGAACAGGATTCGGGAAAGCGTAGACATCGTCGTAGCTGTCTGCGCCCGGCGAAGAGGTAGAGGAGTATTCAATCAGACCTGACGAAGTGGCGAAATAAACCTTGTTGGAAAATGGATCGCACACTACAGAATTCACATTGTCGGAGGGCAGAATAGAGTTGTCGGTGGTGTAATGCTCAAGGATAGCATCGCCGTCGGGACTTACAAGATAAACACCCGAACCTTTCGTAGAAATCCACTTGCGGTTGGAGCTATCGACTGCAATACTTGTAATAACCGTATTATCAAGGAGATAATCAGCAAGATTGGTGCCGTCGTTGCGTGAAACCTTCTGGCGGCGGATGGAAATAGTCGAAGATGTGATTTTGTCAGGATCCGTTATCTCGAACAGGCCTACATCAGTTCCGATCCAAACGCGTCCGAGTTTATCCTCCACACCACACATAAATCCGAATGTCAGAGGCCATTCCTTGCCGTCCTGATCAATCTCATGTTCTACAACTATCACCTGATCGTCGTTAACCGAAGCGGTTCCTTTGGTATCGACCACAAACAGCCTTCTGCTGTCCTGACCGTGGGTCATAATAACGCGGTTGGATTGTGTACAGGCAATTACCGTATTACACCAAAAATCGGTTACAACGCCCTGGAGAGCATATCCGCGCCAGTCGTCGGGTGTGGTGACAGCTTTGTTTCTTTTATCCGATGGCAGTACAAACAAACGTTTGTTTGTGTCCTCCTTATTATTTCCGTTGGAATATGCCCACAAATTGCCGAATTTGTCAATATCAAAATCATAAACTATACATGCCCACTTATCGCGAAAAGGAAAACCGGCCGTGTTAAAATCATATTTATGTATCTGTTTATTGTTCTTGATATGATATATGCCCTCGTAAAAGGTACCTACATAATATGCATCCGGATCCTGAGGATCTTCCTTTACCTTGAATATATTGTAAATGGAATAAGGAGGTTGCAATCCTCCTTTATGGTTGTTTACATATTCCACATCATAACCGGTGACATCCTCGAATTTTCCATCTTTCAGTGTAAGCACTTTGGCGGGAATTGAATTATCCACAAATCCTTTCACTTCATTTCTGTAAATCATGTTCATGTAGATTTTACCGGAGGGCCCGGCATGGAGCTCGTGAATTTCGGGTATGCTGATTTCCGAGCCGGTGATATAGCCTACTTTTTCAGCAGGCGTAGCTCCTGTATAATCCATCTGTCGCACGCCTGCCGTCGATCCTTCCCATACCGAGGCGAGCGACCCCTGATAAAGAAAATCGGTATTTTTGTCGGGCTTGGTTAGTCCTGTCATTTTAATACTCCCATCACTGCCTAATTCAAAAAGTCCGTCGGCATTAAGGCAATAGCCGAGTTTATCGTCTATCTTGTTTACTTTGTTGGCGTAAACATCGAAAATCTGGTTTTTGCCGTATCCTTCTATACCAAACCACTCAAGGTATTCGCTGTCGGCATAATTGTCGCCTGCAAGCTTCACACGACTAATGTGATTGTTCTGAACCATAAAAATCATATCGGCGCCGAGCACGACGATGGAATGCAAAGTGCCGTACGGCTGCTGGACCGAAGCAATCTCAGTGAGGTCGGATAATTTTTTAATGCGCTGAGAAGCAGGTGCGACAAACAAACGAGTGTCCATACCAATGGCCACCGTCTCAGCGGAAGCTCCTACTGACAGCACCGGCGATTCGGCGAACATCGTCTCTATCACCTCGTTTTTCGAATTGCTGTAGGTAATCAGACCTAAATCTGTAGCTACATAGAACCGATCCGAGGCAAACGCCATACCGTTGATATTGCGTGAATTCATGCTTATGGCATCCTTCACATCGCTCATATTCACTATTTTACCATTGTCGTACAAGCGGTCCATATTGCCTGTGGCATACGTGACAACTACACTCTTGCCTGTAGTGTCGGCATAGATACCGTTGGCCGACGCGTCGTGCAGGCTGTTGGATACGTTCAACGCGCCTACCTCGAGTGTGGATTTGTCAATACGGTAGCACGAGCCGGCTGAAAGATAGTATACGTAGGTATCGGTTTGGGCCATATCCGATACTCCCGAAAACGGTGTATAAAGTTTCCATGCCCCCACAGCCGTCTGGGCGGGAGCAATTATGGCAATCGCGGACGCTATAAAAAGGAATATTATTTTTTTTATCATGTCGGTTTATATGGTGCTTGTTTGGAAATTCTTCATCATCGCCGCAAGGGCGCGTCCTCGGTGGCTGAGCGAATTTTTCATTTCAGGCTTCATCTGTGCGAAACTTTCCTCAAATCCATCGGGAACAAATACGGGATCATATCCGAATCCTTCGTTACCACAGGGAGATTCGGCGATGGTACCATCTACCCTTCCTTCAAACAGGTGTTCATCGCCGTCGATAATCAAGGCTATGGCCGTACGGAAGGCGGCTTTTCTATTTGACTTTCCTTCAAGACGCTTCAACAAAAGCCGCATATTGGCTGTGGAGTCGTGGCTTGCTGCCTCGGGATTATCCATGGCCGCGAATCGGGCCGTGTGGACTCCCGGAAGCCCACCGAGCGCATCTACCTCCAGACCGGTATCGTCGGCGAAACAGGGGAGCCCGTAGCGATCGGCTATCCAGCGTGCTTTTATAAGCGCGTTGCCTTCAAGTGTATCGGCGGTTTCCTCCACGTCGTCGTGGCAGCCTATTTCATCAAGCGAAAGAACACGGCACTGAGTCGCCGTCCGGCTGGCAAGTGCGCCTATTATTGCGCGGGCTTCCTCGAGCTTATGGGTGTTGTTGGTGGCAAATATCAGTTTTTCAGGAAGTCTCATCTGTATGGTTTATTCTTTACAAAAGTGTGAGCAAAACAGAAAATCACCTATTTTGCTCACACTATTAACGTTGCTGAACGGCTGTTTATTGCGTTGCGGCCAATGGGTCAGCCTACCACGATGTTCACTATTCTTCCGGGCACCACTATTATTTTCCTCACCTTCTTTCCCTCGATCCATTTGGCAGCGCTTTCGTGGGCAAGCGCAGTCTTTTCTATTTCAGAAGCAGGCATATCGGCGGGAACGGTTATGTTGAAGCGGGCTTTTCCGTTGAAACTTACAGGATACACCACGTTTTTCTCAACGAGCGTCGACTCGTCGCATTCGGGCCACGCGGCGTCGCATACGGTAGTCTGATTACCGAGGGCATGCCATAATTCCTCGCTCACGTGGGGAGCGAACGGCGCCAGAAGCACGATAAGCTGCGACAGCACCTGGGCGCTGTGGCATTTCTGCTGGCTGAGTTCGTTCACACATATCATGAATGCGCTCACCGAAGTGTTGTAACTGAATGCCTCTATGTCCTGCGTTACTTTCTTTATAAGTTTGTTGATGGACTTCAGCGATTCCGCCGACGGCCTTTCATCGTTCACGAGCCACTGGTCGCCTTTGTAAAACAGATTCCACATTTTCTTTATGAAGCGGTTCACTCCGTCGATGCCGTTGGTATCCCAGGGCTTGCTCTGTTCTACCGGACCGAGGAACATCTCGTAGAGACGCAGCGTGTCGGCTCCGTAGCGCTCCACTATATCGTCGGGATTCACTACGTTGAACATCGATTTAGACATTTTCTCCACTGCCCAGCCGCAGATGTATTTTCCATCTTCGAGTATGAACTCGGCATCGGCGTAGTCAGGACGCCAGGCGCGGAATGCATCAAGGTCGAGCACGTCGTTCGCCACGATGTTGACATCCACGTGGATAGGCGTAACATCATATTTATCCTTCAGACCGGCCGACACGAAAGTGTTTGTATCCTTTATGCGGTAAACGAAGTTGCTGCGCCCCTGAATCATACCCTGGTTGATGAGTTTGCGGAAGGGCTCATTCTCGCAAATCTTGCCGAGGTCGTAGAGAAATTTATTCCAGAAACGGGAATAAATGAGGTGACCGGTGGCATGCTCGGTACCGCCTACATACAGGTCTACATTGCGCCAGTAGGTGTTAGCTTCAGGACTTACGAGCATTTCGGAGTTGTGGGGATCCATATAGCGCAGGTAGTAGGCCGACGAACCTGCGAAGCCCGGCATGGTATTGAGTTCGAGCTGATAGCCATCCTCAGTCATCCAGTCGGCGGCGCGGCCCAGGGGAGGCTCACCCGATTCGGTAGGAAGATACTTGTCTATTTCCGGCAGCTGCAGGGGGAGCTTGTCGATAGGAAGCACGTGTGGCACACCATCCTTGTAATATACCGGGAAAGGCTCGCCCCAATAGCGCTGGCGGCTGAAAATAGCATCGCGAAGACGGTAGTTTACCTTCACCTTGCCAATCCCCTTCTGTTGGATGAATCTCTTGGTTGCGGCTATGGCATCCTTTACCTCCATTCCATCGAGGCACAGATCCGGACCGCAGGAGTTTATCATTTTTCCTTCCTTGGCGTCGAAACTCTGCTCGCTCACGTCGGCACCTTCTATCAGCGGGATGACAGGCAACGAGAAATGTCGGGCGAATGCATAGTCCCGGCTGTCGTGGGCCGGAACTGCCATGATGGCGCCGGTGCCGTAGCCGGCCAGAACGTAGTCGCTCACATATATGGGTATCTCCTTACCGGAAAGAGGATTGATGGCGTAGGCGCCGGTAAATACACCGCTTACCTTCTTGTCGATCATGCGCTCGCGCTCGGTCTTATGCTTGATCTCGTCGCGGTAGGCTGCCACAGCCTCTTTCTGCGCGGGAGTTGTCACCATATCAACATATTTGCTCTCGGGAGCGAGCACCATGAAAGTCACACCAAATACTGTGTCGGCACGCGTGGTGAATATGGTCATCTCCACGTCGGAATCCTTTACCTTGAACTGCATCTCGGCTCCTTCGGAACGTCCGATCCAGTTGCGCTGGGTTTCCTTGATAGAGTCGGACCATTCCACACCTGCGAGATCGTCGAGCAGACGCGGAGCGTAGGCGCTGACGCGCAGACACCACTGGTACATCAGTTTCTGCTCTACGGGATAACCGCCGCGCACGCTCACTCCTTCGCTCACTTCGTCGTTGGCGAGCACGGTACCGAGTTTAGTACACCAGTTCACCATCGTATTGCCGAGATAGGCAATGCGGTAGTTCATCAGAGTGTCGCTCTTGGTCTTATCGTCCATGGATTTCCACTCTTCGGCAGTAAAGTGCAGCGGTTTGGTTTCGGCAGCATTCACTCCCACCGATCCATATTTCTCGAAATGCTTCTCGAGATCGGCAATAGGCATGGCCTTGTCGGCGTCGATGTCGTAGTAATGGTTGAACATCTCTATGAACGCCCACTGGGTCCATTTATAGTAGTCGGGGTCGCAGGTACGTATCTCGCGGTCCCAGTCGAAACAGAAACCTATGTTGTCGAGCTGCTCGCGGTAGCGTGCTATGTTTTTACTTGTTGTAATTTCGGGATGCTGACCCGTCTGGATGGCATATTGCTCGGCGGGAAGTCCGTAGGCGTCGTAGCCCATAGGATGGAGCACATTGAATCCACGCAGACGTTTGTAGCGGGCGAATATGTCGGAGGCAATGTAACCGAGAGGATGGCCCACATGCAGCCCGGCTCCGGAGGGATACGGGAACATATCGAGCACATAGAATTTAGGCTTGGTGCTGTCTGTTTTCGTGCGGTAGGTTTTATCCTCTTTCCATTGCTGCTGCCAGCGCTTTTCTATCTCTTTATGACGGTATTCCATTTATTTTTATCGGGATTTATCAAGTTTTATCGATAAGTAACTGTTCAAAATTATTTTTTTTACTTTCCTGATCTAATTATTTCAACATTTCCGCGGTAAAATTTTCGATTCTTTTCCTCTCTTCATCAGTCGTGTAGACATCTACACTCCTTCTTCATCGAGAAAAATCTCCTGAAAATTTTCCTCCCGGAAATATCAAAATAATTTCGACCAGTTACTTATTAATCGGGTGTTATCATTATTAATCCCGATTATTCTTAAAATTTATATACCCAGCTGCGCCGACATCTCAAGCATACGCTCTATCGGCTTCCGGGCTTTGGAGGCAAGTTCGGCATCCACTTCTATCTCCGGATATTCGCTGAGGAGACAGTCGTAGAGTTTTTCAAGGGTATTAAGCTTCATAAAGTTGCAGTCGTTGCATCCGCAGGTTGAATCTTCTGCAGGTGCAGGTATGAACACCTTTTCCGGACAACTTTTCTGCATCTCATGTAGAATACCGCTTTCTGTAGCCACAATGAACTCCTCAGCGTCGCTTTCCCGGGCAAATTTAAGTAGTGCGGCAGTAGATCCTACCTTATCGGCGAGGATAACCACGCTCTTGCGGCATTCGGGATGCACAAGTAGCTTCGCCCGGGGATGAGTTTTTTTCAATTCCACAATCTTTTCAAGCGAGAACTGCTCGTGGACGTGGCATGCACCGTTCCATATAGTCATCTCGCGTCCGGTGGTGGAACTTATATAGTTGCCGAGATTGCGGTCGGGACCGAATATTATCTTTGCATCGGCCGGGAGCGCCTCCACTATCTGGCGTGCGTTCGACGAGGTGACCACCACGTCGGTCAGCGCCTTTACAGCGGCCGAGGTGTTGACGTAGCTTACCACCGTGCTTCCGGGATGCTCCTTAATAAAGGCCTCGAATTCCACCGGGTCGCAGCTGTCGGCAAGCGAGCAGCCGGCGTTCATGTCGGGAACGAGCACCTTTTTGTCGGGGCAAAGAATCTTGGCTGTCTCTCCCATGAAGTGGACACCGCACATCACTATGATACGGTTGTCGAGTTTCTCGGCTATACGGGCCAACGCGAGCGAATCTCCTATATAATCGGCTAAATCCTGAATTTCCCCTTTCTGATAGTAGTGGGCCAGGATTACCGCTCCTTTCTTTTTTTTCAGCTGCAGGATGGCTTCGCGAAGGTCGGCGGGGCGCTCCTTTCGGGTTGCTTCCTGCGGGTTTTCAACATTCATTCCTTATTATTTAAAATGTTTGAAAAATTAATTTTAAAATTCAGCTTTTTCCCGAATAATAATAATGGATGTTGAAAGCGATGATAACTTTCTTCTGTTTTTCTTGCTTTTTAGGGTTATTGAGCAGGAACAATATGATATGATCATTCTATCAACATACATCTATATTGAAATATAGCCGCTTACAAACTTTATCAACACAGTGTTGATAAAATGCAAAGTTAATAACTTTCCCTTAAATAAACACCTTAAAACTGTTGAAATAGCTATTCAAAACAGGTGGAAAACCAATGTGCCATTTATTTCTCATTTTGGTTATTTACTTTTATACCGGCTTTTGTCCACATTATCCAAATTTTTTCTTTCAATTTTATATCTCACTTTTCACACGGTTTTCAACATATTTGTCAACATAAAAAAGACACTCTTTCAACTGTGTGGAGTAATTGAAAGAGTGTCTTAGTTTATGAAAGGATGGTGGATGTTGCTCAAGTGGTTACTGCCCGGATGAGGATTTTTTTCACCCTCCTGAATGGTAAAAATGAAAAGAGAGGCATTTCCCTTTTTCATTATCATAAAGTCTTTAATGGAAAAGAGGGTGAATCGGAACTCCGGAGAAAGAGTTACGAACTACCCATTTTGATGTTACCTCAATATGAGGAATTTAATTATGCCCTGACAAGGTAAAACATAGGATATTCTGCTAAGAAAAAAGTGGTAATTATCTTACAAGCCGTTTGTAGGTTTTGTCTCCCTCACGTACTATGTAAAGTCCGGGGGTAGGATGTACCACCCGCATACCCTGAAGATTATAGTAAATAGGGATGGAATCGAATGAGTCCTCTTCCGTGGATATGGTTCCCGCTCCTGAATTCTCTGCTTTTATCACCACATCCCATAGATTGGCACTGATGTTGTTGAAACGTACGGCGAGCTGATGCACACCGTTGAGCTCCGGTAGTCTATCGAAATGATAGGACTGATAGCTCGATGTGTTGCTCTCGCGGAAAGGAACCGTGGCCCACACATCCTTATTGTCGGTGATCAGTGATATTGAGGTGGATTCATTTATTTCAAAAGGAGAATTGGCGTTGACGGTGATATCCTTTACTCCGGTGGTATTGATATGTCCCACTACAATATCGGAACCGGCGTTTGCACGCAGAAGGCCGCGTCCGTCGGACGAAAACACATTGGCAGCTCCGTTCTGCTCGGCACATTCCATGGCAGTGAATGTGTGTTCGCCGTCAAGAAGCGGAGCCTCGGCCTCAATCCATTCACCTTCTTTTTCCATATATCTCAGAAGTGCCACCTCTTTTACCCGGAATTCCTGCTGGCCCCGGGTTGTGAGGTCCGCACACCATCCGAGGTAAACATCACTGTCGGTATCAAGATTGAAGGTTACTCCCTGCCACAGATCGTTGGCGGCAGCTTCGGGAACAGAGTGCCATGCAATTGCGTGATCTTCTACCTCTGAGGCGGCAAGAGGTAGGTCGGCCACAAAAAGATAGGCTTTCCGCACATCCCAGATATTATAATAGGAACTGCCGAAAAAGTAGCGTCCGGCCGGAAGTGACACCTTGCGGTATATTGCGCTTCCGGCAAGGTTTCCCGATGCGTTATGCGAGTCATCCCACACACCGAGGGTCAAACAGTTGTAACCCGGATATCGGTCGATACCCTGTTTCACACCGTCATCCCCGTTGGGAATGTAGAAATCAGCTACTTCCCAGTTTGTGGGTTTGCCGAATCGCAGCGGGGATATATCCTTGCGTGTGTATTCCCGGTAATTGTCGAAAAAAGTTACGGTGACATCTTTTCCGGAGGAATCATAAAGCCTCAGATCGCTGAATCTCACGCTTCGTCCGGAGTTGGCCGCGGCTATGTTCACAAGCCATCCTATGGTGATCCTGGAGTCGTCGGCAACGGTGAATGTACCTGCATCCACCCAGTTCCACACCCATCCGGAGCGATCCGAGCAGTCGTAGACCGACAGAGGAGTCAACGCCGGATTGAAATCGTTGCCGGCAACGATATTGAACATGCATTCCCCCTTTTCAAAACCGTAGTTTGAAGTGACATACAGTTTTACCGAATATTCCCCTTTGGGAAGCGCTTTTTTGCTTGTCTGGAAAAGAAGTCCATTGCGGATCGCGGGCAGACCATCGTCGTATTTCTCGATGCTGATGTATTTTCCCCCTTCAAAACTGTCGAATCCCCCGTGGGTGAAATTGTCCATATTGACAATGTTCGGCGTATATTGCCATGGTTCGCCCAGCAGTCCGAATCGTGTTGAGGTGCCTGTTCCAGTATCCGAGCGGGAGAAGTTGCGCGCTTCAACGAGATATTTTCTCGTCACATTCATGGTTCTATGTTTGTCGGGCACGCATCCGGGCGCCAGAAAGGCAAACGACTGAAAATTGCAAAGAGCATCCATCAGATTGTCGTAGGCCTGGGAAATTATGGCTGCCCCGTCGGTTTCTTTGACTTTTCCGGCATCTGCCAGCGCATCTGTAAGGGCATCGACCACTATCCGGTCATATGTTCCTGTTGTCTCTCCTATATTGTCTCCAACAGAGGCCAACGCCTGTGTGGCTCTGCTGATCAGCTCGCGGAGTTCTTCAAGGCTACGATCTGCATTTTCACCGAAAACAACGGTGAAACCTCCGTAGCCGAGGCAATGCAGGGTCAGTGTCTCGCCTTTCCGGCAGTCCATGTGGGAGAATCTGAATGATTCCGAGGTAGGTCCGTCGGCTATTACAGTGGCATTGTATGTCTTTCCGTCATCAAGAAAGTCAAGGGTCAGCTCCATATCGCGTTCGCGGTTTTCGCCGACGATTCCCGAAAGATACCATACATCCCCTTTGCGGCGAGCAACCACAAACGACTCACCCGGATATCCGTCGACAAATATTGTCTCGTCCCAGGTGGCCGGCACTCTCTGCATATGCCTTCTGGCACTCTCCGGAAGGCCGAGAAACCCTTCCGGACGGTCAGCCCAGTGCTGAATCCCCGACTGAAACGCTACGGATAGAGCCAGCTCATGGGCATAGGAGGTGAGATGTGCGTTTTGCGAATTTGTGAATGCCACAGGTGTATAGTCCATCGGCCCGACCACATTGCGGGTGAAGGGGAGCAGGCAGTTGATGCGCGGGCCGTTGGAGGTCATGAAACTGCTGTTGTTGTATTGTTCCGCCCCGTAGACAGCCTCATAGGATATGAGGTTTGGATAAGTGCGGTGCCATCCTCTGGGCACCGTGCATCCGTGAAAATTCACAAGCATGTTGAAGTTTCGCGCATCCTCCAGAATGTCCAGATAATAATTCATCATATCCTGCTTGTCGCTCTCGAAAAAGTCGATTTTCACTCCTGCAACACCCAAACTTCTGAGCCAAGTGAATTCCTTCACACGGCTTTCATGTGTAAGCATCCGGTCGCGCGGCGTGCTCCCCACCCCATTGTGCGGTCCCCCGGAATTATACCACATCAGAGGCTGTATGCCCTTCGACAACGCATATTTCACGGCATCCTCCAGCCGGCCTCCGTTGCCCATTTCATCCCATTCCCAGTCGAACAACACATATTCCCATCCCATGGCAGCGGCCAGATCCACATAGCTCTGACAGATTTTGAAATCCTTTGTGCCGTGATTATATGCCCAGTACACCCATGCGGCGCGCCCGGGTTCTATCCAGGATGTATCCTCCACCACGCATGGCTGGCTCACATCCTCCACAAGTGTGCTCTCAACAATATCGTTGAGATTTCCGATAATAAGCACGCGCCATGGAGATTCCCATTTCCCGGTCCATACCGGATTGACGGCGCCGATGCCATTCCCTTCTCCGGCGCCGGGATAGGCTATGGTATATGTTCTACTCTCCGCGCTGTTAGAGAGATGTGTGGCGCAATACATGCGTGAGGTACCTGCCTCGGTCAGCAGAGTGAAAACGCCTTCCGAAGCCTCAAATAGCGCGGGGTAGCCCCATTCACCACTGGCAGTGGCACCGTTCTGACGGGGAAAATCACCTTCATAGGAGGTTACATACTTTTGCATCCATCTTGGGGCATCCGCCGGAAATGTGAAAGAGGTTGCCTCTCCGGTGAATGTAATTTTCTTGTTGTCTGGATTTGGCATCACATATCGGAATGCCAGTCCGTCGTTGAACACCTTCACCTCAAGTTCTATCTCATCGCCGTCGGCATTGGAAAAAGAGGCCGTTCTGCGGTTCCCGGAATTGGAAACCGATTTTTTCTTTCCGTGCACAAGGTCATAGGTCTCGGTGAAGCTTTCTGTCGTACCCGGCGATTTCAGTTGTAGATTCCGGCTGAAATCGGCATCGGATGTGAAAAGACCCAGATCGCCCGCACACACTTCTTTACCTTGATAACTTACATTAAAAACAGGTGTAGCATTATTCTGCCCAATAGCGACTTTAATGTTTCCGTCGGGGCTTTCCATTTCCCAGACGGGTGCCGTTTCGGCCGAGGCCGACGCGATAGCGGCCAATCCAAGCCATGATAGAATCAAATTTTTCATAACAGGTTTTTCAGTGATATTTAAAGGAAGATATTTTATCGGTAGAATTTATTTTAGAGAGTTGTCCGGAAAAATTTTCTAAAGTTTCCGGAATAGCTTTGCCGGCAAATTTACGGTCTCCTCCGTCCATACACTCGGAATTATCAATCTATATACTGGAGAAATCGGTCAGAGAAATTCAATTTGCGGTCAAAGTGGTCTCCAGGGTGTATGGATTCGTTTTCTTTTATCTATCTTTGCGATGTTCGGCAGTAAGAAGGTATTTACATTTCTATCGGCCCTTCACATTCTAACTAACTGTTGGACGATAAGAATATCATTTGACATTCTCAGAAATTCATAGGTCAATGCCTGAAACGTTACATAGCCGCCTGTTCCGGATTATCGTCGTGTGGTTGCTGGCTCTATGTCCCGCCGTAGTCGTTGCGGCGGCTGCACGGGTGTCGAATCTAAATATCAGCCATGGCCTTCCCGACAATTATGTCACCGGCGTTGCGCAGGATCGGCAGGGTTTCATGTGGTTCGCCACCGAGGAGGGTGTATGCCGATTTGACGGACGCCGATTTAGAAGCCTTTCTGAACGCAACAGTCCGCTCAGCGGCAATTCCGTCAACGCCATATTCTACGACTCCATCGACAACAAGCTATATGTGGGGTCAAAGAAAGGTCTTGACCGGATAGATTGTTTTACAGGACGATTCGACTGTCTCATTATGCCTGATATTCCCGAGGAGATCAATTCCGTGAATGTTGTGGGATTCGCCCGGGATCCCGGAAACGACATATGGATACTCAACCGCTACAACTTCATATTGCGCTACAGTCATGCCGACCGGAAATTCCGGATATATACCGGCGACAGTATACCGGCCCTCAAATGGAAAATGGCTTTTCACAGTATCGCCGCCGACTCCGCCGGACGGATTTATCTCGGTCATGAGAACTATGGTTTCAGCATTCTCGATCCGTCCACCATGCAGGTGGTGAATATTCCCGAGGTTTCCGATGGATCTTCCGCGCGGATCACCGGCGATGTGAGGGCTATCCATATCGACCGGTATGAGAACATATGGGTTGGCACCGGGCAAGGGCTTGCGCTTTACAATCCCGTCAGCTGCAGTTTCACTCCCATGTATCCCGACGGACAAACCGAGGGAATGCCGCCGGCGTTCAGTGTGCATGCCATAGCCGAGACGGCCGACGGGCGCCTTTGGGTCGGAGCGGATCCCGGAGGATTGGCCGTGATTGACATACGCGACATTTCCATATCGAATCCACGCCGTTTCGCCTCGACTGTTCCGGAGTGGGCAGTGGAGCCGCGTTCCGGCGGCCCCCGCGGTATACGTGGAATCTTTCAGGACTCATATGGAAATATATGGATGGCAACCTATGGTCAAGGCCTGGATTTCATCAGTCATCTGCCGCCATTGTTCTCGGCAATGGAAGCTGGATCCGGCAGGGGAGGGGTATGGGCGCTGCATACCGACGGTTCAGGAGCTCTCTGGGCCGGCAAGGAAGGGGAGATAGTCCGGCGCGACGCTTCCGGAAATTCACGTACTTACAGTCTCGCAAGGTATCTGGCGGATCCCCGCAGCAGGATCATGGCCATCTCCGAAGTGCCCCATGGCATCTTGTTCAGTGCTTTCAACGAAGGTGTATTTATTCTTCACCAGGCATCGGGATCGGTGCGGAAACTCCCTTTGCGTCAGGAAGGCGACTATGCCGGAACTATCGCCACACTTGGGGATGGATCCGCCTTGCTCGGCACTCAGCATGGATTGTATGTCTATTCGGATGGGGCTTTGCGGCGAGACGACCGCATCTCCGGTCGCACCTCGTGGCTCGCGATTAATGGAATTATAGTCGACAGCCGGGGCAGGATATGGGCCGGCACTTATGGCGACGGTATCCATATTTTTGATCGGAAAAATGAGAAATTCATCCTCCATGAAAAAAACGGTCTGGCCTCGAATGCGGTGAAACAGATATATCGCGATTCGAGGGGATGGATATGGGTGGCCGCCCAGGATGGCATCAGTCTTATAAAGGACGACGCGAATCCTGACCGTACGGTCAACTTCGGGTATAAGGAAGGGTTGGAGGATATCCATATCCGCGCGGTGGCCGAGGATGAGGAGGGAAACATGTGGTTCGCATCCGACAACCGCCTTACCCGCTGGCATGCCGCCACGGGGCGATTTGCGAATTATGATATTCACGACGGCCTCGCGCCCGACAACATCACTGACCGAGCCGCGTGTCGTACCCCCGGCGGCTCCCTGTGGTTCGGCACTATGGGGGGTATCTGCACTTTCTCTCCGGAGGCTTTCAGCACCAAACCGTATGTACCCCCAGTAAGGATAGCCGAGTGTGTGGATCTTCTTGATGGAGATAAGCCGGTCGACCTTGCGAGCGAGAGCGGCCGGTGCGCCATCAGTGTGCCCTACAGCGGCAATTCCTTGAAAATAAGCTTTTCCACGCCCGATTATGCCTACAATGGTCAGGTGGAGTATTCCTATATGCTCGAGCATTCCGACCGAAACTGGATTTCAGCCGGAACGGTTCCTGAAGCCGTGCTGCGTGATATTCCTGTTGGCGACCACCGCCTTCTGGTAAGGGCACGCCTGCGCGACGGAGGATGGGAACAGTCGGGCACCGCTTCGGTCCTTATCACTGTGGTTCCACCCATATGGTTCACCTGGTATGCCAAGCTGTTTTATGTCCTTCTGGTTGTACTGGCAATATATCTGGTGGCACAGCAGTACAGGCGTCGGCTCATAATGCGCAACTCGCTCGAGATGGAGCGCCGCAAACGCATCGATCAGCAGGAGCTCAACAATGAGAAACTTCGCTTCTACACCAATGTGACCCATGAACTCCGAACACCGCTTACGCTGATTATCGGTCCGCTTGAGGATCTTGCCGAAGACCGTGGCATACCGGACGAACCCGCGGCGAAAATCCGCACCATCCGGTCGAGTGCCATGCGGTTGCTCAATCTGGTGAACCGTTTGCTCGAATTCCGGAAAACGGAGACACACCACCGGCGCCTGTCGGTGAGAAAGGGCCGTATCGCCGAAGTTATAGCCGAGGTGGGAATGCGCTACAGCGAATTGAACCGCAACGCGGATCTTTCGGTCTCGCTCGAAATTCCACCGGATCTGCCGGAAATCTATTTCGACAGGGATCTGGTTCATACCGTGATCAACAACCTCATGAGCAATGCCATGAAAAATACTCCCAAAGGGAAGATTACACTCGGCGCCACGCTTTCCGGTTCCGAATCGGGGAGATATATCGATATCACGGTCAGTGATACCGGCCACGGCATTGGCCCCGCGGCACTTCCTCATATATTCGATCGTTATTATCAGGCTTCTGACAGCCCTGAGGGCGCCGGTACCGGAATCGGTCTCGCGCTGGTGAAATCGCTGGCCGAGCTCCACGATGCCGCCATTTCAGTGGAAAGCACGCCGGGTCAGGGATCGGTATTCCATTTCCGGCTGAAGGTCGACGCCACATATCCCGAGGCGCTCCATCCTGGAGAAAATCCCGAGGACGGACCCGGGACCAACACACTCCGCTCGGAAGATATACCCGACAGCGACGTCCGGCCACTCGTGCTTGTCGTGGAGGACAACGAGGAGATCCGCTCCTATATCCGCGCATCGCTCTCTTCTTTCTGCAATGTGATTGAGGCACCCGATGGCCGCGAGGGGATCATTATGGCGCGGCGGCGTCTGCCGGATTTGATTGTCAGCGACATAATGATGCCTCATAAGGACGGTATCGAGCTCTGCCATGACATAAAGAGCGATGTGGCTACAAGCCATATCCCCGTGATACTGCTTACGGCCAAGGATTCCCTTTCCGACCGTGAGCAGGGCTACGACATCGGTGCCGACTCCTATATCACCAAACCTTTCAGTGCCCGGCTGCTTATCGCCCGCATACGGAATCTGCTGGAGGCAAGGCGCCGTCTGGCGGAGGCGTTGTCGCTCCGGTTGCGCTCGGCTGAAATTCCGTCCGATACCTCCCTCAGCGAACCGGATGCCTCCGCTCCATGGCCTTCCGGCCTCGGTACGCTCGACCGCGAATTTATCGGGAAGTTCACCCAGACCGTCAACGACAACATGGCCCGTTGCGATGTTGATATGGCATTCATGCAGAAGGCCATGCATATGAGCCATTCAACTCTTTACCGGAAAATACGTAGTCTCACGGGCATATCGTGCACCGAGTTTATCAGAAAGTTGAAATTGAAAAGAGGATATGCCTTGCTCATGGAGGGTCATGGCGTGGCGGAATCGGCCTATGAGTGCGGCTTCAGCGATGCAGGTTACTTCGGAAAGGTGTTCCGGGAGGAATTCGGAATTTTGCCCTCGCAGATCCACCGTGATAAGCCCGATGGTCCGCACTCTTAGAAAAAGCGGCATGCATGATGAAAACATATGGAATGTTGGCAGAAACTACTCTCTTGTTTGTTATAAAGGGAAGAGGGAGCGGGCGGAATTTTAATATAAGGAGTCGTGTTGCTACCTTTGCAGAATCTTTTGAAGACGATTTTTATTAACGAGGGATCTTTGTTTAAGGTATCCTGTTGAAGTATTTGTTTATGAGAAAGACTTTTATATTAGGCATGGCGACCATTGGCATGATGTGCCACGCTCAGAAATTCGAGCTCTTGAAGTATGGCGATTTTGAGAACTGGGTGACACGCAACGTGCCTGAATCGAAAATAATAGGTGGCAACACCAAGCAGCTTTATGAGATAGCGCCCAATGCGACCATCAACGGCGACAAGCCCTATGCCAACATGGGCGGATCCCCCTGGGCCACGAGCAATGTGATGGCTAAGGTGGTAGGAATAACCAAGGGTAGCAACGCCGTGTTTCCCGACAAGCGCGGGGCCGGCCGGGCATGCAAGCTTACCACTATGATGGAGCATTGCAAGGCTCTCGGTCTGATCAATGTGGATGTAGTTGTAGCGGGTTCCATTTTCCTCGGAAAATTCATCGAACCGGTGAAGTCCACCAAGGAGCCATACTCGAAGATGGAGATGGGTATACCGTTCACCCGCCGCCCCAAGGCTCTGCAGTTCGACTATAAGGTGGAAATGCCGGCCAATTCCGACCGCACATATTCTTCGGGATTCGGAAAGAAGAAAACATATCCCGGCCATGACAATGCAGAGGTCTACATAATTCTTCAGCGCCGCTGGGAGGATGCCGACGGCAATATTTTCGCCAAGCGCGTAGGAACAGGACGTCGCCATTTCGGTAAGTCGACCAACGGTTGGGTTGATGGCCACCGTATCCCCGTATGGTACGGCGACATCACCTCGCGCTCCGACTATAAACCATTCATGGGGCTTATTCCTGAGGAAAAAAGCTACTACGCGCGCAACTCGAAGGGAAAGATGGTGCCCGTAAAAGAAGTGGGATGGGATGATGCAGACGCCACTCCCACTCATCTTCTCGTTATGGCCTCGGCCGGCAGCGGTACCGCTTATATAGGTACTCTGGGACTTACGCTCTGGGTTGATAATATGGGTCTTGTTTACTGATTTATCAACTAATTTTACTAAATTTGTAGGTTGGAGGCCACGGGAAAATCTTATTTATAGCCTCCAACGATTAAATTTTAAATCAGGATCCTATGAAAGTAGTGAATTTTGCCGACCACAATTCGCTCATATCCCAGTATATGACCGAACTACGCGATGTAAACATACAGAAGGACATGCTTCGTTTCCGCCGCAATCTCGAACGCATCGGCGAGATTATGGCCTACGAGATTTCCAAGACTCTCGCATATAAGACCATCGATACGCTCACTCCTCTTTCGGTGGCGAAGACGCAGGTAATAGAGTCGCCTCTGGTGCTGGCTACTATTTTCCGTGCCGGTGTTCCTTTCCACCAGGGTTTCCTCAACTATTTCGACCATGCCGAAAATGCCTTTGTATCGGCATACCGTAAATATAAGGAGAAGGAGAATTTTGAAGTTTGCATAGAATATCTCGCTTCTCCGCGTCTCGACGGGAAGGTGCTTATTCTGGCCGATCCGATGCTCGCCACCGGCGCTTCGATGGATCTCAGCTACCGCGCCCTGCTCACCAAAGGAGAGCCGGCGCAGATTCACGTGGCATCGGTTATTGCCTCACAGCAGGCCGTCGACTATGTGAAGGCTCATTTCCCCGACGAGCGGACTACTGTATGGTGCGGCGCCATTGACGACCACATCAACGAACATTCCTATATTGTGCCCGGACTGGGCGACGCCGGCGACCTTGCCTACGGAGAAAAGGAATAAAGATATCTGAGCAAAATATATTCTGAAATGTTATATATGGAGGAGCGCGCCGGCAGGCAAAAGCTCCACCCTTTCTATTATATATACTGACAGCCCTATGGAAAATCTTCTCAAGAAAATGGCCCTTGCCTACCATCGCGAACCGCGCCCGGGTAAGATGGAGACAATTCCCACCAAACCATATAATACTCCAGCCGACCTTGCACTGGCATATTCGCCAGGAGTGGCCTACCCATGCCTTGAAATAAAGGATGCCCCTCGCCGGGTGTGGGAATATACCAACAAGGGTAATCTTGTTGCCGTGATCTCCAATGGCACCGCCGTTCTCGGTCTCGGCAATATAGGCGCCTCCGCAGGCAAACCAGTAATGGAGGGGAAGGCTCTTCTTTTCAAGATTTTCGCCGGGCTCGACTGCTACGATATAGAAATAGACGAACATGATCCTGAGAAGTTCATCCAGACAGTAAAGGCACTGCAGCCAACATTCGGAGGCATCAATCTTGAAGACATCAAGGCCCCTGAATGTTTTGAGATAGAGACTCGCCTCAAGGAGGAATGCGATATTCCGGTGATGCACGACGACCAGCACGGCACTGCCATAATATCCGGAGCCGCCCTTCTCAACGCTCTCGAAATTCAGGGAAAAAATATAGAGGATGTAAAGCTGGTGGTTAACGGTGCGGGGGCCGCAGCCATCTCATGCACGCGGCTTTATGTGGCTCTCGGCGTGCGGAGGGAGAATATAGTGATGTGCGATTCCAAAGGAGTGGTTCGTACTGACCGCGGTGGCCTCAACCCGCAGAAAGCCGAGTTCGCCACTTCGCGCGACATACATACCCTTGCCGACGCCATGCGCGGAGCCGATGTGTTTCTCGGACTTTCCGTAAAGGATGTGGTTACACCCGAAATGCTCCGCTCCATGGCTCCGAAGCCGATTGTTTTCGCCCTTGCCAACCCGGATCCGGAGATTGCATATGATAAAGCTATTGAGTCGCGCCCCGACCTGATTTTCGCAACCGGACGCTCGGATTTCCCTAATCAGATTAACAATGTGCTAGGTTTCCCCTATATTTTCCGCGGCGCCCTCGACTGTGGCGCCTCCGCAATCAACGAGGAAATGAAGCTTGCCGCCACACGTGCGATAGCCTCGCTCGCCCATCAGCCTGTACCTGCGGAAATACTGGAGGCTTACGGACGTCCGGATCTGGCTTTCGGACCCGACTATATCCTGCCAAAACCGATGGATCCGCGCCTGCTCGAGACTGTATCTCCGGCCGTGGCCCGCGCTGCAATGGAAAGCGGAGTGAGCCGTCGCCCCATCGACGACTGGGGCGCATATGCCGAATATCTCGCCCGACTGTCGGCTCAATGCAGTTCTGGTGTATGCTATTCGCGTCTGCTCGAATCGCGTCAGACTCTGGAGCGCGTGGCTGCGTCGCTTAATTATCCGCGATGAATGGAATTTATTTGAAATAATTCCGGATAGATAAATTTATTAAATAATTTTTCTATCCGGATTTTATATGTTATTTCATTGTATCATCATTTTTTAGATGCTGTATTTGCCAGATAAGCCACGTTCAATTACAACATTAATCATAATAAAATTTGCACAATTGAGAATTTCATATTAACTTTGCACCGCAAATCGAAAATAATGGCCCATTCGTCTATCGGCTAGGACGCAAGATTTTCATTCTTGAAAGAGGAGTTCGATTCTCCTATGGGCTACCATTAAACAATAATCCAAAGAATTAGCATTTTCTACTAAAATGGCAAACCATAAATCCGCTTTAAAGCGCATTCGTCAGACTCAGAGCCGCCGCCTGCGTAACCGCTATTACGCAAAAACAGCCCGCAACGCTGTGCGTCGTCTCCGCGCCATGACCGATAAGGCTCAGGCTCAGGAAACATATGTAAAGATTGAAGCTATGCTCGACCGCCTCGCTTCGAAGAAGACTATCTCGAAGAACAAGGCCTCGAACCTCAAAAGCAAGCTTGCTCTTCACATCAACAAGCTCGCCTGATAGCCTCCTTATCCAGGGCTCTCTCCACCCGGCTTTTTCATGCCGGTTTTGGTTTGAGTAGCATCCCTCTCCATCCTATTTGCTGAAAAAGTGAAATGATTGAATAATAGTTCTCGTAATTTTTCACCCACAAGCTTGCGAAAGTCAGTGGGTTGAACGGCCCATTCGTCTATCGGCTAGGACGCAAGATTTTCATTCTTGAAAGAGGAGTTCGATTCTCCTATGGGCTACCTTCCCGCAGAGCGGAGTTCTATCGGACTCCGCTCTTTTCGTGTTCTGGCTGGGGCAGACACAGCTTCCAGAAAAGTGAACTTAAGGACTTTAAAGACCATAAAGTCCTTATAGAAAATATCCTAAAGATTATAAGACCCTTAAGGATTTTAATAAAATTAGGGCCTCTAATGTATCGGGTGCTAAGAAAAAGTGGATATTGGCGGGAGTTGCAGCTAATCGGGAAAGTGGGTTTGCTTATTTTTTTAGGATTTCTTAACTTTGCAGCGGATTTTGAATGTAAGGGCATTCATTTTTGGTTTTCAACTATCTGATATATTTCCTTTTCAGGTACTGATTCCTTTTCAGGTACTAATTTATTTAAGGTAAAAAGCTTCACATTATGAATTTCAGCGGAGCTGTGGACTTCCGTCCCAAATTGTGGTCGGCAATGCGCCACTACGACACGAAAAAACTGCAGGCCGACGTTGTGGCCGGTATAGTTGTGGGCATCGTTGCCCTTCCCCTTGCCATCGCTTTCGGTATCGCCTCCGGTGTGAGCCCCACGGTAGGTCTTATTACCGCCATAATCGGCGGTTTCATGGTTTCAGCATTCGGTGGCAACTCAGTGCAGATCGGAGGCCCTACGGGAGCATTCATCGTTATTGTCTACGGAATTATCTCACGTTTCGGGCTTGAGGGTCTCGCCGTTGCCACGTTCATGGCCGGCCTGATTCTCGTTCTGATGGGTCTGTTCAAGCTCGGAACAGTAATTAAATTCATCCCCTACCCTATTGTGGTAGGTTTTACGGCCGGTATCGCCCTCACCATTCTGTCGACGCAGATCAACGACTTCTTCGGCCTCGGCCTGAAGAATCTTCCCGGCGATTTCACAGGCAAATGGGGTGTTTATCTACGGAATTTCGACCAGATTGACATACCTACTCTCTGTGTGGCACTGTTTTCTCTCGCAATTATCATCCTGACACCCAAGATTTTCAAACGTCTGCCCGGCGCGCTGCTTGCCATCGTAATCGTAACGGCAGGTGTGGCTTTCCTCAAATCCATGATGCCGGGGCTTGAGATCTCCACTATCGGCGACCGGTTCGGCGCCATGTCGACCGACATCCCCGAAGTGCAGAGTTTCTCGCTTACGATGGAAAATATCAATCTGCTCCTCCCTTCGGCGTTTACTATCGCCGTGCTTGGAGCGATTGAGTCGCTGCTTTCGGCCACCGTGGCCGACGGTGTGACCGGCTCGCGCACCTCGACCAATACCGAACTTATCGGCCAGGGAATAGCCAACGTGGTTGTTCCATTCTTCGGCGGAATCCCGGTCACAGGTGCCATAGCCCGCACAATGACGAATATCACCAACGGCGGCCGCACTCCCGTGGCCGGCGTGGTCCATGCGATTGTGCTTCTGCTCATATTCATCTTCCTGATGCCGCTGATCAGCTACGTGCCCATGGCCTGTCTGGCCGCAGTGCTCGTCATGGTGTCGTACAACATGAGCGGATGGCGCACTATCCGCGGTATGCTCCGCAACCCCAAGAGCGACGTTTCGGTAATGGTGGTAACATTCCTACTCACGGTGGTATTCGACCTGACGATTGCCATCGAGATAGGTCTGCTTCTTGCCGTGGTGCTCTTCCTGCGCCGCGTTATGGAAAATACAGAAATAAAGGTCTACTCCTCGCAGCTCGACGTGGCCGAGGGTACGGATCTGGACGCCTCGCATCACGAGGTGCTTGACGTGCTTCCCGGCGTGGAAGTCTACGAAATCGACGGACCGTTCTTCTTCGGTGTGGCCACTAAATTCGAGGAACTCATGCGATCCACACTTGTCGACAAGCCTAAGGTTCGCATAGTGCGTATGCGTAAGGTGCCTTTCATCGACTCTACCGCGCTCCACAACCTGGAGATTCTTATAGAATCGTCGCAGGCCGACGGAATCCACATCGTGCTTTCCGGAGTCAAGGAAAATGTGCGCGAAACACTACTGCGCGCCGGTATCGACCGGATGATAGGCGCCGACCATATCTGCCCCCACATCTCAGTGGCCGTGGAGATGGCCAATGCGATAGTACGCGAGCAATCAGCCGACCGTGCGGCCGACGTTATCACCGACTGACCCGGCGGCTACCATTATCGCCGTCTCCACCTTTCACCACCATCCCTACAACCGGCGTGAGCAGCAATGCCACGCCCGTTAATGCTGCGAGCGTGAATCCTACGTCGCCCCAACGAAGCTCCACGGGGTAGTTGGTGATACTCATCAGTTCCGGATTGGATGCGCCGAGCTTTACCCAGCCATAGCGCATCTGTCCGGCCACGAGAAGCACACCGCATGCAATTCCGGCCAGACCTCCGAGCAATACTATCAGCCATCCCTGCGTGGCGAACACGCCGCGGATCAGTCCACGCGTAGCACCCATGGCGCGCAGTATGGCCATCGAAGGCTCCTTGTCGAGCACAAGCATCGAGAGGGTTGAAATTATATTGGCCGAGGCTATCACAAGAATAAAGCCCAGCATCAGGAAGGAAATCCATTTCTCGATTGCTATCATGCGGTAGGTATGCTCCTGCTGCTCATAGCGGTCTTTTACTATAAGGCCATGCTGCTCTGCAATCTGCCTCAGATCGGATTCGGGAGTCAGTGAGCCGCCGGTGTAGATGGCTACTGCCGTAGCCGCATCGTCGTAGCCGAGCAGCCGCGAGGCCAGCGAGTAGGGCACAATCACCATGTCGCGGTCGTATTCCTCCTGTTCAACCTGATAGACACCCGCCACCCTGAGGTCGGCTTTGCAGAAAGCGGCCATAGGATTGGCCGGATTTATGGCGCCCATGCGTCGCGGTTCGAACAAGCTCATGCTGTCGGCCCCTTCATAAGGCCGCAGTCCGAGCATCATAGCCACGCCGACACTTGTCAGAACAGTCGAGTCGTTAGTCATCCGGTCAGTCCCGTCGATAATCACGTCGGCTATTCCGGATTCATGCAGTCCGCGTTCGGTAAGACCGAGCATCACGACGGCACTTTGCGCATCTGCGTTCATGGCGTAGGCGCGTTCGGATATCTGCGGGCAGGCTGCTTTCACACCGTCGACCCCCTCCAGCAATTCAACAAGCGAGCCAATCCCCTCAATGCGCTTCCCCTGAGTCGGCACGGCGAGATAGTCGGGGTCGAGCGCAGAGAGTTTCGACTGGGCGAGGCGTTCGAAACCGTTGAAAACCGACAGCACGATTATCATAGCCGCCGCGGCCACAGCCACGGCAGCCACCGAAATGGCCGATATTACGTTCACGGCTCCGAATTGTTTGCGCGAGAGCAGATAGCGTAGCGCAATCCGAAGTTTCAGCACTGCGTTACTTATCCTCGTGGAGAAGATGGTCGATATTCTCGATATAGTCGAGCGAGTCGTCGAGATGGAAGGCCAGTTCAGGAATCTTGCGCAGCTGGAAGCGCACTTTCTGGCCGAGTTCATAGCGGATTGTGCGGGCACTCCGGTTTATGTTCTCAAGTATCTCTTTAGCCTTGTCGCTGGGGAAAATCGAGAGATAGGCGCGGGCGATGCTGAGGTCAGGACTGACGCGCACGGCCGATACCGACACCAGTATGCCGTTGGTTTTAGCCGTCTGCTGCCGCAGGATTTCCGAAAGTTCTTTCTGTATTAAGCGGGCAATCTTTGCCTGGCGGGTTGATTCCATATATGTAGTAGTTTTTATTGGTTGTCTGTTCTTATAACGCCTCCACCCCATGCAAAGTTAGTAAAATCGCTCCGACAACCTTTGTATTGGGCTCTCTTTTTTGTTAAAAATGTTAACAGCGTCGTTTTTTTCGCTGTAAAAGTCTACTTTTGCCGTTCATCCTTTTTCTTTTGCTTATTCTTATTTAACCTCAATCTGATTGAAATGAGAAAACTTGCTTCTCTGCTCATTGCCTCGGCATGGATGCTCAACGGCGTGGCCGCCGAGCCGACAGGCTACTATACCTCCTGCGAGGGTTATCACGGGCAGGCTCTGCTCTCGGCGCTAAGCTCAAAAATCGCCTCACATACCAACGTAGGCTACGACGGCCTATGGAACGTTTATAAGGATTCCGACATGCGTCCAGACGGTACGCTCTGGGATATATATACTACCAAAGCCTGGCCGGCCAGCTTTTCCAAATGCGGCAACTACAAGCTTATCGGCGACTGCGTGAACCGCGAGCACTCGCTCCCCAAGAGTTGGTGGGGCAAGGGTACGTCTGCCCAGTATTCCGACGCCTATCACCTCTACCCTACCGACGGCAAGGTGAACGGGCAGCGCAGCAATTTCCCCTACGGCGAATGTTCCGGCGGCAAGCGCCTGCCCAACAACGGCAACGTGCGTGCTCTCGGACGTCTGGGCAGCAGTACTTTTCCCGGCTACAGCGGCACGGTGTTCGAGCCCGACGACGAATACAAGGGCGACCTTGCCCGCACATATTTCTATATGGCCACAGCCTACAACTCGCAGATCGGCCGCTGGACCGAAGGCAACGGCAACCAGTTCTTAGCCGGCAACTCCTACCCGGTGTTCAAAACGTGGTCGCTCGAGCTTCTGCTGAAATGGCACCGCCAGGATCCCGTCAGTCAGAAGGAAATCGACCGCAACGAGGGGATATACCGGCATCAGAAGAACCGTAACCCATATATCGACCATCCCGAACTGGTGGAATATATCTGGGGAACGAAAAATACCGTCGATTGGACACTCAACGCTACCGCAGATCCCGAGATTGTCAGCCCCGCCGAGGGTACGGTAATTGCGGTCGGCACAACGGCTACGGGCGTTACGCGCAGCCGTAAGGTTGCCGTGAAAGGAGCATCGCTCACCGAGGCCATCACACTCACCGTGACTGGTTCGGGCTTCAGCGTTTCGCCGACATCGGTTTCTGCCGCCGACGCCAACAAGGGCACGGAGGTAACCGTAAGCTATCGTTCCACCGCCACCGGCAATGCCGGCGGTCAGCTGATTCTCCGCTCCGGCTCGGTAACGCGCGCCGTGACGCTTACCGCATCGGCCGTCGACGGCATTCCCGCCGGGCCCGCAGTGAATATCTCCGATACCAATTTCGATGCCGTATGGAGCAACATCGACGGAGAGAATGCCACCTATACGCTAACCGTAAGCCGCGGCGGCTCGCCCGTTGAAGGCTACCCCAAGAGCGTAAGCGCCAGCGCTGAAAGCTATACCGTAATCGACCTCGAACCCGAGACGGCTTACACTTACACCGTATCCAACGGCATTCTTACCTCCGACCCCGTAGCCGTAACCACCCTGGCTCCCATCCCCTCCATCCAGTTCCTCTTCGACGGCGACCTCGAGTTCTTCGCCGAGCCCGGCCAGCCCTCCGAGGTAGCCGAGATTCTCGCCGATATAGAGAATATCCCCGGCGACATCACCCTGACCGTTACCGCTCCCTTCCAGCTCAGCCTCGACAAAGCCGACTGGAAAACGCAGATAGTGCTTGCTCCGGGTCAGGACCGCTTCTATATGCGCATGTTCGGCTCCACCGAGGGTGAATACTCCACTACCCTGCTGGCCGAGGCGCAGGACTTTACGGATGACTTTACCGACATCGATGGTACCATCGGCGTACCTGTGATCGAACCAACCTTCATCGAGGATTTTGAAAAGGGAACAGCGGGTTCGTATGATGATAAAGAATATCAGGGAAGCGCCTGCAAATGGCTCACGGACGCTTATATTACCAATGCCGATCCTGCCTACAGCGGAGATATATACGCTCGAATGAACAAGGATAAGGGTGGCCACCTTACTATGCTTGAGGATAAGGCCAATGGCATGGGCGTACTCACGTTCATGGCAAAATGCTGGGACAAAGACAAGTCGAAATATCCCGCCGACATCACCGTGAGCGTATCCTCCGACCATGGAACCACCTGGGAGGAGGTCGGCAAGGTGACTATCTCCGCCGACGATGCCGCTTCGCCCGCCTATCGTAAATATTCCGTGAGCATCAACCGCCGCGGCTCGCTGCGCATGAAGATGGAGCAGTCGACCAGCGCCCGCACGCTTATCGACGACATCGCGCTCACCGACTGTCGCACCAGCGGCATCGAGGAGGCTATGGAGGCCGAATACCATTCGTGGGATGCCTACTGCCGCAACGGCCGCCTCGTGCTTGAGAGCCGCGAGGACGGCACCGACGTGGCTGCGGTCTACTCGATGGACGGCGTTCTCCGCCACACGGGCGCCATAGCCCTCGGCACCACCGAAATCACCGTGGCTCCGGGCCTCTACCTTGTGGTTGTGCGCGACTTCACCCGCACGGTTCTGGTAAAATAAAAATTCAGGATAAATCTTATAAGCTCTTCAGGTCGTATAGGCCTTATAAGCAAAAAAAATCGGGGCGCCCAATTGCCGGGCGCCCCGATTTAACGTTTTATGGGTGATATTTATCGAGAAAATTTTCCGGTGGCGGAGTTGCCGTCGATAGATATGCGGTAGATGTAGATGCCGGCGGGGAGTTCGGTGAGCGAAGGCGTGGTGGCTACGAGCGTGCCCATGGTGCTGAACACTTCCACGCGGGCGCGGCTTGCATCGAAGCCTTCGAGGGTACGCGTCGAGGCGTTGTAGGCCACATTCAGGCCGTCGCACTCAGCGTCGATGCCGTTGATACCGGTCATATCGCCGGGAAGGGTATACGTGCCGTCGAAGAGCGGCGAATATGGGCGGTGGTCCTTGGTAAATACGGCCGCCATCACGTGGTTCTCGGGCTTGTCGATCCAGAGGTTGAGTTCGTCGGACGAGGTGCTGTTCGTGAAATTCACGCGGGCGGGAGCCTTGGCCTGGCGGTTGGCGGCGAGTTTCACCTGTGTGCCGTTGTTGGGCGTGGGATATGAGCCGTCGGTGGTATAGACAAGGTATGCGCCTTCGGGCACATCGGTGTATTCAAAATTCAGCTTGAAAGGACTGCCGATGTTATAGTCGCCGGGGGAGAAGTTGGGTGTCATGGTTACATGATCGTAGATGGGAACGTTGGCCCATACGCAGTAGTTGTTGTCGTTTTCGTTGCCTGCGGCCACCATGGTGTAGCCTGCGTCGGTGCAGTTGTAGGTCATGTCGGAACCGACTTTAACCACGAGGCTGCCATAGAGGCCTTTCACGCGGGCTACATAGCAGTTGCTTTCGAGCTTGATCATTTCAACCTCGCTCTGGTTGTGGATGCCGACAGCCTTGCGGATGTCGATGAGACGGTTGATGGCGTCCATATGGTCGAGATAATGGCGCAGGAACACGCAGGGAGTGCCGGGCGAGCAGAGCATAAGCGCGTTGGCAGCCACCACAAGTTTTTCGTTCTTGAAGCGGTCGTTCTCGCGGTATGTATCGTGGTTGTCGACGAAGGTGACGCCGTAGCGCTTGTAGACTTCGTGATGTACCAGACCGGCCGGCTGGGCTTTTCCTTCGTAGGTCCAGGATGCTTCCTTCATATTTTCGTTGCCGTTCATCGCTTTGTTGAGCGCGAATTTGAACGGGAAGTCGAAGGCCGCCGAGGCGAGTCCGGTGCCCGTTATCCAGTTTACAACATTGTCGAATGAGCCGTCCCAGTATTCGCCGACGGCATATTTCATGCCTGCCGAGCGCACATAGTCGCCTACGTATTGTGGGCCGAAGCCCTTCACCATGTCGAAGCGCCAGCCGTTGTAGCCGTATTTTTCATGGAGAGTATTGAGATAGGCCTTGATGCCTTCCTGCACATAGGCGCTGGTGTGGTCGAGGTCGCGATAGGCGTCGAAATCATCGCCGGTATCGGGATTGCCTGTGGGTTTAGGCTGGTCGGGCTGGTTTTTCACTTCATCGGTACTGCATATATGAGAGGGATCCCAGGTCCAGGTTGTGCCGTTGTGGTCAATCTCTTCGGGGAAATCGGTCCAGTTGGTAGCGCCTCCGCGGTGATTTACGACGACATCCTCAATCATGTTGGTGTTGAGGTCGTTGTAGAGGCCGTTCATCGTCAGAAGCTCATCCTCTGTACCGAAAGCACTGTTGTGGTTGGTATACCAGTAGACGGGGTCGTAGCCCATGCTCCTTTCGGCCGAGGCGCTTCCGCTGTTGGGCACCCACACGAGTTCGAAATAGTTGGAGTAGTCGTAAGCGAGTTTTTCGAGATTTTTCCATGCGGTGTCGTCGTAGGAGTCCCAGAAGAAGCCCTGAAGCATCACGCCAGTATATTTGGCAGGCATAGCCGTATCCATCAGGATGGGGTCGTCGCCGCTGCCGCCATTCTTGGTGATGGTGAGATGTGGACGTCCGCTTGTGAAGTCCATCCTGAAGGTGTATTCACCCGGCGAGGTAATGGTGAAGCAGCGGGTCATCGTGCCGTAGAGCGACATGTCGAATTCCGTTCCGTCGATTGTACGGTTGCCGCCGAGGTGTTTGTCGCCGTTCACGCCGTAGGCTGTGCTGGAGTTTGCCTCGGTCATGGCATCCCAGCTCGAACGGCGTTTGCGGTTGATGAAGAAGTAGAACTGCCTGTCGGCCTCGACCGTGTAGGTGAACACCTTGCCACTCTTTGTGAATGCAGGGGCATCGGCGTAATGCCATCCGTCGCCCATATCTGCGGTGAAATAAAGGTTGTCGGGGGTGGCGTCGCAGTCGAAAATCTCCATAGAGATACCATCGTCGCTACGGCTTGAGTCGAATTCCAGATCGATGGCGTATTCGCCGGCGGGAAGCTCATGGCAGTGCTTCAGCGTGCCGTAGCGGTAGGCGGTGTATTTGCCGGCGGCAAGCACCTTGTTTGCTTCGCTGCCGGCGTCATCGCCGGCAATCGTATATAGGCAGTCGCTGGAATACTTATAGCCATCGAAATTGTTTTTCTGGGAGTTGGCAATGAAGAAAAAGAGTTTGCTTCCGGCCGTCTCGCTGTAGGCGTGCATCGAGAAGGAAGTTACGTTGCCGATTTTGTCTTTGGAAAAGCGCGGCACCTGTGTGTTGTTATTGTCGATGAAAATCCAGCCGGTTCCGCGGTCGTTGGGGAAGTAGAGGCGGTCGGGAATGGCTGGAGCGGCGCTGGCCATACTGGCCGACGACACCGAAGCCACTGCCGCCAGCAGCAGTGCGTAAAGATTTCGTTTCATGGTAGGTTAAATAATTAAATTATAGATTTTTCAGTTCACAGATTCTGATTTGGATGAAATGCCGTGCGGTTGAGTAATCTCATAGGTGCGTTTTGCCGCGGGGCGTGTGTTGGCTGTTAGATTCAGGGGTCAACGTAGTATGGTTTTGTTGACAGCTGCGTAAATGTATCTGTTGCAAAAATAATTAATTTTATAGCTCGTTGTCCAAAAGGAGACAATATTAACATAGTTTAACCAATGCAGTTCATCGGATGTCTTATAATAGTTTAAATTATATTAATATAAAATTTCTGGTTTGAAAATTTTATAACTTTGTGAAGCATGATCTGACAATAATTTAGTTATGACGATTTAATGTGTTCCCGCGTGGGCGACTTGGAAGCAAGGCGACCCGATACTTTTTGCGGTACATCCGACCTTCGTATAAATCTTTTACCTTAATACTTACTTACTTACATGAACATGAAGAAGTTTTATCTGCTTTTATTGGCGGTGCTCTTCGCTTTCGCCTCTGTGCAGGCGGCTAAAGTGGAAATCCACACCGACATTTTCGGCAATCCCGGCTGGGAGAGTGTGGAGCTGACGGAAACCAACGGCTTCTACGTCCTTACTAAAGAAGTGAAAACCAACGGCCAGTTCGGCATCCGTATCGACGGCACGTGGTATGCCGCGCCTAACAGCGGTCCAGTCGAGAATTCGCTTGATACCCCATTCAAGGTGCAGAACAGTGACAATCAGAACGCCAAATTCAATCTCGGCGCCGGCAAATATACATTCACCTTCAATCTCGCTGACAAGGAGCATACCGTTCCAAAGTCCTACCACAAAGCCACACAGCTCTATTTCCTCCACAACTTCGACGGCAACTGGAACGAGGCCGATGCTCCTGCCATGACTGAGACCGCTCCCGGCAGCGGCGTTTTCACCAGCACACTCGATGTTACGGCCAGCGACGGCCACTATTTCTCCTTCACCGAGACGAAGGGTGGCTGGTATAACGAAACGCGCTACGGACCTTATAACGATGGCACGGAGGCTTTTGTAAATCAGACTACCACCGATGTAAACTATAAGTTCGGCAACAGCTGGAACCTTAAATCGGGCGGCAAACTCACCTTCACCATCGACACCAACGAAGCCCACCGCTCGCTCACCATCTCCGAAGGCAATACGGTATATTTCCGCAATACCAAGGGCTGGGAGCACATCTACCTTACAACCTACGATGAGGCCAGCGACATGTACGGTACCAACTACAAGTGGACACCGGAGATGTTCCGGCAGTATCAGGATCAGACTACTTACGGCGACCGCAACACCGGTGTGGAAATCACGGATAATGCTACCGTGACCATCGACGGCGAGGAATGGATTAAAATCACCCTTCCGGCCGACGCGAAACATTTCGTAATCCACAACGGCCAGAACCCCGGCAAGGAAAACGAAACCAAGACTCCGGTTCTCGAACCCCGGCCCGACGGCAAATATTTCATAGCCGACGACGCCATAGCAGCATGGCCCGAATCGCTCTATGTGTTCGGCAATCTCGACGGCTGGACGTTCCTTCCCAATCTGGGTGTGCAGCTCTTTGAGCAGACCCCCGGCAGCGGCATTTATACCGGTGTGATCAACGTGACCTCTCAGGCTGAGGGCGACGGTACGGGCGATGATACCTACGGCTACATAAGCTTCACTTCGCGTGTGCTCGAAGGCGACAATCTCACCAAGGAAGACTTCAAGTATATCAACGCCTGGCGTTTCGGCCCTGAAGCCATCAATACTCCTATCGAGACCAAGGATGTCCGTGCGTTCGTGATGTGGAACACCTGGGAATCTTCCTTCAAGCTCAAGAAAGGCAGCTATCTTGTGGAAGTCGACTTCAATACCGGCAACGTAACGCTCGACCCCGAGCGCGGCCATCAGATTGTAGAGGAACTGCCTGATGCCCTCTACATCCACGGCAACCTCTATCGTGAGCTCAGCGACGGCTCGGTAGAGAGCCACGACTGGGAATGGAGTTCCTATGAAAAGGCGGACGCAGTGAAGGACGAAGCAGATGAAAATACAAGAATCTATATGTTCGGAAACCTCCGGTTTGCCGACAACGGCAGCGGAACGGGTCACTTCGTGGTTTCCAGCTGGGCATCGGAAGTGCCGTTGGCCGACGAACCACAGGGCGCTCCCCGTCGGCGCGTAAGCTTTGCCGAACAGCCGACTGTGTTTACCCCTGCCGGAGAGGTAGAGGATTTCGCCCGCCTTACCAACGGCGGTAACGCCTATAAATTCGATGTCGATAATTCCGACTGGCATGAGAGCCTTTATGCCCACCGCGCAGGCGACGCCGTCGAGACAACGAACATCGTCCATGAGGCCGTTCCCGGCGACTACTACGCAGTGACGGTGAAGCTTACCAAAGGCAGCGAGAAACTTCAGAAGGTCGGAAAGATCACCCATCAGACCAATGAGTTCGAAATGACCGGTGTGGAGGGGATTGCAACCGACGCGTCGGCCGACGCACCCGTTGAATTCTTCACCCTGCAGGGTGTGCGTATCCTCAACCCCGATGGCGGTATCTTTATCCGCCGTCAGGGCAACCGGGTCAGCAAAGTAGCTCTCTGATTCATAGATAAATAACATTGAGAAGCGGCGCTCCCGATTCCGGGGGCGCCGCTTTTATCTGTTATAGGGTTGAAAAATTTTATAAGTCTTATAAATCGTAAGTAGCAGGTCAAAAATTATTTTAGATTTTTATCGGTTTGACTTAACCGATTGAGAAATAAACTATTAGCGAATTATTTGAGAAATAGAGGTAACGATTTGGCAACTGAGCGAATTTCAGCGTTTTGCGTTGCTATGCTGTCAAATAACTCTTTCATTTGCAAATATAACATCTTTTTTCGAAAGTACGAACTGTTGGCAGCAATTTTATAAAATCAACTTGCGAAAAACGAAAATCATTCATCCCATTTACAAGTTGGCATGTTAAGAACATTGTCCGCTTTGTCATTTTGTTACCGGGATTTGTCCGCATGGTAGGAGAAGCGTACCAATCAGTCAAGTATGTTGTTTCATTATGTAATAGCCAGCTGTTTTTTGTGTAATACTCCGATAACGCTTTCTTTTTGCTTTTTATATGTGCAAGGGTCAAGCCCCCCACGGATAGTTACTTCGTTGGAGATTTTGGACTATATCACAACTTGGTTCAGAGTGATAATTTAATGTGTGTCAATGCACCATGATGTTTTTGGGTAATCTACCATCTTGCTATTTGTACTTGGTTCAGAGGTTGTTATTCCTGAATATCTTTCAACTGTAATAGGACCTCTTGATGCCGTGTAGAATTCTTTGGTATGAGTTTTGTAAGGGATAACTTTCTCCAATAGTGTTTTAAAATTATTATATATTTCTGTGTCTGTACCACATAAAGTCTGTACATAATCTCCGAAATCATAGAATATCACAGGGGAGTAGCCATCCATACGCTGAATATTTATAGCTTGTGTACTATCAAAAGAATAATTAGAGTGAATATATTTCATTAGTTCTGCCAACTCATCCAAGTAAGAGCAGTCTGTTACAGCCAACGTTCCATAAGGATATTGATAGTTAGAATAAAACTGATAAAATGACTCACATATAGCTTTGTAATCTGGTTTTTCTGATAAGAGATATTTGCCTATTGTGGAATATGGCATACCAAAGACCATCACTTCTGTTGGACAGGCAATCATATAGTTGGTTACATGGCGTAACTCATAGGCAACTTCCAACGATGACATATAGCAATCATCAAATAGAATATACTCCATTGACAATCCGTTATTAGATAAGCTTTGAGCAAGAGTGCTTATGTTTGTTTGGTATTCTGCTGTTAATCCGCCAAAAAAACGTGTCATAGGAACAATCTCAAAATCCCAATGATAAACAAAATCTTCCTTCGCTTTGCTACGGCTTTGTACAACAGGAAGCCAGCCCATGCCGTGACAACCGATAATCATTGAATAACTTTCAGCAGGAGCAAATGTTTTCATATCTCCGAGAATCTCTGTCAAACCAGCTTCTGTGGTAAAAGAAGGATTTACATATTCTTTTAAGATAGTCCTTTTACACGAACCGTTTTTTAAAGTTATTTCAAACATCTCCGATTCAGAAGGGCTTGTAGATAAAAACACTATAATTCTTTCATTCTCTAATCCTTTTTCTTGTATAGCTTCTTCCATATCAGAAATGTTATTATAAAAATAACTTGTCAGATTTGTTGACCATGGGAGATACATAAAAACTGTTCTTTGATTATTGGTTTCTATTTCAAAGTCTTCTTTTTCACATGAAATAAATAAGAATACAAATAGTATAA
>ENA-UOJT01000313-UOJT01000313.1-human-gut-metagenome-genome-assembly--contig:-C15-NODE-313-length-37048-cov-33.075609_pt1 | contig 37048 bp, 37 predicted proteins | sample MGYA00242357_ERZ723904 | MGnify/ENA metagenome assembly ERZ723904 | reverse complement strand
TGATTGGTTATCACTCTTATATTAATTCGTATATTTCTTTATATATTTCTTCGTATTGTTTATCTGTAAATTCTGTATCAAAGACACATTCTAAAACATTTATAGAGAAAGGTATTTCTACTTTTGGATCAGCGCCTTTTCTTACTTCTTTAAGGCATCTGTTTATTACTCTCATTGCGTTTTCAAGTTCAAGTGTATAGTTATCTATCATTGTTTAATATCTCCTTTATTATTTGTTTATTATGTTCAACTGCTTTATTAGGTTTATTTTCTTTTTGATCTATTGCTTCTTGTATTCTGTACAATGGATGTATATGTACTTGTGCTTGTGGTTCGTGTGTTTGTGCTGGAACCATATTTAATGTTACTAATATTGCTAATAAGTATTTCATTATGCTACCACCTTTTCATTTTTATTATTTTGATATTCTTTACAATATTCTTCAAGTTGTTCATGTGATACGCGAGGACCATAAGTTCTATGTAGTTCTAAGTGTACATCTGCTGATAGTGTAACTGGTTTAGCGTATAGATTATGTCTGCGTATTACTTCATTCTTTAGAAGTATCAAATCTGTTGTTGAATAATTTTCTGTATTCTCACCGCTGTATTTAATACCTAAAGCTTTAAATGAATCTTCTACTATTTGGCCAAAACTCATTCCGTCGTGATGTAGTTCTAACTTTCCAGTAGATCCAGTAATATAACATCTTTTTGATTTCTTGTACCAAGTGCTTTTACTCACTTCCTTTCTAAGAAATTTATTTAGTTTGTGTAATTTACATTTGTTTGTTCTAAGTTGTTTCATTAAAATCATCCACCTTCGTAATATTTTTTTATCTTTCTTTACTTATGTATTACGGGCGGATGACTCTCTAATTTTGATTAATTGAAAAATTTTTTTATTTATTTTAATCATCTTTTTCTACTCGGTAATTATACATTGCATCATATAATACTTCTGGGATTTGGTATTGATACTCGTCTGCTGTTGATTGGATTACATTTTCTTTGAATTGCTTGTATGCTTGAAATGCTTCTTCTAATGTATCAAAATAACCAATATGTCTTTTTTGACTATTTACTTTACATCTAGCTACATATTTTCTTCTTTGCTTATCATAATATACTCCTATTGGAAGATCGCCTCTTATTGCATTAGATTTAACAAATAATAAATTTATATTTTGAGGTACAAAAACGCATGTATCTGGACCATATATTTTATTGCCCTTTATTAATATATCTTTATCTAAACATATCTTTTGATCTTCTATCTCATAATAATTATCTTCATACCATGCTGCGAAGTTTTGAAAGTTATGCCATTCTTCTACTACTTTACAACCTATGTAAGTAGGATATTTTTCATGAAGTTTAGAGTCATAACATCTTTTCAACATATTCTTCCAAGCTTCATACTCTTTAGTTATTTTTCCATTCTCGCGTGATTTATATGGACCCAAGCCTATATATCCTACACCGCATACTGTTGGCTTGCATGGATTTGTTATATTACCTTTTTTGAAGTCGTCATAAGATACATGAGTTATTATTATGTGACATTCTGGAAGATGAACATCTATGTCATCATCATTTCTATAATTTACTATTCTCATTAAATCCTTGTCTTTATTTAATTTACATTCGCCATATTTATTCATTTAACCCATCTCCTTAATTATTTATGCTGCAACGTATACAAAGCTTCCTGATTTAACTTTTTCAGGTATTGAATACATGTTTCTAGTAGACTTGTTTACTCTTGTTCTCTTTATAACTCCCTCTTTAATTAAACGTGGTATATAGACTTGAACCAATTTATCTATTTTCTTTGCTCCTAATCTTCTTTGTGGATCGTATGATCTACGTATGTCTTTTTCTGTTACGTAATCTGATATTTGAAGTGCTTTTTCTGCTGCTAATTTCATTTTGTCATATGTCTTATCTGTGCTTTCTGATATGCTTGATATATCGGCTTGAACATTTATTTCTTGAGTTCTCTCTGCTCCAAATGTATTTATTCTTGTTACTATATTATTTGCTTCTGCTTTAACTGCTAGATCTTTTCTAGTTTGAATGTGTTCTTCTGCTTGTGCTATTACGTTTTCTGATAATGGTACAAGCTCGTATAGACTAACACGATTACCGATAGATACAATTTTATTAGTATTAAAATTATCTAATACAGACTTCTTTATTTCTGCATCTGGTATTGCTCGAAGTATTCCTAATTCTTTTAATGCTTGCATCTTTTTATCTACTGTATTATATCCAGTTCTTTGATGGTATTCCATTTGTTCTGCTATCATTTCTTCACTAGCGTAGAATGTAACTACGCTTTTATCTTTTGTCATAGGGAATTGTGATATATTATTTTGAGCTATACTTATTAATTCATCATATATACCGTTAAGGTTTCTTAGCTTCATATATTTACCTAATACTGAATCAACAGGAACCATTTTATTTAAGTTCCTTCTTAATAATGTGAAGCTTACTATTGCATCTCTTTGGTATTCATTAAATATTTCAAGTCCTAATGCTTCTATAATATCTATTGATATTTGATGCTTACTCATATCTGGGAACATTTTACCTAATAAATCTATAAGTGTTATGTTATTACCACATGAATGACACATATATAATTGATATCCTTTACCTTGAGTTATCCAAGCTGATGGATTATGGTCGTCATGTATCACGCACTTAAATGTTTCATTAAGTTTTACATCTAATAATTCATTCATTGGCACGTTCTTATTGATCCAATCAAAGTCATTATATATATTTAATTCTTCTGCGTCGGCTAAATCTAATTCTAAAGCTGATACCCTTTGTAACAATTCTTCATATGTCATACGTTTATTTCCATATGATACTTTAGTTTCTGTCTTATTATTTTTACTACTAGGAAATGATACATTAAGTAAATCTGATAATAATATTACATCAGGAGTTTTATTTATATGATCATTTAATAGTCTTATCTCTTTGCCGCCGAATAATATCTTTCCTGGTCCAACTGATTTATCTATATCTACATCTTTATATTGTGCTTGCACTTCTTTATATAAGTTCTCAGCTTCACTATATGTCATTATTGTTCTGTCGAATGCATATATTGCTCTAAATCTTTCGCAGCTATTTGTAGAACTATAAGTAGTATATATTAAGCATGGTTTGTATATTGAGTCTATGCTTAAAAATTCATCTATTGAAGTATAACTGTTCTTATTATCTATATCTAATGCTACTAATGAAGTAGATACAAATGAATCATTAGATGTACCAGATAATACTGAAGCTTTAAAGCTATGTCCACTTACTGCTAAGTTAGCTATTTGTTCTATTGATAATGATTGTGGATTATGTGGTAATCTCTTTGTTATTTCTGCTATTTGTTTTCCTTGTGGTTTACTATCATAAGATACAGTGTCTATTAATACATCATGTTTTTCTGCTTCGTCTAGGCTATCAAAGTAAGCCATAGCTTCTTCATATTCAGATTCAGCTATTTTTAGTTTTATTGCTGATTCCATAGCTATTCTTTCTTTGTTTTGTCTGCATCTTGCATCCAATTCTTCATCTTTACTTCTTTCGTATTCTATTATTTCGCTTAATAAATTCATCATATTTAACATTCAAATCATCCTTCCTTTTTGTTTCTTTATCTTTACATTACGTGTTTTTTGTTCTTTATTTTTGATTCATGAAAAAAATTTTTATTTTTTATTAATGCATCGATCACACCATTAGTAGCTACCAATCTTATTTCGTCCAATGTAAATGTAATTTCATTGATTGGCTTATGCATTGTTAGTGAGTCATTATTAATTACAGTGTCTAATATAGCTTCTACTAAAGTCTCAGCTTCATCTTGTGATAGATGTGTGCATTCTGTTATTATGTCAACTATTTCTTCTACAGTGCGATATTGTGCAGCCTCGCGAATGGCATTTATTAAATTCTCTCTCATATTCCAAACCCTCCAATTATTTATATACAGATCCAAGAGAAAAGGCTGTGCAATCAGATTCATAATTGAATATTGATCGTGCGATAAAGACTTACGGCTTTATATGATAAGTTATACTAATTACTTGTGGTCCCTGCGTGCGTGCTGCCTTCTTCACTTTCAACTTATACCTTGCTCGGCTCAAACATCTGGATCATTTGCTTATGTCTAACTGATCCTTCGCTCTTGCTTTTGATCTGTTTCTAATTATTAATATACACTGGAGTATAAAATATATAGACTGTAGTGAAATATTTTTTGCGCATATCTTATTGTTCATATATGAATGATATGTAGTGCGCATTATATAACGCTTATCTAATACTTATATATAGTCTAAAGTGCGCATAGTATAAACAAGCAATATCAATTGATTCGTACTGCGCTTTCTCTATACCTTATTATTACATATATATAAGCTGCTATTTTGATACATATAGAAAATAGTTCTGTGATATGATAAATGATTAGTTAGTGCTATATCGATCTGTAAAGCATTAGAATTGTACTTTAGATATGCGAGTGATTAATTAGACGCTATGTATTGTAAATAATAAATCTGAGCTTCTGTGTTGTAGATTCATATAAATAATGTGAGTATACGATAATTAATTGGCCGCAATCTATTTATTGTACTTATTATGTATTATAAATACTTGTGCCGATATATTGTTTTATACTTCAATATGGATCTGTACAGTATCTATTTTGAACTATACAGCATGATGTGATTAAACACTCGTATGTGCTATTAATTGTTAATATGAACGTTCTGAGAGCGTCTGTACTGTAATAATTACGCACAAATGTACTATCCTAAATAGGCTGTATTGTAGTGATTGCAAGCGTTTGAATTGTATTTAACCAAGGCATCAGGTGAATACAATACTATATATTATTATTATGGGTCCCTACTGTACAGATATAATAATAAATATATATACAGTATTGTATTTACTATACGGGGCGTATTTAAAGGCTGAGACCCTTGGAACAACTAACATTCAACCGATTTGTGAACACAAAATTGCGCACCACACTTATTTATGCCCCGTAATAGTATTAAGCTGATACAATAAAAAAGAGGAGCCGATGCTCCTCTGTGTATTATAAGTTTTCTAGTATTGTATGTCCCTTCACCATATTTATTATGTCGCTGTCTTTCATACCTCTCAGATAGATCTCAGTAATACTTATACTCTGATGACCCAATAGCTTTGATACAAGATATATATCATTCGTATTCTTTAGCATGTTAACAGCAAATGTGTGTCTAAAGTTATGTGGATATGCTTTACGTGGCGCTATATTGCATTGTTTACATGCTGCCTTTACTACATTGCCAACATTAGGATTACACAATTTGCCGCCTGTTCTACTACAGAAATAATATTGTGTATCATTAGGATATCGTTTAAGTCTTTCTCTATCGTATCTCAACATGAGCTTCTTTAATTGTAGTGAATACGGCACCACTCTTGATTTGTATCCTTTCGTTACTTTAAAGTAAACATAGCCATCTTGTATATCGGCAGGAGTCAATGATGATAATTCATTATTTCTACATCCAGTCTCTAATAAGAAGTTAATTATTAGATTGTCTCTTACTTCGAGAAATTTACTTTTTTGTATATTTGTATCGCGCTTATATCCAGTCAATTTTTTTATCTCGTCCTTCGTAAAGATTTCTATATCCTTAACGTCTCTAGGACGCGATGATTTAATAGAATAAGCTGGGTTTTTGCCACTTATCACTTCCTCTTCTATTAAGTAGTCAAAAAACTTTCTGAGAGACGATACATACATATTAAGTGTTTTTTGTTTTAAGCCACGCTCTTTATTAAATTTTTGAAATACTTTAATATGTGAACTCTTTACGTCTTCTATTTCTGTGATAGATAGTACATCCTCCATATAATTGCTGAATATCTTCAGTGCATTAATATATACTCTTGATGTCTCCTTACTGAAATTACTTATTTCTAGGTCGATTTTAAATTCTTTTATTAATTCGTTTATCTCCATAAAAAACGCCTCCTCATGTTTTCTAGAACGAAAAATTTATTACACACAATCTTTCGTTCTTTCTAACACAAAAAGGCATTATTATTAATTATAATACGCGAATTAAGCGTACATCTCTTTTAATTTCTTTTGTATATCTTTATTTTCAAGATAATCTTCTAGTGTTGTCTTTCTATCCATGATTCCACCAGGTGTTATCTCAATGATTCTGTTTGCAAGGGTTTGAATCATTTCATGGTCGTGAGAAGAGAATAGAATTACACCGTCAAACTTCTCAAGTCCTTTATTTACTGATGTTATAGATTCAAGATCAAGATGATTTGTTGGGTCGTCTAAAACTAATACGTTAGCGTTTGAAAGCATTAGTTTTACGTTCACGTTACCTTTTTGTGTTGCTTATTATACTACAACTTATCATCTATATTGTCAAGATTAATTATCGTTTTTATTATTCATTAACTGGCGCAAATTTTTTTGTAGTATCGCCTATTGTAACTATTAGATTACCGTCTGTGTCGAATGATATATTATCTTCACTTATTACCTTTTTAGCATTTTCACCTACGTATACATTACCAAGGAACCAGCCGTTGCCATCCCAGTCTAATGTATGTATATTTTTTCTGCTTGCTTCATTTGTACCGTTACCAACTATGTGCGCATATTTATTACTTTTATCCTCTTTGTTGTACTTGCCTTGAACGTGCTGATATGAAGAACTTGCGATGGTTCCGCAGCCTTCAGAATGCGCACCGTATACAGTGGCTTGTGTTCTCTCTCCTTCAGCATGTGATACATTACCAGTAGCTTTACATGCATTACCTTCAGCATGTGAGTACCATCCTTCAGATATTGTACAATAACCTTCAGCGAATGAATACATACCACTGGCTGTATTTTCACAGCCTACTGCAAAACTGTTTAATCCTATAGTTGTGCCTTCTTTTCTATCCATAGAAATTGAGCCAACAAATTCTGGATTAGTCTTTAATGCATATGAAGAAAAGAATGTGCCATCTCCTAACTGTATGTCGTTTATTAGCTCATTTACGTATGAAGTGGTAGCATACTTGTTTAAATCTTTTTCAGTTAAATATTGATCGTGTGTGTGATCTACTAAAGCATAGTTTTCTATCGTTTTACTAAATAGATTCATAGGCACATATGAAGTTGTGTCTATTGTCTTTAATTGTTCAGCTACATATTCTTCAGTAGCATAAGCTTCAAGTCCATTAATATTTATATCTTTTAATTGATCAACTAGACGTTCAAATAAAGGATAATCTGGGTCGCCCTCAATTACGCCGTCAAGCTCACTCATTATAGATTTCTTTACTGTATATGTAAAGCTATTAGTAGTAGATCTTTCGAGTCTATCATTAATAGTACAGTCTATAAAGCATTCACATTTATAAGTCCCTACTACGTCTTTATAATCATCTGGTAGGTCTACATAATATAAGAAGCTTGCCGCATCCAAAATCTTAAAGTCTATGTATTTAGGCTCATTATTTGGTTTAGCTATTCTTAATGTAATAGTATAGTCTTCAGCATTTTCATTTGGCGCAAAATTATTGATTAATGAATTATTTGATTCATTAAATACTAGCTGACAGAAAATATTAGATGTATTTTTATCTGTAACGCAGAATTCAATATTACCTGCTGTTACTACTGAAGTTTTTACGTTTAAAGTGATTGAATAATCTTTATTTGTGTTACGCATTATCTTATTCTTCCTTTCTGTGTATTATAAAAGGCTGATACAAAGATCAGCCTATATTCTTCCAGCCTGCTGGATAAGCCGCAGGACTCCATACATTATTATCTATTAAGCTTTCGTAAGTTTTGCCCTCAAACATTACTTTATCACCTTTCATATATGGATTAGTAGATGACGGCTGCTTCCATTCTAATATTGTTTCACCAGTAGGATCAGTTAACACTTCAGCAAATAGTGAAGGCGCATTCTCTGGTGTCCAATTTGATTGTACTGTATGAGCTTGTAATACTTTATACAGCTTATCGTTATATTGTATATATTCGCCGACTGTTAAATCTCGTCCTATTTGTGCATCATATTCTTTATATAGATATTTAACCTCAAGAGCTTCTGTATCATTAGTAATATTACGCGCTTGTTTTACTGCGAGTCTTATTATTTGTCTTAATTGTTGTTCGTTCATTTATGAATTCACCTCTTCCTTTAATATATCTTGTATCATGATAGTTAATGAATCAGTGTTTTCATCTTGTGGGCCTATGTATGTTAAATCAAATGCAGCCGCAGCTTCTTCGATATTATTGTATTCAGTCCATCCTACGTTCTTACCTTGTGGAGTCATAACATTAACCGCTTCCATTATATCGTATAATGAGCCATCACTTGCTTTATATGCGCCCATTTCACTCTCTACTTTTTTATATACCATACTTAATCACCTCTTTAATATGTAGTATTAGCTACTGTCCAGCTTTTATCAGTGGCTACTTTTACTTGTTCAGCTGTCAATGTATTAGTTTTAGGAAGTGTTAATATTATTTGATCTGTAGCTTTAAGTCCCTTGTCATTAACTAAGTCTGGAAGCTCATTGATTATATAAATTAAGCATTCGTCTTTAACTTTTGTATCGCCTAAATTTATAGACCAGTCACTTTTATTAGTCATTGTACAGTTCTTATATATATTCTTTAGATATAATGTTTCAAGTTTTTTACAACTGTAAACTGGATTACGAGTTGAAGAATAATAAAATCCTTCAGTTAAGCTTGATAAATCAAGAGCTCCAGTTACAGTAACAAGATTTGAACAACTAGCAAAAAAACCATACATCCTTGTTACTTTAGAAGTATCCCATCCTGATAAATTTACAGAAGTTAAACCAGAACAACTATCAAACGTGCAAGGCATACTTGTTACTTTAGAAGTGTTCCATCCTGATAAATTTACAGAAGTTAAAGATCCGCAATAATAGAACATAGCACCAATATTTGTCACATTACTAGTGTTCCATCCTGATAAATCAAGAGATGTTAAATTATAACAGACATAAAACATTCTATACATACTTGTTACTTTAGAAGTATCCCAATTTTTTAATCCTTTAATTGTTCTAACATTCGTATCACCATCAAACATATTTTCCATAGTAGTAACTTTACTAGTATCCCAATTAGATAAATCAAGTGTAGTGTTTCTATCATTCGCAAATAGAGATTCATATGTTGTACCACTTTGTGTTCTTATTTCATAGAAGTCTGGATTAATATATGTTTCGCCGCTTCCTCCAGTTTGTATATTATCAATTAATGCTGGGTATCCGTCCAATTTAGTATCATCGCTTACAGTAACACCTTTATTCTCTATAGATGTTTTAATACTCGCTTTAGCATTTTGTAATCTTGTAATTTGATCTGCTATTGACAATTAGACCACCTCCTTAAATATTACTTAAAAGGCTTTCTATGTTGCCTAATGATGTATTAAATGATTCAGTAGTAACATAGCTGCTTAAATCAGATGTTTTTGCATAGCTGCTTAATGATGCAGTAGTAGCATAATTATTTAAATCAGTTGTTTTAGCATAATCAGATAATGTTGTAGTTAATGAATTAGTAGTTACATAATTATTTAAATCAGATGTTTTAGCATATTTAGATAGTGAATCAGTAGTGACACAATATGTTGTTTCAGTATGCTCCCATATTCCATTAGTGTGTTTAACGAATGTATACACAACATTATCCATTGAAGTAATAACGATAACATCACTAGGATGTTTATATACATGAACGATATTATTATTTAATCCAACAGGTAGCTCTAGCGCTGTAGAATCAGTTACTAAATAAGTACATCCGCCAGTAGGTAAATTATCGAAAGCTGCGCTAGTATCGAAAGCTATGGTTTGTACATTACTACCAGAACCAGATGCATTAGCTATAGCATCATTAACAAATGATTCTGTAGCATAATTCTTTGATTCAAGTACAGCATTAGTTATATAATCACTATGAGTATGATTTTTATCTGCCTTATCAGCTAATTTAGTATCTAATGTTGTGTTTGTAACAAAATCTTCAGTTGCCTGTTTTATTTCATTATCTACTTCGCTTTGAGTAGGGAAAAACTCATCAAACGAAAGTGATAATGTTCCATCTTCTTGTTCACTAAATTCAATAAGACTATTGCTAGTATAAATAGTAAATGTTCTATATCTTACATCATTTACTGTTCTATTTGCGCTACATCTTATATGTACAGCTTCATTATCAAATTGTTTTGACATAGTCATTCCATTTGATACGTAATTAACCTTCACCTTATTTAAGTAATAATATCTATTTGTATCTATTGGAATATCGTCAAATGTTAATATATGCCAATCTGTACCATCGCCTATAGTTGCTACTAATCCATCATGTGTATGGTTTATATCTGCTTTGCTTGCTAATGCTGTGTTTACTGATTCATTAGTAGCAAACTGAGATGGGTCTACAGTTTTTAATTGTTTTACTATTTCATCTACTAATGGATAGTCTGGGTCGCCCTCTATAACTTCATCTAAATCATTCATTATACTAGGCTTAACTGTGTAGTTAAAAGATGAAGTTGTTATTCTTTCAAGCTCGCCATTAACCATACAATCAACAAATAACTCACATTTATAAATACCTGTATAATCTTTATATTCATCTGGCAAATCTACCATGAAGAAAGCGTCACGTTGATTTAGTAATGTAAATTCAAGTTCTTTAGGTTCATTATTAGGTTTGATAACTCGTAGTGTTATTTTGTAATCTGACGAATTTTCGATAGGTGCATATTTATTGATTAATTCATTCTTTGATTCATTAACAACAAGTTGGCAAAATATATTGCTTGTTTTCTTATCTGTAACATAAAAAGCCATAGAAGAACTGTATTTAACAGTGGTTTTTTTTACATCGACTGTAATTATGTACTCTTTATTTATATTTGACAAAACTATCATTTCCTTTCTGTGTATTATAAAAGACGTGATTTAATTCACGTCTTCACTATCATTTCTGTATTCTCCAAAATACTCAATTTCTGCATTTTTTCTTGCTTGTATAGCTTCTTCTTTTGTATTGAAAGACCCTAAATGTATCTTTCTACCATTATATGTTATATATGCCATCCATTTATTTTTTTGTCTGTCAAACGATACTCCTATTATTCCACTTGTGTTATTATTACGAATGCCCTGGTTCATATTATTTTGATGTTGTGTACATATTCTAAGATTAGATTTGCGATTATCTAATCTATTATGATTTATATGGTCGATAACCATACCATCTGGACAATTCATTATGAATCTATGTAAACGTTGTTTGTTTTGCTTATTTAATACATATCCATGTGACGTATACCATTTCATGTCCTTAACCTTATCTACATCTTCTAAATCTATTAATGCTCTAGCTACTTCTTTACAGTTTTTATCGTAAATAATAATTTCAGCGTAATCTCCATATTCTATTATATCGTTTGGATCAAACATTGTTCTTTCTGATATTTGACCATGTCTTCTTACTTGCATATAATGTTTGCTACAATATCCTTTCGCTAATTGTTCGTTATTACACCCACATACTTGACATTTTTTCATGTTATCATCTCCTTATATAATAAGGTACAAAGGAGATGATATTTTATAGAATGCATTATACGTATCTTACGAAATCAGTAAATTTTTTATTTATATAATATCCTGATTTAGTCTTTAACCAAGTGCCGCCATCTTTAGCTTTGTATTCTCCTACTATAGTGACAGCTGTACCTTTAGTAATCACACATGCAACGCTATACTCTGAGCCAGGTCCAGTTCTGCCATTAAGTGACTCTACTGTGCATCTTACTATGTATTGTTTAAATGCTGTTTGTTCTTTTGTTGCCCCTGTTACTACTGATGTGCCTTTACCGTTAGTACAATTACGTATATTCTTTTCAGTTAATTTACCCTTCATATAATTATAACAATCTGTTTTAAATTGTTTCCATTTGTCTGAATGATTAACAAAGTATCTTGGACATACTTTCTTAGTTACATCATAATGGCGTATAAAGTCTGTACGTGGATCTAATCCATAGTACTCTGCAAGCCATGCTCCTAATTTAACCATTGATACATATTCTTTATCTGAATAGTGGTCATTAGTTCCAGTAGTAGCACATTCAATACCAATAGAGTAATAATTAGCGCTATTAGTTGTGTATGCTATTTCTTCCATGGGAACTATATAGTATATCTCACCTTCAAGCCCCATTACATAATGAGAACTAGCATATATGTATCTACCGTTAACTTTGTAGCCATTTGCAACTACATTAGAAAAATAACTTACTGTATTTTTTGCAGATACATCGTGTTGTCCTGTGAAATGCCACGCTATCTTTGTAGTCTTTGAGCGTTTTGATCCAGGTCTACTATATTTGTTTTTTGTAATGAAGCTTTTTATCATTGTCGGTTTTTTAACTGTCATTACTTATCGCTTCCTTTCTTTGTAGTGATCTTGTCTAATCCTTTTGTTGAATTATCGTTAAATATAGCAACTACAGCACCAATTACAGCCACTATTGCTACTGGGTTTTGAATTATTGTCATTAGAGCTGCACTTAGTAAAGCCCAACTAGTTAATGATTCAAAAGTAATACCTGCTGCTGCAAATATAGTAGATATTAAACCTAGCCAAAAATAAGGATTTCTTAATTTAGGATTTTTACTAAAAAATTTTTTCACTTTATCTTTCATGTGTATCACCTCCTTCTATTGCATATGTTCTTCTTCTCTGGCTTCGTATTCTTCGAGTAAATGTTTGTACTTCTTTTTTATTGTTCCATTACCTCCAAGATCTAAGTATTCTTCGCCAGCATGAATACGCTCAACAAGCGGCATTTCTTTATCTGTTACTGCCATTTTTAAAATATATAGCGTATTTTGTTTAAGCGTCTCATTCATTTCATTGTATTTGTCTTCTAATCTTTCTAGGAACTTATGAACTTTCCATAGAGTCCCTAGAATAACACCAAGTCCACTAATAACTCCAGCAATTATTGCTATTGTTTCTATCATGATTTGTCACCTTCACTTTGTTTTATAAAATCTATAATTTGTGTGTCCTTGTTATCCATAATGTATTTTGCTATATATCCTGTCATTTTCGCAGTTGCCATTGATGTACCTGTTAATATCTCGTATGAATCATTTACATATGTGCTTTTTACATCTTCACCTATTGCATAAAGCATTGCCTTATTAGTAGAGAACTTAGATACATTACCTTTGTTATCTATAGAGCCTACGCTGATTCCATATTGTGCTGGATAACTAATTGTATTATCGTTTCCTGCTGCACATATAACAGGTACGTTTTTACTCTCTGCTGTTTCAGTAGCAGTCTTTAATTCATCATCTGGATCTTCATATCCAATAGATATATTAATTATATTTGCACCTTTATCGAGAGCATAATATATACCCTGTGTTATTTCATCTATAGTTCCATAACCATATCTGTCTAATACTTTTATTATTAATAATTGAGCTTCTGGAATAATGTCATGTATGATTCCTGCAATGTGTGTGCCATGACCGAAGTTGTCAGTAACGTTTTGAGAATTGCCTTCTGAAGTGAAATTCTTACCATATATGAGTTTTTCCCTAAGAAGTATATGATCGAAGCATCCACTGTCTATAATTGCTATTAACATATCAAACGCCTCCTATTCTACTACAGCTATAAGAGTACAAGATCCACTAAATACAGCATAATGTGTCTTGTCATATGTTCCTTTAACACCGAATCCTTTACATGTACCATTTTTTATAGCACTTAGTACTGTAGAATCAGTTATTGTTATAGTAGTAGATGCACCCATAGTAGCACTAAAATCTTGACTCCATCCAGATATATAAGTAGGTGCTGATGCTGGTTTACTTGCATAATTATGCATACGTAATGTACATGTTGCACTACCAGATATACCACCAGAATTTCTAGTTACTTTAAGTGCTAATTTCTTAATTGTCTTACCTTGTAATTGTTTTGCAAATTGAGTTCCGAAGAACCAACAGCCGTTACAATCCCCGTAACCATAGTCACCTTGTCTTGCTGTATTATCGTTTTTCCAGTTGTTATATACAGTAGATCTGTAAGTATCGCCACTGTTACTTTTAATTGTTATAGTAGAAGTAGCTGTTGTTATATTGTCATTGCTTCCTACATCAGTAGTAGTATTGTCTTTTACAGCCCCTGTAGAAGAATAGATGATTTGAGATGAATTAGAACAATCCATAGATCCATTAATCATAGTACCATTTTCTATATTTATAACGCCGCCTAAACTTGCTTTATGTGCTACGTTACTTACTTTACCAGATGTATTTATTTCTATTATGCGTCCCATATTTAAAGCATGTACTCCGTTTTGAGAACCAGTAACTCTGATTCCATTTAATTTAACATTTGATGCTTTGTCACTACCTACAGTAAATGCATTAGTTTCTGTTTTGCCGTATACATTTATATTACTCATTTCTACGTAATTACAGTTTTCGAAATAAGTACTGTATTTATTGCCATCTGATTCTATAAGCGCAGAAGGTTTTATCTCTGTAGAATCTGATGTAGTATCATATTCTTCTATTGCTGTTGTATAAGATGTTTTTAATGATATGTATCCAGAATATCCATTATATGTAGTGTATCCCCATTGCTCTTGTATATCTGTTACTAATACTTTTGTGTCTGGTGGAATAGTAGTTACTAAAGCATAACTTGCACCTCTGCCTTCTCTCATATTCAAGTTACCTGTTATTTTGTAGTTGTATTTCAATATAGATGTAGTGCTACCAGATCCATTAATTAATATTTCTGCACTACAGTTTTGTCCTTTAATATTACCTTCTATATTCTTATTAAGCTTTATAATAAGAATGCCGCCGTTAAATCCTTTAATAACTATATTTTCTGTGACTACAGAATTAAGTGTTACAGTAACTGTATTACCATTAAGATTTTTTGGCATAGCTTCAAGGCATCCTTGCAAAGTAGCGTATACAGCTTCATCTTTAAATACAGTTAAGTCACTACCATTATCAGCATCTATTGTTATATCTACATCATCTACTAATAATGACGATACATTTTGACAATTAAGGTTTCTTATTGTTAATGTATCTGCTGATAAGTTACCTTCTACATTAAGTTCACTAACTTTCATATTAGATGATATTTCACCAGAATCAGCGATTATCTTACCACTAATATTTGCATTAGTAGCTTCTATGTTACCTTGTTCATCTACTTTAAAGCCGCCATTGATTGTTGTATAACCCTCTAATCTAATGTGATCTGCTGATATATTTACATTATTTGATATAGCTGTTAAAGCATTATCTGTAAGTATTACGTTACTTTCTGTGCTATCACTTGCTACTACCATACTTATCTTTTTAGCATTTTGTTCAATTTGTGATGCGTTAGTTTGCACTGAATCTTTAGTCGCATATGTTTCTGATACAGTAGCTTTAATATTGTTTTCTGTTTGTAATAATTGAGAAGCAAGGTCTGTATTGTTTGTGTAATTGTCAGCCAAGTCTTTCTTTACGCTTGATACAGTGCTAGATACTTCACCTATCTTTGTTTGTAAAGTCGTATCTAAGTTTGTTACTGAATCTTTAGTTGCGTATGTCTTAGACATAGAACCAGTTATTTCATCAGCTTTTTGTGTTATTTGAGATGTAACTTCGGAAGTTGTAGAATAATTATCATCTAGGTCTTTTTGTAATGATGCCACTGTGCTTGTTATTTCATCTGTCTTTTGTTGTACCATAGAACCCATATTTTCAACTGTTTCTTTTGTTGCATATGTACTCGCTACTGTGTTCGTTATTTCATTTGCTTTTGTTGTGATTTGCGCTGTGGTTTGCTCTTTAGTATAATAATCGCCTTCTACTGTTTGTTTAAAGTCTGTAACAGTAGTAGATATTCCATCTACTGTTTGTTTTAAGTCACTAAATGCTACTTGTACAGATTTCTTTTCACCATCTATTTCGATTTCGCCACCACTAACAATAGATTCGATTTTTTTATTTTGTTCATCTATAGTTAATTTGACTTGATTCAATTCTGGTACAGCTTCACCATTTATAATAACGTTGTTATCATCATCAAGATAAATTGAGTTGTTAACACCATTATTTGTAAGTATATCAATTATGCTTTTCTTATCTGCGTCTATCTTCTTTATTTCGATATCTTCTATACGTTTTATTGTTGTGCTATCTTTTATAGATTGTAAAGTTTTCAATGTATCAGCATAGTTTTGATTATAATCTACATATGCTTCTTCAAGACGTTCTTGAGAACCTGGTGTAATTTCACCAGATTCCAAGATTTCAGTAAGTACATTGATTATATTGTCATAGCTATTCGTATAATCTTCGTATTGTTGTGTATAACTCATTTTGTCACCTTCTTATGCCTTTTTTGGTCTTGCTACAAATAAGATCTTATCTGCTGTGTTCTCTGTTATCGGTCTTATCTTAACACCATTCTCACATGTAGTAGATTCTATTGTGTTAACTACGCCATCTATTTCACCGACACAGATTGCAGAGTGAGAGCAATTCATGTAGCGTCCATTTTCTTTGTTGTCTCTGTCCCAGAAAATTAAATCACCAGGTTCAAGGTTTGAATACTTTTCTGTGTCTACATCATGTAGTACCCAGCCGTTTTTGACACAGTATTCAGCTTGCTCTGCGGCTGTACGCGGAAATGTGAATGCCCAACTGTAAGAAGTGTTTCTTTTTACTGAAGTCATTTTGTGGTTAGCATAAGGCGAATGATCGTAATCAATTCCCATGTATGTATATTTTGTTAATGTACTACAATCTATTTGACCTTTCTTTCTAGTTGAATCATACCATTTACTTAGATTTGCGTATGGATTTGCATATGTTGCAGGAGTATATTTCGCTGTTGTTGAATATTGACCTCTATATTCAAGTCCAGATTGATTGTAATATGTTTTTGCTATTTCTACTACTTTGCTACCACCTGCAAATGTATATGGATCACTGTATCCTCCAGACTTAACGACTGTTACAGATCCATAATATTTATAGTTAATAGAATCATTAGCATTAGCCATTATTATAATCTTGTATGTTGTATTTGGTCTTGGTGTTAATTGACCTGCTACACAATCTTCACCTTCAAGATACGCTATCTTTGATTGTGTATATTTAAAGTTAGGTGATGTAGTGAATTTAAGTCTTGAGTAATAGCTATCTACTACTTTACTTGGCAATTTAAAGTATAAGCTTCCTAATGTATCGCTATAGTAATAGTTGTTTGTAGAATATAATACTTGTTCTACATCTCTATAGTTTACTGGAGTTGTGCCGCCGCTTTCTCCACTGTCGCCACCAGATTCTCCGCTATCATCTCCACTACTTTCTGTGCCATCTGGTTTTGTATACTTAATCTTGCTTGTTATATTATTGAATAATACTTGATAATCTGCTTTTGTTTTAAGATGTATACCATCTGCTGTTATAGAAGATTTCAATACGCCACTTTCTTCAAGGTTTGTACTAATGTCTATTTGATATACTTTTTCGTGATTATTGCAATATTCCGCTATTTGTGCATTAAATGTATCTATAGCTTTGTTGAAATCTACATAATTAGATACATTAGAACCAACATGTAATTCTCTAGCAACGAATATCGGTTTTGTTGGATATTTAGTTCTTAATAAAGATAATAGAGTTTTAAGTGAGCTATAACCACTTTGGTATGGATCGTTAACGCCTAGATGTACGAATATGTAAGGAGGATCTGAAGGATATTCTGTAGTATCAGAATAAGAACCTACTTGTACTACCTTTTTAAGTTGACTACCACTATAGAAATGATATGCACTAGCACCTATAACACATTTAGCTACTATATTGTTTCCTACATCTGTAGCAGTGTCTTCTACTGTTGACTCATTTTTATCTGTTTCTTGAAGATCTTTCGGTCTTATAAAGAATGCACTAGCTAATGATTTATAGCTGCTTAATTTACTTATCTTAATTGCATTTGGTTGTTGCGCCCATTGTGATGCATGTGCCATTTGATCGTCTCCGATATAAACGCCTACGTGGTGTGTAGCTATAAACTTGTGTTTATCCATATCATTTTGAGTTGGATTCTTGCCATCTGCAAACATTATGCAATCGCCTGGCTTTGCTTTCTTACGTCCTTCTGCATTAGCTAGCCACATCATACCGCCATTTCCTACTATTTCATTCATTATAGAACCGCCGCTACAGTTTCCATTATACATAGATTTAAGCCCTGCGTTCATATAGCAACACGAAGCAAATGATGAACAATCATAACCTATAACACCTTTACCATCATTGGCGCTTGTTGATATACCGTAATACGTAGAACCAGCATAACCCCAGCTTCTTGAAGTCATCTTTACATAAGTTCCTTTTTTGATATATTTACGTTTTGTGTCATCTATTGTTCTTGGTGATTGTGAATATGAAGCTTTACCATCTATATGTAGTTGTACTATTTCTTTTGCTTTGTCTACTATTTTTCTTCTAGTAGGTGTTAACTGTGTATTAGTTGCATATGTTACAACGGCATTACTACTAGATGCAGAATAATTAGTTTTTGCTACTGTTTTACCAGATACACCATAACCTAACTTATTACCGTTTTTATCATAAATATATGGTAGTTGTCCGTTTTCGATCTTGTACCAAGCTAAATATCCTTCTACATTGTTTACTGTACCAGCACCGCCATTATTTTTGTATACCTGTCTCCAGTTGGCAAATTCGAATCCACCATTTTCTAATACTTCGTAGATTTTCTTTTGAGCTGCTGCTGATTGAGCTTTAATAGATTTCTTATTTACGAATGTATAACCATATGTATCGCACACGTATCTTGATACGATCCAATACATAGCACCAACACCCATGTTGTAACTAACTAATCCTGCAAATATGTTATTGTGTGCATATTCCATTGCTTGTCTTAGTTCGTTGCATCCAAGCATAACTTGATTTGATATGTTTTTATCTACTGTTATACCATTAAGAGTAGTTGATCCGCCGCTCCCTGGTTGCATTGTACTATATGAAGGCGTGAAGCTTTTTGTTGTACCGTCTACAAATTTAAGTGTTTGATTCTGATTAAAGAATACACTTCTTTCACATTGCATAAGTCCATAACCAGAACCAGAACTTTTACCATGATTATATGGATCAGCGCTAGACTCTGCCATTATCATAGCATATACTAAATTTACATCAAGTCCGAATTTAGCTGCCCAGTATTTCACTATTGTAGATATCTTATATTTATTAGAACTAGATACCATCTTATCATATTCAGCTTGTGATGGTGCTATCTTTCTTCCTATTCCTATTGATTGATACAATGCTAATGCTGTTTTATAATCAGCACCTATAGTTGTGCCACCGCTTCCAGAGTCAGATTCATCTACTTTAAATAGATTGTGCTTTTTCATGGCTACCATTCTTGAGTCGCCTATCCATAAGCCACCTGATATTCTATTTACAACTTCTCCTGGTGTTACTGTAGAACCTTTATTAATATCATCTATTATCTCTGCGAATAACTTATCTATTGTTTCTTTATCTATGCCGAGCTTAGACATATACTGTTTTATTACTTCGATCTCTGCTAATGTTAGTTTACCGATATTAAGACCCAGAATATAGTTTTTAAGTTCTTCTAATGTATCATTCTTTGTAATCATGTTAGAATATGCTTTATTATAGTTAGCAAATTCGCAAGTATCGTTAGAATCATCGGAAAAACTTAGTTCTATTTTGTTAACTCTAGCGTTAAGCATTAATGGCTCTGGATAAGTTCTATCCATGACATTTACTGAATCACCTAAATCAATATCACCATCTATATATGCTACGTTACATTCATAATCAATCTTTGGCTGTCTACGTTCTAATAATGATTCATATGATTTTTCTAATAAAGTCCATGGATCTTCACAATTACCATCTTCATATATGCCATATATGTATTTATCTGGTGTACCATAGATTGCATTTGCCATATTGTCAGCTACAAAATTAGCTCCTCTAGGTTTATTTGCTTTTTGGCCTGCGGCAATGCTCCATTCTACTTCACGAAAGTCGAGTTCATTCTTACCGACACCAATTATTGCTGTACATAACTCTGATACATCTTCTTTTCTCTTTACGTTTTCAAGATTAGTACCATATTCGAATCTAGCGCCTTTATTAGAACCAAGCTTGCTATATAAATCTATATACATACCAGTAACTTTATTGCCATCTACTTCAATACGAATATCCATTTCTGCTTTAAATGTTTCTAATTGATCCGTTAATATTTCGTATATAGATTTAGTTTTATCTATTTCGATTAATGCTGCATTTTTATCTACTTCTGGATCTACATAGCCTGTTTTAAAGTCTGTATCTTGTAGTATCGTATTAAGCAGTATAGTAGCATTACAGTTATTAATAGTTGTCTTTTGCATAACGCTATTGTAAAGAATCAATGATATAGATTCGCAATATACTTCAGCTTCTGCATAACCATCTGTATCATCTACATCTGTTGTTGCTATAGTAAATAAATAGTATTTATCGTGATATTTAAACATTACATGGTTACCAGCTTTAATAGATTGACTTGTTCTATCGTTATAAGCTAATGTAAATTCAAAAGTAGATGCTACATTTATTTCTCTTATGAATTTATCATCATAGAATACATTTTCATTTGTTCCAGCATTAGAAACAACATCTATTATTCTTTTGTCTTTATTTAGTATGAATAATGTTATATCTGTCATTGTATCACCTACTTATTAATTGAATTTCTCTGTGAAGCTAATTGCTGCTGACACTTGGCTTGTACATGAAGTAGCTACTGACACATTGTTTTTACCAGGGCTTAATGGGAAGAATGTGCTGCCAATATCTAAGTGTTGCATATAATTTTCACCATTTTTTGTAACTGTGTTATTATAGCAATCTATATCTACAATATCGCCTTGATTGAATATTACTTCGTTATATTCTTCTGGTCTTTCTGGTGTCATATCATATACTTTAATACTATCTAAATACATCTTTTGCAAGTCATAGTCACTATAACCTGCCATGTAAATTACTATATATGCTAAATCACCAGTAGGATATTTATCGCTAGATATTCCCTTTTTATACAAAGATTTATCTATACGATAAAAAGTTTGTTCGTTATTTTTTTCTATATTGCCGATTTTTTCTATGCCTAACGTCCAAACATTATTTTCTCTGGATGCATACATAAAGCCATTTGTATTACTCCATCCGTTGCCATTATCCCCAGAATCTATTTTATATGTGTTTCCGTCTTTATCTTTTTTTGTATTCGGCGCTTTAAATGTACCAGCATCTCTTGCTACTTGATTAGATCCAATAAATAAGCTTGGTATACTATGTTTATAATAGTAGTTACTGTCTAGCATTTGGCATTTAAATAGCTTATTATTTTGTGAATCGAATCCATATATTTCTAACAGTCCTAATCTTGATGAAGTTGCTGTATTTTCTTGTGCATTATTACCTGTGTCTTTACCTACTATGCTTATTGCTGAAGAAGAAGTTAATTTAGATAGATAAGAAGTTTTTACATAGCCAGTAGTGCTTTTGTATGTTGTTTTGCCCCATCCGTTGCTTATATCTGTAACTTTTAATTTTGTATTTTTCGGAATTGTTAATTTGATTTTATATTTTGTTCCTCTACCAGATCTTAGATTAAGGTTTGCTGTAGTTTTATAGTTTGCATCAGAACCGCCATCTATAAGTTCTGGTCTTCTTAGATATTTCATAGAGCAGTAACCAGTTTTTCCATTATAAGTAACCTTACCCCATCCTGTTTGTATATCTGTTACAGTAACGATTTTGCCACTTGGTATAGATCCTATTTTCTTGTAAGATGTACCTCTACCAGATCTAATATTAAGTGATACAGAAGCTGTAACTTTAAATTGGCCAGAAGTAGAACCACTACCACCGCTTCCAGAATCAAAGTTAATAGGAAGATTAGCGCCAAAATAGAAATGTCCACTTACAGTAAAGTTCTTAACATTCTCAGGCAAATTAATTCTATAAGCAGCACCATGCCATCCATCACTTGTAGATGTTATGTTAGGTTCGAATATTGATCCACCAGAACCTACTATTAATGTATCACCTGTAGAACCTTCATCAACTACGTTTCCGACTGAAGTCCATGCTGATAAGCTATTACATTCATCAGATAATACTAACTCTTTTGGCTCTGCATCAGTTTTTCCTACTTTTGGATAGTTACCTAATAAGATTGAGCCATTGTCTGAATCAATTTGTAAGAATGTAGATTGTTCTGGAAATTCTACACTTATCTTTGGATATGTAGCTACATCTCCATCATTCACTAATTCGTCTTCTGATAATTCATCATATACTTTCGCATCACCCTTATAGAAATAAGGATCGACACATAAGAATTTAATTTCTCCTTCGCCATAAAAAGAGCTTTCCGCTATAAATACATCAGTAAAGTTATAAGTTTCTACTATTGCATTTATATATTTATCTTCTGTGCCTATATATAATGGCGATTCATCTTTAGTCTTGAAACAATTCTTTAGATCATATGTCGTTTGTTCATAATCTTCTGCGATTGTTGTTCTTACATTAAACGTAAGTGTTATTTCTCTACTTTTGTCTCTACCAGAGAAATATATATCTCCGTTTCTGCTATTAATTGTCTTAGTTGTCAATTCATGTTCTGGAACGGACGGCATTTCTGCCGCCACTACTCCAAAACCTGCAAATTCGGAAACAATAATATCGTTATATTTTAAGAAATATGCCATCTATTTATTGCCTCTCTTTCTGCTGTTTTTCTTGTCTAATATAGTCAATTCATTGTTCATATATTTAGCTGTAGTCTTAGCTACTACTTTACCATCTAAATAAGTTGGTAATTCGAAATAAAGAACATTGTTATTATTGCTGTTACTATAAGCACCGCTTGCTCCTATTCCAGAAGAAGTACCAGCTGCTGCATAAGTTAATCCTGAACCAGATAGAGCCATAGCATTTAATGAAGAAAATGCTGTTGCTGATAATGCTGCTAATGCTGAAGCACCACCTGCATCTACTGTCTTAACTGATTTAGTAACATTAACTTTAGTGTGTAATGTTCTGTTAGTTGCGTGCGCTATTTTACCCATGTATGAAGATACAGAAGAATAAGCTGCTGACATTTGTGTTTGTATTACTTTACGTAATGATATAAAGTGTCTTGTCGCATTATTTCTTGCGTTAGAAGCTTGAGTATTAACTACATTAGCTATAGATATCATTTTGCTAGTAACTATTTGTCTAGCTTCAGATAATTGTGTAGATATTACTCTTTTAAGTGATATGAATTGAGAAGTTGCTGCATTTCTTGCATTAGTCGATTGATTCTTAATTATGTTTGATATGCTAGTAAACTGATTTCTAGTTATATTTGCACAGCTAACCATTTGATTACGCGCTATATTAGCTATATTTACGAATTGGCTTCTAGCTATGTTTGCACATGATACAAGGGATGTTCTCATTACACCAGATATACTAGAGAATTTATTCATTGCACTAGCAATTCCTGATAATCCAGATTGTGCTGTTTTTGCTGCGCTTCCTACTTTAGATAATGATGCACCTAATGCGTCAGCTTTTTTGCTATCTACATCACCTAATACATCAACCTTTTTATCGTCTTTTTTGAATATACCTAAGATTGCGTCTTTAATAGTTCCTGCTGCTTTTTCTACTACATTTTGTTTTTGTGTCATACCTTCGCCAATACCTTCAGTGATGTATACGCCGACTTCATCTCTCATTACTGTAGATGGTGAATGTATACCTAAACCATTCTTTAATCCCTTCATGAATCTGTCTTTGATTTTAGTACACCAATCTTTAACAGAGTCAAGTTTGCTTTTAATACCATTCCAGATACCATCAAGTATATTTTTACCAATGCTTTTCATCTTATCTGGTAAATTCTTTAATCCATTAATAAGATTATCTTTGAATTTAGATGCCGCATTAGTTGCTTTCGCTTTCATGTCAGAAGCAAATTTAATAGCTTTATTTACTGTCTGTGTAAACCAATTAGCAACTCTGCCTGGTAATTGACTAAAGAATGTGCCTATTGAAGATATTACTTGTGATCCAGTAGATACTGCACTGCTTTTCATGTTAGAACCCCATGTGATGAAGTTATTCCATGCTGTAGTTAACCCAGTCCATATCTTGCCTGGTAATTCGGTAAAGAATGTGCATACAGCTTCAATGGTATTGCGTCCTACTTCTTGTGCTGTAGTCCACATTTGTTGACCCCATGATACTAAATTGTTCCATGTTTGTGTTAGCCAATTAAGTATTTTACCTGGTAATTCACTAAACCATACGCTAATAGCTTCGATCCATTGTGGTACTGTTTCAGTAAAGAAATTATATACATCTACACCCCACTTAATTAATACACCTAATACATAACCTAATGCTTCCACTATATTAAATGGTAGCTCTATAAAGAATGTTTTAACTGCTTCGATAGCTTCACTTACTTTTGTAGTTAACGAATCATATAGATTAGAACCCCATTCAACTACTGCATTTAAAGCGTTTCCCAAAGCTGTTTTAATGCCATTCCATATTTCTGACGCTTTGTTTAATACTATTTCTGCTATTCCTAAAAATACATTTTTAACTATACCTAATAGATTTTCAAGTATATTTAAAGCAGTATCTTTAAGACTTGTAAACAAAGCACCTACACATTCAAGAGCGCCTTTAAAGTCTCCAGTAAATAGATGTTGTACAATAGATACAAATATGATTACTACATCCATTATTCCGCTAAATACGTCTTGGAATATACCCTTAACGTTTTCTAGCGCGTCACCAAAATGGCTACTTATATTGTTGCCCCATTCTTCTATTGGTTCAAATAAAGCATCTAATCCTGCTGAAAATAAGTCTTTAATTAAGAATAAAGAATCTTTAACTACTTTTGCTATATTATTTGTTAAATTTTTGAATAGGTTTTTAACGCCTTCTCCTGCGCCTTCAAAGTCTCCAGAGAATAAAGAGCTAAATATATTTCCTACATCTGATACAAGATCTTTGATTAATTTAAAACTATCACTAAATACATCATATAAATCTGTCATGGCTTGGCCCATATTCTCGCTTAATTGATAACCCCAGTCAATAAGGTAATCAAATGTGTTTTGGAATGAATCGGCTAACTCCTTGGCTTTTTCCTTAACTGTGTCCCAGTTCTTATATAAAGCAACACCTATAGCTATTGCTGCTGCTATTGCTGCTACTACGCCTAATACTGGCAAGCTTATTGCTGATATTGCTCCAACTACAGTACTTGCTACACCAGCTATAGCACCAAATCCACTAACAACTGACATTATAACTGGACCTATTAAACCTATAATACCAGCCAGCGCTGTTATTGCTCCACCTATTAAAAGAACGACTGTTATTGCATTTTGTACTGGTTGTGGTAAGTTTTGGAATTGTTCAATTAGCCATTGCATACCTTCTATTATCTTTTCAAAAACAGGTGCTAGATCTTCCATTACAGGGATTAGCGCATCAGCTATTGAAGCTTTTAATTCTGCAAATGCTGTTTGAAGCGGCTGTACTTTTTCTGCTAATTCAGCTTGCTTCTTTGCTAGATCTCCTTGTGCTGCTTGATAATCTCTAGCGCCTTTTGTTAATTTGTCATATTCTTTTCTTTGTTTTCCATATGCCTTATTAAGCGTATCAGTTATGAGTTTTTGTCTTTCTTGTTCTGTCCTACATTTTTCTAATTTCTTATTAAAATCATCTTCGCTTATTCCTACCCAATTAAGAGCGTCTGCTAATGATCCAGTAACTTTACCAACTTTTACAGTTTCGTCTACACTTTCTGCTAACCCTTCTATTGGTATACTATCTCCGTATTGTGTCCATACAGCAATCATAGCATCCATTATTTCAGCATTTTGTTCTTGTGTACCATTTAATTTTTCAACATTTAATATTGTATTTGTTACAGCCATATCGTCTCCAATATAACCATACAGATTATGATATTGATCATTTAAATAGCTTACTTCATGCCCTGTACCTTTTGTAGAAGATTTTAGTTTTGCCTGATTGCTTATTAATTCATTTGATTCATCACTTATGCCAAGGATTGAACCAGCAATGGATTTAAATCCATCTGCTATTTTTGAGATACCTTCAACAGCAAAAGCTGCTTCTAATGCATCATGTGTTCGGCTTGCTGCGTTTTGTACACTTTGAAGTCCAGATACAGCAGGGCCAGTATTAACATTTGTATTAACGCTGCTTATTTGTCTTATGCTGCTTTGTGTTTGACCTGCTGCGTTTTGCACCCTTTGTAAGTTAGATATAGCGCCGCTAGTATTTACAGAAGCATTAGCTGTGTGTATCTGTCCTATGCTGGTTTGTGTTTGGCTTGCTGCTTGTTGTATATTCTGTAAGCTAGATACAGCAGGGCCAGTATTAATAGCTGTGTTTTGGTTTTGTATTCCTGCTACAGCGGTTTGAACATTTTGTGCTGCACCCTGTACGCTATTTAAGCTGCTGACTGCGCCCCTTGTATTAACCCTGGATAAACCATTAATGGCATTAACAGTATTTTGTACTGCCTGTGTTACATCTTCAGTAGATCTTGAGATATTTCTAATTTGTCTGGAAACATTTCTAAAATCGGCGTCTCCAGCATCCTCCATAGTGTCCTTGAAATCATCTAGTTGCTTTATAGCTTTATCTATCTGCTTCTTAAAGGCTGAAGTATCGGCTGTAATCTTAACATTGACTTGCTTATCCATGTTTGCACCGCCTTTTATTTGTTATTTTCGTAATTATCGAACATATCAATAATTTCTTGTTTTTGTTCTTGTGTTATCTTGTTATCCTTTTTTGTTTGTTTTTCTGTATTAAATGGATCTATAGGTTTGAATTTTCTGTGCTTTGAACTACCTAAGAAGTGGCCTATTGCGTTGAATGTAGCGTAATAATTAAGATAATATTGATGCTCCTGTTCTTGTTCATAACCTTCTAATACGAGCCTAGCTTCAAAATAAGTTAGATTATAAAAAATAATGGGCGACATTCCCATGCCGCCCACCAATTTTCTAAATAAGTTTTCAATAATCTCTATAAACGAAGTAGGCTCATTTACTTTGTATCTTCATCTTCAGCTTCTTTATCTTTCGCTTTTGTTCCTAATGAATCAGCAAAAGCGGCCATTACTTCTTGTGTTAATTTGCCAAAATCATTGCCTTCTTGGTGTATGTATTCATCCATTAAATCACCAGCTTTTGATTCTGTCATTTTCTTGTCGCTGCCTTTTATACTAAAGTAGAATAAAGATCTTATCATTGCTATGTCAAAATCTTTTTCGTTAAGCTTCATTATGTTTATTCCTGCTTTAGTCATATCGCATAATGTATTTATAGTGAATTTTAATTCATACTCTTTATCGCCTATTGTGATTATTCTTCCTGTCATTGTCGTCTATCCTTTCGTTGTTATTGAATTATTACTTATTAAACGCCTGGATTTGGATTTGTTGTAGTAGTTTTATCTTCTAATTTACCAGCACCAGATACTTCCATTGAATAAGAAGTTAAGTCTTCGTATGGTGCGTCTAAATCTAAAGAAGTTATGTAAGCTTCACCTTCATAGTGAATTGTTTTAGCTTCGTTTTTGAATACTGCTGTTATAGCTGTACTATTCATAAAAGCATTTACTGCTGCTTTATATCCTTCGTCATTTAGATATACGATACCATCACATGATGCACTCCATTGTTTTGGACCAGATATATTTATATACCAGTCACCAGCATCTTTACATGAAGCATCTATTGTATCTGCTGACATACTTATTGATGTACTTTTTTGGCCACCTATAGCTGTTTCTCCAGCGTAAAGTAATAACTCTACACCTCTTATAACTTTATCTTTTATTGTTGTGTCTGCCATTTATATCAAACCTTTCTTATTTCTTTTCGCATATTGTGTACTTCATAACTATTAATGAATGTCTGTATGTCTCGTTTTCGTGTGTATCAGATTCAGTAGTTATGTCATTACGTTCTAACTGTGGATACATAACAAATGTATCTGTCTCTATCTCATCAGATAATGCTTTTAAAACATCATCTGTAATTTGTAATACTTCTTTACGCCCTTTGTATGTGCTAAACACATGAATGTATTGATAATATATTTTGCTGTCGTAATTCTTGCCGCCGTTCTCTAATTCAGACGAATAATCAATTCGTATATGAGGATTTACGGCCCCTATTGGTACTTCATCGTATACATTGTAAGGAAGCGTGTTGATTTTATCGAATATTGCCTTAAATGCATCATATAATTTAATCATTTGAGTAACCTCTCGATTGCATCTGCTATTCTATCTTCTATTCCATCCATTTCAGCATTAGCTGCTGTTTCTAGGAAAGGTTTAGCTGGCTGATAACGTGTACCATCATGTACGTAGCCAGCGTATTCAATATTAGAGCCAACATTAGCTTCAAGTTTTCCTACTTTAGTTGTAATTGAGCGTCTTAAATGCCCTGTATCTACTGGGCAATTAGCTTTAGCTCCTCTTTCTATTTTGTAAGCTGTTTTCTCTATTTCTTGCTGCACTATTTCATTGATATCTAAGTCGTTAAGATTAAAATCTGATGTGTCTACTGTTATCTTTATGCTCATTACTTATCAGCTCTTTCCATTTCAACAATAAGACACTTGCCAGCGTCCATTACTGAAAGCTTCTTGTATTTAATATTTTTGTATTCTATGAAGTAGTCAGAATAGATATCGTCAATAAATGACTTATCCTTAGTGAATAGTTTGTTTCTAGAATATGTGAGAGGCAATCCCGCAGAATTTATTGTTTTTACTGTATAAGGTGCGACTTTGCATTTAATAGTGGCTGTTGTATATTCAACTCTTTCTAATCCACCCATGCCATCGTCTCTCTCTGATACAGTAATTATATTAGCGCGGTCTCTGTAATCCATTAGATAAATCTAAATCCTCCGCCGCCGCTTTTTCTTTTTTTGTATCTATTCATTATAGGCAGGTATTCGTTAAAATCATTTTCAGTATTGTATGTAGTAGATAATACATCTACTTTTTCTGTATTTATGCCTTCAGATCCTATGCGTCTATATCGTTTTATCGCTACTTCTTCAGCTATAAATTCAAGCTCTGTGGGAACATTTAGATCCATGTAAACATGCATGAAGTTTATAGCGTCTGATAATAAGACTGTTAATAATTCATCTTCGGCATCGTCTGTTATTCCTAGTTTAATTTTCATGTTAGTTAGATCCATAGAATCTACCACCTTTACTTGCTACTTTTAGCAGATCTCTTAGCTGCCTTAGTAGCTTTCTTAGTTTCTTTATTGTTAGCTGTATTCTTAGCAGCTTCGTTTTCTTTACGTATTCTAAAAGTAGCTAATCCCATAATTAAGCTCCTGGTGTTATAGTAGCTTTAACTATTTTTGATTCGTCTTCTAAGTATGCTACATAATGTTCGTCTGCTACATATACATTAGTTTTGTTTACTATGTCTCTATCAGCTTCAACCATTACATTTCTTTTCATTAATATCTTAACTGCTCCAGCTTTAACTAAGAATGCTTCAGTAGCTTTAACTTTATTAGATACAACTATTCTGCATCCAAATATTCTACCAACTTCACCGTTGATTATTACAGCACCTTCATTAACTTGTACAAAGTCTGGGTCTTTTCTTAATATAGCTAAATGAGCTGGGTTTATTACAGCAGTCATTTCTTCTTCTAAATCTTCACCGAATTTAGCCATCATATCAGATATAACGTATTTATCAAAAGCTTTAGCTGTAACTTCTAATGTAGCTCCTCTGAATGCTTCTGCACAGTCATTATCTACTTTACCAGCTATAGACATTAATAATTGTTTAGCTACTTCATCTTCTGGGTCTCCATATGCAGATAACACAGCTTCATCTGATAATCTAACACCTTTACCAGCTTTTTTAACTTTAACGTCCACTTTAGTAGCAGTTAAATTAGATACAGTTACGTCTGCACCTTCTTCTACGTCTTCAGCTAATCCTATGAATGCGTATTTAGGTAAGCTTAATGTATCACCAGGTACACCAACTAAATCATTTCTTACTGCACATAAAGGTGCAAATTTTATTGCGTCCATTAATTTAACGTCTAAGTATTCTGCTAATACTTGAGGATCTATTAAATTTGCTAATTTTGTTCCATTGTATGCCATTTATATCAAACCTTTCTCTCTATTGATCTTTGTTTCTCTTGTATTCAGCAAATTCACTAAAGCTCATAGTCTTTGGATCTTTTGTTGGCTCTTTATGTCTAGGCGAAGTAGGAGTTGTTCCTTTAAGCTTCGATTCCATCGCTTTGTTTATTGCTTCTTGCCACTTAGCCTCAAAATTATCTATGTTCTTTAGCGTATCTTCTGCTGTTTCTGCCATTAATTGTTCAGCAAATTCTATTGGCAAATTCTTTGCTGCTAATTGTTTGCTTGTTTCGTTAAGCATTTTTTCTTTATTTAAGGCTGCTTGAGCCTCATTGAACTCTTGTTCTTTTTGTTCAAATTCTTTAACTTTCTTATCAAATAAAGCTTGTTGACGTTCTGCTTCACTCATTTGAGCCATACGTGCAGCTTCATCAGCTTCTTCTTTGATCTTTTGCTCCATTTTCTTACGTTCTTTTGATAAACGTTTTTCGATTATTGCATCAAGTTCTGCTTGTGTGAACATCTTTTCTGTTGGTTCGTCTTTAACTGGATCAGTTACTTGTTGCGCGCTTTTATCATCAACTGGTTCAGTTACTTGTGTTGTGTCTTTTACATCTTCCATTGTTTGTTCCTCCTAGTTAACGTCTTAGTGACGGTATTGTTATCCGAGTTCTCTTTAACGTCTGAATCAAGTAAGAAGACAATTAAAAAACAGCTTGTTAAGCTGCTTTGTTTTTGTTCTTAATGTTTTTTACCTACTTCTATGACTACAGGTGCGATACAACATCTGCAATTTGGATGAAACGGAGGTATATTATCTCCTGGTTTTGCATCGCTAAGAGCTACTACAGATCCACCATGTTTTTTACATGATGAACATTCGCGCTCATCTGCTGTATCCATTACTTCATATGCATCTACTACTTTACTATCTTCGTAGCCATGAAGCGTTCCTTGCGTATAAGCATTGCAAGATTCAGTTCTTACTAATCTCTCTGATTGATATTTAGCTACATGGCATCTATCGCGTAACGATTTACCCATCTTTTGTATTGAGTCGCCTCGTATTATGCCTTTTGTTAAATCGTCATTGATCCAATTAAGAAGTTGACGCTTATTTCTCCATATTCTATCGCTAAACATAGCTCCAGCGTACGGATAGCGTATTACTTCTTCTACTGATCTATGATTAATTACTGTTTTGTTTATTTGCATGTTTTCAAGTGAATCATCATATCCTCGTGTATAAGCTCCATTTAAATAATCTTCTAATGTTATCTGCACATTATTACTTACTTCTATTAACTTAGCGCTTATAGAATCAAGTAATGCTTGAAAGCGTGTTACTTCTTTACGAGAGGACAACTGGGCAATTTCGCTTAGTATGTTTTCATCTCTTGTAGCTTCATATGCTCTTTTTAATTCTTCAATTCTCTGTCTGTATTCTCTACTTTCTATTGGTGTTAGCATCATCTGTGCTTGTTGAAGTGTTATGTGATTGTCTGAAGCATATTGAACAAAGAAATCATTAAGCTCTCTGTTTATTTCATTAAATGCTCTGTTATATGCTTTATTAATATCGCGAACTACTTTATCTTCTGCTTTTTGTAATGAGTGCATTTTGTCATATAGTCTTTCATGCCAATATGATCGGCTGCTTTGTCCTGCGTAATATATACCCATAGCTATTCACCGTCTTTATCATCAGAATGTGTGTGGTCATGTGTTTGTTCAGGATATATATTAAGTTGATCTATGTATTCTTGTTTCTCTTTAGCTATTAGTTCAAGTTCTTTATCTGGATCTTCTATAAAGTCTAATTGCGATAATAATGTTTTCTGAGATACAATACCATTTAGTTTTGATACCATATCTACTATTTCAGCTTCATTATTAGGTAAAGCACGTGTAAATGTTATTCTTATGTCTCTGTAATCGAAATTCATGCCTCTTAAGTTTTGTATAGTAGTTATTAGCTCTAACATACGTTGAATAGATTTACGCCATTTACTTTCTTTCTTGCTCATATCCTTCTCAAGATTAAATAGCTTGTATCTTAAACCTACTCCTGACGCATTCCCAAAGTTTTCATCTGATAGCGCTGGTGTCTTTGTTAGCTTATGATAATCATCTGTTAGTCTATCAAGTGTGTTTTGTATGTATGTATCATTTATATCTTTAATTAAGAATTTAGCGTCTCCATCTGCTAGTGTTACGAGTGTACGATTAGATTTCATTTCTTCGAATGGATTAATACCTAAAGCGTCAAGATCATTTAAATCATCTACTACGCCTTTTAAGTGTAGATATGCATTATCGAAATAGTCTATTTCATTAACGCTATTAGAAAGTATAGATTCAATAGCATCAACTATAGATATATGTTTCTCGAAGCTTCCACATCTAGTAGAATTCTCTATAAATTCTATAACTGGTATATCATTAAATAAATTTGGTGTTGTTCCTATTATTTCTGGGGATTCATAAGGTCCTGCTAATTCAAATATGTTTTCTTTTGTGTATAGTGTGATTTTTATTTTATCGTATCCTTCTACTGCATCTTCGTATTCAAAATAACGAAGTGCGCCAACTACATTGTGTTCTATAGTAGAATCATGAATAACTAGAGTGTTATATGGATCATCTACACCTAGTCTAATCATTCCATCTTCATCTAGGTATACGATAAGGAAGGCGTGGCCGTAAATTGAACTCATTAAATCAAGTTCGCTATTTATATCTTGAAAGTCATTATATTCCATGATTTCATGTATCATTTCGTTTTGTTGTTCATTATCTGATGTGAATGTTATAGGTTCTCCTGAGAAATAACCGCAGCGTATATCTACTGTATATGCTGGTAAATCTACTACTACTTTATTGTTTGGCTTGGTTGGATCGTCAAACGTTCTTTTAAGTATGTCATGCTTGCCGTCATAGTATCTTTCATTCTTCTTATACTTAGCTGAGTATTCTTTATGTTGTGTTATTATTTCCATTATGTCGCCTATCTTTAAATCATCAACATCTGTTTGGAAATACGGACATTTTCTATATCGGTACATTAAGCTTCAGATCCTCCTTTACTAGAATTTAGTTTTAATAGTTCCAAATTTCTTTTGTTTATTAAATTGTTCGGCTACACCAGTTGTTGCATCTGGTGCGTCATCGTGAGTATTCTTTCCTTCTTTTTGGTATGACACCATAGCGTTATAATAATCTGGATACATTACCTTCCAGTTCTTAGGAAAGTATATATGCTCCATAACCCATGGAGAGTTTGAATATATACGAGCTTCTTTGTTATCTGATTGATGGAACCAGTTTATAACGCATTTATTGTTTTTATATTTATCATTAAGTATTCTTTTAACTGAACGTGCGAATGAGCGTCCACCGTTATTACTTTCAATGTCTGCTTTATTACATCCAGATTCATATAAGGCTTTAGCGACGAGTTGTTCTGTAATCTCCATTGGCTCTTTAGTATATATAACATTTAATACGTATGCTTCATTTTCGTATACGCCATAAATAATGTTACATAAGTAATCTGCGCCTTGATCTGCTGTGTCGCAATAAGATTTAATTATCTTAAACTTATCTGGTAATCTATCATAAGTCTTAAAGCTAGTGTATAATCTACCTTTAATATCTATTGGTTCTTGTTGATAGTTAGCAGAAGCTATATCTTGACCCATGGCTCTTACTTTTGATTCATATGATTTACGAGATAGTACTTTATCACAAAGCATAGTTCCATCATCTTGTAGAGCCTTCATGTTAATATGCTTTATCTTAGCACCGTCTGATTTGTAATAATCAAGCGCTCTACCTGCTAGATCATCAGATGCCCAACGAGTCATTATTATAATTATTTTGCCGCCTTCTTCAAGACGTGATAACATTGTATTGGTAAACCAATCCCAGTGCTTTTCTTTAACGTTTTCGTTATAAGCTTCTTCTGCATTTTTTATTAAATCATCTATAATAAGTAGTGATGCACCAAAACCTGTAGCTGTCCCTGTTGGTGAAGTAGCCAAGTAATTATTATAGCCATTCTCTAGTGACCAAAGATTCATACTAGCGTCGCCTTTTTTTATATTAACTCCAGGAAACACATCAGAGAATACTATTTTTGTTTTGTCTGCTTTCTGCTCCATAATATCATTTCTAACATTTTTACTAAAAGTGGTACTTAAAGTTTCATTATAACTTCCTGTCATTATTTTCTCGCTATTGTTTTTGCCAAGTATCCATTCAACAAGTAATGAGGCAGTACGGCTTTTGCCGATGTCTTGGGGGCATATTTATTATCAATATTTCATCGTCACTCTCATAAAAATCTTGGAGATTATTACACAAATCAACTATATACGGTCTGTCTTCGTTATAAAAGTCGGGTGCTTTACATTTACAGTAGTAGAAGAAATTTCTTCTTGCTAATTCGCATTTAGCTCCAAACTTTATCAGTTCTTTATTTGCTCCCAATTAACCACCTCCTATCTGTATTAAAAAAGAAGAGGTATTATTCCTCTTCTGCATATTGCCAAATTAATTTTTCACCTGTTTGCGATTTACCTGCTGACTTTGACTTACCTTTGCAACATCTACTTATATTTGATTGAAGTACTCCAGTTTGTCTTTGAGCTTCTGCTATTGAGTTGTATATTTTTCCAGTAGTAATGCATTTAACTGGCTTTTCATTAACTGTTCTTGCTGCTTCTGTTGCTAAAGATACATTTTGTTTAACTGCTTCTCTAGCCGTTTCGCATAATCCATTATTCCAAGCGTGTCTTTGATTTTCTTTTCTTGTTGTCCATTCTAAATTTGAAATACAATTATTAGCCTTATTGCAATCTATATGATTAACTTCAGGTTTATTATCAGGATTATCTATAAAAGTCTGTGCTATAAGTCTGTGAACTTTACAATTTTTAACTGATTTATTTTTACATAAACTAACTGTCGAATAACCATCTTTATCTGGTCTGGGTCTTAATGCTTTTATTTTTCCTGTGCGACCGTAATTCAAACTTCTAATATTACCCATATTGCTTGCTTGATATAGTCCTTCATAACCTTTAATATCTTTCCAAATTTCCATTAAATCACCTCAATATAATAATTGAGGATGGCTGGTAGTTATCCAGCAGATCCTATATAATAATATACAAACTTACTTATCATCAATCAACTTTCTGAGTTCTTCTTCTGTAAGATTCTCGAATGGATTCATGTTTGTAGTTGTTAAATCACCACTAAGCTTTACAGATTGCTTCTTATCTGGATACAAGTCAAGTAGATTGCATGCTTTATCTAATGAGTTAATATAAGCATTAGCTGTAGCTTGTCTAATACCACAAGCTTCTATTGTTTCTTTAGCTTCATTCATTAACCATAAATAATTTTCAAGTGCTTTATCTCTATCTAATGAATATTTTTCTCTTTGGCGTTCTTCTTCTATAGCTTTTAATTCGTTATATCTACCCGCGACCTTCCCGTTTTTCAGTAATTCGCAGGCTCTTTTATCTACTGTTGAATCTTTCATATTGGCGGCATTATATGCTTCTTTATACGCCTCACGTTGACTTTTACCACTTACTAAGGCTTGTACAAAATTCTCTTGTTTTTGCGTTAACTTGCTCATAATAACACCGCCTTTCTTTTTGTTGTTTAACTATCTTCTGTAATTAAAATAGCGTTGTCTTCAGTAGTTAGCACGCTATTATCTTCGTTTGTGTATGCTGTTCCCTCCCATGATAAATCAGGTGATACAAAGTCTAATTCTAGTATGCATCCATCTTCCAGAGCGAATAGGCTACCATCTTCTAACTCAAGGCAGTTTTTGTATTTTTGTGTTACTGTGCCGCCATTAGCTATTATTGATGCGACTTGTCTTTGTAGTTCTTCTACTTGTGCGCTTAAATCTTGTACTGTTTTACTCAGATCATCTATAATTGCTAAAGTGGAATCATCAACACCTGCGTCTGAATTATCACTTAGATCTATCCATACCATATCTTTATATGTTTCGCCGTATTGTTCTAGTGTTGGTGGTTCTTCGCTGACATGTAATTTATGATCCAGTGCGAGTTGATTAAGAATTAATCTAAGCATAGATTCATTACTAAGCATTTATATCAACTCCTTTGCGTCTTAATGTTATATTGTTATAAGGCCGCGAGAATGTGCGGCCTTGGAGTGGATAAATAATATTGAATAAATTGCACAAAAGAATAAACAACATAACATCTTCGTATATATAATGACAAGTCAGTAAACTTTTTTCGTTTTTGGGCAAAAAAATAAAGCCGCTTTTCAGCGGCAAAAAGGAGATTTAAATATTTTTTTATACAACTATAAATATGACTTTAACTTCTATATATATAATACCAAGTCGGTAAACTTTTTGGATAAAAAATAAGGCCGCTTTGGTGTGCGACCTCGAAGACGGAAGTTTCAATATGCTAGCATTTAGCTATTCGGATATTGCAAATTTAAATTTTTATTTTATTACTTTTCTTTATATAAAATTATATAAAATAT
>ENA-UOJT01000310-UOJT01000310.1-human-gut-metagenome-genome-assembly--contig:-C15-NODE-310-length-37134-cov-10.355215_pt1 | contig 37134 bp, 29 predicted proteins | sample MGYA00242357_ERZ723904 | MGnify/ENA metagenome assembly ERZ723904 | reverse complement strand
TTTATATCAATTATATTTTTAGCTAATTTTAGTCGGATAAATTTGTGGAATGTGATCTAAATCTCTTCACATTCTCCGGAATCCTCGATAATCCGAAGTCCGGCTGTGCTGGTAACCGGAAGAGAAAACGCAATGGTTCCCGCTTTTGTCCCGATTCCGGCTTTTTCCATGATGGATTTCATAATCGCATTTTTCTGTTCCGTTTTCGTAACAATTAATATAATTTCTTTTTCGGAAACCAGCGATACGCCGAGAAACTGTTCTGCCCGTTTCATTCCGACACCTTTCCCGTGAAAAACCGTTCCCCCGGTGGCTCCGCCTTCTTCTGCCGCACGCATCACCTGCGTATTGTATCCGTAATTGGCAATTGCAATGATCAGCTCATGTTTTGTCTCCTTCAACGTTGTCTCCTCCCCTTTCTCGAATTCCTGTTCTCCCAGCATAAATTTCAGCTGATGTTTTCCGCCAATACTGCTAAGCGGTATCAGAAAGACAATTCCCGTCCCGGGCACATCAATTTTCAGTTCCGTCTGCAATCCCTTTTTCACGGTTTTCCAGGTGGGACGTGTGACCAGACAAAAATGAATGCCTTTCTCATCCTCCTCGAGTCCGAAGTAATCCAGTACATCGCTGGCCGCTGTTCCCATGGCAAGAGAAATATTTCCAGTATCCACGTGATTTTGCTTATAAAACTTCACAAATTTCTGCATCTGTTTTCGATTGCAGATCGTAACCATCATATAGATCTCACTCATTTGTCCGCTCCTCTTTCCTGTTTTTCTATAATTCTATAATTGCATCATCCGCATACCCGGCAAACACATCCTCTGCCTGCAGTAATGGCTGTTCTGCCATTTCTTCCTTTTTATTACTCTTAATCTTATAGATCAGCCCGAGGACCTGCAGCGTAATCAGCGGAGTCATGGCAACCATCGCTACCACGCCGAAGGCATCCTTTACCACATCGCCGCCTACTGCCGTACAAGCGCCCTGTGCCAGTGGCAACAGAAAAGTTGCCGTCATCGGACCGGATGCCACGCCTCCGGAGTCAAACGCAATCGCGGTAAAGATTTTCGGAACAAATAACGTCAGAAACAGTGCAATGGCATAGCCCGGAATTAAAAAATACATAATCGGAATTCCCGTAAGCACCCGCAGCATGGAAAGCCCGACCGAAGCAGCCACACCAACCGAAAGGCTGATCTGCATCGCTTTTCCGGAAATATCCCCATCGGTCAGTTCTTCTACCTGTTTCATCAGGACATAGACGGCCGGCTCTGCCTTGACAATGAAATATCCGATCACCATTCCGACCGGGACTAAAATCCACGGACACGGCAGTGATGCCATAACGGTTCCAAGATAGTTTCCTGCGGGAATAAATCCGACATTGGCACCGGTCAGGAAAAGTACCAGTCCGACATACGTGTAAAGCAGTCCCACACAGATTTTAATCAATGTCTTTTTATGTAGTTGAATGGAAACAAGCTGGAAAATTCCAAAAAAGAAAACGATTGGAAGCAGGGAACCTGCAATTTCTTTGAGATAATAGGGAATTTCGGATAAAAACAGCCGGCCAAGTTCCACAGAATTGAAAGCTTCCGGCACGTCCGCTGCCACATAACTTCCCTGGGCAGGATATACCAGTCCCAGGAGCAATACCGCAAGAACAGGACCGATCGAACACAGTGCAACCAATCCGAAACTGTCGTTTTCCGCATGCTTATCATTTCGGATTGCAGAAATACCAACACCAAGTGCCATAATAAACGGAACCGTCATCGGTCCGGTCGTCACACCTCCGGAATCAAACGCCACCGCCAGAAAATTATCCGGAACAAACCTTGCGATCACAAATATCACACCATAGAACACAACTAATAACGGGGCTAACGCTATTCCAAATAAAATACGAAGCAGTGCTACAACAAGAAATGCGCCAACCCCGGCTGCCACCGAAAGAATCAGCACCATATTCGGCACCGACGGCACCTGAGCGGCAAGCACCTGCAGATCCGGTTCTGAAATGGTAATGATGACCCCGAGAAAAAAGCCCAGAAGGAGGATCACCCATAGTTTTTTGGTTTTAAGCATGCTGCCTCCTACACGTTCCCCCATAGGAGACATTGACATTTCGGCACCCATGGAAAAAAACAGCATGCCTATAATTACAAACACCGCACCGATCATAAATTCCAGCAGAATACTGGCGGACACCGGTGCCACTGTAAAACTCAGTAACAATACAATGAACAGAATCGGCAATACTGCCTGTATGGATTCTTTTGCTTTTTCTTTTCTCTTTTCCAAACAATCCCTCCTTCTTCCTGTATATTTTCATACAATTTATATATGTATGCCATATTATCATACACTAGAAGGAAAAACCAGCAAATTTTCCCTAAGATTTGGTTAAAATATTATTTTTTAAAACCGGCATGCGGAAAATCTGTATCAGCAGAGGAATGACCATAATAAACCATACGAGTGGTTCCGCCACGATTACACCTGTGTAGCCAAACCACGGAACGAGTGTTGCTGCAATCACGATTTTGCCGATCATTTCCAGTGAACTTGATACCAGCGGTGTAATATGGTCTCCCAGCCCCTGCATGGCATTACGGACGACACATATCACTGCCGTGACAAAATAAAACAGCGTATCAAACTTCAGATAATTGGTTGCATTCTTCAGTACTTCGGCATTTTTGCTTCCAGTTACCATGTAAACCAGCCAGTCTCCGATTGTATAACTTGCAACAATGGTAAAGCTGCACCAGATACAGGTATATAAAATTGCAAGCCCGATTCCCTTTTTTATCCGGTCAATCCGTCCTGCTCCAAGATTCTGTCCGCAGTATGTTGCCATCGTCTGTCCGAATACCGTAAACATAATCATAAACATTTCCGATATTTTGCGGGCTGCGGTATGTGCAACGATAATGTTCTGTCCCAGTTTATTGATTGCCGTCTGCAGCGTCAGGGAACCGATATTGATCAGGGAACTCATAAACCCCATGGACAGACCCGCGCTTAGCATGCTTTGGATCATCTGCGGCTGTGGCTCTTTGAAATCGTCCCTGGACAACCGGAGCAGTTCATACCGTTTTATCATATAGATCCAGCAGATCACAAACGCCAACGCCTGTGCCGAAACCGTGGCAACCGCGGCTCCCCTTACCCCCGTTTTTAAAACGACCACAAAAAAGAGATCCCCCGCAATGTTCAATATGACAGAGATTGCAAGAATCACCAAAGGCGTAATGGTATCTCCGAGTGCACGCAGTGCAGCAGCGCAGGCATCATAAAGAAATGTTGCAATCAATCCCGCAATAATAATTACAATATAAGAACCCGCCATTGTCCTTAAATTTTCCGGTACATTTAAAAAGCTTAAAATCGGCTGCAGAAAAAGCAGACCGAGAACCGTCAGTCCCGCAGCAACGGCAATTCCGAGTGTCAGTGACATGGCAAACGATTTTTTCACCCCGCGCAGATCCTTTGCTCCGAACCGCTGTGCAGTGATGATGGCAAACCCGTTGGAAAGCCCCATCAGAAAGCCGATGATCAGATTGCTCAGTGAACTTGTGGCACCGACAGCCGCAAGTGCATCTTCCCCCAGAAACGTTCCGACAATCCGGGTATCCACCAGGCTGTATGTAAGCTGCAGCAGATTGGCCAGAAAAATCGGAAGCGCAAAAGCGAGTATTAATCGGGAAGGTTTTCCTTTTGTAAGATCTTTCATTTTATTACCTCGTTAAAAAATTTCTCTTTTTTCATAAAATAAACATATTTTTGTCGAAAATAATAATATCACAATTTGTAAAGGATAGATACTATGAAAACAACAGGAATCGTTTCTGGAAAAAGCCCAGAAAATCCGGTCAGGGATTTAACCCCTGTTCGCGCTGCTTCCGGAAATAGGTCATCATCTCCCTAGTGAGACTTAATCCTTCCGGATCATCCGGCACATCCCGGTAATCTACCCATTCGGCAAGTGACAGTTCCTCCTCTTCGAGCCGGATCTCACCTTCTTCTGCCAGATCGCAGAAAAATCCCATCAGAAGGTTACTGTCAAAGCCCCATGGCTGGCTTTTATAATAACGGATATTTTTCACTTTCAGCCCGACTTCTTCCATCACCTCCCGGTGGACAGTTTCTTCCGCGGTTTCCCCGATTTCCGTAAACCCGGCAATGAGCGCATACCGTTTGTATTCCCTACCTGCATACTTTGTCATCATGATCTGATCGTTATTTGTCAGTCCGATGATGACTGCCGGCGCAATCTTCGGAAAAACCATATTGTTACAGACCGGACACTGCAACATGCGCTCCGTGCGGCTGTGTACAAGCGGATGTGCGCATCTGCCGCAGAATTGATTATCCCGGTACCACACATACAGATGCCATGCCGTTGTTGCGGCAAATACACGCTCCTTCGGTTTCATGGACCGGACCGCAAACAGTTTATGATACATAAATCCCGGAATTTCCACATCTTCATAAAGCTCTGTCAGGTAAAAAGATGTGTCATCCACGGAAAACAGATATACCAGTCCGGGCACTTTTTTGTGATGCATCCTACAGTATTCCACCCACACGTGATACTTAAGAAAGGTAATCTCCCCCTCGTTTTTCAGATAAACCGTCCGCTCACGAAATGCCAGTATCCGGCTGTCTGCATCCGGTTCTTTCATTTGAAATGCATTGTCTAATTTCATTGGATAAATGTCCTGTATCATGATTGCTTCTCTCTTTTCCTGTTTATCATTGTTTTGTCCGCATCTGACTCCGGTAAGGTCAGATCAACCGCATCAATTATCGCATAAAGCCTCTTAAATATCAAATTTTCTTGACGAAAATCCGGGATACGGCTATACTATATGTTTATCTATCTACACACAACAGGGGGATTTTATATGCAGATACAATTATCTGAACATTTCACTTACAAAAAATTATTGCGGTTCGTCCTTCCTTCCATCGTCATGATGATCTTTACTTCCATCTACGGTGTAGTGGACGGGCTCTTTGTTTCCAATTATGTCGGAAAGACTGCTTTTGCCGCTGTCAATCTGATCATGCCGTTTCTCATGGCAATCTCCGCTCTAGGCTTCATGATCGGTACCGGAGGCAGTGCGATCGTTGCAAAGACATTAGGCGAAGGCAAAAAAGAGCAGGCAAACGAATACTTTTCCATGCTGGTATACATCACGCTGATCGGAGGCATTGTCCTCTCCGCGCTCGGCATCCTCTTTTCCCCGCTGATTGCACGCGGGCTTGGTGCCGACGGTGCGCTGTTGACAAACTGTGTGCTTTATGCCCGCATTACGCTGCTCTCCATGCCGGCCTTTATGCTCCAGAACGTATTCCAGAGTTTTTTTGTCACCGCAGAAAAACCAAAACTTGGTCTTGGTGTCATCGTCATCGCGGGTGTCACCAATATGGTTCTGGACTTTTTACTGGTAGGAGTGTTCCAGATCGGTCTGGCCGGTGCGGCATTTGCAACGGTCACCAGCGAATGTATCGGTGGTCTGTTTCCGATCCTTTATTTTGCACGCAAAAATTCCAGCCTTCTTAAACTCGGGCGCACACACTTTAACGGAAAAATTTTTCTGTGCGCCTGCGGAAACGGTTCGTCCGAACTGATGACCAACCTTTCCAGTTCCATTGTAAACTCTCTGTACAATATTCAGCTTATGAATCTTGCCGGAGAAAACGGTGTGGCTGCGTTTGGAACGATCATGTATGTAAACTTTATTTTTATTGCAATTTTTCTGGGATATTCCATCGGAAGTGCGCCGCTTGTCAGCTATCACTACGGAGCGGGCAACCATGACGAATTAAAAAATCTGTTCGGAAAAAGTCTGCGGCTCATCGGAATCTGGGGACTCATGCTGTTTATTCTGGCGCAGCTGATCGCCAGACCTCTGGCCGCCATCTTTGTCGGATATGATGCGGATCTGTTTTCCATGACCCAAAACGGTTTCCGTATTTACTGCATTGCCTATCTGATCAATGGATTTAATATTTACGGTTCTTCGTTTTTTACGGCATTAAACAACGGACTGATATCTGCTGCAATCTCTTTTCTGCGGACACTGGTGTTCCAGCTGGCTGCCGTACTCCTTCTGCCACTGCTTCTCGGCATCAACGGAATCTGGAGTGCTGTGGCAGTAGCAGAACTTCTCACGTTAGGGCTCACGGTAACCTTCTTTGTCAGAAACCGCAAAAAATATCATTATGCCTGATCCTTTTTTTCGCGAAGTCTGATTACCAGTTCGTATACCTCCGGCCTTCGCTCCCGCAGATGTTCATCCAGCAGATGTCTGCGTTCCCGGAAACGTTCTGCCAGTTCCGGATGTTCCTGTGCAATCCGGTCATGTACTTCCTGCCGGTGTTCTTCCAGCCTTTTTGCCAGTGTCTCCTCATCTTTCCCGGAAATATTGACAATTTCCTTTAAATGTTCTTCCAGATGCTCCAGCCATTCATCCTCATCCAGCGCCTCCATATGGGACCAGCGTCCGTGAATCAGCTCCTCCACATCCTTATCCGATGTCAGATGCGCAATCTGGCGGGCAATCTGTTTTTCCATTTCCTGTTCTGCCTCCGAACCAAATGCCCAGACAAATTCCTGCACCCGGTTATCTGCCCGCTTCCGTGAGGCGCTTTTTTCAACATTGTCCACACCGCCCTCCAGCGGGTACGGACGACGTATCCCCATATCCTTAAGTGCAATATGGATGGTTCTGCGCACGCAGCCTTCCTCCACCATATACCCGAGTCCGAGTCTGCGCAGCTGTTCGTTCACCTCCGCAATATGTTCCGTCATATAAAACCGGATACCTTTTTCTTTCAGGGAGCCATAAAGCCGCTCCAGACAATCTGCCGCCGTAATATCAATACTCCCGATGCCTCCCGCATCTAAAATCACCGCACGGGTATCCTCGCGGATGGCATCCTCAATATCTTTCTGCAATACCGAAACATTGGCAAAACACAGATTACTGCTGAACCGGTAAATGACCACATGCTCCACGGCATGGATGGAACTGCTCTCTTTCAGATCCCGGAAATGACTGTGTCCGGTCTGTATGCCAAGAAAACACCGCGCCGGTTTTGCCGTACGGATAATCATCTCGGTAAAGGAAAGCATGATGCCGATCAAAACACCATTGATGGTTCCAAGCAGCAGCACTCCAAAAAATGCACCAAAAAAGATCAGACATTCCGTGCGGCTGACTTTCCACAAACGGACTGCAAGTTCAAATTCCGTGGCTCCAAGCAATGCGGAGATCACAATCGCGGTAAGCACCGGAACCGGAAGAAATCCGATGAATCCTGTTCCGCACAAAAGCAGAATCATCATGGAAATTCCCGCCACAATTCCTGTCAGCTGGGTTTTCCCCTGATACTGTTCTCCCATTGCGGTCCTTGATACGGACCCGTTGATCGGACAGCATCCGGTCAGAGCTGCTGCAAAATTTCCAAGGGAAAATGCCAGCAATTCCTGATTGTCGTTGATCCGGTAGCGGTTTTTCTGGGCAAAATTATTTTCTGCCAGAAGAGTCTCTGCCATAATCACTACTGCCACCGACAGACTGATCGTTATGGCATCTTTAAGCGGCACAACTTTAAGTGCTGCTTCTGAACCGCTTTCTATGTGCAGATCAATCAGCGCTCCTCCGATCAGTGCCGCCGGAGCTGCATCCACACCAAAAATGAACTGTGGTGAAGTCGAAAACAGTGCAAACAACAGGATCGGAAACACCGATCCATACAGACCGTATACCGCCGGAAGACCGGCAATCTGCGCATATCCCATGGAAATCGGGATGGAAACGGCCATAATGATAATTCCGGCACAAATATCTTTCGGCAGGTTTTTCTTCTCATAATGCTGCAGTGTCTGTGCAATTGTTACTCTCATATTTCCCCTACTTTCTTACAATGCGGTGCAGCTGCGGCCGCAGCGTAATCTCTGGCACAACCATGCCCTCCCGCTGGTCAAGCACATAGGCAACCGCCTTTGCCACTTCATCCGGCAGCAGATAACTTTCCGGCTCCTCCCCACAGGTAAAATCCGCATCCCGGTACAGATTGGTATCTGTCATGTCCGGATGAATCGTTGTCACCTTGACACCGTACTTGCGTGCTTCCTCAAACAGACTCTTTCCGAAGCTGGACAGTCCCGCCTTGGTTGCCGCATAGGCACAGCCATGCGGACTGCTCTGCTTGGCCGTCACGGACGAGATATTGATGATATATCCATGATTTTTCTTCAGCACCCGAAGCAGCCGGTTCGTCAGAAGCAGGGGAATCTCTAGGTTTGTACGGACCAGGGCCTGTATCTTTTTGGGAGTCAGTTCCTCATGCAGACCATAATGTCCGACTCCTGCCGCATTGACAAGTACCTCAATGTCTGCCGTTTTTGAGATCTCTTTCACCGCATCGCATAATTTCTGTTCTTCTAATAAATCGCCTTCTACCGGATGAAATGCCGCGGTCTGCTCTACAAATTCCCTTGTCTGTTCTTTTGCAAAATCCCGTCCAAATCCGTAGACTTCATACCCTTTCTCACAGAGTACCCGGCTGATTGCCAGTCCGATTCCGGAACTGGCACCGGTTACAATCGCTGCCTTACTCATGATATATGTTCTCCTTGTCCATTCTCTGTGTTAATTCCGTGATCATAAAACTTTCCATTTTCTTTAATAATTCCGGTGGATACTGATATACCCCGTTGCAATTGACATAAGGATACTGTACCGCTGGTGCAAAAGGCTCTACCCGCCGGAGTTTTTTCATATATTCCTGTGAAATCCGGAACGTTCCCACACTTACATCAACCAGTTTCTCCCAGCCGTCATGCAACATACGGTCACCAAAAATACGGTCAATCTGACTTAGCAATTGCAGATAATCGGTCTTCCAGGACGGCAGATACAGCATCGGATCAAAGCACAGGCGCACCGGAAATCCTTTTTTAAGTCCCTCCGCGGCACAGACTATGCGTGCAAACGCCGAAGGTGTTTCTTTCTCAAACGCATCTATCATCTTCTGCGGAGACAGGGTAAACGCATAGATCACATTGGACAGACAGGGCAGATCCCACATCGCATGGCCGGCACATTTTGTCCGGATTTCCAGCTTTAAGTTTTCATGTTTTGCAGCATATGCACTCCAGAGTCTGACATATCCTGTCACAGCCTCCATGGCAAGCAGATCCGCATCATAAGAAATGCACACATACATATTCTGTGTCTTCAGAATATGGTCAAGTTCTTCCAGGTAATCTTCGATATTCACAAAAAGCACCATGTGACCGGACGGATACATGCCTTTCAGATAACAGTAGCTGCAATCATAGATGCAGTTCATCATTGTGGAACAGTAATAAAAATTGGTATTGCCAAAATCCTGACAGACCGGTGCTCCTTCATAAAAAAAATGATCGGTTTTTTCTGCCAGAATGAGAGCCTGTGCCTGATGCTGCCGGACACAGTCCTGTCCATGCCGGTTAAATACATCCTTGTAATGTTCAATCTCCACAATCTGTGCCTGTGGAAACCGCAAAAGGATCTGTTCCGTACGCGGATGATTGCGGATGCGGCGTTCCACATAAATATGGGAAAACCGTGTATTATAACACACGTGCTCTAAGTTCTTCAAGAATCCTCTTTCCTTCCCGTTTGTCTTTTGCCGGCAGCCGGCCTGCCTGTTCATATTCCCGGTACCATCCGGACATGGTTTGCTTCCCGGATGCTTCTTTTGCTTCGCAGAGTGAATGATACAAAATCATTTGCCGGATCTGCGCTTTCATGGTTTCAGAACCATGCAATGCCTCCTGCCACAGCTTTGCCTGTTCTTCTACCTGGCTTCTAAATGCTTCCTGCATACTCTCCTGCCTGCTGTTTTTTTCCTGCATTGTCAGAAGCTGCCGGATAAATGTTAAAACCTCTTCTGCTGCCCGGTCCATGATCTGTGAAAAATGTTCTCCACTCCCGGCACTCTGCGGCTCCTGTGTTGTTCCATGATCGGTTACTACCTTGAGAAACAGCATCTGGTGCGGTGCATAGTAATAGTTTCCTGCCTGATATATTGCAGCAGCCTCCATATCCACCAGGATCTCTTTTCTTCTGTCCCCCGCCCCGGCATCTTTATCCAAAAACTGTTGGAAAGATTCCCGGTCCTGTACCGCGGGAAAACTGTATAGTTCTGCTTCCTCAAACGGATGCCGGTATAAAATATCGGGATAAAATGTACGTCCGTCTACCGTTTGCGTCAGTTTGTTACAAAGCGAAACAGTGCCGACAGGAATATTTTTCCTGCCGGCACAGCTCCCATAATTGATCAGAAAATCCCCGCTATCCGGTTCTTTTCTGGTCGAACACTCTGCCACCGCCGTGGCCGCCGCAATGGCGGATGCCCCGGTAATGACAATCTGTATTTGATTGTTTTCATCCGAAAATACCTGAAAATGATTCTGTGTCATATCTTTTTTCAAAGAAAGCGCTCGGATCAGTTCCTTTGCCTCCGGATAAAGAGCTGTAAATATTGTGATCAAATAGCCTTTCCTTCACTTTCTAAAATGTGTCTTGCCACATAAACACCACTGGCAGATGCATGGGACAGTGAATGGGTCACACCACTGCCATCTCCGATGATATAAAGTCCCGGATACCGGCTCTGCAGATTCTCATCCAGCTCTACTTCCATATTATAGAATTTTACTTCCACACCATACAGCAGGGTATCGTCGTTTGCGGTACCCGGTGCAATCTTATCGAGCGCATAGATCATCTCAATGATACCATCTAAGATTCGCTTCGGAAGAACCAGACTTAAATCTCCCGGTGTTGCGGAAAGTGTCGGTGTCACAAGCCCCTCCTCGATACGTTTCTGATTACTGCGTCGTCCGCGCACCAGATCACCAAAACGCTGTACGATCACACCACCGCCTAACATGTTCGATAACCGCGCAATGCTCTCTCCGTATCCATTGCTGTCTTTAAACGGCTCGGAAAAATGTTTGGCAACTAAAAGTGCAAAGTTCGTATTCTCTGTGCGAAGATCCGGGCTGTCATAGCTGTGTCCGTTTACCGTCACAATACCATTGGTATTTTCATTTACCACTATGCCATATGGATTCATGCAGAACGTACGGACATTATCCTCAAACTTTTCCGTACGGTAAACAATCTTGCTCTCATAAAGTTCATCGGTCAGATGGGAAAAGATCACTGCCGGAAGTTCTACACGCACACCGATATCCACACGGTTGGATTTGGTAGGAATTTCCAGATCCTCACAGACGGTTTCCATCCACTTGCTTCCGCTCCGTCCGACTGACACAATACATTTTTTGCACGCATATTCCGCATCTTTTGTCGAAACAAGATATCCATCTTCTTTGACCTGAATCTTCTCCACCGGGGTGTCAAAGAAAAAGTCCATGTGGTCTTTCATCTCGTCATAAAGATTTTTCAGCACAACATAATTGACATCAGTGCCCAGATGGCGAACCGATGCATCCAGAAGCTTCAGTTTATTCTGCAGACACACTTTTTTTAAATCTGTGCCCGCGGTGGAGTACATTTTGGTTCCCTCTCCACCGTGAGACATATTGATGGTATCCACATATTTCATCAGTTCAAGTGCTTTCTGTCTGCCGATATATTCATATAAAGTACCGCCGAAATCATTGGTAATGTTGTATTTACCATCCGAAAAGGCTCCGGCTCCGCCAAATCCGTTCATGATTGCACAGGTCTTGCAGCCGATACAGCTCTTTACCTTTTCTCCATCAATCGGACAATGTCTCTGTTCCAAAGAACGTCCTGCATCAAACACTGCAATCTTTAAATTTTCATCCTGCTTCATGAGCTCATAGGCAGAAAAAATCCCCCCCGGTCCTGCTCCAATAATAATTACATCATACATTCGACGCCACCTCCGGCTTTTTATTTTTTCTCGCGGCTCTCATTGCGGTACTGCAACGGAGTCATATCAAAGCATTTTTTAAAGGTACGGTTAAAATGCTCAACACTCGGATATCCGACAACATCCGCAATATTTTCAACCGTCATATTACCGTTTTTCAGCAGAGTCTTGGCACGTTTCATACGAATATGGGCTACGTGCTCTCCAAATGTCTTACCTGATTTATCCTTGATATATTTGGAGATATAAGGCTCTGACAGATGGAACTGCGCTGCCATGCTCTCAAGTGTTACATCCTGATAATTGTTCTGGATAAAATTAAGCATGGCGGTCAGGCGTTCATCCTGTGCCCCATCGTTTTGTGCAATCTGCGGTAATTTATTTACAGCAACCGTCAGCGCATGGATGGACGCTTTGATGATATCCTCATCCATACCGACACCCCAGTAACTCTTTCCTTCACAGGTAATGCCCACATAGGCGATTGCCTTAGAAGAAGATCCATGGGACAATGCATGTTCTTCATAGGTAGAAAGTTCGTAGCTGATACCGAAGAACTGCTTGATTGTGTTGCTCACGGCGTCCAGACGACCGTTTCCGTTTGCATCGACGATGGTCTTCTTTCCGCCAAAGTTAATTTCTGTCTCTGCCATAATACCATCATTCTGCTTGAAATGGCAAGAATCGATTGTAAAGTACGGCATTTTGTTCATATAGTTTTCTTCAAAGATCTCGTATACCCACTGTGGAGAAAGTTCCTTGTGTTCTTCATCCGATACCTGTTTCACTGCATATCCGACTTCTTCTTTCATTGCCTGCGGCAGAGAAATGGAGAAATTCTGCTTTAAGATATAACTGATTCCTCCCTTTCCGGACTGGCTGTTGATACGGATAACATCGGCATCGTAAGTTCTTCCCACATCCATCGGATCGATCGGCAGATACGGAACCGTCCATGTCTTTAATTTCTTTTCTTCTCTCCAGGCCATTCCCTTTGCAATCGCATCCTGATGGGAACCGGAGAACGCAGAAAAGACAAGATCTCCGGCATACGGAGAACGCTCATGGACATGCATTCTCGTCAGACGCTCATACGTCTCACGGATGCGTGGCATATCTGCAAAGTCCAGTTTCGGGTCAATGCCATAAGAAAACATGTTCATGGCAAGCGTAATGATATCGACATTTCCGGTACGCTCTCCGTTTCCAAACAGCGTGCCTTCGATACGGTCTGCTCCTGCCAGAAGTCCCAGTTCAGCATCACTGACACCGCAGCCTCTGTCGTTGTGCGGATGAAGACTGAGTACCACATTTTCTCTGTGGTGCAAATGCTTGCTTACATATTCGATCTGTGTTGCAAAAATATGCGGCATTGCAGTCTCAACAGTTGCCGGGATATTGATAATTGCCTTGTGTGCGGCATCCGGCTCCCATACATCCAGAACGGCATTGCAGACATCGACTGCGTAATCCACTTCGGTTCCGTGGAAACTTTCCGGACTGTACTCAAAAGAGAAATCTCCCTCTGTCTCACTGGCAAGTCTCTTTAACAGCTTTGCACCATCCACAGCCAGCTGCATGATATGCTCTTTGTCTTTTTTAAACACCTGCTCCCGCTGTGCCACAGAAGTGGAATTGTACAGATGAATAACTGCATGCGGAGCCCCTTTGACTGCCTCAAATGTTTTTTTAATGATATGCTCACGCGCCTGTGTCAGTACCTGAACGGTCACATCATCCGGAATCATATCCCGCTCAATCAGCGTACGCATAAAAATAAACTCTGTTTCTGATGCTGCCGGGAATCCAACTTCAATTTCCTTAAATCCGATATCCACGAGCATCTGGAAAAACTCCAGCTTCTCGTCAAGGCTCATCGGCTCGATCAGTGCCTGGTTACCATCACGCAGGTCCACGGAACACCAGATTGGTGCTTTCTCTATGTAATCTTTTTTGGCCCAGTCGTATTCGCAGACTGGAGGAAGAAAATACTGTCTTTCATACTTGTCAAAATTTTTCATGATGTTTCCTCTTTTCCAATATTAAATATTATCAATTTCAATGAGTAATTTTAACACATAATCTCTCATTTGGAAATGATTAAATTTAAGCAATTTTATTGATGTTTTTTATTTTGTTAATTGATTTTGCAGCCGGTGTACCACAGATGCCTCCGCCTCAGACGCATGCATCACCTGTTCTGCGACCTGTCTGGCAACCGGAGTTACCTCATTTTCTTCTTCCCACTCCTGCAGACCGGCATCCGGGATCTCCTGTTTTTTCTGCAGTACATACCGGTTCAGGTTATTGCAGTACTGCATCAGATTCCGGAATCCACGCACACGGGTCAGAAGATTTTTACCGTATGCCTGCTGCTCTAAGCCTGCTATGGCAATCACTTCCATACACAGATGAAGTTCTCCGGTGATATCCGATGCTTCCATCAAAAGATCCGGCCGTTCTTTTTTTGCCTGCAAAAAATATGCCTTTGCTCCATCCACATCTGCCCGGTCAAAATATTCCGCCAGCCGGCACCGGACTTCTGCAATCTCTGCTTTTTCTCCCAGCATGCCTACCATACACGCATACACCCGCAGCCTGTTGTGCCTGATCCAGACATACTGTAAAAACTCCGAAATGAATCCGAAAATTCTCCGGTGATAAGAATCCTCTTCTTCCACTTTCACGCGCCGCTCCACTTCAAATAAAATAGAAAACAGCCATTCCATATAAGCATCATAAACTTCTTTTTTTGCAATCAGCATATTTCCGAAATAGGTGTGCTTTTGCTGCACCAGCTGCTGAAAATCCGCCGCATAATCTGGATAAATCTCCTGTATCACACGGGCTGTTTCGTCCAGATATAAAATCTTGTGGTGGGAAGAAAATCCCTCATAATAAGAAAAATTCAGCTGCAGTTCTTTCGTTGTGATCACATCATACTGCCGCAGCAGAGAAAGAATCTGTGCCTCTGTAAACAATTTTCCCTGCTCATTTAAAAGATACCGGCGGTAATGGCAGGTACCAACTACCTTTGCATGGGAGTTTTTCCATACCCAGTACATTCCCGTCAGTTCACTGTAATAACAGTTTTTTTCGGAAATGTGATCTCCGGTATTATCTCCCACACAAAAAGACAGCGGGGACGATTTCTCATCCCTGCTGTATGACAAAGCCGCCGCTCTTCCCACATGAAGCGGAATATACAACGGGTCCGGTGGCGGCGTAAATGCCTTATGCGTCATCACATAGATGGCGGTCTGTTGATTTTTATCTTCTGCGCCGGTCTCCATATTTTTCATGATACATTTTCTTTTCTTCATACATTGCCTCATCTGCCTGATTCAGATATACATCCATATTATACTCGCTGTCCCACGGAGCAAGAATCACACCGATACTGGCCTCTAAAGGCTCCCGGATCGGGGATGGTTCTTCCTTGCATACCGCCGCAATACTCTGACGGATGGATTCCGCAGTGATCCCGGACTCTTCTCTCGTCAGCAGTAAAAATTCATCACCGCCAAACCGAAACGGCAGACTGTCTTCCGCGGCAAGCCTTCCAAGCGCTTCCCCCGTCTTTCGGATGACCCAGTCACCGGCTTTATGCCCATATGTATCGTTGATGTATTTTAAACGATTGATATCACAGAATATAAACTTCGTATTGATATGATACTCACAATTTCTCTCATAAAACTTCTGTCCCAGATCCTCCATTCCAAAACGGTTATAAATTCCCGTCAGCTGATCGATCCGGTACAACTTCTGCAGTTTCAGATTTACTTCCTGATACTGCTTCCGCTGGATATAATTTTCCAGTGCATAACAGATATTGCGGAAAAAGGTTTCCAGAATTCCTGTCCTAAACATCTCATCCACACCAGCCACCATACAGTATCCCATCCGGTGCAGCTGATAATGCAGTGGCATAAACACCTGTACCCCGCCTTCTTCTATCCGGTTCTTTTCATTGCACCAGTTAAGTACTTCTCTCTTACAGCTTCGATAACTTTTGGCTTCCTGGGAAAACAGATCATCCGTCAAAAAAATCTGCCCTCTTCCTGCCCCGACCAGATCTAAGAATCTCCCCGTCGCATCCATGATCTCTTCTAAAGAGATCCGGCTGGTTACCCATTCCTGCATGGAATCGAGTTTGGATTTTGCGTCATGTTCCTGCAGATTTTTCCAGAAAATCCGGTTACGGAACGATTCCGTGTCAAATGGGACATGCTTTGTGCAGCCACAGGTATTCCCGATAAAAAACCGGTAGGAAAGTTCCCTGTGTACCAGCTTTCCATCTGCCTTTTCATGCAGTTCGTGCAGAAGCCTGACAGCTTCATATGCCACCTGGTCTCTCGGCCGTTCAATGGTTGTCATCGTCGGGCTGAAACATTCCCCGTCAAAATACCGGTCAAACCCTGTGATTGGTATCTTTCCCTCGAGCGCCGTTCCTTTTATGGTCTGCAAAAAAGCTGCCGCCATCAGATCATTTGCGCTGATAACCGCCTGTGGGAGTTCCTCCCCTGCCTCATATGCTGCAATCATTTTTCTGGCATATGTTTCCCCGGAGCGGTACTCATAATTTCCATAATCCACCCATTCCGGCATAAGACAAAGCCCCAGTTCCCGAATTTTGGACTCTACCCCCTGTTGACGCATCTGCGCCTCATAGGTATCTTTCATCCCGTTAATAAAACCAAATGTCCGGATTCCATGAACCCCGGCCAGATGCCGCACGATCTGCCGCATGGCTTTGCTCTGATTGATTCCGACAAAAGAAAGCCCGGGAATCTCCTCTTCCAGAGATACACAAGGCTTTTTACTTTCTATGATCCGTTCGAGCAACCGCTGCTTGACATCCCCTTCTTTGACTGTGGTACTCGGATACAAAAATCCATCGTACTCCGACATATCTGCCAGTTCAAAAAAATCAAACTCTGACTTATTAAAACTGTCTCCCGATCCCAGTCTTCCAAAACTTGCATACAGATGTATGGAGTCATGAAATTCTTTCTGTGAATTTTCCAGACCGTGATACATATCCCGCAGGTACTCACCGTTCCATCCTGTCGCAAATACTGCTATCTTCATAGTCGCACCCCTGTTCTTTTTCCTTCCCCGTATCTGGTACTATTATACCACCAATTTCAGAGAGCGTCATCCGTTTTTCGACATTTGACGACATATTCTTTTCCTGTTTCTGCCCGCTTTACGCCTGTTTTTTTGTTTTCCGTCTTCTTCGTCTCCGACGCGGTTTTTGTCCGTTTTCCTTTCGAAAGTTCTGGATCGTCTCCCAGATTTTTGTATAATCGCGCTCGAACAGTTCTTCCGAGAGCTGGACTGCCAGCGTTTCTTTCGGAACTGTCTCGACAATTTTATCGGCCACAAACCGCTTGCTTTTCTGCTTATATGCATGCATCGCGTTCAGTTCCTGGATATGCGCCAGTTCCGGCCGCCACAAAATCTCTATTTTACAGTTCCAGTCCATCTGTGGGTTACTCTGCGGCTCCCGCAGCATATAAAAATCAACCTGATCCCCTACCTGTTCCACCGTAATGATCCCCCACCATTCCGGGACATGTTCCTTAATATGTGCCGCATGCCGGGTTCCGACCACGGCCAGATCATAGTCATAATATAAGTTGTAATCTTTCACCTGGCGATCCAGCCGTGCATAACTGTCCGCATCACTCTTGATCTCAATTCCGTAGAGGGCATCGTGTACCACCATGACCAGATCCGCCCGTGACTGCCCCATCACCTGTTCCTCAAGGATTCTGTTTTTCCCGTAAAGTTCTTCCAGATAAAATGCCAGAGGTTCACGGATATCTTTATCGTATAACATTATTTTGCCAGCTTTGCATCTGCTTTTGCCTGGAATTTCTCATTATATACGATAAAACGCTCATGCTCGCCCTCTCCGATCAGTCCTGCCTCATCAAAAGCTTTTACAGAAAACGTCAGTGCTCTGCCATCTACTTTCGTCAGTTCGGTTTCACAGGTAATTTTCATGCCCACCGGGGAAGCTGCCACATGTTTTACATTCATTAACGTTCCTACCGTTCCGCTTCCCTCCTCTAAATACGGCTGTACACTCTCCCATGCAGTCTTTTCCATCAATGCGATCATTGCAGGGGTTGCAAATACATCCAGGGCACCGCTTCCCATAACTTTTGCGGTGTTTTCCTCTGTTACCATAATTTCCTGTGTTCCTTTTACGCCTTCTTTTAACATATGTAATACTCCTTTTCTTATTTTGCATTAAATAAGCGATCGGGAAAGAGTTTCGCGATCACCTGTTCTGCATAAATAGTAACATGATTTAAAAGAAGTGTCTACAGTTTAGAAAGTTTTTAGAAATGCACCAACACGCTATTTTCCGGCATTTTCGCGTTCATTGTTAGCACTCATTCAAAAAGAGTGCTGATTTTCTATTGACTTTTTACAAAACTGGTTTTATCATTTTCATTAGCGAACATTTGTGAATGAAAACAAAGGAGATGTATAACATATGGCAAATAAACACGGATCATTATCCATCGACAGCGACAACCTGTTTCCGATTATCAAGAAATGGTTATATTCAGATCATGATATCTTCTATCGTGAGCTGATTTCCAACGGTTGCGATGCGATTACCAAATTAAAGAAACTGGACATGATGGGAGAATATTCCCTTCCTGCTGATTATAAAGCAAAGATTCAGGTCATCGTAAACCCGGAAGAAAAAACCTTAACATTTATCGATAACGGTCTTGGAATGACTGCCGATGAAGTAGAGGAATATATCAACCAGATTGCATTTTCCGGTGCAACGGATTTCATCGAGAAATACAAAGATAAGTCCAATGACGATCAGATCATCGGTCATTTTGGACTTGGTTTTTACTCTGCATTTATGGTTGCAGATGAAGTAACGATTGATACCCTTTCTTATAAAGAAGGTGCTTCTGCTGTTCACTGGTCCTGCGATGGCGGTACCGAATTTGATATGAAAGACGGCGACAAAACAACCGTTGGTACAGAAATCACACTGTTCTTAAATGAGGACTGTCTGGAATTTGCCAACGAATACCGTGCAAGAGAAGTCATTGAAAAATACTGTTCTTTCATGCCAACCGAGATCTATCTTTCCAAGGCCAATGCCCAGGAAGAATATGAAACCATCGACAAGGAAGATGTAAAAGATACCGATAAAGTAATTGAAGAAATCCACGAAGAGGCCAAGACTGAGGAAAAAGAAAACGACAAGGGCGAAAAAGAAATCGTAGAAGTTTCTCCGGCCAAGGACAAGGTAAAGATTGTAAAACGTCCGGTACCACTCAACGATACCAATCCTCTCTGGGCCAAAAATCCAAGTGAATGTACCGATGAGGATTACAAGGAATTTTACCGCAAGGTATTTATGGATTACAAAGAGCCTCTGTTCTGGATCCATCTGAATATGGATTATCCGTTCAATTTAAAAGGTATCCTCTATTTCCCGAAGATCAATACCGAGTATGATTCCATTGAAGGAACCATCAAACTTTACAACAATCAGGTATTTATCGCAGATAATATCAAAGAAGTCATTCCGGAATTCTTAATGCTCTTAAAAGGCGTTATCGACTGTCCGGATCTGCCTCTGAACGTATCACGTTCTGCGCTGCAGAATGACGGTTTTGTCAAGAAAATTTCCGAGTACATTACCAAGAAAGTGGCTGACAAGCTCATCGGCATGTGCAAGACAGAGAAAGAAAACTACGAAAAATACTGGGATGATATCAGCCCGTTTATCAAATACGGCTGCTTAAAAGATACCAAGTTCTGTGACAAGATGAATGATTATATCCTCTTTAAGGATATCAATGACAAGTATCAGACACTTCCGGAACTTCTCGTTCCTGTTGAGGACGAAAAGAAAGACGACGAAAAGACGACCGAAGATGCAAAGACGGAAGAATCCAAGTCAGACGATGCAAAAGAGGAAGAAAAAGAGCCGGAACGCAGCACGATCTACTATGTAACAGACAAGGCTCAGCAGGGACAATACATCAAGATGTTCAAGGAACAGGGCATGAATGCCGTAATCCTCGATCACAACATCGATACTTCCTTCATCACACAGTTAGAGCAGCGCAACGAGCACTATCAGTTCAAGCGTATTGATGCAGATGTCACAGATGCCTTAAAATCCGATGATGCAGCAGATCTGACCGAGGAAACCAATACCCTTTCCGATCTGTTCAAAAAGACACTGAACAACGATAAGCTTACGGTAAAAGTAGAAAGCTTAAAGGATGCGGATGTTGCCTCTATCCTCACACTCTCCGAACAGGGCAGACGTATGCAGGATATGATGAAGATGTACGCAGCCGGCGGTATGGGCGGTATGGACCCGAATATGTTTGCAGCAGACCAGACTCTGACTTTAAATGCAAACAACGCTCTGGTAAAATATCTGTTCGAACACAAAGATTCCGAACATTCCGGCATGTTTGCAGAACAGCTCTATGATCTGGCCATGCTTTCCAACCAGCCATTGTCCGCAGAGGCTATGACGAAGTTCGTAAAGCGAAGCAACGATATCATGTTACTGTTAACCAAATAAAAAATGGTACGAAAAACTCCGAAGCTGTATGCTTCGGAGTTTTTTGCTTCTATGATATTAAAAATTACGAAAAATGTCTGCGGCTCCCTCTCAGATAACCCGCATGCACCAGAATTGCCACGGTCGTACCGATTAAAATTCCCACCATTACATCGGTCGGAAAATGAACAAAGTGATACAGTCTGGAAAACGCAATCAGGGATGCTAAAATCACTGCCGGAATTCCAAGCTTTTTATCATTACATAAAAGTGCGATGGATGCAGCAAATCCGTTCATGGAATGCCCGGACGGAAAGGAATAATCCTTTGGGCTTTTTATGAGCAGGGCAATCTGCGTATCCAGCCAGCAGGGTCTTTCTCTTGCGATCAGATTTTTCAGGATCAGATTTCCAATGATAAACGTAATTGCCATGGATATCACCATCTGGATTCCAATTTTGCGGTATTTCTTCGGAATACAAAGCACAAGGCCAAGTACAATCCAGAAAATACCGGCATTTCCTATCGTGGAGAGCCCCGTCATAATATGGTCAAGAACCGGCTGATGAATCTTCTGCAGTGCATATAAAATATCAAATTCCCATTTCATGTTGTCTCTGTATTTTCTCCTGTTGTAAAATATTTCTCATATATGCTGAAAAAAGAATCCGTTTCTATACCGGACACATCTTTTAACGTCACATCGTCCCACAGATTATCATTTAAGCAAAACGTGGAATTCTTCACAAACGTCTGGTACTCGTTTTCAAACCGTTCTTTTTTTTTCTTTACACGGATTTTTTCCTTGTTTTCCTCCGTCAGATCTTTTTCGAATTTGTTCAGACAGCGGATGATATAATACCCGTCATCTGCCGCAATCACATCGGAACACGCTCCGTCATCGAGATTAAACACGATCTCCTCCATCGCATCCGGATAAGTTCCACGTGCAATGGTGCGCTCAAACTCTCTCGACTGATTGTATGCACTTGCAACCGAAGCAAAATCATCTCCCGCTGCAAGATTTTCCTGCACCGCACGCAGTGCTTCTTTTTCTTTTACATAGATCTGTTGTACCCGGACCACTCTCGCTTCATCATCACTGACCTCCTCATCGGTTCCCTGTGTCAGCGCATGATACAGCTTTTCTGCCAGTGCATACTCTTCATATGCTGTACGGATCTCTCTCTCATACAGACCGATGAACGTTTTTTCTTCCTCCGTAAGTGACTGGTAATATTCTTTTGCCGCACGTGCTGCCTGTTTCTTTTCCTGCTCACTCAGATGCATGTCCTGATTTTCTGCCAGAATATCCATACATGCAATATGTGTCAGTTCCTGAATCGTCACATCCTTGACATACTGTTCTAAATCCGCATCATAGGATTCCCATAGATCCGTTCCGTACGCTTTGCCATACAGGTTGCGGTAATTGCACAAATACAGTTTTGCATATCTAATATCATATTTATGATCATTGATCCGCACAATGGCATTATGGTTTCTCAGCTGCCCTGACGACAGGCGAATCTGTGTATTTCCAACCTTACAACCTCCGAGTGACGGTACCGTAAGCGCTGCCATAAGAAAAATCCCCGCCAGTTTCCATCTCTTTTTTTTCATACCGTTTTATCCTTCTACGACAAGAAAACGACCATCAGGAATAGCAAAAACCTCACTTGCCTCTAACAGTTCTTCCTCACTCATTCCGGCGACATCCATCCCCGCGTCATCAAAATAATCCCGCACTTCTTTTATATTTTTACAGACAACCGCCATGCAGTCCTCCAGAAACTCTTCTGCTTCCTCCGGACTTTCCGCTACCACCTCCGGGAAAAGTTGTGTCTGGTGTTCCAGAAAATAATGTAAAATCTCCTCATCGTATTCGTTCATACCTTTTTCCTCCCTGTGAATCACTTTCTATTATTATAACGAAGGAATTTCTCTGTGACAATCCCTTAATTCCACTCCATGACGCCCAGTTTTTTCAGTTCCTGATATAACCGCCCCACCGGAAGTCCCACCACATTGTTATAATCACCATGGATTTCCTTCACAAAAGCAGCTGCCTGTCCCTGAATTCCATAGCTTCCCGCCTTATCCATCGGCTCTCCGCCGGCAATATAGCGCCGGATTTCCGCGTCATCCAAAGGATACATGCAGACATCTGTTTTCTCATAAAATGAAGTTTCCCCGGTTCTGCCGTTTTTATCAATAAAAACAAGCGTTACTCCCGTGTATACGCTGTGGGTATGTCCGGACAGCATCGAAAGCATATGGGCTGCATCCGCTTCATCCCGCGGTTTCCCGAGAATATTTCCATCACAGGCAACCACCGTATCGGCCCCGATCACCAAAATGTCCTGCGGCGTAACCAGCTCCGGATGGATTTCATTGTAGGAAAGAATTCCTGCGGCCACTTCTTCCGCTTTCTGACGGGAAAGTTCTAACACTGCCCCATCCACAGAACCAGCAGTAATGACTTCTTCTCCCTTCGCCGGACAGATTTCAAATTCCAGTCCGATCTGTTCGAGCAGCTCTTTTCTCCGCGGTGACGCAGAGGCAAGTACAATTCGACTCATAATGTGACAACCTCCTTCAGGTGAAACGAATAGATGAGTTTTTCTTCCGCCACCATTTTTTTTGTATCCGTAGAAAATACACGGCTTAATGCATCTGCATACAGCTGAAGCTGTGTCTGATAGCGCATCAAAAGTTCCTGCGCCTGTTTTACCCGGTCCGTCTTGTAATCCAGCAAAATAATTTTATCATTTTCCATCCAGAAAACATCTATGATTCCCTGTACCAGCACCGTCCCGCCGGATGCCTCCATCTGATGCTGCATCACAAACGGTCGCTCCCGGTACAGATCCCCACGCACAGCTGCTGCTGCCATCCGGGGAGCAATCGGACTTTCCACAAACGCTTCGATCATTTCCGGAATAACAAGCGCATACCATTCCCCCGGCAGTTGTCCGTTTGCAAGCATCCGGTCCAGTTCCTGTTTCACAAATGCACAAACTGCTCCCGCATCAGAGGTATCTATATCTGCAATCGCAGCAAAATCCAGACATTCCATCACCCGGTGCACCGCGGTTCCCCGCATAGCACCCTGATTTACGTTTTCAGCTGCCGGATACTCCCTGTCCTCTTCTCTTGCAAAGTCCGGAACATACACATTTCGGTCTTCCTGAAGAAAATCAGGCTTCTCGGCTTCTCCCTCGGTTCTGTCATACTGTAAGACAAGCGATGCATGCTTCAGTTCCGAAACCGAATATTTACTTTTTTTGCCGGCCTCACTCTGATATGGGTAACGGTAGGAAAACCACTGGTCATACTGCTGAAGCAGTTCCGGTTTCGCATGATCGATATGCTGCAAAAGTTCCTCATAATTTTCCCTGCTGTCTGCCGCCTGTTCCACCTCTTCCCATACAATTTTCTCCGGTGGAACCACATCGAGCGTATATTTCTGCGGATAAGAAAGCATGGCTGGAAGAATCCAGTCCAGGTAACTGCCTGCCCGGACCCTCTGCCGGTAACTGACCGGCTTCCCCGGAAGTACATTTCCGGTATATCCGGAAAACGTTTTTTGAGCATCTTTGATCATTCCGGTCAAAACCAGTTTTTCTTTTGCCCTCGTCAGTGCCACATACAATATGCGCAGTTCCTCTCCGAGATTCTCCCTGCGGATCCGGTCTGCAATCTCCGACCGGAACACACTGTTTTTTTTCACTCTGGGCTGCCCGGAAATCTCACAGATTCCAAGGCCTAAATCCGGATGTACCACCAGCCGGTCGCTGGCATCCATCTGATTCATTTTTCATCCCAGACCGGACACAAAAACGACCGGAAACTCCAGTCCCATACTCTTATGAATGGTCATCACGCGGACAACATTGGCATTTTCTCCAGTGGTATCTGCCTCCCCAAAATCCACTTCATATTTCTGAAGCTTATCGATATAACGCAGAAAATGAAACAATCCCCGGTAGCTTGTTTTCTCGTAATCAACCGCTTTTTCCACCAGCATTGCAAGATTTGCCGCACGGCGCTCCCCTGCTGGCAGTGCCGCCGCATAATTTCCATATCCGCTAAGCTGCAGAATCTTCTGAATAAGTTCATGGATCGGCAGATCCTGTTTTTCCCGCAGCTTACGATACATCCGGTAAAAGTCATAAAGTGTGCCCTCCGTGGCTTCCTGCATGGCATGCATTGCAGCTTCCGCAAACGAACACTCCGGATTTTCCACACGAATCTGTGCCATTTCTTCCTCATCCAGTCCCACCAGGGGAGACCGAAGAACCGCCGCCATCGGAATATCCTGATAGGGATTATCCAGAATCCGCAGCATTGCCAGCACCGTCTGTACCTCCGATGCCGAAAAATATCCGGTCGAAGATTCCACATATGCCGGTATCCCCGCTCCCTGCAGAACCTGCACAAAATCTGTTCCGTAGTCTTTTAAACTTCGAAGCAGGATGACAATATCGGAATAACGCAGCGGCCGAAGCTGTCCACTCTCCTTATCCGTCACCTGCATGTGCTGCTTCATATCCGCAATACGCGTGGCAATCATATGCGCTTCCATCTGTCCTTTTGTCAGATTCTTTGTCTCTGAAAGCAATTCGTCTTTTTCATCCAAAAGCAAAAGCTCCGGTTTAAATCCTTTAGCATTCTCATCATAATTTTTTGCCCCGTAATACAATGCCGCATCCCGGTCATACGCAACCCGTCCCAGATCCGGACTCATAATTTTGTAGAAGATATCATTACAGAAATCAAGCACCTGTGCACGGCTTCGAAAATTCATATGCAGATCAATTCTCTGCTGCAGACTCTCTTCCGTTGAAAAAGATGCATATTTATCCATAAAAAGTTCGGGGCGTGCAAGCCGGAACCGATAGATGCTCTGCTTGACATCTCCCACCATAAACAGATTATGCCCGCCTTCCGGCTCCATGGAAATCGCACGCATGATCTCTTCCTGTACCTGGTTGCTGTCCTGATACTCATCAATCATGATTTCTGCAAAATGTCTGCGGAATTCTTCTGCGGTATGCCGTGGCTGCTTTGTTTTTTCGTCCACGAGAATCCGCAGAGCAAAATGCTCAATGTCGGCAAAGTCAACAATTCTCTTCTTTCGTTTTGCCGTTTCCATTGCCTGTGTATATTCAAGTGCCAGCCTTACCAGCTCTTCGAGAAACGGACACAAGCGTTTCTGCTGCAAAAGCAGTGTCTCCAGATCCATCGCAAAATATTTTTTCTGCAGCGTTTCCACTTCTTTTTTCACATCCGACCGGATCTCCATGACCGTTTCCTTTTTTTTGACATCCCCGGAGAATTTGCGGATCGGTGACAATTTTCCAAAGACCAGACCATTTAAAAATGTCTGTACCTGCAGATATCCCTGCAGATTTTCTGCCTGCTGCAGCTGCGTCAGATCCGCTTCCAGTGTCTTTGCATATGCCTGCGGTCCATCCGGCTCATTACACAACTGCAGTGCCTGTGTCATCTGTGTGCACATGTCACACAACAAAAGCCTAGCATGTTCCGCAATGTCCTCAAGCATCTCTGTCTGCACCAGTTCCTGTGCATGTTCCACCTGATACGGTTCGGTGAGTTTTTTCATCCACGCCAGTGGCCACGGACTACTCAAAGACATCCGGTAAATCTTTGCCACCATCTCCCGCACCCCGTGGTCGTTTCTTTTTCCGGCATAGGCATCGATCAGTGAAAGAAACGTCTTTTCCTGCCGCGCATAGTTATCTTCAAACACCTGCTCCAGCACGTCCTGCTCCAACAGCCGGATCTCTCCTTCATCTGCAATCCTGAAATTCGGGTCCAGACTGATCTCTTCAAAATGATTCCGTACCACAAAAAGGCAGAAACTGTCAATCGTTGTGATCATGGCATTGTGAATCAGTGCCGACTGTCTGCGCAAATGCGTGTTTTGGGGATCTTTTTCACATTCTGCCTCAATGGCAGCCCCGATACGCTCCCGCATCTCCGCCGCCGCTGCCTTCGTAAATGTCACAACCAAAAGCCGGTCGATATCAACCGGATTGTGCGGGTCGAGAATCCTTTGGATAATACGTGCCACAAGCACCGCTGTTTTTCCCGATCCCGCTGCCGCCGAGACGAGAATATCCCGGTTTCTGAAATCAATGACGTTCTGCTGTTCCTTCGTCCATTTCATCTGATCGCTCCTCCTTTCCCCTGTTTCTGGCAAGCTCTGTCTGCATCTGGTCAAGCACTTCTTCTTTTTTCATGGATGCAAACTGCCGGTATTCATATCCCGGAATTTTTGCATCCATCCCGCACACCGAACCATAAGGACAATAGGTACAGCTGGTTTCTATATCACTCCGGTAAGGATTCACCGCAATATTTCCCGCATAGATGGCCTCTCCACACTGCCGGATCTCGTGCTCTACATAGCGGGTAATCACCGCAAACTCTTCCGTCGATGCCACTTTTGAACGCGCTGTGGAAATTTCACCGTTTTTCTTGATTTCCACGGGGATCATCTGCGATTTACCCTCAAAATTCTGATCCATGGCACGATAGATTTCCTCTCCGGAATTCACCAGTCCATCCGGACGCAGTGCGAAAAGCAGCGCCTGCTCGGCCTCTTCGTCTGACAATGGAGTATCCGATTCGAGTACCGGATCATCAATGTGATAATAGAGAATTCCCCCGGGAAGGATTTCTTTTTTCGGATGCTGTCCCCGTAGCATTTCCATCGCCGCATCCATATAAACCACCAGCTGCAGCTGCAGTCCGCGGTACACACGGATCAGATCGAACTTTGTATTTCCGGATTTATAGTCTATTACTTTAATCGAAATTTTATTTTCATCTTCAAAGGTATCCAGACGGTCAATCCTTCCTTCCAACCGCATGGTCACATCATGCGATAACCGGTACTCGAGACTTTCCTTTCCCTCCAGTTCGTCAAATGTCACCTCAAATTTTTCCGGTACAAACTGCCCCGCGCGCACCTGTCTGGTCAATGCCCAGACCGTCTGGTCAAAAATAGCAAGCATCCGTTTTCTCTGATAGGCATTTTCTGCCGTATCGCAGACCGCCATACCCGGATACCCGGCAATTGCCTCCTGCATGGCATTCTCTGCCATCTGCCGGCGCACGGCATCCGGCACCACAAACCAGTCATATTCCGATTGTTCCAGCTTCCGGCTGTAGCGTTCTAAGGCCGTATGATAGATATTTCCCATATCCACACTCTCAAATGCACTGGTCTCACGCTCCGTAAGTTTTAAACCGTATTGCAGAAAATGTGCATATGCACAGGCAGCAAACCGTTCCAGCCGCGTAATACTTCCGTACGGATGTCTTCCGTACAGTGCAAGCGCAACCGCCCGGCTGATTGGCTCTCCCTCATACCGTGTATACGGCGCATGCAGAAGTTTACGGATCTTCTCCTGCTTTTGCATATCATTCTCCTGCAGGAACCAGCAGGCAAGCGCATACCAGGCTTCTTCGTGCGGTCCGAAGACGAGATAATCTTCGGCAGCCTCTTTGGTATAAAAATCTGTATGCGCCTCCATATGCTCCGGTTCCTGCAATTTCAGTGTCGGAAATAGTTTCCTCAAAACTCCGGTCAGATAAGAAGGACGGATGGCTTTTCCCTCACTGTCAACCTTTGCATAACTGACATATAATTTTTCTGAAGGTTTGGTAAGATTGCGGTACAAATAAAAGCGCTGAATAAATGCCTGCTCCCTTGCCCCCGGTGCTAACTCCACTTTTTCTGCCAGAAGTTCTCTTTCGTATTCGGAAATAATTCCTCCGGCATTTGCCGCTTTCGGAATAATACCGTCGTTCACACCGATAAAAAATAAAATCCTGATATGATTTAATCGTGTACGTTCGATATCTCCTATCGTAACACTGTCATAGCCCGGTGGAATCACAGCCACGTCTGCAGCGGAAAGTCCCGCCTCCAGCACTTCGGTAAAATCCCGGATCTGCAATGGTTCCTCCCCCAGTAATAGATTATATTTTTCCAGAAGTTGCATCACGATTGTATAAATCTGTGCATATTCCCGGGATCTGGTTTCCTCTCCCTGCGCCAGAAGCTGCTGTTCCCTGTTCCATAACTGATGCTGGGTGTCCAGCTGTGTCAGCAGCTGATACAATGCCCGGATGCCATCCGAAACACGGGCATCTTTTCGGGCAAATACTGCTGCAAACGGCTCAAGATACCCATATATTTTTTCCCGGAGTTTTTCGAGCTGTTCCAGATCGTAAAGCGTTTTCTGCCGTGGCATATGCCCCCATCGTCTGCTCCACGCCGCTTTGCCGCGGATACCGGTTGCAACCAGATAACTGTCCAGCCGGTCCAGATCGTCCTCCGCAATATCACAGAATCCACACCGCAAAAAGCGCATGACTGCCTCATAACTAAAATTCGTATCCACAATTTCAAGCGCGGCACGAATACATTCAATGAACGGATGAAATAACACTTCTTTGGTCGTATCCATAAAATATGGAATCTCATATTTCGTAAAAACCGGATCCATATAACTCTGATAAGCTTCCACTGCGCCCGTCACCACTGCAATTTCCCGATAGCGGTATCCCTGTCTGATCAGCGCATTGATCTGCCTGGCCACAAGAACCAGTTCTTCCTGTGGATTTTTTACTGCGGCAAGATGGATTTCTTCTACCGGCTTGGTATATTTTGCCGGACGGGGACGAAACAGATTCTGTTCCATAAATGCCAGTGCCGGAGCCAGCTTAAAACGCTTGTGTGCACTGTCTGTCATTACCACCGGTTCCATCACCTGCACATGAAGTTCTTCTGCCATCTTCATCAAAGACAGAATCGTTTTTTTGGACAGTGCAAATAATTCTTCATTTCCACTGCAATGATAAAAATCTTCTGCAGCATCGATTGTAAGCGTAATGTAAATATGCTCTGTCACCTGCAGCAATTCCCGCATGAGATCATTCTGTATCGGTGTAAAACCGGTAAACTCATCAAATACCAGCACCGCATCCCGCAAAGTTTCCGACTGCGGCACAAGATTTTTCAGAACATTTAATATCTCTTCCGCCGTCACAAAACTATCTTTCATAAAATCACAAAAAGCGCGATACATGGTTGCCACGTCGCGCAGTTTTGCAGAAAGTACCGGTGAGATTGTTTTGTCCTCCGTCAGATCCACCAGCTGTTCCGGTGAAATCCGGTACTGCACCAGCTCTGAGATCATTGATTTTACTTCCCCGATATATCCCATCCGGTTCATATTTGCCCGAAGAACGGTAAGCGTCTCCTCCTGTTCCTGTGCAAGCCTGCGCAGCACCAGGTTTTTTCCGGTTTCTTCCAGAACCTGTATGTCCTGCATCCCCATATCATCAAACACACGGTATGCCAGACGCTTAAAACTTAACACATCAATGTTCATAATTGCATGATTCGGTGCAAGTTCCACCAGTTTCTGCTGGGTCTGCATCGTAAACTGCTCCGGTACAATCACCAGATAATTTTTCTTCGGATGTTCCCCTGCCTGCCGCACCAGACGCTCATAGATGTATTCTGTTTTCCCGCTCCCCGAACTTCCCAGTACAAATTGTAAAGCCATAAACCCCTCTTGTTCTCCCTTAATAAATATGTGAAAAGATCAGCGATACCACAACCGTCATCAGACCGGAGACTGCAATTGACAGACTGCTCATTGCCCCTTCAATCTCTCCCATCTCCATTGCCTTTGATGTTCCCATGGCATGCGAAGCAGATCCGATTCCAACGCCTTTTGCCACCGGATCGCTAATGTGAAACAGTTTACAGATATTCTCGGCAAACATATTTCCAATCACCCCTGTGACAATGATAACTGCAACCGTAATGGTTACAATTCCGCCCAGTTCTTCGGACAATCCCATACCGATCGCCGTTGTGATGGACTTTGGAAGCAGTGTGACATACTGTTTGTGTGATAATTTAAAAATCAGTGACAATACCAACACACACAGCGCAGAGGTCATGGCACCCGCAAAAATTCCTGCAAGAATCGCCTTCCAGTTTTTCTTAAGAGGCTCAATCTGCTCATACAAAGGTACCGCCAGCGCAACCGTTGCCGGTGTCAGGAAATACGAAAGGTATTTCGCCCCACTTTCGTATGTGTCATAATCCACATGAAAAATCAGCAGCAAAATAATGATTAGTGCCATGGAAATCAACAGTGGATTAAAAATAGCGATCTTTAATTTTTTCTTGATCAATACCCCGATCTCATAGGTAATAATACTGATAAATACTCCGAAAAATACAGAGTTCTGTAAAAAGTTATTCATTCTTGTCCTCTTTCTTTCCATGATGCATCATCTGCTGTGTAACCTGTCCTGACACGCCCATAACCAGTACGGTAGAAACGAACAGCAGAACAATGACCGGAAGCAGAATCGGCCGCAGTTCTCCCCAGCTGTCAATCAGCCCGACACCCGCCGGAATAAACATCAGCGGCATAATCTCAATCAGAAACCGCGCGGCTTCATGCACCTGCGGCAATTTGACCAGTCCCGTCATCAGTGCAATAAATAAAAGCACCAGACCATAAATGCTTGCCGGCATCTGAATCGGAATCACCGCGTGCAGGACTTCCCCGATAAACGAGAAAATAAGAATCATCAATAGTTGTCTTAAATACTTCATTTTTTAACTCCTTCTTTCGCTTTTCCCATTTTAGCACCTTTCAGGATTTTTAGGGCAAAAATAAGGATTGTATTAATAAAATACAATCCCCATTTTTAAATCCTTCTCCCTATTTTTCCTGTGCGTTGCAATCCTTTACATACTGCATAATGATATCTGCCGTACCTTCAATTCCAAACCGCGTATCATTAATGCAAAGATCATAATTTGCAGCGTACCCCCAGTCCTCCCCGGTATAATACATATGATACTGCTTCCGTCGGCTTTCCGTCTTTTCAATGACAGACTCCGCCTCATGTCTTTTCACCTTATGCTTCTCCATCAGGTGATGAATCCGGGATTCCCTGTCACCACTTAAAAACACCCGTACCACATCGTTTTCCTTCTGGTACGCATAATTTCCAGCTCTGCCGATCAGAATACACGATGTCTCCCCAATCAGTTCATCCAGAACTTTCCTCGGTGTCCGGTGCACAACACTGTCTTCCCCATCATCTTCCGCAATGACTGCCAGAAGCGTTCCTGCCGGATTCTCACCGAAATAATCCGGATAATGCTCCAGAATTCCCTTTTTCTTTGCGAGTTCTGTTAATGTCTTTTTATTGTAAAGTGGAACATTCAGTCTGTCTGCCAGAACCTGTCCGACTTCATCTCCGTAACAGCCGCACTCTCTTGCAATTGTAATCTTCATGCCATAATCCCCTTCTTTCCTGTTACCGCAATGTTAGCACAATTTTATCCAGAATTCCAGTCAAATGTGCAATTGTAATCCCATAATTTGTCATCGGAATGTTCTGTGCCTTTGCGCGGTCGATTCTTGATACTACATATCTGCGGTTAAACATACACGCGCCACACTGAATGATCAGGTCATACCCTTCCAGATCCTGTGGAAAATCCGTGCCGCTCACATGATCAATCCTTAGCCGTTCTCCAAATCGTTTCCGCAGCATACGCGGAATTTTTACCCTGCCGATATCCTCGCTCAAAGGGGCATGCGTACAGCATTCCGCTATCAGCACATGAGAGTTTTCGTTCATTGCATCGATCTGTCTGGCACCTTCCATATAGTACGGCAGATCCCCTTTGTATGCGGCAAACAGCACAGAAAAAGAAGTCAGCATACTTTCCGCCGGTTTATTCTGGTATACATAATCAAACACCTGGGAATCGGTAATAATCAGCTTTGGTGCCTGCTGCAGCATGTTGAGTGCCGGAAGCAGTTTGTCCGTGGTCACACTCATAACCATACACTTTTTATCCAGTAATTCCCGCAGCGTCTGCACCTGTGGCAGAATCAGACGTCCTTTCGGTGCCTGAATATCCTGTGGCATAACAAGAAGCACAAGATCTTCCTCCGTGACCAGATCCCCCGTAATCAAACGGTTTCCAAAATTCTCCGGCACTCTGCGGCTCATTGCCTCCCGGACATTTTCCATACCAGCTCCGGTCAATGCACTGACTACCAGTGCATCTTCCTTTGTTTTTTCTTTCAGATAGTTTTTCAGAGGTGCTGCATCCGCCACGTCCGCCTTGTTAATGATCAGAAGAACCGGAATTTTACGCTCCTTAAACCAGGTGTACCATTTCAGTTCTTCCTCATAGGATTCGCCGCAAACCGGACATGCAGAAAAAACAATAATTGCTAGATCAGCTTTTTGGGCTGCAAGCCGCGTCCGTTCCACGCGCTGTTCTCCCAGCGTACTTTCATCATCGAATCCCGCCGTGTCCATAATCGTGCACGGTCCCATCGGATAAATTTCCATTGCCTTGTATACCGGATCGGTTGTCGTTCCCGCCACATCTGCGACGATGGAAACCTCCTGCCCGGTAAAAGCATTGATAAATGAAGATTTTCCGCTGTTTGTTTTTCCAAATACACCGATATGCAGACGATTTGCAGACGGTGTTTCATTCCATGTTGCACCCATATGCGTTCTCCTTCTTGTGCGTTTTGCTGAATCAGTGATAATCTCCACGGTTTACGACCACTTTGTATCCGACACTTTCCATGCGGCGCGCCATACAGTGCCGGCACTCTGCCGCCTCATCTCCCGTACAGATTTTATTATCATATAATTTATATTTTTCCCGCACTGCTACCGGGGAAAGATTCGGCATCACAACATTTGCCCCTGCCTGAATTCCTTTTTCCCTGCCCAGCGGATGAATGGTTCCCAGTGCAGTTGTTGATGGCAGCAGCACATGCGGCTGCAACAGCCGGATAATGGATAAAAGCCGAAGCGTATCTTCCATTGTTCCTGCCTTTTTTTCGCCAAACGGGGTATCCTTCTGGGGAATAAACGGACCGATGCCGACCATATGCGGCTGCAATTTCCGGATAAACTGCAGATCTTCATACAGCGTATCCACCGTCTGCTCCGGCGAACCGACCATAAATCCACATCCCACCTGATAACCGATTTCTTTTAAATCCCACAGACAGTCCATGCGGTGTTTCCAGAACATTTCTGCCGGATGCAGTTTTCCATAATGCGCCTCGTCCGCGGTCTCATGACGCAGCAGATACCGGTCCGCACCGGCATCAAAAAATGCCTGGTAGCTGTCGTGCTCTTTCTCCCCGATGGAAAGCGTCACCGCACAATCGGGATACTGTGCCTTGATCTGCCGTATCAGGGCACAGATTTTATCGTCCGTAAAATACGGATCTTCCCCTCCCTGCAGCACAAAGGTCCGAAATCCCAGTTCATACCCATTTGCACAACAGGAAAGAATTTCTTCCTCCGTCAGGCGATAGCGTTCTGCCTTGCGATTGCTCTTTCGAATGCCACAGTAAATACAGTCATTCTTACAGTAATTGGTGAATTCAATCAATCCACGGATAAACACCTGCTTTCCGTAAATGGCATCTGCTGTCTTACGTGCCCGCTCGTGAAGAAATGCAATGTCCCCAGTATCCGTTGTCTCCAGCAACAGAGCCAGCTGTTCACGGGTTATATTCTGTCTGTTTTCAATTTCCGTTATGATCTGCTTTAACATTTGCATACACCGTTCTGGCACTTGCGCCATCCAATCTTTGAATTTTTATTTTGTGGATTCTTTAAGTACTACTTCATACGACAACAGTGTCCGATCCGGTACCGTCTCCCCTTCAATCTGCGCCAGCAGATTCTTACAGGCTTCCATTCCGAGTTCTCTCGCATTGAAAGACAACGAAGTGATCGATGGTATATTGTTCTCGAGCACGGAACTGTTGTAAAACGATGCCACACGGATATCCTGCGGCACTTTTATGTGTTCCTGCCGCAGCTTGCGAAGTACCTGTATGCAGATGGCATCATCCATGCAGACAATACAATCCGCCCCTTTTTCCAGCACTTCTTCCACTGCACGATCCATAAAGGCACAGCTCTCCAAATTCCGGTAAACAAGCGTTTCTTCCACTTCTCTTCCCGCTTCCTGATATGCCTGCTGGTATCCATTATACCGGTTCTGGTTGACTACGAAAGATTCACTTCCTCCGAGCAGAGCGATATGCTTCATCTGGCGCATCAGTAAAATAGATGTCAGTTCGCGGCAGGCGCTCTGCTGGTCATTGTCCACCTGTTTAACTTTACGGTATGCGGTACTACCAGTTGTAACAAACGGAATTTTTTTCTCCAGAAGCAGTTCAATCTGCGGGTCTTTTAAAAAGGTCCGCAGCAGCACAATCCCGTCCACCTTGCGGTTTCTCACGATGCGCTCGAGACTGGTAATATCATTTTCCTGACAGATACACAACAGAATGTCGTACTCATTCATTCCTGCAATTTCCTGAATTCCTGTAATGACTTCCTGAAAAAACGGAAGATCTACCAGTGCATAATCCTCCGGCATAACCACGCAGAGATTGAATGTTTTTGACTGTGCAAGTCCTCTTGCAATTACATTCGGTTTATAATCATGCTCCTCTATATAAGCCAAGACTTTTTGCCTTGTTGCCTCACCGATTCTTCCCTTTCCGGATATTGCCCGGCTGACTGTCGTTTTGGAAACGCCAAGTGCTTCCGCAACATCCGAAATGGTGATTACATTTCCCTTTTTCATATTCTTCTCCTAACTGCACACCTATGCATCCATTGCATGTTAAACGGTTGCGCTGTTACATTTTGCAGTTTTTTATCAATTTTGTCAAGTATCCCCTATTCCTTTGAATTTTTCTGCAATTTTTGTAATTTTTCTTCTGCTTTCTTTAATTTATCATAATTTGTGACATACACCTTATCATTGGCAGTCAGTTTATCATACGCATTTCTTGCCTTTTGCACCGCTTCTTTGGAATCCTTTGTAATGGTTCCGAGTGCGTCAATCAGTTTTACGACCTTTTTTGCTTCTTCCTTATCTGTTGCATCGGTACTTTCCGTTCCAGGAAGTTCATACACCAGCACCGGATAATTCTTCTTAACATTTTCAAATACTACCTTTGCGACTTCCGGCGGAAGATTGATGCAGCCATGTGATCCTGCATATTTATAAATACTTCCTCCGAACTTGCTGCGCCAGTAGGCATCATGCATACCGACATTTCCCGCAAAAGGCATCCAGTATGTAACCGGCGTCTCATAGTTTTCTCCGCGCAAAGTTGCATTTTTCTCGGTATATGTCACGCCATATGCACCGGTCGGTGTCGCATTATTTTTCGATACATTTCCCGATACAAAATCCGAATCAATCACCAGTTTTCCATCTTTATATAAGAACATATGCTGTGCCGTCAGATTGATCTCAACATAAGAATCGCCATAATCATTTTTTCCATGGGAATTGGCTGTCATGGAATAATTCAGTTCTCTTTCCACTGCTTTCCCGGCTTTGATCTCACTCGTAATCTGGGCGATTTCCTTTTCCGTATCAATCTTCCATCCATAATGGCTCTCCGGAATCGTAACCGTCTTTCCGTAAGAAGTCTTTAACGTTTTGGCACTGTAACAGGTATTATATTTTTTTGCAAGATCACTGACGTATGCTTTTACACACTCCTGGTCCAGTACCGGTTTTAACTTTTTATTTAACCGGAACCAGTCACCAAATACGGAAGCATCGAGTACCTCTTTGGAATCTCCCACGGTAAATGTAATCTTTGTCTTTGCATACCCGTTCATTTTCTTTACGGCTTTTACCAGATTCTCATCATCATCTAAAACCGTCGGATCTTCATAAACGCCGGCTTTTTCCAGAGAGAGGTTCTCTTTTAATCCTTCCACCGCCTCCTGCACTGCCTGATACATTTTCTCTGCATCAATGGTCGTTCCCATGACGCACCCAACCACGGTAAATCCTTCCGTCTTATCATAAGAAGAAACCGAAGCATTCTCCGGTGCCGTCTGATTGTCTGCATCCATACAGTCCAATGCATCGATCTGTGTCTGCAGCTTATCTTTGTCATAGTCGACAAGTGTTGTATTTTTCAATGTCTGTTTCTGGAAAATTTTTACCGGCCATGCAAACATATTCTGTGCGTGTACCAGCTCTGTTATTTCGTCTCCCCACTGTGGTTCCAGCGAAATATCCTGTCCGGAAATTTTTTCTGTATGCTTGTCTCTTGTTGCTATCTTTAACTGGTAGGAATGGATTTCTTCCGTAATCTCATCCATCACTTTCTGCGCGGTATACCCTCCCGCTTTTCTTCCATTTAATGTCGTTTTCGGGAAAAAGTGATTGTGGAAATAAACGGCCAGTCCCAGATACAAAAGAACGACCAGTCCTGCCACCATCCATATCAGTTTTCTTCTCTGTTTTCTTTTCATTCGTGCTTTTTTCAAAATTCTTATCCTCCGTCACTATTGTATTATACAAAAGCACAAGAGGTTGTCAATGTGCCAAATTTTTAAAGTTTTATGAACATTGCGGGTTTTATATTGTCGTGCTTTTTTCCCCGTGCTATAATCAGTTTCTGAACAAAATAAAAAAGATCTGCACAGAGATATAAAAGGAG
>ENA-UOJT01000285-UOJT01000285.1-human-gut-metagenome-genome-assembly--contig:-C15-NODE-285-length-38819-cov-14.286813_pt1 | contig 38819 bp, 28 predicted proteins | sample MGYA00242357_ERZ723904 | MGnify/ENA metagenome assembly ERZ723904 | reverse complement strand
CGGATGTGTCCCGGCGTGCCGGAGCCATTTTTTGTGTAGAGAAAATGATGGACTCTCTCACTGCCGATGCGGGTGCAGACTTCGTCGATGGAACGGTCCCAGCTTTTATCATGGCAGAGGATCGTGGTTGCTAAAATGATCTGCGCCTTCGGATAAAGCTGCATCAGTTTTTCGATGAATGCCTGATAATGTTTTCTCCAGTTTTTGGATTTTTCACTGTCATAATCTTCTGCCATATAGTCTACCGGGTGATTGTCGTTTTGTCCGATCGCAACAACGACAACATGCGGAACATATTTGGAGAAATCCCACTGTTTGGTTGGCCCAAGATCCGGGTGGTACTCGATCTTGTCATAGCAGGACTCGACACCTTTATAGTGCGGTGCTGCAAACCAGCCGGTATCATCTAAAAGTGAGATTCCACCCTGTGAAGTGTCGTGGATCTGCGCATTTAATTTCCGCGCCGTCATCCACGCATAGGAATACCAGCTGTTCGAATATTCCCCATCATGCTCAGGATCCGGCTTTCCAACATATGCCACAGCCTCCGAAACTTCTCCACAGGAAACACTGTCACCAAAAAATTCCATTTTCCGTTTTGGTTTTTCCGGCAGTGGCAGAACTTCCGCTCCATCATCAATCTCAAATCCATAGAACGTAAAAGTATGACAGGAATCCATCCGCTTAAATAACAGCAGTTCATGTGTTCCCTCTGAAAGTCCCTCCGCCAAAGTATAAGTCTTTTTCTCTTCATCAGACGACAAGGTAAAACGCTTCTGTTCCCCGTCTATAAAATATCCCAGTTCATTCGTCCAGCAGGAACGATGGTTTGCGATCACTGCCTTTAAGGATGTTCCGGTAAATTTCATTCCAATTGAGCTGCACGCATAGACAAGAACCGGTGCAAGCCTGTCATCAAAATCAATTCTTCCGCTGTAAGATAACATCTCATTATCTGGTTTAATTATCATGTTCTGAGTTCCCCTCCAAAAATTAAATATGTAAGCAGACTGCCCGCTCCGCGGACATTCCATTATGATAAAATGCACGTTCTGCGGACACTCCATCACACGTTTCATGAATTACGCAACAAGGCTGCCGCAATTTTCATTGCACCTGGCAGCCTGTGTTACAATAAATTTTATAATATTAAGGATGAGCAGCAGCTCTTTTAGCGTCTTCCGATCTCGGTATCTTCCGGTGTTACGACACTGTTTTCTTTGATGTAATCAATGATATCATCAAGTTCTGTAAATGCAAGACCAACATAGCTGTCTGCAGCACCGTAATAAATTGCAATTTTTCCGGATTCGGAATCATGAATTGTTGCGCATGGGAAGCATACGTTCGGAACAAATCCGCGCTCTTCATACCATTCTTCCGGTGTGAGTAAAAATGTCTCACAACGATATTTTACGATAGATGGATTATCAATGTCTAAGATTGCTCCACCGATGGAATATACATAACCGTTACAGGTTCCGCTTACTCCGTGGTAGAATAACAGCCATCCTTCGGATGTTTCGATCGGGGCAGCACCTCCACCGATCTTTAAGGACTCCCACCACTCAGAGCCTTTGCCCATCACATGTCTGTGTTTTCCCCAGTAAGTAAGATCTGGGCTCTCGCTCACGAAAATATCACCGAACGGTGTATGTCCGCTGTCGGACGGACGGGATAATAACATGAAGTTTCCGTTGATCTTTCTTGGGAACAGCACTGCATTTCTGTTGAATGGAAGGAACGGATTCTCAATTCTTGTGAATGTCTTGAAATCTGTTGTCTTTGCCATACCGATTGCTGCGCCATAGAAATCCTGACACCAGATGATGTAATAGGTATCTTCTACTTTTACAAGACGCGGATCATATGCATAACGCGGCATAAACGGTTTGCCTTCCTCGTCTACGAAATTGATCTTGTTTTCATCAAAATTCCAGTGGATCGCATCTTTGCTTCTTCCAAGGTAAATGTAAGGAATACCGTTAGTCTGCTCTCCACGGAATACACCGATGAATCCATCTTCATACGGCATAACGGCACTGTTGAAAATTCTTGCAACACCTTTTACCGGGTTACGTCCGATGATCGGGTTCTCATTGTATCTCCATACCGGTGCTCCTGTTAAGTTTTCCGGTCTTTCCTGCCATGGTACATTTGGTACCGGCTGGCTGATCATTTTATATTTGCTCATTTTCTTCCTCCATTTCTGCGTCTTACATCCACGCACCTGCAGATTCTATCTGCAATTTATTTTCGTCGTTCTTTTTTATTTCTTATTTATCTTCCTTTGCAAGGAACTCTAAATTCTTCTCGATCAGTCCGCATCTCTGTGCCACACACTCAACGCTTCTGCCCGGATCCTGTGGGGTGTTAAATACATAATCCACCAGTTTATCCACAGTAGTTGTCGCTACATGCATTCTCGTATCAGAAGATGCATAGTAGATAAATACTTCGTTATTCTCATTTACGATCGCACCGTTGGTAAATACAACATTACTTACGTCACCGACACGCTCTTCACCTCTCGGTCCAATTAAAAGTCCGGACGGCTCTGCGATCACTTTTGACGGATCGTTTAAATCTGTTGCAAATGCATAGATAACATAACGGAGTCCTGCTGCGGTGTTGCGGACACCATGTGCAATGTGGATCCAGCCTTTGTCTGTCTTGATCGGAGTTGCACCGGCACCGTTCTTTGCCTCTGTGATTGTGTGGTATTTACGAAGACTTGTCATTTTCTCCTCGTCGATCACTGCATGTGTGATATCTTCGCAAAGTCCAAATCCGATTCCTCCGCCTGATCCGGTTTCAATAAAGTCATCCATCGGTCTTGTGTAGAATGCATATTTTCCATCTACAAATTCCGGATGAAGTACCACGTTTCTCTGTTGCGGAGAATTTAAAGTAACAAGATTTGGCAGTCTCTCCCAGTTCTTTAAGTCTTTGGTACGGACGATTCCGGCTGCTGCTACTGCTGCGGAAAGATCGTTTACGGTTGTGTCTTTTGATTCAGAACAGAATACACCATAGATGTAACCATCCTCATGTTTAGTCAGACGCATATCATAGACATTTGTCTCTTCCGGACAGGTATCCGGTAAAAGGATCGGATAATCCCAGAAACGGAAACCATCGATTCCGTTATCACTCTCAGCTACGCCAAAGAAAGATTTTCTGTCGTTTCCTTCGATTCTTGCAACCAGATAATATTTTCCGTTCAGCTCAATCGCACCGGAATTCATCACTGCATTGATGCCAAGGCGCTCCATAAAATATGGATTTGTCTCCGGATTTAAGTCATATCTCCAGGTCAGCGGAATATGCTCTCTTGTCAGTACCGGATATTCGTAACGGTCATATACACCATTGTAAAAATCCGATTTTACATTTTTGCGGGAAAGCAGTTTTTCCTGCTTTTCTTTTTCTACATAATATCTCTCATGTAACATTCGTCGAATCTCCATTCTTTTTCTAAAAATAAATGAATCTGTTTTATGCTCCGATTCTGCGGATGACTTCTATACACATTCTTCCATTATGATACGGACATTTCCACGGCTCTACGATCGGTCTGTCTAAAATCGGACTTCCATCCTCATTGACTTCCCAGAACCACTCAGAACCATTTCTCTTATCAACCACATAGGTTTTGATGAACTCCCACTCTGCCAGTGCAGCATCGCAATATTCAGAATGTCCTGTGTTTCTTTCATAACCATTTAAGAAACCAACAACGGTTTCTGCCTGCACCCACCAGACGCGGTGTGCATTGACCACTCCGCGGTCACATTCATTTGCAAGAGAATGACCATCAAATGCCACCTGATAAATTCTTGAGGTCAGTGTCTTTGTGATCGGTGTCATTTTCTCACGGTAATGTTCATTGTTTAATACATCGACACCGCGATCCATCAGCCATGCTGTCTCAATGTCATGACCATAAGAATGAAGGTCTAAGATTGTGTTATAGTCTGCATCAAAAAATACTTCCTGACGCTGTTTTGCCGGATTGTATACCTTATCTGCAAAGGTATCCATGATCCACATCAGTCTCTTTCCAACCTTTTCATTTTTTGTCACGCAGTACAATTCTGTATACGCTTCAAAAACATGAAGCAGTGTATTCATTGTCTTATCTGCAAGTACACCGTTCTCGGAAAGTTTCTCATTTGATTCTGGTTTGAAATCTCTTGTAAAAGCTTCTAAGTATCCGATCTCATCGGTGCAGCGCTCCTCAATGATATCAAACAGGGAAAAAGCAAGTTCTAACGCTTCCTTATCCCCGGCTGCATCATAGTAAGATGACAACGCATAAATACAGAATGCCTGATTGTATGTATGTTTGGTTGTATCAAGTGGTGTTCCGTCATAATTTAATGACCAGAAGATCCCTCCGTATTCTTTGTCGATACAATGTTCCCTTAAAAATTCATAACCATGTTTTGCTTCTGCAAGCAGGTCTTCTCCCTTAAAACCTGCCGCCTCGCATTCCTCTTCCGAAATGCCGCCATCTTTATAAAGTAAATACGCATTTGCAAAAAACCAGGTAATACGGCTGTTTAAGATACATCCTTTTTCTGCTTTTTCATCCAGTGCAAGATCATAGGAAAGATAACCATAATATCCGCCGAACTTATCATCCCGCATACCTCTCCAAAATGGAATGATATGTGTGAGCAGTTCGTGTTTTGCTTCTGCTGCAAGTTCTTTTAACTCACTCATAACCGTTTCCTCTTTCTCTCTTTAGCCTTTTACTGCACCAGCAGCAATTCCACTGTAAATCTGTTTCTGACAGAGGATAAATACGATCAATGCCGGAAGCAGGGAAATGATAACACCTGCACAGATCAGGTTGTACTGACTTCCCATCGGGCCAACAAATGTATAAAGTGATGTCGCGATTGTATGTAACTTTTTATCCATCAGATAAAGGTTTGCCATATAGTACTCGTTATAAACACCAACCCCCTTTAAAATACAGGATGTCACGATTGCCGGTTTTAACAGTGGAAGCATAATTTTCCAGTAAATTGTCCAGTAGGATGCGCCATCAATGATTGCCGATTCATCCAGAGATATTGGTATATTTTCCATAAACTGAATGAAAATGTAAATTGAGATAACATCCGTTCCGCACATCAGAATAATATATCCATATAAATGATTGACAAAGTGCAGTGCTGTCATGATATTATATACAGTTACCTGCATTGCAACTGCCGGAAGCAGTGAAGCAAACAAAAACAGGTTTCGGATCAGTCCGTTTCCCGGAAATTTAAAACGGTTTAACACATAAGCAAGCTGTGTTCCGATTATAATGGAAACAACCAGGACAGATACCATAACGATCACGGAGTTTAAGAAAGCTCTTCCCATATCCGCTGTCTGAAATGCTTTAATAAAATTATCAAAATTCAGCCAGTTCTCCGGCAATGTCATAACATTGGTCGCCTGATATTCTTCCTGTGTCTTAAATGCTGTAATCACACAGGAGATAACCGGAACAACTGCACAAAGTCCAAAGAAGATCAACGATACATATTCAACGATCAGCCAGAGGATTGCACCAACGGTATAATGTTTTTTTCTTTTCTGCACATTTACATTATGTTTTCTCATCTTCCTATGCCACTCCCTTTCCGACTTTCTTTGCCTGTTTTTCTGCTTTTAATCTTGCGCGTTTTGCCTTGTAGGATTCATCCTCACTCTCAGCATCACGGAAGATATATTTAAAGAATAACTTCTGTAAAATCGTACATGCAAAAATGATAAGGAGAAGTACGACTGCCATTGCTGATGCAAGACCGACTTTCTGGCTTACATGAGCGATCTCATTCATAATTACAAAATATGTTCCGGTTCCATTTGCACCATCTGTGATAACGTAAGGCTGCTCAAATGCACTTAAGGAACCTGTGATAGAAAGAATTACATTTAAAGTGATAATTGTTTTGATACTCGGCAGAATAATATGTTTAAACTGCTGAAATTTATTTGCACCATCTAACTCTGCTGCTTCGTAAAGGTCTGCATCCACAGACATGATTGCACCGATAAACAATACCATGTTCTGTCCAAAATAACGCCATACCGAAGTAGCCACCAAAGACCAGTTGTTAATTGACTGATCTTTCAGCCAGTATGGAAGATTGTCAAGTTTAAATCCACACCATTGTAAGATCGTATCAAATACAAATCCTCTGGTATAGAAAAATTTAAAAATAAATCCGATCGCAATACCACTGATCAGATATGGGAAAAACATTAACCCTTTAAAGAAGTTTCCTCCCTTTACTTTAAAACTTAAAATAGTTGCCAGATAAAGTGCAAGCACAAGCTGAATGATTGCACCTACCATATAATAAAGACTGAGCTTTAATGCTCCAAAGCAGTCATCCCTGCGAAATACGTCAATATAATTTTTGAATCCGACAAATTTTCTCTGATCTACCGGAGTTAAATATTTCATCTTATAAAAACTAAATTTTACCATCTCGGCAAAAGGCAGATAAGTAAATACAAACAGCAACAGCAGCGGAATTGTCATAAATGCCACGCAGATAATCACCTGCTGTCCTTTTCTGCTTTTTGCCCATTTTGTAAAACTGAATGGTTTTTTCCCTTCCATATCCACAATTCCTCCATCCATTGTCTTTTATCCGGGAAGGGGAACCTCCCCTTCCCTTTTGTGGAACTATATTACTCAGTTACTTCAATTCCGTTTGATTCCTGTGCATCAGACCATGCTGTGTTCCATTCGTCCATGATCTCATCAAATGTCTTATCGCCATTGGATGCATGCTCAATGATTGCCTGGATTTTACTGTCTCCACCTGCGTTAATATTTAACTCAGACTCTGCATTCATCTCATTTAAGAAATCTTCCTCGCCAGCTAATGCAGGTTCATCCTCTAAGAATGTTACGCCATCGAAGGAAAGTTTTGTATCTGTACTGCCGGCTGCGACTGGAAGTCCATCCTCGTTGTATGAGAAACCGGATTTTTCTGTCATCCATTTTACAAATACCATAGCTGCTGCTTTTTCATCATCTGTTGCATTTGCATTGATACCATAAGAGTAATCAGCACCTGCGGATGCATACTGCTCACCATTTACAGTGATCGAGAATGGCATATAACCGATATCTGCGCCATTTTCGCCTGCTGCTTCCATCTGAGGATAAGCCCATGAGCCAAGTACCATACAACCGATCTCACCATTGTTGATCATACCTTTACAGCCCTCCCAGTCAGTTGTTGCAAAGTCATCTTCGATCAGTCCGTCTGCAACTGCATCATAGAGGATCTTGTAAACTGCATAAGCATGTGTATCATCGCCATAATTCTGGAATGGATCTTTTGTATGAACTAATTTCTGGTTCATATATGTATTGTCGCCTGTTGCATTATTTCCGATGTAAGCATCCCATGCTCCCATTGTCCAGCCTGCTGCATAGTTTGTATAAAGTGGGATGGCATCTGTATTATCTTTGATTTTCTGTAATGCACCGATAAATTCTTCCGGAGTCTTTGGAAGTTCTGTAACTCCTGCTTCTTCAAATACTTTTTTATTGTATACGATACCCTGTGTAGTTGCTGTAGAAGGAACACCGTAAACCTGTCCGCCATACTCCCATGTAGTTGCATAATTGATCTGGGTCTTCATGGTATCAAGATCACCATATGAAATAAAGTAATTGCTTAAGTCTGCCTTATCAACCGCCGGGATCATCATGACTGTCTCATAGTCACCGGACTGTAAATGCATCAGAGCATCATCTGCATAGTTGGTATCGGTTGTAAGTTCAACTGTAATATTTGGATACATTTCATTGAATGCTGCTAAATACTCTTTCCATGTTGTTCCGTTATAATCGTCAGATTCAAGATCTGTTCTGTGGTTGAATAATGAAATTGTTGCTGTCAGATCTGTATAATCCTCACCAAGTTTGATATCTGCATAGGATAAAGATCCGTCTGCGGATGTAGAAGCATCACCACTCTCAGTTGCTGCTACATCATTTGATGCATCTGTGCTGTTATCTGCTGCTGCACTGTTGTTGTCTGTTGTTGTCTGTTGTTCCCCCATTGCCTGCTGTGTTGTTTGAGCCACCGCATGCTGCCATGCTCATGGTCATTGCTGCTACTAAAGTAACGGCTAAAACTTTTCTTAATTTCATATGATTTTCCTCCTTATGATGTTTGTTACCTTGTTTTGTAACTTAATTTAATTATATACTATTTTATTTTTTAGTCAACACTTTTTTCTTGGTTTTAGTCCATTTTAAGCCTTCTATTGTGCATTTCGGCACTATAGACAATTATATTTCGCCGTTTTGTGCACTTTTTCACATTTGTTTTTGTTTTAATTTTGTTTTTTAGCTTATTTTAGCCTGTATTTGTAAATTAATTAATTTACTCATTTTCCTTGATTTTAGTTTAACTAATTACTTATTTCACCACAGCGTTATCTGCAGAACATCCATAACTTAACAATATGAAATGCTCACCAAATGATGGTTTGTGGGTGACATGAGTTTCCTTGTGTAGGGTGGTTCTGGGGGGTTACGATTGGCAAATTGCATCAAGCCGGGACTGTTTTGTTTCCGTTGTCCGAAAATAAGAAACTCTAAGCATGCCTGATTCAGGTTGGGGCGGAGTGACGTGTACGTCCTAAATGCGCCATCCGGGCACATTAGGACTTGTGCTGCCGTCCATGGCAGCACAACACTATGTTGCGAACAGGCATCCTAAGAGTTTCTAATTTCCTTCCAAAGTCACAAAACGAGTCTCGGCTTGATGCGATTTGCCAGCCGCAAGGTTGTGAACCACTCTTCGTCGGGGAACTCATTTTACAACCTTGGGGGTGCGTAAATTTTTGTGACATTCATTTCAAAAAGGTTGAAAAATCTCGACGCAATCTGTTATATCTATGCTTTTAAACATACATACTTGGAATAATAATCTGCATTATTAGTCTGTTAATTTACGAAATGATTAATGTAATGCAACATAGCAGATGAAACTTCAGACAAGTCATCAGGCTGAATATTAATGATACAGCACATTACGATTTTAAGCATATTTCCATTCGTGCGAATATCAAAAATTCACACCCGCACCCCCAATTCTGAGATGAACCGCCCGCCCAAATGGTGTTCATAACCTGAAGGCTGGCATCTTGCGCAAAGCCAGAGCTAATTTTGTGACTTTGGAAGAAAATTAGAAAATCTTGGTGTGCCTGTCTACACATAGTGATGTTCTGCCACGGATGGCAGAACAAGGCAGCATCGAGTCATGGATGACTCGTTGTTGCCGGTCACGTCACTCCGAGAAAATCTAAACCAGGCATACCTAGACTTTTCTTATTTTCGTACAACGGAACCAAATTTAACTCCGGCTTTGCGCAAAATGCCATTCACAGACCTACGACACACCATTTGGACGGGCGAAGCATGTCAACCACAAGCCAAAATTTGGTGTGAAATCCATGAAACGAAAAAAAGAGAAAGCGGCAAGCCTTTCACAACTTACCGCTTTCTCTTATTTTACAACCTGCTGCACGCTGGCTTTTTCCACCAGCCTTCCCTCAACAATGGTAATTCCCTGTTTATAACGTTCCCCGCTGACTTTCTTTAACAGCACATGTATTGCTTTATTTGCCATTTCACGGATATCCACCTCATAAGTTGTGATCTCGACATCACACAGTCCCGGAAAAAGATAGTTATCAAATCCAACCACTGAAAAATCTTCCGGAACGCGATACCCCTGCTCTTCTAACTGATTGATGACCATGCTTGCCGTGAGATCGGAGTTGCACACAAATGCCGTCGGCATATCTTTCATCTGATCCGGATGAATATCAACCTCTACCACACCACATTCCATATCACGATCCGATATGATCCACTCCTGTGGCACTTCAATACCATGTTCTAACATGGATTTCCGGTAACCGAAATAACGGTCTGTGATACTTGCTGTAAACAACAGTGTTCCGATATACGCAATTTTTTCATGACCATGCTCGATCAGATAATTCGTCAGCATGTAAGTGCCATAGTAACTGTTAGAGATCACCGCATCACTCATCTGATGTTCATCGTAAAAATCAAGATATACGATCGGGATCTGCGTATTCTGTCTTAATGCACCTAAATATTCTGTCTTCAGCCGTCCGATCAGAATCAGACCATCTACCTTCCGCTCCAGCACGATCTTCGGCAGATTAGCCTCTGCTTCATCTTCTAACGATACCACTTCAAGCATCGTAAAGCACTCTTTCTGCACCGCTCTCGTTGCAACGCTCTGATACATTCTCCAGTAAAAAGATGCATACTCTCCCAGATATTTTTCTGATACTAAAACTCCGATATTATAACTTTTTGCTGACTTTTCTTTTTTTACGGCAGATGGCTGTTTGTATCCCAGTTCATCTGCCAGCTGTTTGATTTTTTCCCGCATAGCCTCGCTGACACCTTTTTGACCGGAAAGTGCTTTTGAGACTGTGACCGTACTGACTCCGAGCTGCTCTGCAATATCTGCCAGCTTTACTGCTTTTGCCATAACCGTCCCCTTCTTATTTCATATTTTTTTCCACAAAATGTAAAAGTTTTGACTGGAAGTCTCCCCACGGATTCTGGATCAAAATACCTGCATACATTAACGTATCTCCCGCATATACAGTATCTTCGCCTTCCAGACAGTAATTCTTCTGCGGATCGAGTCCTTTTAATGTGATTCTTCTGCTCTTATAATTCGGACGGTTGATCACCTGCACAAATGTAACCAGTGCTTCTGATTTATCTTTTGAAACCACCTCGTAACAGTCAAAATAATGATTTTCCTGATAGGAGGCGATCCTGTAATAATCGCCGCTTCTTACCAGATCATTGTATTTATGATACATGGCAACCTGTTTCGGGATCATCTGTCTGTCTTCTTCCGGAATCTTTGTGATATCCAGCTCATAACCGAAAGTTCCTGCAAGCGCTACATGACCTCTTGTCTCAAACGGTGTAACACGTCCCACCGTATGATTCGGACAGTCTGAAACGTGCGCTCCCATCGTCGATAACGGATAGATCATCGCCGTACTTTCCTGAATCTTTAACCGCTCCACCGCATCCGTATCATCCGAGCACCAGATCTGTGGACTGTAATAAAGCATACCCGGATCAAAACGTGCCCCACCGCCGGAACAGTTTTCCAGTAAAAGATGTGGGAACTCTGTTACCAGACGCTCCTGCATCTCATACACTGCCAGCACATAACGGTGATAAAGTTCACCCTGTCGGTCTGCAGGAAGTCCATAGCTTCCGATGTCAGAAAGCTGACGGTTCATATCCCATTTGACATACTCAATATTTGCACTGCGTAAGATCGACGCCACGCTCTCATATGCATAATCGCGCACTTCTTTTCTGGTAAGATCAAGTACATACTGATTTCTGCAGAGAGATCCCTCTCTTCCCGGAATCTGAATTGCCCAGTCCGGATGTGCCTCGTAAAGTTTTGAATCCGGTGAGATCATTTCCGGCTCAAACCAGATACCGAATTTTAATCCAAGCTTATTTACCTCATCTACCAGATGTTTTAAACCACCGTTTAATTTTTCTTCGTTGACATACCAGTCACCCAGACTTGATGAATCATCATTGCGGTGTCCAAACCAGCCATCATCCATAACCAGCATTTCAATGCCAAGTTCCGATGCTTTTTTTGCAATGGAAAGTAATTTTTCTGTATTGAAATCAAAATAAGTTGCTTCCCAGTTGTTGATCAAAATCGGACGTTTCTTATCCTTATATTCACTGCGGATCAGGTGGTTCCGGTAAAGTTCATGGAACTGGTGTGTCATGCCGTCATATCCGGTGTCACTGTAGACAAGTACAACCTCCGGTGTCTGGAAGCTCTCACCTTTTTCTAACTTCCAGCAGAAGTTCTCCGGATGAATTCCCATGCCTACGCGGACAGTATCAAACTGTCCCAGTTCCACCTGTCCGATAAAGTTGCCGGAGTATACAAAATGCATACCATATACTTCGCCCTGTGACTGGTCAGCGTTTCCTGCCGCAAGTGCCATGAATGGGTGTTCCTGATGGGAAGACTCGCCTCTTACAGATTCCACACCCATAAATCCTTTTTTCACTTTGCGGTGTTCTAACATACGCTCTCTCGCCCAGGAACCATGCATCGTAAGAAGTGTAAAATCACGGTTATCCATATCCATGGAGCAAGACAGTGCTTTCGTCAGATACAACATCTCTCCGTCATTTTCGATCCGCACGCTTCTTGTAATGACGTCCACATCCGAAAATGCCGTATAAAGCAGTGTTACTTTCAATCCGAGTACCGGATCCTCACAGAAAAGCTCTAATGTCTCGCAGGCATTCTCGTCCCCAAATGTTGCAGGGAGACCGGCAAGTCCCGGTTTTCCTGCATAGATTTTATGTGAAACATAAAACAGTGACACTGCGGTGTGTCCGCCTGCCGTTCTTACTGAGATACTGCTTCTTCTGTAATCTCCGAGTCCGTTTCCGGCATATTCCATCGGAAATGTATCGTAAAAAGAAACACGCTCCCTGTTATTTTCCGAAGGCACAAACGGTCCTTCTCCTGTACGGAGCAGGTACGCGATGTTTGCATCTCTTAATTTCTTACCATAATAAACATGACCGACAAAGTTTTCTTTATCCACGATACCGATCACATAACTGGAGTTTGGTGTATCCAGCTTGAAAATGCGTTCTTTTTCAAAGTATGTGATTGCCATGCTGTATTTCCTCCTGTTATTTCAGCAAGTCTTCTTTTAACACGGCAAGTTTCTTTTCTGCATCCTCTAATGAACTGCCTTTTACGCCAAAGTAATATTTGATCTTCGGCTCTGTTCCGGACGGACGCATACAGCACCATGCGTTATCAGAAAGTTCATAGTAAAGTACGTTAGATTCCGGCAGACCTGTCTTTGTCACTTCTCCGGTCACAGTATCTTTTCTGGTATCTTCTTTATAGTCGCGCACTGCAAGCACGTCAAATCCGCCAAGTGTTTTCGGAGGATTTTTTCTGGAATTGCTCATCAGTTCCTGGATCTGTGCTGCTCCGTCGATTCCCTTTAGGGTCTTCGTTTCAAGTCCCTCTCTGTAATAGCCGTATTTCTCATACATGGCAAGCATCTCATCCCATAAGGTCATGTTGTTCTTCTTGCACCAGGAAGCAACCTCACATAACATCATGACTGCAACACAGGCATCCTTATCCCTTGCGTAAGTACCTGCAAGGCATCCGTAGCTCTCTTCTAAACCAAATACATAGTCATAAGTATTCTGCTGCTCGAAGAATTTGATCTGCTCTCCGATATATTTAAATCCTGTTAAAACTTCGATCAGTTTTACACCGTAAGCTTTTGCGATCGCTTTTGCCATATCGGTTGTAACGATTGTCTCAACCAGTGCAGGATTCTTCGGCATAGTTCCCATTGCTGTTTTTTCTCTTAAAATGTATTCCGCGATCAGCATACCTGACATATTTCCGGTAAATGTCACATACTCGCCACTCTTCGTATCTTTGCAGTATACGCCAAGACGGTCTGCATCCGGGTCAGTTGCAAGAACGATGTCCGCATCCACTTCTTTTGCAAGTTTTAATGCAAGTTCAAATGCTTTTGGTGACTCCGGGTTAGGGTATGCAACGGTCGGGAAATTACCATCCGGTTTTTCCTGCTCCGGCACTACATATACATGCTCAAACCCAAGCTCTTTTAACACGCGGCGCACCGGAAGATTTCCAGTTCCGTGAAGCGGTGTGTAGACGATCCTGATATCTTTTGCCATCTCTTTGATGATCTCCGGATGAATGGACTGTTTTTTCAGTTCTTCCATATAACGGTCATCGATCTCTTTACCGATCACATTGTAAAGGCATGCTGCAACTGCCTCTTCTTTTGCCATGGTCTTTACCTGATCGAAGGAAGTTACTTTTGCAACTTCCGCTAAAATATTTTTGTCGTGAGGCGGTGTGATCTGTGCACCATCTTCCCAGTATACTTTGTATCCGTTGTATTCTCTCGGGTTATGGCTTGCTGTAATTACAATACCGGAAATACATCCTAGCTCGCGGACTGCAAAAGATAACTCTGGTGTCGGACGAAGGCTGTCAAATACATATGCCTTAATGCCGTTTGCATTTAAGCAGAGTGCTGCCTCCTCGGTAAATTCCGGGGACATAATTCTGGAGTCATGTGCGATCGCAACACCCTTTTCCTGTCCATTCTGGGAAATAATGTAATTTGCAAGTCCCTGTGTTGCCTGACGTACGGTATAAATATTCATACGGTTGGTTCCGGCTCCGATCACGCCTCTTAAACCACCGGTACCAAATTCTAACTGTCTGTAAAAACGATCCTCGATCTCTGCCTGATCCCCCTCGATCTTCTTTAACTCAGCCTTTGTATCTGCATCAAAATATGGATCTGTGCACCACTGTTTGTATGTTTCCACGTAATTGCTCATTCTTCTTCTCCTTTACTTTTCTGCGATTCATTTTTTATTATATTTTGGATTATAACCTTTTTTTAAGTTATTGTAAAATAATATAAACATTTTAACAATTTTTATTTAAAAATCAGCTTTTGAAATAAACATCATTTATTAAAAATATCATAATATTTTTTGACGACTGTTTCTGCGGGCTTTGCATAAATTTCATAGTCCATACGGGTCTTTGCACTCCGCTCCTGATAAAGCTTTGCATCCCAGGACCAGAGTGCCATACCTCCTACCCAGTCTCTTTTACTGCAGGCATTAAACATATCTTCGTACCATTCTGCCTGACCCTTTGGATCCGCATCACCTCTTACACACCAGTCATTTGGCACCTCTTTGGAACCTTTTACCGACATACATCCTGTTTCCGCAAAGAAAAACGGTTTTTGAAATCTGTTTACCACGGTTTCAATACGATCCAGCTGATTTTCCCAGTCCCCATATGGATAGTAACCACTCGAAGAAATCACATCCACAGCATCCCACCAGTTTACCCGGTGTTCCTGATGCTTATCTGTATTATAGGAAAGCAGTCCATGATAGACCTGTCTGATATCCGAAAGCAGTCTGCGCCATTCCGTTTCACGATGCTCACTCATCACCATCTCGCAGCCGGCAATAAACATTTCACAGCCATACTGCTCTGCGATCTTTGCATAATGAAGCTGAAATGCCGTATAAGATGTAAACCAGTTCCCCCATTTTGGTTCGCATGGAACATCTTCATCAAAAAAATTAATATGCGCCCGCCAGGTCCCGTTTTTACAGTTTACGGTCGGTTTTAATGCCACACGAAGCCCTATTTCCTTTGCATATTCAATCATAGCGATCAGCTCGTCATCTTCCATCGTCGCCTTTGATGTGAAGCAGATCTCCTCCGACTGCGGTGTCTCCTGTAACCCTCCAGGCACAAATATCACGAAATTTGCGCCGGTTCTCTCCTTCATCATAGCAAGGCTCTCCTTTGCCCCCGGTTTAAAAAAAGCCCCGGCACACGCAAACGGTGCAAAAGTCACCCCACAGATATATTCCATATTTTTTTCCTCCCTTTTCTCAATGCACTCTTAAAAATATAACATTTATTTTACTGATTCTGCCATTAATATAGCATTCGTCATATATATCTGCTATAATTTTTCAAGTTAAAAATTGCATAAATCTATTTTTATGGAGCCGCATATGAAATCTTTATTTGAATATACCGACAAACTGAACAAACCTTACGAATGTTTCTTTTTAGATATGAAGAAAGAATGGCTGCCCGTGCAGCCACACTGGCATTATTTTATGGAAATCCTGTATGTGACAAGGGGCACCGCCCTGATGTATCAGAATGAACAAAGTTATATTGTAAACGAAGGTGACCTGATCGTCTTTCTCCCCTCCGTCGTTCATTCTGTCCATGCAGTGTCCGATGCCCCTCTGCAGTATTATGTTTTAAAATTTGACCTAAGCCAGCTGGATTCTTCCGCTTCACTTACCGGTGGAAGCTGGAATTACAGTGCACTGTTTAACAATGCCATAAATAACGAGCAGGCTGATATTTATTTCCCGGAGGAGATACTCCACTCTCTTCCGGTACAGTCTTTATTTGACGACTGTGTCCGCGAAATGCAAAATATGCAGTATGGGTATCAGATGATCCTGCAGTCAAAGGTCAAAGAACTTCTGACCTGGCTGCTTCGCATCTGGCGCGATGACGGGTTCGATACTGACTGTTATTTTTCTTCACTCACAAAAGAAAACACGATCTATACCATCACGGAATATATTGACCGCCATGCCTGTGAAAATATCCGCGTAGAAGATATTGCCGCACTCTGTCATATGAGTTATTCACATTTCGCCAAAAATTTCCGTGAAATCTACGGGCAGTCCTGTAAAAAATATATTGAATTTATCCGGCTGTGCAAAGTAGAAGATATGCTTCTTTTTACAAATTTTGACTTAAATTATATCAGTCAGGAGACGGGATACGCCGACTGCAGTCACCTGATCCGGTCATTTAAAGAAAAATATGGTGTTTCCCCGCATCAGTACCGCAGGCAGCATTCCTCACCCAGACAGAATCACTGATTCATAATGGATTCAAGTGTACTGGTATCACTTAAAACCGGCATGAGAAACATGATTGCAGTAATCATCAGTGCAGCGATCACCAGTCCGATAATTGAAGTGATCAATGCAACGGTTGCTGTACCGTTCTGCTGTGGTTTTATCTTTTTCGAACAGATTGCACCAAGCAGACCGACCAGACCAAATCCTGCTCCATATCCCACAAACCCTGTCACAATGCCAAGGATTCCAAGAACTAATGATACCGTCGCAATATTTTCTCCCTCACGCTCTGACGGGATGATAATCTCACCTTCTCTCATTTCCACAATCTCGTCTAACTTGCTTCTCCGCAGTAATACGATACATGGAACCAAAAACAGCGGAACTGTCACTACAAGATTTAACACCGAAAGGCTGCCGATCATGTCCGTCATATCACCATTTCCAAAGATGCCACTCGCCATTAATCCGCCAAAATCAACAAGTGCATGAATAATGATACAAATCCATAAATTTCCGCTGCGCAGATAGATTGCTGCAAACAGCACACCGAGCAATGTTGCCTGCAGTGCCTGGATCAATGCGCTGGATAATGGCACACCGGAAAGTACATTCGGGATATGTGCAGCGCCAAAGATCACACTGGATAAAATAATGGCTGCAAGTACTCCCCGTCTTGTGTTTGAAAAACGGTCGGCAAAAAGATTCAACACGATTCCACGCATAATCACTTCCTCATTCATGCCTACGAAAAACATTGTCAATATGTAAATGATGATCCCACCGGCAGAACGCACTCCGTCCGAACCGGAAACACTCTGCAAAAATAACTGTGCAACTGCCACATACACGCAGTAGCCAACCATAAAACCACCGATATAAAATCCTCTTAAAAATCCCACACCGGTTTTCTTAAGCGACTGCTGATATCCCATAAGAAACAGCATACCGATTGCATAGATTGCTACACCGATCTCGGCGATCAGCTGTAACGTGTAACTGTCTGCAATGGATGTCAGATGTGCCACTACTCCTCCAACCAGATTCATCAGCACCAGAAACAGTGCCGTAATCACAATGCCAATGACAATCACAGCTGCCTTTGGCAATCCCAAAATTTTGTTTTTCATACTATTCCTCCTATACTACTTTTCACTGATATTTCCCGCTTCATCTACTGATGCATTGTCCGAGATACTCTCCATATAAGAAAACAACCCCGGTGCGGCATTCGCATCCATCTGTTTTGTCTGCCCGTCCGATGCATAGACCGGAATCAGCGCATAAGAAACTGTTCCATCTTCTATCACTGTAACTTTCACAGCTGCGGATCTGTCAATATTCTGTCCGAAAATAAAATTACCCAGACTGTAAAACACGGGTTTTCCGTCAATATATTCGATTCCTTCCAGACAATGTGTGTGCGCTCCGACAACCAGATCTGCACCTGCATCCATGCACTGTTTTGCCAGTTCACGCTGCACGGCATTCGGCTGTTCGCTGTACTCTGTCCCCCAGTGTGGAAATACCGTCACAAAATCACAGGTCTGTTTTGCTTCTTTGATCACTTCGATCAGTGCTGTGGCATCATAACAGGTAAACATTCCCGGCGCAGCACTCTCGATCTTCCAATCAGCAGACGGTACCACGCGCGATACAGCGATAAATCCATATTTTTTTCCATTTACTTCCATAATCTGCACCTCTTTTGCACGCTCCACCGAATCTCCGGCACCACCGTACAGGATTCCTGCTCCGTCTAATGCACTGAAAGTGTCTGACAGCGCCGCTCTTCCATAATCTAAGGTGTGATTGTTTGCAAGTGATACAATATCCACACCCATTTCATTTAACGCCCTTACATAGGAAGGACTGCACCGGAATGTGAACTGCTTGTCTGCCATCGGTTCCCCGCGGTCACTAAATGGAAACTCGTTGTTTACCATCAGGATATCGGCTGCCTTTAACTGTTCTAACAGTTCCGGTGAGACGACACGCTCGATCCCGCCGGCGTCATAGGCTGCCTTGAAAGCATTTGCAAAAAGAACATCACCTGTCAGGATGATGGTTGTATCGCCGGAGTCTTTTTGATTATCCTTGTTTGCTGTTTCATCTGATGCACTCCCAGTTCCAGCTGCTGTGGCTGCATCATCTGATATGCTTCCATTTTCACCTGCTGTGACTGCATTCTCTGACATGCTTCCGTCTTCACCTGCCGTTTCTGCACCATCCGTCGATATTCCACTTCCATCCGCTGTGGCTTCCCCATCCAGAGTGGCTTCTGCGTCAGACATCTCCGCCTGCTCCTCTTCTGCCGTCGCCCCCGGCGCAGACGCCGGTTTTGCCTGGCCGCCGGTTAAAATTGCCGCTGCGATCACGCCCGCCACAGTCAGTATGGAAAGTACATAAAGTACGATTCTGATTGTTTTATTCATAGATCCCCCATTTTTGCATTGTTTTGTTTTTCTTTGGTCTGAGAAACACTACAAAAATGACGCCGATGTACAACGATTGTACGCCGACGTCATTTTTATCATAATGATTTGCACCTTAATTGTCAACTGACACAGGATCTTAGTCTACTCAAAATCCACTTCAATACTTCCCATGCCACAGTCAAGTTCCATATTTTTCTCTGCCCCTTCATTTTTGACTTCTTTATCTCCGCTGATGTTTGAGTAAGTTTCACCATCCACATCAATCGAACCAAGTCCGCAGGAAAGTTTGTAGTTATACTCCTTTTCCTCGCCGTTTAAATCGAGTGTCATGCTTCCCATGCCGCAGTCTGCTTTCAGGTTCCCCTCAACACTTCCCTCCATGGAAAAATTGCCAACCCCACAGTCTAACGCAACATCACCATAAACTACACCGTCTGTAATCTCCACATTTCCAACGCCTACGGATACATCCATCTTTCCGTATACCTGAAACTGCTCTGCTTCAAAATTACCAGCACCGACATCCACGATCAGTCTGTTACAAGTGCTGTCAAAATCTTTCCAGCTCATGTCTGCAGCACCGATATCAAAATTCAGCTCATCAAAAGAACTTCCCTTGGGCAGATACAGAATGATCTGCGGCGATCTTTTATAATAGTGTTTTTTTGTATCGTATTTAATTTTTAATGTATCACCATCTAATCTGCAGGAATAATATTTCTCCTTACCGTGTTTTAATACAGCGCGGATCTTCGTACTGTCATCCGGTTCTTTGACTGTAATTTCCGCTGCATCAATATCCAATTTGATATTTCGAATGGAAGATACATCAAAGCTGCTGTCTGCTCCACCTGCAGGTACCTCAGTAGAAAACTCCATATCACTGATATCTGTTATCGCATCATCGTCATCACTATCATCGTCATCGCTATCATCGTCATCTTCATCAAAATCATCCATATCATCTTCTTCGTCATCTCCATCAGCACTGCTATAATAAAGTCCCACCGGACCAATATGCCAGTTTCCATACCGGAGTTCTCCATTCTTTGCCATACGCCATACAGAAGCCCCCATCGCAGTACTGACACCGCAGAAGATCAGTCCTGCACCAAGCAATGACACTGCAATGATTAACATAATTTTTGTGAATTTTTTCATGCTGCCACCCCACTTTCTTTCTTCTTTTCAAACGGTTTTTTACACAAACCGATGATTCCCCTGACTGCCCATGGAAGGAATACGCCAGACACCCACACGACCAGAAGTACTGCAAGGATTCCAAGTCCCAATACCAAAAGTCCTGCTCCGGTCAGTCCAAGTCCGACAGCCACTCCACCGGTAAATAAAGTGCTGCATCCAAAACCAATCAAAAGGAAACCTGCAAACACAAGTGATGCCATCACTGCAACCACTGCAACCGCAATGCCAAACAAAGTCGCAACAACCGCAAGAAGAAGTGATGCCACGACTAAAAGCAATGTCAGCCAGAGTGGTGATGTAAGAACTACCACTATGATTGCTGCTGCACTCCATCCACCTTTCTTTTCTTTTGGCACCTCTTCGCTTTTCACAAACATATCATCGTTCTTATTCCACTCCGGATTTTGATCCGCCGGCATGCCATAAAATCCATTCTCTTTTTCCATGCCAAGATTCTTTTTGATGCTCTGGGCAACCTTCTCCGGTGATTCAAGCTCCGCTATGACGGATTCCTCATTTTCCTCGCCCGCATCTTCAAAATAACTGCGGTAAAACGCAAGCGCATCCGCTTTTTCTTCTTCTGATATTCCATCCAGAAGCTGTTCTAACTGTTTTAAAAATTCTTCTCTTTTCATAACCTCTAAAGCTCCTCTCCTGAAAATAATGCTGATATTTTCATGGAATAATCTTCCCATTCTCTCCGATATTCAACTAACTTATCCTGCCCCGGTTCCGTGATCTTATAATAACGCCTGTTCCTGCCTCCGCACTCTCTGTCATATACCTCAAGGCATCCGTCTTTCTGCAGTCTCCTGAGCACCGGATACAAAGTGGACTCTGATACATCAATGGCTTTTCGTACATCCTGTGTGATCTTATAGCCATAGGTGCCTTCCTCCTCTTTCGACACAACAGCTAACACGATCGCGTCTAAGAGAGCGGCTCCTGTATTAAATACCATACGCTCATCTCCTTTTCTTTATAATATTCTATCTGTTTTAATATTATTTTCTTATTAATACTATATTTCGTATAATATAATTTGTCAACATTTATTTTATGGAAAATATTATTAAAGAATTCTAAAGATTACAAGATATTGAGATTTCATTGAATTTATATGAAACAAATAAAGCAATAAAAATACCGGCCTCCAATCGTTAGATTTTTAGGTCTAAACTTTTGGGGTCGGTACACTTTTCGATATCATATCTCTTTTTTCATATACAAAAAATTATAACTGCCTTACTATTTCGCACCAAACAGATACACGCCGCGCTCTGTCACACGGATCTCCGGTATTACCGTAAGTGCCATAAAGGAAAGCGTGATAAATGGATCGATGTCCTCGGAAATGCCAAGTTTCTTTGCTTCCTCCAACATGTCCGCCACTTTTTCCGTGATCTCATCACAGGATTTTTCGCTCATCAGACCGCAGATTGGAAGCGGAAGCACATCCACGACTTTTCCACCGGAAGCGATAACATATCCGCCCTGATTTTCTTCCACACCTTTGATTGCTGCAAGGATATCCTCATCATTATCGCCCGCAACGATCAGGTTATGGGAATCATGTGCAACGGAAGTCGCCACTGCGCCGCCTTTGACGCCAAACCCTTTCAGCGGCGCAACACCGATCTCCCCTGTCTTTCCATGACGCTCTACCACGCAGATCTTGTTGTATACACCATCCGATTTGAAATATCCGTTTTCTGTCGGCACTTCCTCCACCAGATGCGTGGTCACGATCTGGTGCGGGTTCATCTGTATCACATCCGTTTTTCCATCACAGGAAAGCCTGATTTTCTCTTTGGTGACCTCTCCCACATGAACGGTATGAAGCAGCTCATCCGGAACCGGAACGGAATAATCTTTCGCATAATCTTCCTCTGTCAGAATACGTCCGTCCTTCATGACATCAAGCGGTCTGACCTGCTCTAAATCATCTAAAAATACGATGTCTGCACGGTAACCCGCACCGATCGCGCCATAATTTTTCAATCCATAAAACTCTGCCGCCTGATAACTTCCCATCTTATAGGCTTTTGCAACCGGCACGCCAAGTGCAATCGCCTTGCGGATGCAGGTACTGATATGTCCCTCTTTGCGGATCTCCTCCACATGCTTGTCATCCGTACAGAAAGCACAGCGGTCTAAGCATACACCTGCATCTAACATTGTTTTGATCAGTGTCTCTAAATTCTTTGCACCACTTCCCTCGCGCACATAGATATGCAGTCCGGCACGGAGTTTATCGAGCACTTCCTCAGCGGTAGAACACTCATGATCGTTTTCCACACCGGCAAGACGGTATGCCTGCACTTCTTTTCCTCGGATTCCAGGCGCATGCCCATCAATATGTTTCTTGGCAAACAGCTCTAACTTGTCTGCCATTCTCTTTTCACCCTCACAGCACTCCATAAAACGCATGGTCTCACCGAGTCCAAGTACTCTTGCATTATCCACATATTTCATCATGTCAGAGGCAAGAAATTCACCACAGCCGTTTGTCTCCACATCCGTTGCAGGAACTGCGGAAGGCACCATAAAAAATACGTTTACCAGAAGTTTTGCAGCACATTTTAAGAAATAGTCCATTCCTTTTGTTCCGCTGACATTCACGATCTCGTGCGGATCGGCAATGATCGTCGTTGTTCCCGCCTTCGCAAGGACTTTGGCAAGTTCTCCCGGTGCTGCCATACAGGATTCAATATGCATATGCGCATCGATAAAGCCCGGCACCAGATATTTCCCGGTACAGTCGATTTCTTCTTTTCCCTCGTATTCACCTACGCCTACGATCGTGTCCCCGCAGATCGCAACATCCGCTTTTAACACTTCCTCCGTAAAGACATTCAGCACATTTCCGTTTTTCAATACGAGATCTGCTTTTTCACGTCCATTTGCACAATCTAACTTTCTTTTTCTCTCTAACATACGCTTCCTCTTTTCGTTATATATTTATTATGAAAATAACTTTTTAAAGAAATCTCCCACAGAAGAAATGATCGATTTAAAAAATCCACCGACAGCCGCTGCTATACCGCTATTTGAACTTCCATCTCCGTTTTTAAACGAATTGTACAAAGACTCCGCATAATCCACAAGTCCGTTTAAATCAATTCCGAGTGAATTGATCTTCTTGATCAGATCTATGATCTGCTGACGCTCATCATCCGATAACGTCACACCATATTTTTCACACGCCTCATCGATTGCACCGTTGATCCCGGCATCATCCGTCAGGTCATCTTTTGCAATCAGAGCCTTGATATATGCGATAAATTCTTCTACTTCTGCATCTGAAACACCTTTTAGGGAATCTTCTAACTGTCCGGTCAGCACAAGTTCATTGAGCGCCGTATCAACTACCGAATCACTGATCTCTTTTCCTGTCATCTCCTGATATGCTTTTAATACGCCTACTAAAGCCGCCGTTCCGGAAATTGGAGTTGGTCCTGCTACAATAATATCTGCATCTGTTACCCCTGCAGTAGTCAGCGCATTTTTATACATACCAACGGTACAATAATTAATATTTGTTGTGGAAATGTTTAATCCGCTTCCCTTATCCCTCTGTACGATCACAACAGAAGAAAGCGATCTTGTTCCAATCTGCGAGGATGAAATATAGGAATCTAAATACTGGTGTTCCTCTGCATTTGTCACATAGACCACATCATAATTTGACAGATTTGCCGCATCAATGCCCATAATAGAAAGAATCGTCGCTCTTTGAGAATCATTAAGATCTGCTCCAAGCGCAAGGTACGGTTTATCACTTGCCTTGATTGTGACATTATCGCTGTCCTCGTTTTGCACAATCGTTCCGCTGATATCCTGTGACGCCTGGTCTGATGTCGCATTTCCATCCTGCTGTGGCGTCTGATCCGACGATATATTTCCATCCTGCTGTGCATCAGAATTGTTTGTCTGAGCCGAATCATCCAAATACTGAATGGAACCTTCCAGATCGTCACTATCTGCATTCTGCGCAGAATCCTCTGCCGAAGTTTCTGCTGCATTCTGCACATCATCTGTCTGATCTGCCGTCGCTGCAACTGCCCCTGCCTGTGCTGCCTGCACACCCACACCGGAGGAAACAGGCATCGCTGCTGCAAGTATCACACATAATATTTTAACTACTTTTTTGTTTCTCATAATAATCCTCACTAACACTGTCCATCCCTGCTTTATATTTTATGCAGGTAAATCTATCTTATATTTTATATCTGCGCAATTCTGACACTCATCCATGCACAGATATCCGCATAAACCTGATCGCGGTCTGTCTCATTTAATATCTCATGACGGTCTGTCTCATACAAACGGTAGGTCAGATCATCCACACCCGCATCTTTGTACATATGATAAACTTTTTTTACCCCTTCACCGAGGTCACCAACCGGGTCATCTGCCCCGGAAACCATGAAAACCGGCAGATCTTTCGGCACTTTTTTTATATTATCCATCTGATTGTCAAAATATACCGCTTCCATCAGCCCATAGTACCCGTTTAATGTAAACAGAAACGTGCAGCGTGGATCACTGTAATATTTTTTGACATGCTCCACATCCTTTGTCAGCCAGCTGTTGGTATAATCTTTTCCATAAAGGTCAAATTTGTGGTATGGCTTGCTGTAGGAAAGTTTCTGCACCAGTTTACTTCTGTAATTCCAGCCACGGAAAAAGGCTAAAAATTTACACAGCGACATACCAAATTTCATGGTGCCATCCGGCACACACCCAGTTCCCATAATGACCGCTCCACTTAAATTTTCACCATGCAGACACAGATATTTTCGCAGCATATAAGAACCCATGCTGTGTCCCATCATAAAATACGGTATCCCCGGATTCTCTCCCTGAACTGTTGTTCGCAGGCTATGCATATCCGCAACAAGCGTATCACTCGGATTTTCTGCAAAATATCCCCACTCTGTTTCATCTTTTACCGAAGCGCCATGCCCTAAATGATCGTGGCCAACAACCATAAATCCGCGCTCTGTCAGGTACTCTGCGAACTCATGATATCTTTCAATATATTCGATCATGCCGTGCGTGATCTGTAAAATTGCCTTATACTTTCCATCCTCCGGCATCCATTTTACCGCATGGATCTTTGTCGTTCCATTCGCAGATAAATACGTCATCTGTTCTTCTTTTGCCATATAAGTTCTTCCCTCATTTCTATACTGCTCTTTACTATGCCGCTGACTGTTTTGCATGCAGATATTTCATTACAGATTACTTACTCCATATCCAAAAGTGCTTTACATCCATTATAGATCTTTTCCAATTCATCCTCAGCAGATTTTTTTGCATTGATTTCTTCACGCAGTGCTGTAACCTGCACTTTTGCCTCATCCCCGAGTTTTAAGAAATCCTCCCCGGCCTGTTTTATAAAATCCGCAGCCGATACTGCGTTGCCGGACATGTGCTCCCTTAAAGAAGTCTGTCCATTTTCATATATGGAAAGTTTCTGTGCACTGTCACTGTACAGTTTCATTACCATCGATGTAATACCCGCTTGCATTTCATTGATCTGTGCAGTCTGTTCTTTGATTTCTTTTTGCGCCTCTTCCATCGCGTCGATCTGTTCTGATAATGCCTTTAGTCTTTCTTCATACTGCTGTGCCACATTTTTGATCTCCTCCGCAGCATGAAGGAATTTTTCTCCATTCTCTCCCATTCTTGCTGCTTCGATTGCCGCATTCAATGCAAGCACTCCCATATTTTTTGCATCATCTTCCAGTTCAGCTGTCACATTTCCAAGACCATCCTGCTCTTTCGAAGCACGGTAAAGACTTTCTTCTAACTGTGCACACGGTTCTTTTAACGCCTTGTGCTGTTCAAAAACTTCTTTGATCTTTTCATTCTGCTCTGCCACCTGTCCAATGAAAATGGAATGATTTGCCTCAAAAGATTCCACAGCATTATGTACTTCAACGAATGTACTGTACAGTTCTTTTCCTGTTCTGCAGCTCTCTTCTGCCAGTTCACCCACACATTCTAACTTTTCCTCAAGAATTTCTATATTTTCTTCCATCTGGACACGGGATGCTGTCATCTGCACAGAATCTTCTTTTAATTCATCACTGTATTCTGCAATCTGTTTCTTAATCGTATAGAGTTCGTCCTGCAGTGCCTTCTCTTTCTTTCCACCAAACATATATGTCCTCCATTTACTGATAATTCTTTATCACAATCTGTATGCTTTCATTTCCCTGATACCTGTTTATCTCGGGATAATATACCACAGACATCCGGATTCCATTTGTCCTGCCAAGGAATGCCTGCTGCACTTCATTTTCCCCATATTTTCTTCCATAATATTCCCGGAATTCCTCCACATCTCCAAAATAAACAGCAGATATGGATTTTCCACGTTCAGTCTTAAGTGTCAGTTTTAATACATTCTGATTTTTCCCGACTACAACCGCACGATCGATTCCAAGATTCTTATCCGCAAACTGAGGTTTTACATTTGCTTTCCCGAATGGTTCTAACAACAACAGTTCATTTACCAGCGGAATGTCCGGATAATCGACGGGCATGGGAATATCTATTTTTATCTTAGGAATAAAATCTTCTTCTGTCAAGCCACAGCAGGCATTTATTTTCTCCCTGAAAATCTCTACATTTGCTTCCGGCAGGGAAAGTCCTGCTGCCATCGGATGACCGCCAAATTTTGTAAATAATTCCTGACATTTGCACAGTTCCTCATACATCGAATATGCCTCGATTGAGCGCCCGGAGCCTTTAACCCCATCCTCACTCTTTGTCAGCACAAAAGTCGGTTTATGACACGCCTCCCGGATTCTTCCTGCAATGATTCCTGCAAGACTTTCATGCACATCCGGCAGATAGACAACCAGGACTTTTTCACCCGTATTTCCCTCTTCCACCTGCTGCATGGCAAGTTCTACGCCCTCTGCAGTCATGTCTTTTCGCTGCGCATTCAGATCGACCAGTTCCGCTGCGATCTCCGATGCTTTTTTTACGTCCTCCTGCAGGAAAAGATTTAAGGCAATTTTCGCTGTCTCTAATCGTCCGCTTGCATTGATGCATGGTCCTAACACAAATCCGAAATGATAGGAACTGATCTGTTCCGGCTCTAATTTATTCTGTAAAATCAATGCGCGCATCCCCGGATTCATGGTCGTATGGATCCGCTTTAATCCTTCCCTTACCAGGATTCTGTTCTCATCCGTCAGATCCATCACATCCCCGACCGTCGCAAATGCCACATTTTCCAAAAAATCGTAGGACTCCTCCACCGCAATGTCACATTTTTCATAGAGGATCTGTATCACTTTCCAGGCAACTGCAGCACCGCAGAGATTTTTATACGGATATGTACACTCCATCTGCTTTGGATTTACAATGGCATCCGCCTCACTTCTTTTATAATGGCGTTCTCCCCTCTCCTCCGTATATGGTATTTCATGATGGTCTGTGACAAGAACTGTCATTCCAAGACTTTTAGCGTGCGCGATCTCGCCTATCGCTGCAATTCCATTATCACAGGTAATGATCGTATCAATTCCCGCCTCATCTGCCTGCTCAATCAGATGATCGTTGATTCCGTAACCATCTTTCATCCGGTCCGGTATCTGAAAATCCACACTGCCACCGCAGCGTGTGATTCCTTTGTACAGAATATAAGTCGACATTACCCCATCAATATCGTAGTCGCCTATGACCCTGATCTTTTTCTGTTCACTGATCTTCTGCACCAATATATCCGTCAACCGGTCCGAATCCAAAAGTAAATGAGGATCGTAAAGTTCCCCAATTCCGCCTTTTAAGTATCTTGCGATTGCCTCATCCCCCATAACCTCACGATTCCGGATCAGCCTTGCCGTAACCGGACTTATCCCAAAACGTTTTGCAATTCCTGCAAAATCAGCGCCTTTATTTATTACAAACCATTTTTCCATATATTACCTCAAGCAATGTCAGCCCGCATGCCGGTGCCGTGTATCCTGCTCTTTCCCTGTTTTTTGCCTCTAAGATCTCTGACACATCCTCCGGAGTTCTTCTTCCATCTCCGATCTCGATCAGTGTACCGGTTAAAATGCGCACCATATTCTGTAAAAATCCATTTCCGGTATAATAGATCTGTATCTCTCCCGGCAGTTCTTTGATCTGTATCCGGGAAATCGTCCGAACCGTGGATTTTTTCATTTTTTTATTGCCGCAGAATGATTTAAAATCATGTGTTCCACACAGGTACTCTGCCGCTTTTCTCATGCGGTTTACATCAAGCGGTTCCGTATAATCATAAACATATCTGCGCTCGAATACCTCCGGTATTTTTCCTGTATGGATCCGGTAAAGATAGGTCTTTTCCACTGCCTGATATCTGCTGTGGAAACGCTCATCCACTCTCTTTACTTCACAGACCGCAATATCTTCCGGAAGGTACTGATTCAGATAAAATAAAATTTTATCCTCATCCCATTCCTCTCTCAGATGAAAATTAGCCGTCTGTCCTTTTGCATGCACGCCTGCATCTGTTCTGCCGGAACCGGTAACTTCCACCTGGTATCCTGCCATTTTGCTCAAAACATCCTGTAACTTTCCCTGTATCGTAAGTTCCGCCGGAAGCACCTGCCACCCGCGGTAACGTGTTCCGTCATATTGTAAGATCATTTTATAATTTGCCATATATCTCTGTTACCTTATATCTGATTTTCGGAAAAAATAATGCCACAGATAGTTTTCCTGTGGCAGTACATCAATTATAATTATTATACCTCTGTTTTCGTTAATTGACAAATCATAAACCACATTTTTCCTTCCATTATTTTATAATTCACACAAACAATTTAAACACACCTTTTGACAGACTGCATCATATAATAGAATGAATGAATTTACGAGGTTTTTCATGTCAGATATTGCCTATACACAAAATAATACCGATCAAGGTGAGTTAAAGATCCAGGTAACGGCAAGAAGAAGTAACCGTCCGATCACAAACGCCCGTGTAGCGATCTCCTATTCCGGTGATCCGGACAGTATCGTTGAGGAGGTGAATACAGATGCATCCGGTATGTCCGAACAAATTACGCTTCCTGCGCCTCCGCTTGAATTCTCAATGGAGCCAGGCGAAGAGCAGCCGTTCTCGCAATATAGTATTCAGGTCGATGCTGAAGGATTCCGCCCGTTTACTGTGTCGGGAATTGAACTGTTTTCGAAGCAGCTGTCGCTTCAGGAAGTACGAATGGATGAGGTGGATGCACCGGGGAACCCGGTAGACACGATCGTGATCCCGGTCAATACCCTCTGGGGCGATTTTCCACCGAAAATCGCAGAGTCTGAGATCAAGCCGATCTCCGAGACCGGGGAGATCGTCCTAAGCAGAGTCGTGGTGCCGGAATATGTCGTGGTACATGACGGTCCGCCAAACGATACGACTGCGCGCGATTATTATGTGCGATACAAGGATTACATCAAAAATGTAGCGTCCAGCGAAATCTATTCCACCTGGCCGGATGCGACGCTGCGCGCAAATATCCTTGCAATCATGTCATTTACATTAAACCGGGTGTACACGGAGTGGTACCGGAACAAAGGCTACAGTTTCACGATCACCTCCTCCACCGCCTACGACCAGAAATTTACCTACGGCAGGAACATTTTCCAGAGCATCTCCGACATCGTGGATGAAATGTTCCAGAACTTTTTATCCCGGCCAAACGTCAGCCAGCCAATCTTAACGCAGTACTGCGATGGGGAACGTGTGACCTGCAGCAACTGGCTGAGTCAGTGGGGCAGCAAATACCTGGGTGACCAGAACTATGAGGCAATCGAAATTCTGCGCTACTATTATGGAAACAACATGTACATCAACACGGCAGAAGAAGTATCCGGCATCCCGGCTTCCTGGCCGAGAGTCGACCTTACGATCGGTTCGACCGGCGAAAAAGTGCGTCAGATCCAGGAGGAACTTGCACGGATTTCAAGATCCTATCCGGCGATTCCGACAGTTACACCGGACGGAATCTACGGACCTGCCACAAGAGAGGCTGTCGAGGTCTTCCAGCGTGTCTTCGGTCTGCCGGTCACCGGCGTCATTGACTACCGTACCTGGTATAAAATTTCTGAAATTTATGTGGCAGTGTCGCGCATCGCGGAACTGGTCTAAATGCAAATGGGGGCAGTCACACCAAATACTTTGTGCGGCTTCCCCCAATCTTTTTTTATGCTCAGATACGCGGTCTTTTTCCCCTTTCCGGACACTTTTCCACATATCTTTTTATTTTGCTTCTCTTATTCCACCGTCACTACTTTCGCCAAGTTTCTTGGCTTATCCACGTCAAATCCCTTGTCGGAAGAAACATAATAAGCAAGTAACTGCAGTGCCACGGATGCCGGCATTACCATAAATTCATCCTGCATATCCGGCAGATGGAAGGTATCATATGCACGGTCGATATCTTTTGCAAGACTTTCCTTGATAAAGAGCACGATGTCCGCACCTCTTGACCGTACCTCCTTGATATTTGACAGCTCTTTTGACATTAATTTTTCCTGTGTCACTGCTGCAACGACCGGCGTATCCTGCGTGATGAGTGCGATCGGTCCGTGTTTTAATTCGCCGGACGCATACGCCTCAGAATGAATGTAGGATACCTCCTTTAACTTCAGAGAACCCTCTAACAAAATAGAGTAATCAAGTCCACGGCCGATCATAAACAGATCTTTCGCCTCTAACACCTTGTTGGCAAGTTTATGGATCTCCTGCCGTCCCTCTAACACTTTTTTCATGACATCCGGCGTGCGCTGCAGCTCACGGATAAAACTCTGTGTCTCTTCCTGTGAAAAGACACCGCGAAGCTGTGCCATTTTTGCCACGATCAGATGAAATACAGCAAGCTGTGTCGTGTATGCCTTGGTACTTGCAACGGCGATCTCCGGTCCTGCGTTGGTATAGAGCACATAATCACTCTCACGCGCAATGGAAGATCCTTTTACGTTGATGATGGATAAACATTTCGCTCCACGTTTTTTTGCATACTTGACTGCCTCTAAGGTATCGATCGTCTCACCGGACTGTGAAACTGCGATGACTAATGATTTCTCATCGATGACCGGATCCGAATACATAAACTCGGATGCCATATCGACATCGATGTGCATATGAAGAATCGACTTTATCAGTGCCTGTGCCACAAGACCGGCATGCATTGCAGTTCCACATGCGATAATGTTGACACGCTCACACTGTGTAAAGATCTCATCCGGCACACCGTCTGCCGTAAAGTCCGGCATTCCACTTGTGATGCGGTTTGTGATTGTACGCTCGATCGCATCCGGCTGTTCCATGATCTCTTTTTCCATATAAAACGGATAACCGTTCTTTCCGGCATTATTAAGTTCCCAGTCTACTTCAAGATAGTCCGGCTCCACCTGATTGCCATTGAAATCTTTTAAGACAATGGCATCTTTTGCCAGTTTTAAAATATGATACTCCGGAACAACAAAATAGCGGTTGGTAAAACGGCAGAGTGCTGTCAGGTCAGATGCAAGCATAGCCCCCTCTTTGCAAAGTGTTGCGACGATCGGGCTGACATTTCTGGCAGAATAGATCTCACCCTGATGATCTTCAAATAAGATCACTAATGCAAATGTTCCTTTTAATTTGGAAACTGTCTTTTTGATGGCTTCATCCGGATCACCGGTATAAAACTTATTTAAAAGTGCAGCCACAACCTCACTGTCTGTCTCTGATTTTAAAACACTTTCCAGTTCATAGTCGGCGATCAGCTCTCTGTAATTTTCAATGATGCCATTGTGTACCAGAGTCACTTTTCCAACCTGATGCGGATGTGCGTTTGTATCATTGACACCGCCGTGTGTTGCCCATCTGGTATGACCAATTCCACACTCTGTGATCAGTTTTTCTGACTCACAGATGGCTCTTAAATCTTTTACTCTTCCCGCACATTTATAAACCTTCGTCTGTTTCAGGCCGGTATCTGCCACAGCAATTCCCGCACTGTCATATCCGCGGTACTCAAGAAGCTCTAACGCATCAAGTAACACTCCTTTTACATCTTCACTACCTGTATAACCAATAATTCCACACATAAATTTTCCTCTTTTCTATCTATCAACTGTTTCCGGCACAATCCCGCCGGTACACTCATTTTTCCTGACCAGTTCCACTGTCAGAAGATCCTCTTCTGACAGCAAAAATATTTTTCAGGTTATCTTCTCCCTTATACCGTATTTGTTTTGCAGTCACCTGCATATTTGCCGGTATATCTCGCACCGGGAGTGTACGGAAGAGCATCCGCCGAATCTTCGATCACTCTCCTCCTCGTTAACCTGCTGATTGAAACACAGGTAATTCCTGAACATATCACAATGTCTGTTCACAGAACCTTCCTATGCATTTTCCACAGGTGCATGGCGCTAATAAGGAGACAACAGACTGCATATCCTTCCGGCAGATCTGCTGTCACATTTATGTGTCCGGTATACGGGCGCAAAGACCGCGTATCTGAACATAAAAAATAATATACTTTTTATTCAATTTTCAAGGTTCAACATGCTTTACTATACTATGATATGAAAAAAAAGTCCAGTGTTTCCCATCAAAGATGGCCGTTCAGACATTTTTTATTCATGCATCGATTTCCAGACTGATTCCCCATTTGGAATATACTGGCAGAATGCATCCACCATAATACTGCGGAACGGGCGGACCGCCTCTTCGAGTCCGAATGCTGCCGGGTAATCTTTCGTCACAAGATCAATGTCCTGTGCGATCTTTTCTGCAACTGCTGCATCTTTGATCGGCACGATACCAAACAATGTGGAGCAGTACGCCCTGCTTCCGGTACAGGATGCCAGATAGGTATATGCAAAATTTTTCCACTCTTCCTCAAGTATATATCCACAAACATCTTCCACATCAGCATCCTTTTCCACATTTTGTTTCTCATCTGTCCGGATACCGAGCTGCATAAGATATCCACAAAGTTCTTTTTTCTGTCTTTTTTTCTGAAAAAAGGATACACCACCTACACTGGCTGCCTGTATCATCATCCATGCGCGCAGAAAAAGATCCGCACGTTTTTCTGCCGGATGATCTCCAAAGCGCTTTCTTAAAATCAAAAGGCGTTTTTCATCCAATGCCGGATCTAACTTCTGTTCAATTGCAAGCTGCAGAATACGTTCACGTTCATTAATATCCTCAATCTCATAATAATGGGCGGGCCATTCCGAAAGATAGTCCACGTTTTCATTATTCAAAAGCATTTACTCTGTATCTCCTTCCATATACGAATCCACATCATCACAGGTCACTCTCGCATAAGGCAGACGGATATATTTTCCATCGATCAGATTCAGATCCGACAGATCACCTCCGGTGGAAAGCTCATATGCAAGATTTAACATTGCATCTGCCTGGCCTTCCTTATCATTATAGACCGTTCCGATCATCTCTTTATTTTTGACCGCCTCTAGCCCTACATCAGTCCCATCAATTCCAATGACCGCCGGCCATTCATCCTTTGTAAGATCGGACGCTTTGAGCGCATCGATCGCACCTAGCGCCATATCATCATTATTGGCAATGACCAGCTCAATGCTGTCACCAAACTGTGACATAAGCTGTGCCATTTTCGTCTGCGCCTGTGCACGGTTCCAGTTTGCGATCGCATATCCCAGCTTTTCTACTTCCACTCCACTGTCGATCATTGTGCTGACCGAATATTCCGTGCGGACAATTGCATCCTGATGACCGGCTTCGCCCTCCAACACCACATACTGAAAAATCCCGTCTCCGTTTTTATCCAGTGACTGATCGGTCAGAAATGCTTCCGCTGCAAGCTCTCCCTGCATGATACCGGACTCAAATGCCTGCGCTCCGACATAATAAAGCCTCGTCCAGCGCTCTAAATCTTCCTCCACCAGTTCGCGATTGAAAAAAATAACCGGAATATTGTTTTTTTCCGCAAGATCAATGATTGCGGTAGGATCCGTCCTGTCCACCAGATTGACACAGATCACATCGCATCCCTCCGTGATCATGTTTTCAACCTGACTGTTCTGCGTCGACTGGCTTGCCGATGCATTGTAAGTGTCGATATTGATCGCAACACCCGTCTCTTCTTCTTTTTTTGTCGCATAATCATTAAAATCTTTCATCATTTCTGATACAAATGTATCATACTGATCATAAACAGATATGCCGATCTTAATGCTCTTTTTGGCATCTTCCCTGCCGCCGCAGCCGCCAATTACCACACTCATGACTAAAATTCCACCAAAAGCCACGGTCATTTTTTTACTTTTTTTCCATTTCTTCAAGACTTGTTCCCCCATCAACATGTGCCGGACTTTTTCTGCTCCACACATTTACATCTACCCCCCATTTGTATATCACTGCACGATAGGAAATAAAATTTTCTGATTTTCCTCGTCATACAGATTATCTTTTGTGATCGTAAGAAACCCGACTTTTTCTGTTTTTGCCGAAGATAACGGCTCGCGCAGCTGACCCGCGATCGCTGCCGCACTTAAATATCCGATATTGAACTCATTCGGTACGACCAACGCTCCTATCACACCCTTATCCAGATAATACACATTTTTTTCTGAGCAGCCAATTCCATACAGTCCAAATTCTGTCTGTTCCTGCGCCTGCAGATAATCAACAGCCTGTTCCGTTCTGTCATTATCTAATGATACCACGATGTCTACCCTCTTTTTCTCAAGGCACCATTCAAATGTATTATTTACATTGTCTTCATCAGACAGATTCCATAAAATGGATGCCCCGGCAGACTCTATTTTGTCCATAAAACCTTTCAGGCACTGCTGTCCGGCAGTCTGTTTTAAGTTACCGGCAAGAATCCCAATGTCCGTATCTTCAAGCTTTTCCCCATAATCCGCAATAACAGCTTCGGCAACTGCCTCCCCCATCTCATAAGACTGCGGCAGAATTGCTGCATACATTCCCTCAGCTTCCACATCCGTTTCCACCAGAATCATCTTATCAGAACCGATTTCCACAGCAGAATCATCCGTATAATTGCTGCTGTCACACATTTCAACGATCACGCCCTTTGCTCCATTATCGATCTCCCTGTGAATGATCTGGTACTCTTCCTCAATACCGGAAAATGCGCCTGTCGAAACCACATTTAAACGGATATGATAATCTTCCGCTCCTCGTTCAAGTCCTTCCCGAAAAGATGTAAATCTGTCACTGCTGCTGTTTTCTACGATCACGGATACCGGATACCATTCCTCATCCTTGCTGCCATCAAGCATCCCATATGTCGCAAACGCAATAAATGCAATGATCACTAAAATCAATGCCATTAAATAGATCAAATTATTTTTTCCGGTCCGCTTCATAGTTGTTTTCTCCCTGACTCTAACCGTTCCTGCTCCTCCGGCGTATAGACGATATACGGCAAATGGATTCTGACTGTGGTTCCCTCATCCGGCTCGCTTTCTATCTCCAGACCATATTCCTCACCGAAACGCAGCCTGATCCGGTTATGTACATTCAAAAGTCCCACACCAGATCCACGTTTGTGTACACGGTTATTTTCCTTCAAAAGCTGTTCCACTTCATCTTCCGGTATTCCAAGTCCGTTATCTCTGACCTCAATATAGATATCATCTTCCCTGCGATATCCATTGACATCAATTTCTCCGTCTCCATCCATACATTCCACGCCATAATAAATCGCATTTTCAAGCAGCGGCTGCACCACCAGTTTTACCGTACAGCACTGCAGGATCTCCGGATCTATATCAAACCGTACCTCAAAAATATTTTTATAGCGTACTTTCTGGATATTCATATAGTTTCTGGCATGTTTCAGCTCATCTTCCACACTGATGACTGTTTTTCCCCTGCTTAAACTGATACGGAAAAGACTCGCTAACTGTGTGATCATAAATACCGCATCCTCATACCGTTCTCCCTCGATCATCCAGACGATCGAGTCAAGTGTATTATACAAAAAATGAGGGTTGATCTGCGACTGAAGCGCATCGAGTTCACTTTTTCTTTTTTCTTCCTGCTCGACCACAATATCCTGCATCAGCTGCCTGATCTGTTCCACCGTGGAACGGAGTGTACACCCTAAATGTTCCACTTCCATAGATCCGCCGATATAGATAGACGGGTTCATATTTCCGGTCTCCCACTCCTTGACCGAATTATTTAATTTTTTCAGCGGCATGGCAATACTTGCAGACACAAGCTGATTTAAAAGGATCACCGCAAGCATAGATACTGTCACTAGCATGATCACAAAATATTTTGTGCCTGTCATTCCCATATCAAAGGAACTCATTGGCACAACACTGACGATCTTCCATCCGGTATAACTGACCGTCTTTACCGTAACAAGGCGTTTTTCCCCCTGGAAAATCTCTTCCGTGCTTCCATCCTCGTACCCTGCTGCCTCGATATTATTCTCCTGATAAAGATCGGTATAGATCAGCTTCTGTCTCGGATGATAAATGATCTCACCCTTTCCGTCGATCAGGTAAACATACTCCGAAGAATTTCCAACATTCGCTTTTTTTAAGATCTGTTCAATACTGTTGTAGTTCATATCGACCAAAAGTACTCCCAGCGTCGATGTTCCATTACTTGTCAGCTCCACGGCACGGCTTAAGGATACGACCCAGTAATAACGGTAAGATGGATCGCCAAACAGATTCTGCACATGCGGTGTCGAAAAATGAAGGTTTTCCATCTGACCGACCGCATCGGTAAACCACTGCTGCTTCACAATATTTACCTGACTTTTTTCATTCGCAACAGGTACTGCTGCCACAAGCTGTCCCTCTCCCGTATAACAGGCAATACTGATCAGGTTATCTTTATTCGCCTCATATAAGAGATTCATTTCTTCATCCATGGTATCACTGGCAAGATCTTTATTCTTGATGACACTGTAATACATAGTATCAGAAATACGGCGCATGTTTCGGAGATAATCCTCAAGGTTGATGGCTGTCTGATTTAAAAGCTGCCCCGTACTCTCAATCGTCATCGCTTCTGCTCTGTTTGAAAACTGCCGGTAAAGTGTGACGCCAAGAAAGGCCATACTACATATGGACAGAATCGTAAACGAAATCGATATCGTCATCTGAATACTGTGCGGTTTTGTCATTTTCCTGATATATGCAGTTAATTCTCTTATTTTATCTTTGATATTTGACAAACTCATTTTCTTTTTTCTGCTTTGTACTTTGAAGGTGACATTCCAAACTGTTTTTTAAATGCGTAACTGAAATAATTCGGATCAGAATAGCCCACTTTTTCTGCAATCACATATGTTTTTTCATCCTGATTCAAAAGCAGATCAAGCGCCTGTTCCATCCGATACTCTGTCAGATAATTGATAAAAGTTTTTCCGGTCTCCTTTTTAAACACGGTAGAAAAGTACGCCGTGCTGACCGAAAGATTTTTACATACACTCTCCACATTGAGTCCTGAATCTGCATAGTGTTCCCTGACATACTCGATCGCTTTTGTGACAAATGATTTCGTCGTGTCCTGTCTGCCATTCTGGATCATCTCCTGCATCTGACGTCCGGTCTTTAGCAGCCAGTTTTCCAGTGCCTCCGGCGATTCCATCTGAAGAACTTCCCGGTAGATATCTCCCGTACCACTGAAAATTTCGTCCAGATTCAGCCCGTTTAATGTTCCAAAACGGAAGATTTCCGCAATAAGTTCCGTGATAAATATCTGATATTTCTGCAGTGATGCTCCACGTCCGGAAAGCTGTGTCACGCTTTCTTTGACTGCTTCTTTCAGCGCCTGCTCATCCCCGGTCTTAATCTTTTTTAAAATATTCCCGATCGACTGCTCTTCCCACGGTTCCTCTGCACTGCCCTGCGGATCGATCTCCGCAATATTAATGGCTCTTGTATTTCCATAGATCACACGGTAGGAAACCGCATTGCGCGCCCCCTGATAGGAAGCCGGCAGCTCTGCGATCTCATCACAGACCGGACCGATTCCTGCCGTCACCTTCGCACCGCAGACACGTTTCGCCAGCTTGCAAAACCGATCCATTGCATTGGTATATGCCGTGATTTCTTCCGTTTCTTTTAACTGTGTGATCACAAGGATGTCTCCGAGATAAAAGAATGTGTTCGATCTCCACTTGTCCACAAACTGTTCCTCAGCAAGCTGTTTGACGGACATTCCAAGCAAAAACGGATCGAGTTCAAGCTGTGGATCCGGCGTGCTGATATGTAATATAGTTGCCACATAATATGGTCCGCTCCACGGTATCTGGTATTGTTTCAAATATTTTTCAATCTCAGATGCCGGAATTCTTCCCTCAATCAATGATGTATAAAAGTTTTCCTGCAATACCGGAAGACTCTCCATATAATAAGCGCGCAGTTTTTCGATATTACGTTTTTCATCAAGCTCTCTGTCAAGGTTTGTCCTGATACGCTCAAACACTTCCCGCAGTTCATTGGAATTGATCGGCTTTAAAATGTACTCCTCCGCCTCGATCTTAATTGCCTCTTTTGCATATTCAAATTCATCAAATCCA
>ENA-UOJT01000280-UOJT01000280.1-human-gut-metagenome-genome-assembly--contig:-C15-NODE-280-length-39156-cov-25.684075_pt1 | contig 39156 bp, 38 predicted proteins | sample MGYA00242357_ERZ723904 | MGnify/ENA metagenome assembly ERZ723904 | reverse complement strand
AGAGGTATTACTTGACAAGTAAGTATAGTATACTTGTACATATATACACAGTAGTCTTGTGCATAATATAGACACAAATATGTGTACATAATATAGTGTTCATATAGTATAGATATCATTGAAATACAAATAGAATTCAGTAACGACAGTGCGTCCCCGAAGGGGGAGTTATTAAGCGTATATATACAGATTTACGTACAGTTTACTTGGCATATTATTTGGTACAGAAGCTGCACATAAATACTCGTTACAGTTCGTAGAAAGCACACGATAAATGATGCGTTTCATACGCATTACAGTTCATTAAAATCATCGTTTCAGGTCATTTAAAACCGTCGTTCAGTTCATTAAAATCACTACGAGACTACCTCCTGCCGTTTATCGTTATCATTTTTACTTGGATTTGCTAAAACGACACTGTAATATGCGGTTAGCCCCGCCTTTTTTACTTATTTGCGCCGTTTTTTGCATAAACCTGAGTTTTCTACTCAGAATTCTACTGTTTCCAATGATTGCAGATCAAATGAGTACTGTTGATACTTCATTATGATCTTCCGTGCCGACAGGCGACCGATTAACTCCTCGCTAACGCTCGTCGTTAATAATGCTCGCTTCGCTCGCTCGCTCGTTGTTCAGATGTATATACTATTCAGATGATTTAGTTTACAGTTTGTTGTATGTGCTATATATGTGAGAGCATTAACTGTAAAGCTAAGCGCTATTCAGAGCGCGCACATGTAAATTCGTAAGCGACAGCTTTTTAAAAGCACGAGAGACATAGAGCCTCCCGTACTGTTATGTAATTATGCAAATGCTTTGATGTTTTCTATGTCAATTTGAAACTCTACGTCCTTTAATGCTTCTTCAAGTCTTTCTAGTCTATGATTAGCTTCACCTTTAATATATGCTTCTTTAATTAAACTTTCTAAGAACATTTTCTTTACAAATAATGATTCTAATTTTTTCATATCAATTCCCCCTAGTAAAAATAATATTATTCACAAAAATGTAAAGTATTGATGCGCGACAGCGCACACATTCCATAGCGACAGCTTTTTAAAAAAAAGAGAGCAGGCCTAAGCCCACTCCCTGTACTGACTATTCTAATACGAAGCTATCAGGTGCAGAAGCTCTTTGTACTGGACATATCTTGTCCATAGCTTCCCAAGTTCTAGCAAGTATCTTTTGAAGTCTTTCAGAACCATATCTTCTACCTTCATATTCTCTAGGTCTTACAGAATAACTAGATAGTACAGATACTCTATCACCAAGTTGTTCACATATACCATGTATAACTTTGATGTTTTCTAAGAATTCAGGTTCTAATACTTTATCGCCTGCTTTAGTCTTACCAGTATCTAACCATATTTGTCTATTTTCTGCTTTGTCTATACCTATCATACTTCTGTTTAATATGAAGATATATTTTTTATCTGTATCAGCTTCTTCAGCAACTTTTTCTAATTGTGATGCTAATAGATATGTCATGTAACCTCTAATATCTTCTACATTAGAGTATTTTTTGCATTTACCTGTTTCAGTATTAGATACTAAAACTATGTCTTTTCTATTAACCATACATATTATAGTTTCTTTTGAATATTTAGCCATTTTTATACCTCTTTCTGTGCATAATGCACAATTGCATGCTCGACGACATGCTACCAATTAATTATTATATGGAGGGATTAACCTCTCACAAAAATGTAAAGTCTTTGTGCGCGACAGCGCATATACAAATTAACAAGGACCAGAGTGTACATGTACAATGCTCCAGTCCTTATTACTATTTATATGTTACTTCTATAAGCTTCTAGACATGATAGAAGTTTGTTTTTTGTCACCATGGATTAGTCTTTTAAAACCTGCAACTGCTCTTTTAGCTGGTTCATATTCTGTAAACTCTTCACGAGTTATATTAGAGAATACTTCATCAGCAAATGTAGCACCAGCTTTATAAGTGGCTTTAACTGCAGTAGAAGTAGTTAAACCAGCATATTTACCAGCACATTCAGCTAGTGGAGTTACGATATCGTTAGCTACTATCTTAGCACTAGAATAACCAGTAGTAGTAGCAGATTGAACTAGCTTTTTAGTTTTAAGACCAACTGATTTCATAGAAGTAGTTCTATTTAAAAGTTTTATTTGGTCTTCTGTTAAACCTACTGCTAGTAATGATATCTTGCAGAAAGTGAACATACCAGGAGCTACTGGTTTCATAGATACATGGACGTTATAAACACCAGCTGATTTAAATACATCATCTATGATTTCTTTAGCTCTTGCTTCATTTTCTACAGTTATTTCGAAGCTACCAAGTAATAATTCACTACTACCATCAAGTACTTCGAAGTTTTGAGTTAGTTCTTCATTAGCATAAATGTTTTCAAGTAAACCATCAGCTTTTCTGTTATATAATAAAGCTTCGATTATTCTTGCTTGGTTGAAAGTTAAAGATTCTAAATCATATTTGATTAATTTATTTGGGTCATTATCTAAAACTTCTACACCTTCAAGTTCTTCACCTAATACAGGTTTGAAAACATTATCTAATATTTCTTGCATTGTATTGATATTACCAATCATAATTCTTAACATAAAAATTACCTCCTAAAATATATAAAAATTTATTACACAAAACTGTTAAGTTTTCGTGTACGACAGTACACAGTATTCGGTCCCGACAGGGGCTACTTGAGAGCAACTATTCAGAAAGCCCCGCAGGGGACTAGCGAGAGCCACTACTCAGTACCAATCCTCTATATTATTCGTGGACGACAGTACATCACGAATAATACCCCGAAGGGAGTGCCCGAAGGCACTACATAGCTTCTCTTATACTATTAAGAGAACATTTAGCTTCAAGGGACCAACCTTGCGGTGTTCTACGTATTATTGTCTTGATCCCTCTTCTGCTTAATACTACAGCTATTCCCTTCAATGATTCAAAAGATTCAGAAAAAATAAAATTACTATACATACTATTTCTCCTCCTTATTTTTTATCAATTCTTTTTAAAATACCATCGGTGTCAATCACGAAACCGTTTTCATATAGAACGGCTTCTGTTTGTCTAATAGCTTCATAACATTTTTCTTTCAGTTGATTATCACTATATCTGTCAGGATTTAATAGCATGTCTGATTCAAGATTCATAATATTATTATACAGTTTCATTATATCTTCCATGCAAATACACCTCCTATAAATAAAAAGGAGTGCTTAAATGCACTCCTTGTGAAAATACATACAATCTTTCACAAGATCATACATATTTGTCAAATGAGATACATAGAAAACCTTTTCTGTATTGAAATCCTTTGGGTCTTGCATGGACTCAAAGAACACATATCTGTCTGATTCGTCTGGAATAATGATAGATGGTTCACCATTGTCTTTAACAGTATAAAAACAGATAAACTTATCATCTACATCTACTGCTCTAGTACCAAGGGAATCAACACTAACTATTACTTGTTTCATAACAATACCTCCTATACAGTTTCTATAAAATTATATTCTCTATCGTATCTGTATTCATAAGTGTATCCATCGTCATAAGTACAGAATTCAATTAGATCATCATGATAATTTCCGTATTTGTCTTCATATTGTTCTCTAACTTCTAGTGTTCTGTGATCGTATACCCATTCACATGCTGATGTTGTTATATATAATGTTTTCTTAGTTTCAGGATTCCATTGTTCTGAAACATAATATGGATGTATTATTCCTCTTGGTTCATTTATTCTTTTGAATCTTGCTCCATATTTTATTTCTGCATATAACATTGCGTCTTTTCTGTTGTCAAAATGTCTTACACCTTTGATTAAAGGAGTTCTCTCTAATCCTTTTGTATTTAATCTAAAATCTAACATATCATTTCCTCCCCGATTTAAAGTCTCTCGACTATAGTATATAATGGTAAGGAGCTTTAAGGGTAAACTCCTGAACCCACACATTATTACCATCATGTGTGAGGATGGTCTTGTTTCTAGTATTCAGACATTTGTCCAGTTGGACAGTCTTCATACTCTGTACATTGATGACAGTTGCCACCAATGCAATGTCCATCAGATGATGGTCTAACTTCATCAGGCATTACAGGTTCATCTTCGACTCTAAAGTCTTTAGATACCATTTTTTCTATTGCTTGTTTAAAGTTAGCTATGTAATACATAGTAGCATTATAGAAGTTACGTGTCCATGTATTATGCAATAAAAATACTTTAGATATTTTGGCGAATATTCTGAATTTAATGCTGTCCCATTCACCATTCATGTTGTTGTAAGCTCTATTTAAGTTTTTTGCAGAATCTTCAGTTTCATCTAATATAAAGTTAGTTCTTAAGAAGAATTCTACAACTTCAGATTCTTTAAATTCAGGATTGTCAAGTTTAGCTCTAACATCATTTAGAACTTTAACATCTTCAGCGTCACATAATTTTTCTATTCTATCTAAGAATTCGTTTGCATGCATTCTTTCTTTTTCAGATAATAATATTTTCATAAAAAATACCTCCTTGGTATATAAATAATAATATAATTGAGAGAATGACTACCGAATTGATAGTCAAATCTCTCACAAAATTGTATTGTATTCGTGTCTGACAAGACACACTCTTTCTAGAATGGAATTTCTTCGTCAAAACCAGCAAATGGATCTTCGCCAGAATTATCAAAGTCATCAGTGAAATCATCTGCATTAAAATCTACTACTTCAGATTCTATTACTTGTGATTGTACAGGTTGAGATTTAGGAGCTGAAGTAGATACAGGTTGTTCTGTAGCTGGTTCAACAATTGGTTGCACTACTGGTTGTTGTACTGGTTGTTGTTGTACTGATTGTACTACTGGTTGTTGTTGAACTGGTGCTGGATTACCCATAACACTTGCTAATGCTTGTGCTACTGCATTTTGTATCATAGCATTGACTTGTTCTTGAGTAAAACCTTGTACAGGTTGAGATGCAGGTTGAGATTGAGTTTGACTATCTTCAACTTGTACTTTATATAGTACATCTAAAGCTCTTTGTTTAATCTTGACCATTTCTTCATCGACACTAGCTAAAGATAAACTATATATATTTACATTGAAGTTTCTGTCATTATATGCTTTAACTACATGTTTCATTTTATCTAGCATATAGACAGGTATAATATCGCCAGAACCTACAAATTTTTGAGTACGTATATATTGTCTGAAGCTGGCACCGAATACACCTTTAATACAATTAGGTATACCGATATCAATAACTAATTCAGATATTGTATCATTAGTAGGACATTTTTCTAGGACATAGTCTAACGCTTCAAGTGAATTCATAATAGCGTTTTTATTATGATTAGAAAATCTTCTAAATCTGTGTTTATCAGACATTAGTATTGCTATACCATTGCCTGCTACAAGAGCATATCTCTTTCTGTTACTATCTAAAGTAACACTTGATTTTTTATTATTATTATAAGTTGCCATAATAAGTACCTCCTAAAAAATAAAAATAATAGGTTACAAAAAACCTTCATAAAACTGTAAAGTATTCATGTGCGACAGCACATGCCACTAGTGAGAGCCAATATTCAGTAACGGCCCCGCAGGGGAGTAATCACAAAAATGTACTACTGATATTATGATTACATACAATATTTCATAATACAGTTTAGTATTCATACGCGACAGTACAAATAGAATAGAGCCCGAAGGCCCTATCTATTATTTATGCTGTATGATTTCAAAAGGAGAAATGTAGAATTTCTTTCTCTTGTAATCTGCGTATGTAACTGTGCGCAACTGCCAGTATATCTTGATATGTGGCTTTGAATCTGGTATTGTATACCAGATGTATTTAACTTTGTTGCGCCAGTAAGGTTGTGTTCGATATTCTTGCCCTCTTTCAAGGTAATATCGAACTCCCTGTGGTACTTGCGATAAATCGTATTCAATGTAAGTGCCGTAATCTCCGATTACTAGTCGCTCAAATGAAGTAGCGATTAATTTGCCATCATGTGTATATAATGGCTTGCTAGCGTCCAAATGGAGAAAATCAGTGTATTCTTTGTAAATAGCTCTGATTTGCTCACTTCTTCCAGAAGCTAGCTTTTTGTAATTTTTAGGATTCTCAAAATCAAAGTCAAATTCATCTTTGAGTCTGTAAATCATATCTCGCTTAATGCAAGATATCTTTTGAGAATCTGTAGCTGGGCAAGGAGTAGGGCAATCATAGTTGAAGCATTTCTCGCAAATTTTTATATCGATCATACAGAAAACACCTCCGATAAAAAAATAAAAAATTCATATAACTGTATAGTCTTCCCACGCGACAGCGTGAGAAGAAGTAACAAACAACAAACACAGGTAATTAAATACCTGCGTCTATTATAAGTTTATCATCACCATATCTATTCATGGCATAATTTATACAGTTATAAGTGCCACCTTTGCGGACACCATCGAATACAGTGACAATATATTTACTATTATCAACCATATAACGATTACGTCTGTCAAGAACGTCTGCTACTCTACAATTTTTATTTGGGAACAATCCAAATATTTGGTCTATATATATAACACCATCAGAAGCTTTAAGCATACGATTATATCTATCTATACTTTCAGCGTTCCAACGTTTTTCTTGACCGCAAAATGGTACAACGACATAATTTTTTACTGGTATACCTTTAGATTTGACATACTCTATTGCAAAGAAAGCAATTGTATCGGCACCAAGAGCACCGCCAGTAAAAAATGTGTCAACATCATATTTAGTATATAAAGTATATGCTATCTTTGCTAATTTATGAGCTAACACTTGATATTTATTATTACTAAGATCGTAACCATATAATCTTTGTGGTCTATGACCTGTAAAACAACAACTTTTGTACATATCTAATTTAATCATAAAATATCAACCTCCTTGAAAATAAAATATAATGAGCAGTTAAAAGCATGCTCAGGCTATATATGAATTAAACTAATTGATACATTTTGTTATCTTTAACTGTTACCATATCAGGCATCCAGTATATGAACTCTGTGTTTTTGAATGTATCAATTAGTTTTTGAATAACGCCTCTACGTTGTTTTGCTAGAAATACAAGTTGTAAATTGTTAAGGCTATATTCATAGTTACTGCCAAGGATACTACGTAGAGACTCTATTTGTTTTTGAGTGCAACCTCTACGATCACGAGTATCTTTGACAAAAGAACATTGTATATCGATAAATCTGTCATCGATAATAATGTCATGTATAACTTTATTAATGATGTAATCTGTATTATCACGATTTTTATCATAGATATATACAGTTTTATGATTGAATAATTCAGTAAAGTCGCTATCATCTAATAACTCTGGATTAACGACTAAATAATTTTTATACACAAACATACTACTTTCTAACACTTTAATCATAACGATACCTCCTAAAAAATATAAATTCACAAAAATGTGTAATATTCGTGGCGACAGCCACAGCGACAGCTTACAGATAGAACAAACAAACTACGGCCCCGCAGGGGGGCTATTAAAGAACAGTAATAGTATAGCCCCTAGCTACATTGGTGTTAATTATGTCACCTCCTCTCATAACACCATTGTGATAGCTTTTCAAATACGGAGTACCTCTACTCATATTTATCACCTCCTAGAATTCATCACCGTCAAAGTCTTCAATTTCTTCAGTTATATTTGTCATATTTATTTTAGCTATGCTGTCATTTAATTGTTTGTCAACGTTAAAGATTAATTTGTATACTACGTTATTAAGTTTATTTACGTCTGTACCTGTTGATGGTTTTCTATTGAACTTATTAACTGAAAATATAAATCTTACATTTTTGTATAACACTGTTATGTCGTTACCTTTTTTATATGCAACAAATGCGTGACTTGTAACATAACCAAGGTATTTTTCTTCACCTTTATCTGTTAAGCCAGGTGCTTTATAAATCATTATGCCTTTACTTAAGAAGTCGTAATAATATCTGTCTTTAAATACTGGTGAAGCTGGATTACTACTGTCGCAAGCTGGTTCTCTATTAGGTCTCATGCGACTTTGAATAGCTTTACTTATTTTGTCAAGTTCTGCTACTGTGCCTTTGAAACCATATATAGTTGCTCTAAATACTCTTTCTGATGCCATGAAGCTGTATGCCCAGTTATTGAATCTAACCACACCATAATATTTAAGTGAGTTAGGCACTCTATACATGTTAAGTATAGAGTTTCTTCCTTCGTTCTTACCTACAACAGCTAATTTGTTTCTCATTGCATAATTATTCATATCATTTACCTCCAGTAATTTAAAATAATAAAAAAAGGAAGACCATTGCTGATCTTCCCAAAAACAACTAAACTTACATATAACTATCTAGTTCTAGCTACATATAAGTATTTAGCTAAATCTACATATTCTTCTTTTTCAAAGCATAGTAGATCTACAGTTTTTAATTTTAAGCCATTAAACAAAGTTGTATTATTGAAGCCTACTGATTTAGCCTTAGTAGCTCCATCTACAACTACAGGTACATATATTTTGCTGACACCATCTGCTGATACTTTAACTCTAGTCACGTCACTGTTTCTTAAAGCATTTATAGCACCTTTTTTGTTCTTCACTAGTTTGCCTTCTCTTCTTTCATTTTGAGCAACTGGGAAGAAGTTGTCTATTGGTATAGCTACATAGTTGTCATCTACTTGAGCGTATGGGTCATAACTAGCTATTAATTGACCATCCACTACAGTAGCTTCACCTGTGAAGTTTTCTTCAACACAAAGTTCGAAGTCTTCACTAGCACCATCTTCTAATATATAGACATTACCATCAGCATAGTCGATTGGTTTGTCTGTAACTGTAAGTGGCACATCTAATTTGTTATCTGCATATTCGAATACTGCTATGTCACCAAATATTTTGTCAACTGCAGTTAACATTTTATTGACTTCTACACATTTAAGATTTGCATCTTTGTAGTAGAAACCTTTGTTGTCTAGGAAGCATATTTCAATTGCTAATGAATATACGTCTTTCATCTTCATGCCTTCTAGTTTTGCAACGCCAAATATACAGTTTCTCAATACTGCTAAGAATTTATCTGTATATTTATCTGGCTCTTCTTCATCTAGTTGTGTGAATTTTCTACCTCTTACTAATGAAGAAGCATAACTTATTACTCTACGTGTTTCAGGGTATAAGTCATGTAGATTTGACAATCTTTTATAATAATTGTCGTAGTCAAAACCATGTACTTTGGCTAGTTCACCATTAACACAGTCTTCTAAACTGTCTTTTACAGCTAGTTTCACATCACCTATAGCGTCTTCAAATGCGTTTTCTAGCTCTTCTGGTAAAAACATTTGATAGCCTTCACCAGATCTCATAACAGCGCCTGAATTCAAATATAAATTCGCAGTAAGCGCTTTCTTAGGGTCTCTACCTGATTTCATGTTACCTATGCAGGCTGACCCTTTGCCAACGAACCCATGGATGTCTCTGCTGTAATGTCTATCTCTATGTTTCTTTACGTCTATAGAGCTTTCACCTAGGGCTCTGACGATATTAACAAAGTCATTTACAAATGTGTCAAATTCTTCTTCTGTTGTTTCTATACCAAATGACTTTATTTGATCTACTGCAGCTTGTATTTCTGTTTCTGATATTCTTTTAAGTTGTCTAACCATGCCGAATCTATTAGTCATTGTTGCACAGTTTTTGCTGTCATATATTGTTTTTATTCTTTTACCATGCAACTCTTTTATGCTGTCTATATTCTTTATGTTTACTAATTCTTGTAAAGGAACTAACATTTTGTGTAATAGACCTAAGCCTATTTCTGTCATTTTGCCATCTTCGAAGATTAAGTTTTTCTTTATCATTAATACATTGCTACCTCTGATGATAGTGATACCTATATCGCTGCCTAAAACTGTAGTTGATATTAATAATGATAATGGATCTTTTACGTCTTTGATATCTAATGTTTGTTTTCTAGCCACTATTTCTTTGTACGCATTATTACTAAGACCCATAATATTTTCTATTTTTATAGTTTTTTCGTTCATAACAATACCTCCAGTAATTTTATTTTTAAACATAAAGAAAGAGAGACCATTTCTGATCTCTCTTGAAACATGATGATGATTATTTATAAGTGATTATAGCTGCTTGACCTATGTTGTTATTTTTTACTGCATATTTTCTAACAGCTAAACTAGTGAAGCCTGGTATATGGCAATTAACTTCACCAGTTTCTTCATTTAATTCTTCGAATAAGCCATAATGTACTAGTTCATCGTTGTCATCATATTCAACTTCTTCGAAGTAAATTGCTAAGTCATCACCATCGAAGTCGCTACCTGCACATTGGTTCTTCCAAGTATTATCTGCTGGAACCATTATGCAGTTATTTGGGCAACTTTCGTAGAATTCTATTAAGTCTTGTTTCAATTCGTCATCTACGTCTAATGCTGCAATTCTACCTTTAAGTTCTTCTAAGCTGACACATTTGAATACAGCATACTCGTCTGGAGCTTGAGATGGGTATTTAATACCCACACAAGTTCTTAAGCTGTCGCTAAGTCTATTGTCATATGTTCTTACTAGATGTTTTTCTTCGAATGCTGGACAATAAACTTCTAGCATATGAGTACCGTAACCTTCATCAGCACCTGGTTCAATATAGTCAACCCAAGTACTATTTAAGATTGAAGTACCGCCAGTTAATATAATGCTATCATCAGGAGTTAAACGTAGATACATAGCATTAACTGGTATATTTGCTGACGCTGTCATACTTCTTGCAAAGCTATCATCAGCTTTAATTAAGCTTTCGCCTACATGTCTGTCATGTTCTGCTACGTCAGGATTAGCTGCTAACTTATTTTCATAAGCTTGACCTGCTAATTTTAATGTAGATGATTTGCTGTCAAATCTTAAACTGTATTTAGCTTCTCTGTTGTAGAAAGCTCTGACTGCAGCCATTTTACAGAAGTGTTGGATTTCTTCTGCATAGTCTTTAGCAACTTTAGCAACAGCTTGATTACTTAATTTGCCTGAAGTCACGTTGCTCATAGCTACTATATATAAATTGCAGCCATTTTTGATTTTAGCCATGTTGACTGCTTTGAATTCGTCTTTTGTACCTACTAGATCTATATTAGATAACATGGCATTTAATTTTGTCTTAGGTAATTTTTTAAGTGCTTTACCACTTATCATCTTACCGTTATACACTAGATGACATTTGTTGATATTTTGAGCCATCATGATTTTGCAATATCTTGCTATCATTCTGCCTCTGAAAAAGCGGCCATGAGCTTTCATCAATAAAGTGTCACATCTACCTTGTAAACTTAGGCCAAACATCATCCAAGGTTTTAATCTTGGGAATAATGCTTTAAATAGATGGTATAGTGTATCGCCATTATATCTAACGGCACCATCTGCAAAATTAGTGCCTATTTCAGCACTGATGTCGTTATTTTCTTCATAGTCAGAACCATAATCTAATTCTGCATCCATAAAGAAAATATTATTGATATGCCCCACCTTCATCATAGGTGTTGTTGTACATATACCTATTCTGTCGGCTATTTTACTTATATCGTCTATACTAACGTTGTCTTTCAATAACAGCTCAGCCCATTTATAGCCAACTGAATGGCCAGTGATAACATCGATTTCATTGAATCTAGCTTGAGCTTGTTTTAACAAGTCACCATTCTTATCAACTACTGCATAGTATATTCTACTATGCTTAATAAGAGATGGTGACACAGCATAAGGCATCATTACAAGGTCAGCGTCTTTAATGTCTTTAGCAAGTCTGAACTTACCATTTTCTCTTTTGATACCTATGAATATTAAAGATCTTATTCTTTCTGCCATAACATCCTTAGTTGTTAAATCTATGATACCACTGAAGTCTACTATATATAGACCTTTGATGAAAGCTGCGTCTGCTTCTTTGCAGTCGCCTGTGATATACTTTCTGTTGCTTATAATTTTGCCATCTTCTTTTTTGATAGCTCTGATGCTTCTTCTAGTGCTGTCAACTTCGAAATTACTTAGTATGTTTAACATACCAATATCTTCGAAAGTTCTTTCTACTAAGATTCTCTTTTTGCCTGTTCTTTTGCCATTAACTATAACGTCTTCATAGACAAAGTTGAAGCCATTAACTATGTTGCAAGATTCATTTATTGGTTTAACTATTGCCTTTTGTATTTTTGTTTGTTGACCTACGCTAAGTGTTTTCATAAAATTACCTCCTACTAGGAAAATATAGTTAAGCCTTTTTAGGGCATGCTTAGGCCCATGAACTATTCAGCTAATCTGGTTTATCTAAATAAAAAAAGAAACTTATGTTTATGCTCTGTTATAACGGCATAAATGCATATAAGCTTCTTTTAATATTTTTTCTCTTTTTTTATTGCTCATAGTGTAGACTTTCATATGTGCATAACGTCTAGCATCCTTTTCACAAGGTTGCTTTCTGTAAGCTGCATAGTCTATAAATGAGCTTATGTATTCGTCATTATTATAGATACTATTATCGTTTTGCCATGCATGTCTAAGTTCATGACATATAGTATCTAATAATATATTAAGATCTGACACTGATCTTTTTTGTCTTATAGCTCTGTCTATATAGAAGCTATTTACGTATACATAATCATCTACGTAATTATAGCTTCCTAAGCTACATTCGTCTTTTCCATAGGCGATTGTAGCTATATTTCTACCTATTATGTCTTTTGCTAAAGTCGTAACTATTGATATAGCTACTTCTTGCATAGCTTCTTCCTTGCTGTCAAATTTTATTATTTCAGCTCTAATCAATTGTTTTAATGTCATTATGCCAATGTTTTCTTTTTGAAGTCTTGCAGATACTTTTTTACACATTAGCTTGCTTATTTCGTCTAATTCCTCAGTTGTCTCGTCGCTCATAGCGACTGCGAATATTGCTAAACCTGTCATTAAACCTGCTAATACTAACAACATCATTCCTATTATCTTTAACATACTCATTACCCCCTTGGTTATATACTATTATTGTTTGAATATGCACTCCCACACAATCATGTCTACATATGTATGGAGTGCATATAGCTTACATATGTAAACAATACAAATAGTTTATTTATTATGTTTCATTTTCTTTGATGCTTTCTTCATAAACCATTTCCCTACTTTTATCATACTGTCATACCATTTCATGACTAGTATGCTTGATGTAGGCTTAATGCTATAATCAACAAAGTGACCACACTTATTGTATTTATAACTATCTCCTACAAACTTGATCACTGCAGCTTTATCTAATTCATATAGTTCTTGATCAGTTAAGAACCACATGTGATCTATTTTGTCCATTAAGTTACCATTCTTATTAAAGACATGGACATTCTCTAATAAGTATGTAGGTTGATCATTCCAACCATCCCAATCGATAGTTGTTAACTTACCTATAACTGTTACATCTTTCTTGTTCTTTAATATTTCTCTCATGATATCCCCCAAAGCAGTTGGTATGACGTTGCATATTGCTCCAATACTGCTCATATACACTACTCACCCAGGTCTAAGTACCCTGGGGCAACAATTCTATTGTTTGAGGAGTATATATATAAAGGTGGTACTGCTCGCAATTTTTGAAAAAAATTTTCCCCCTTATACTGACATCACATATATTTCAAGGACGCTTATAGTTCTATTGACATCAGACGCGCGTAATATATTTATAACTATAGGTAATAAGAATAGAGATAGGAGATGGTTATATGGCTCAAGTAAAAATTAATAAAGAGAGATTTGTTGAAGGTAGATTTACAGTTAAACAAAGAGTTGTCGATACCGACGAAATGATAATAGATGAAAATGGTAATGAAGTACCTAAACAAGAAATAGTCATTCACGGTATATTTTCAACTCATGACTATATCGAAGAACTCGATACTTTAGAATCAGAACGTTATTTAATACAAGGCGTACATGTATTTGAAGAAACATTTGGTACTAACGATTATGAAATAACATATGAATTTACTGCTGATTCTTTTACTGTTAAAAAGGATTATGTTCCAGATAAAGTCAAAGTAATTGTTGAAGCTAATCTGTATCAAGATGAAAATACAGAATACTTCCATAGTGTTAACTGGAATATAGCTGAAGAAATCTACGACGATATTATTAACGGAGGGAAGGAGGTATTAGAAGATGGCGAACAAGAGTAATAAACAAGTAAGCGAATATGAATTCGAAGTAGATCAAGAAATAAGTCATGAACTTGTCGCTGATGAAGTTAAACGACAAGAAGTAGTAGAAAACAGAAAACGTCTAGAAAATGATTTAATTGCTGCCGATAATCCATGGGGATATTCTCCTGCAGGATTAGAATCTAAAAGTGCAGCTATGGCTATGTTGTCTACTAAGTCTGGACTTTATGCAAGAATTCCGATTACATGTAAAGGCGATTGTTGTCCATACAGTGAATCTTGTATGTTATTAAAATATGATATGGCTCCAGAAGGCGAAAAATGTGCTCTCGAAACTGCTTTAATAGAAAAGAATTTAGAGGGTTATAAACGTGATTTTGACCTAGATCCTAGTTCTTCATTTGTAGACTTCACATATGTTAAAGAACTGATAAATACAGATATAATGATAGAACGCGCTCAAGCTTTATTAACACAAGAAGGTATAGCTGTAGAAGAAGTTTATACTGGTTCTAATGAAAGAACAGGAGATGACTTCTTCAGAAAAGAAGTATCGAAAGCTCTCGAAATATATGAAAAACATTGCAGACGTAGAGATAAGATACTTGATAATATGCTAGCTACACGTAAAGCTAAAGCACAAATGAAACAAGGTGACGAAAAATCTATTTACGATATGATTCAAGAAAATATGAATATGGATTACGTAATAGAAGAAGTCCCTGAAGAATTCCAAGAAGAATATAGTACCAACAACGATACTAATAATGAAGAGGAGTGATATATATGGCTGTTGGAGATATAGGAAAAAAAGCAATACAATTTGGTAGAAATGTAGCATATGGTTTAAAAGGTTCAACTGTAGGATGGGCCGAAGGTATAGGTATACGTCAAATACAAGCCAATATGACTGCAGACCAAAAGAAACATTTACTTGAATATGGTAAAAAAGCTGAACAAGCAGCTTTAAAAAGTGGTAAAACTGCTAAACAAGCTAAAGACATATCACGTAATGCTAGAAGAGAATTAGGAGAACGTATACTTGCTAAACAAACTACAGGTTATCAAGTAGGAGATTTTCTAGGCTATGGCGTACGTAATATATACAAAAATAAAAAAGATGGGATGCCATTTGATAGAGCAGTACAAAAAGCATTTACTAAGACTGTTAAAGATGATAAAGGCAATCTTGTTAAACAACTTAATGCTAAAGCTATAGCTGGTACAGCAGTAACAACTGGTATGGCTGCGAGAGTAGTATCAGGTGGAGGTCTATACAAAGACCGTAACGGTAATACAAACTTACCTGTTATTCCATTTATTTAGGAGTGTGATATATAAATGAAGATTCCAGGACTAGGTTTTATAGGAAAACGAATAGGTAAAGTTATAAATCAATCTGGAGGACCTGAAGCTAGTGCGCTTAAAGTTATTGGAAAAGCTGGAGCCTTTGTAGGTAAAGGTATAACAAAAGGATTTAGGGTAGGTGCAAGTGCCGCTGCTAAAGTTATTGGATTAACAGAAGAGGCTGCAGATGGAAGAACTATCTTTGAGATGGGTAAAGACATCGGCAAGGCTGCTGGTAAAAAAATAGGTAAAGCAGGAGCATATGTAGCTGCAGAAGGAGGGGCTCAGTTAAATTACGCTAACTTTATTGCACAACAATTAACTGGTAAAGCACCAATAACTAGTTCCCTACTAGGAACTAATCATCCAGTAACAAAAGTTATGAAAGCTATGGCTCCATTAAGACCTTCTGATAAAAGTTTAATAGGATACAAATTAAGCAAGACAGGTAAAGGTTTAGTAATTGGTGGAGCTATAATGGCTGGAGTAAAAGACGGAGCCGTTGCTTTTAATAACTCTAGAATTGGTACTAATGACGGTACTGTTTATAACAACTTATTACAATCTAATGGTCAAGGCAATACTTGGCAAAGTATGCAACACAATTATTTAAATAATGCAGGAGCTACAGGAGATCTTGGTTTTGCATTACATGACTTGCATCATTCTCCATATTATTAGAATTAAAGGAGGTGAGAATAGATGCCAAAAAAGCCAGATAATGAATATTACAGACAACGTATAATAAATGATATGTGGAATAATATGGATCCAAATATGACTATCGGTGACGTACAACAATCGTTTGCTTCAGCTGGTATTGAACCTGTTAAACCAGGTGAAATAAATCCACAGCAAGCTTATCGAGACATGGTTAATAGGAGACAACAAATACAGATAAATGACGCATGGAAAAATGCAAATAATAACATGAGTATAGAGAATTTCATGGATCAATTTGTCGGCGTTGATGGACAAACGCAATTAGATATAAACGGACAAAAACTTCGTATGCGCGGTATTCAAAACAGAAATGCTGGTATACCTGAACAAGAAATCGGAGGAGATATATGGGATTATATTAATAGAAATAATATAGATACTACTATAGGAGACGTTCAAAAATCATTCGAAGCTGCAGGTGTACAGCCTGTCAATTCAGGAGATATCGATGTTCAACAAGCACATCAAGAAATGATAGGTCGTAAACAACAATCACAAATAGAAGATGCATATAAAAATATAGATAAAAATACAACCGTTGAAGAATTCATGGATCGCTTTGTAGGTATAGATGGACAAACACAACAAGACATAGACGCTATGAAGCTTTCTAATAGAGTAAAACAAAACAAAGCTGCTGGATTGTCAGAACAAGAATCAATAGATGACATGTGGAATTATATTAAGGATAATAACTTAAACGCATCTATCGAGGATGTTCAGAAATCATTCGAAGTAACAAGAGGCATAAGACCTGAATCTGATCTTCGTAGAGTTACTGAAGAGGCCGCTTTAGCTTATGACGGTGTCCCTGAAAGTGTAACAAAGCAATTCGATATGTTCAAACCTACTGTTAAAACATTAGAAAATGGTTCAAGAATCGAAACTATAGATCTAGGTAATGACATGTTTACGAATGTTAAATTCGATAAAGATAATAATATTTTGAGCAAAGGTTATACAAAAGGTAAAGACGCTTATAATGTTTATTATAATACAGAAGGAGATATTATATCTGAAGCATATAAACATAATAAGATAGCTAATAATATTGTTGAGTACAATAAAAAGCTTGAACCTACGGACATAATGACAACAGAAAAATTTGATTTAGAAACTGCTAAAGGGCTTAAATCAGAAGCTAGTAAATTATGGGAACAATTTCAATATGGTGGAGTTAATGATCAAATACCTTATGTTCATTATAAAAATCATAATCAACCAATTAATCCGAATCCGAACCCAAATCCACAACAACCACAACCAAAGCCTGAGCCAAAAACTAAGCCAGGCCCACAACCTGAACCGAATACTTTCAATCCAGAGCAACCAGACCCTACATTACATTTTAATCAACCAGATTATAAAAAATATAAAATGCATGATGTTGTAGCTGATGAATTCACACCTACTCCATTAAGTAATTATGATAGACGAATGAAGGAGTATAGTGATTACATAAAAGAATACGAAAGAATGCAAAAAATGGCTCAAGAGTCTGCTCTTACTTCTGAAGCAGGAGCTCGTAATTATGAAAAGAATAAAGATGCACTTGAAAAATTCTTTGGTAAAGATAAATTCAGTTCTGAAGACGCTGCATTAAAATATGAAGAAGCTAAACTTTATGGACCTCATAGAGACAATCCTAATGATCCATTACGAAGAAATAGTAAAGCTTGGTGGGATGAACGTGAAGAACTTCTTCGTAAACGTAGAGCATGGAGCAAGAATAAACAAAGCTTTATTAATAGTGAAAAAGCTGCGCGAGAACTTGCTGATACTAAATTCTTACATGAAGTAGCTGCTAACAGAGATATTTATGATTTACTTAGAACTCAACCTACTAATTATCTTGGTACACCAGAAGTTCTCAAATCAATAACTGATGCTGATAAATGGCTAAAAGACGAAGAGAATATAGCTCGTTACAATAGTATACCAGAAGAATTTAGAAATCAGGTCGAAGGAGACATCAAAAAGAAAAGATTCGAACTTAATAAAGCTAGACGTAACGCTAAGCTTGACGCTGATTACGCTAACTTTAGATCTAATTATGAATCTTTAACAGCATCACAAAAAGAACAAATGAGACGTTTACGTAGATTAGAGTCTAGATACAGAAAAGTTAACGATCCTACTAGACGTGCAGATATCTTAGATGAAATAAATCAAACTAAAGGTAAAATCAAAGATTTAAAGAGTCAAAGAAAAAGTACTAAAAAAGATATGAAGCGTACGAACGCTAAAACGCGTGATAGAGCTAGTAATATCAAAGAAGAAATAGGAAATATAAAAAATGAAATAAATGATAACAGAATATTTGGTTCAATTCAAGAAGCATTCGAAAAAGAAAGAGCTGCCAATCCTTCATTAACTATGGAACAGTATTTAAAAGATAACTTTAAGAATACTCGATTCGAAAACTTCAAGCCTAAAGCTGATTACGAAGTAGAACAACTTAAAGATAAGTTACAATTCCATAAAGACTTATTAAAAGAAAAGGCTGGTATAGATATAGCTAAAGAAGAAGGAGATATAGTAGAAAGAGGTCTGTCTAAACTTAAGAAAGCCAGTAAGCTTGATATAGCAATGTCATCTATCGGTGCTATCAGTAAATATAAAGATTCACGTAAACAAGGACGTGGAGTTATGTCTTCTGTAGCACGTGCTGGTGTTGACTTCGCCGCATCTCAATTAATGGGTACAGGATTATATATGGGTCTTGCCGCATTTAGAGCAGCTCCTAAAGCACTCGTTACTGGTGCAATGTATCTACAAAATGAAGTACGACAAATGAATACAGCTTCTAGATTCAGAGTATTTGGTGATGCTAGTTTCCAAGATTCAGATCAATTAGCTACAATGAGACAATCTGGTATGGAAATGGCTAAGATGGCTAACTACAATCTAGAACAAACATTAATGGGCAACGAAGCTCGTTATTTACATAAGTAAATAATATATTAATTAATAGAAAGGAGGAAATAGTGTATGGCGAATGTTTTGCCAAAAGCTCAACAGCTAAAATTAAAAAACGTAATGAATGACCCCGTTAAATGGGCTCAAACGTTTTTAATAAGTTACGATAAGAATTTAAAAAAAGATACGCCATGGACTGCACGTTGGTATCAAGTACAGATGCTCCGCGATAAATCTCTTAAAAAGGTTTATCGTTGTGGGCGTCGTACTGGCAAATCCGAGGTTATGGTTATAGAAGCACTATATAATGCAACCACTAACAGAAACTACAGGGTTCTATTAATAACACCGTATGAAGCGCAAGTACGTTTATTATTCATGAGACTTAACGAATTGAAAAACTCTAGTCCGTTGCTTGCCAGTCTTATTTCATCGACTACTAAGAATCCATATAAAATGGAATTTAAAAATGGTAGCTGTATAATGGGATTTACAACAGGAGCATCTTCTGGTTCTTCAGGGGCTTCTATTCGTGGTCAAGCTGCAGACTTACTAATATTAGATGAATGTGACTATATGGCCGATGGTGACTTCGATTCAATAATCATGATAGCAGGTGAAAGACCTGACATACGTGTTATAATGAGTTCTACTCCAACTGGTAGACGTGGTAACTTTTATAACTGTTGTACTAATAAAGCAACAGGTTATGTTGAACATTATCATCCATCTACTCACAACCCTCAATGGTGCGAAAAGATGGAAGCAGAAATAAGAGCTATGCTTTCTGAACAAGGTTATATTCACGAAGTTTTAGCTGAATTTGGAGATCAAGATACAGGCGTATTCAATAAAGATAGACTTGATGAAGCATTGACATTCTATGACTATTCATACAGAGAACTTGATTGTTATCAAAAAATGAGATGTGAAGAAAGTGGTAAATGGCCAGAAATGTTAATATATGATGAAACAAATCCAGCTCCACCTAATATGTTCCGTACAATGGGTGTTGACTGGGATAAATATGGAGCGTCATCATCTATACTGATATTAGAATACAATATGGAATTACAAAAATTTATGGTTCTATTGCGATATGAAATGCCAAAAGCCGAATACTCATATGATGAAGCAGTTAACACTATTATAAGACTTAATAGAATATACAATCCATCATTTATCTATTGTGATAGAGGTGCAGGTGAATATCAAATAGAAAGATTACATATTTATGGAGACGAACATCCTGAAAGTGGTTTGAAACAAAAAGTAGTTGGTTGGTCATTCAGTAATAAATTAACAGTACATGACCCTGTTACTGGTGAAGAAGATAGTAAACCAATGAAACCATTTATGGTATCACAATTACAAATAGCTTTCGAAAGAAACAATTTAGCTTTATCTCCATATGATGAAGTATTATTCAAACAATTAATAGACTACGAAGTAGAAAGAATGGGAGCTAATGGAATCCCTACTTTCACTAGTAAAGAAGAACACTTTATAGACGCACTTGGACTTGCTTATTTAGCAATGACTTTACGTTTTAAACAATTAACAGGAGTAATGCAAGACCTAGAAGTATCTTCTAATTTCGTTACATCTAATGTTAATTTAGCTCGTAAAGATGATACTCGTGCAATGGGTCTTGGAAGAACTGGTAAGGTAGCGCCAGAAGTACAAGAGTTCTATGAAAACTACCAATATGATGAACATCCAGACGAGCAACAAAAATGGGTTAAAACTAATTTTAGTAGCAGTTATTATAATAATAACTCTTTCTACAATAGTTCAAGTAGATCTACATGGGGCTCAAGGTCTGGAGGACTAGGGAATTTTAGAAGGTGATAAATAAATGGCTGACGATAAACAACGCTTAGGCTATACGCCACAGATAAAGTATACAGAAGATTATTATTCAGACTATAATCCGCCTGCTACTACTCAGACATCAAATGTATCTACAACATCATCTCTTGCACAGGCTGCTAATAGAATAGACAGCTTAATAGATGGTTTACCATCAGAGTTAGCTAATGCAATACGAGATGTTTATAATCCTATAATAGATATGATCTACACTCCTTTTTTAAAGGATAAAACTATACCCGATAAATCAATTCAAAAAGAATTAATAATTAAAATAAATAAAGATAACACACCACCAGGTCCTAATCCTAAACCACCAGGCGGAGATCCAGATAAACCTCCAGACAAACCATCTGGTCCTGGTGGAGGCGGAGGTGACAAGGATCCTGATAAGCCACCTATTAATCCGCCAGGTCCAAATCCTGGTGGTGGAGATGATAAACCGAGTATAATTAATGTGCAATCTATCTATTTAGATAATAGAAGTATTTTTATTAATGTAGGCAAATATAGAAAATTAAACGCTACGATCGTACCATCAAATGCTACAGATAAAACTGTTTATTGGTCAAGTGATGATGAATCTATTGCTACAGTAGACCAAGATGGTAATGTATATGGTGTTGCTCTTGGTAAATGTAGTGTTTATGCAAGAACGTCAGATAGACGTAAATATGCAAAGTGTAGAGTCAGAGTATTAAAAAATGGTGGTTCAGGTACTGATGAGCCTGAAAAGCCAAAACCTACTCCTGGCGGAGACGATGATAAAGATATACATGTATTAAGAGTAGAGGTTGAACCTAAATATCATGCTATGAACAAATATAAAAAAGTACAACTTACAGCAACAATATATCCAGATAACGCCAGTAATAAAGAAGTCATATGGTATTCTTCTGATACGAATATATGTACTGTAGATGAGTACGGTGTTGTTAATAGTCATGATGAAGTAGGACAATGTAAGATTTATGTAGAATCAGTTGATACACATAAGAAAACTGTATGTTATATAAATGTAGTATCAGATGATGAAAATCCAGATGATAAGCCAGGTGATGGTTCGCATCCTGGTCCTGGTCCTAATCCTAAACCAACACCTGGTGGTAATCCTGATGATGATCCATCAAAAGATAACCCTGATGGTTCTGATCCAGATGACGACGATGGATTATGGGATACAGACGATTTACCAGAGCTTATAGTAAAAAGAGAAGATATACGTGATGTAATAGAAAACGAATTTATTAGAAATATATCTGATTTGCTAGATTACTATTTTAATAGATTAATCAAGCAATTAAGTGGCTATTATTATAATAATTTAAGCGCACTTATGGGGCTTGATACTCCTAGCGTTAAAAAACTTGTAGGTAATATAGAAGATTTAACAGTAAAGCTTGATTCTCAGCATTTAAAAGATTTAGCTTTACGTCAGGAAAAAATATCAAACGTTAAATTAAGCTTCTTTGAAAATAACTTTAACGTACATCAAACTACACGTCATATACAATCATTCTTAGTTACTTACGAATTAAAGAAACGTTACGTAAATATACAATTCGGTAATAGCAAAACTAATGAAGGTTCGTTATCTAATACAGTTCTTAAAGGAGCTCGTCAATCTTACGATAAACAATATGAAGATACATATATAGATTTATTTAAATATTTAAATTCATCTATTAAGATTTCAGATGATCTTTTTGATGAAATAGCAAGAGGTTATAAGATGAAAGAATTAATGATTAAGAAAGGTGGAACACGATAATGAATATTAAACCAGCTAGAGGAAGAGTAGTACTTAGATTACCTAGAGAAGAAAAAAAAGAAGAAAAAACTTCTTCAGGTATAATCATACCTAAAAATAGTAAAAGTGATGCTGAAGCTAGAAAAGACTTTGCTGAAGTATATGCAGTAGGGGAAGGTAAAATATTAAGCAACGGTGTCATAATGCCTATGGAATATGAACCTGGGCAAATAGTATTATTTAATAAATATGCAGGTATGCAAGTAATAGATGCTAGCGAACCTAACTATAAGTATTTAATAATAAGAGATACAGATATAGAAGGTATTATATCAGAATAGGAAGTGGTTACACATGAATATAATAGACCGCCTATTTCCGCCAAGCAAAAAAGACAAAATTGATCCTGTAGAAAAAGAATTAATAAAAACTGTTCAAGAGGGATTGGCTAATTCCTCTCCCCTTGAATTTAAAGAGGTAAGAGTAGACGAAGGCATATCTTTTACTAAAAAGGTAAGCAGCTTATTTAATCCTAAAGCTATAAGCAATTTTGCTGTTAAATCTGTAGGATTTTTAACTTCTCAAGTATATCGTAGAGAAATATTTAGTAGACCAGAGTACAACCTAGAAGAAATAAGAGATGCTAGTGAATCTGATTCATACATTAAGATTTCATTCTCTAAATATTCATATTTAATATTTAAAGCAGGATGGACATTTAAAAGTGATAATCAGGAAGCTATAGACTATCTTAATAAGAGATTTAAACTTATGTCTTATTGTACAGGCAAACCTATGGATATACTTTTACAGGAGATAGCTGATGACTTTACTAGATATTCAAACGTTATTCTATTAAAATCTAGAGTCGATTCTATACCTGGAGTAAAAGCTACTCCGTTTGACAGTGATCAAGTCGTAGGTGGATATTGTAGGGTAGATCCAGCTTCAGTAAAAATCAAAAGAGATAAATATGGTAATGTAATTAAATATGAACAAGGACATGGGGCTAATAAAAAACAATTCTTCCCACGTGATGTTATTCATATGTATTACGATAAAGATGCCAACAATGCTTTTGGTACACCAAGAATAATAGCAGCATTAGATGATGTTAAATTATTAAGAAAAATAGAAGGTAATATAGTAGCATTGATACACAGATTTTCTATGCCACTATATCAATGGAAAATAGGTATACCAGAAGTAGGATTTCAAGGTACTGATGCTGAAATAAATCGTGCTAAACGTGAAGTAGAATCAAGTTCGCTTGATGGACTTATTATTACAAATGAAAAGACAGAAATAAAAGCTATAGGAGCTGAAGGTCATGCTCTTAATGCAGAACCTTATTTAAGATATTTTGAAGATAGAGTTTTCTCTGCTCTTGGTGTATCTGCTTCTCAAATGGGTAGAGGTGGAGCTAAACAAGACGCAGACTCTATGGAAGCTCAAATACATGATACAGTTAAGTTTATACAAAGAACTATATCTACATGGATAAAAGAAACTGTAATAACTGAGTTATTATTAGAAGGTGGATTTAATCCATTTGATGGTTCAGCAGATGTAGAATTTGCATTTGAAGAAATCTCACTTGAAACTAAACTTAAAAAAGAAAATCATGAAATGCTTAAATATCAATCTAACGTTACTACATTTGAAGAAGCAAGAAGAAAAATGGGTATGAAAGATACAGTAGAAGATGAAGATAGATTATATCAACGTATGATAGCAGATAAATCTAGTATTGATCAAATAGATAGAAATGGAGAATGGCAAGAAAGATTAGCTAAAATAAATGCAGCTAAGACTGCAGCTAATAATAGTTCAAGTTCTTCATCATCAAATTCTTCTAGTAAATCATCTGTTAGTACTAGTAAATCTAAAACAAGAAACACTAGTGGTCAAAAGCAACCGAATAAGGCTGCTACTAATAACAACAGACCACAAAATCAACATGGCACTTCTAGTGTAAAAGTTAAAGAGCTATCAGATTTAGTATTAGACTTTGTATTAGACTTACAGGAAGATAGTATTTCTAATGAAACTGTAATAAATCTGTATGAAAATACAATATATGACTACTTTATAAGAGAGCTAAACAGAATAAGCCTTAGAGCCATTAATGAAGCTACAATCGAAATCAATTCAGTTGACGAATCTTATCACTTACTTCCTAATAAGAAAATTGATATTTCTAGTCAAAATAAAGAATTACAAAAAAATATTCGTACAATCCTTGAAGATATGAATGATTCTAGTAGTAATAATAAAGATGATATCAGTAGTTTATCTAATTACTGTACATATCGTTTAAAACTACTATTAGAACAGCATACAAAAACTACATATGATTTTTCTTATATCAAAGCAGGTTCTTTATTAGGAATGAAGGAAGTCTATATTAAACAAGGAAATGAAATTGAAAATATAGATATTAATTTTGTAGAAAGTTTAAATGATGTAGAAGTTTTTAATAACTATACAATCACTTACGATAAGAGAGGTGATAATGAATAATGGCTATAGAAATTAGAGAAGAGGTTGATGCTCAAATAAAGTTTGTTCCTAACTATATACCAAGTAAAGATCTTAATGAATCTTTAAGTGTAAATCCAATAAGTGAGGATTCAATAATGGTAGATATAGAAGGTATACATTCTGTTATTACAAGAAATCTAAATTATTACGAGCCACACTGTTTAGAAATAAGTGTTCCTAGATGGACAGAACCTTATGAACGACCTTTAATTATGCATCATAAAGAACAAGATGGCGTAACTATAGGAAGAATTAAACAGTGTACATATGTTGATTCATGCGAAAGAACAAAAGGCCCAGGATTAGTATTCACATGTAATGTAGGTAATAAAGATGGTATAGAAGGTATTAAGAATGGTACTTTAGTTACTACTAGCATAGGTGTTATGGTTCGAGACTTACGTTGTTCTATATGTGGTAAGAATCTAGCTGAAGAAGGCGAATGTGAACATGTTAAAGGACAAAGATATGATGGCAAATTATGTTTTTGGATTATAAAAGATATGGAACCTAAAGAATTGTCATATGTAATTGTTCCTAGTGACAAATATGCTCATAATGTAAAGATTTATAAGCCTGATGCAAAGATGCTAGGAGTATCAGAATCTTATAATAATGAAGATGAGGTGAATGAATTGTCAATTAAAGATTTGTATTATGACGAAATCTCTAAGAGCTTAGCGATGAAAGAAGCTAAAGCATTAGAAGAAGATGGCGAAAAACCAGAGGATAAACAAGTCCCTGATCAGCCTAAACCTGAAGGTGATGAACCTAAAGACGATAAAGCTGTAGAAGACAAAAAGCCTGAAGATGACAAACCTGAAGGCGAAGATCCAAAAGGTAAAGATGAGCTAAAGGATGACCCAGATGATGGTGATGCTGCTAAAGATGAAGGCAAAGACGATAAAGCTAAAAAAGAAAATGAAGCGTTAAAAGCCGAAGTAGCAGAACTTAAAAAAGAAATAGCTAAATTGAAAAAAGAAGTTGTTGATCTTCAAGGTGAACGCGATAAAGAAAAAGAAACTAGAGAAGCAGTTGAATTAAAATATCTTGAAGTAAAGAAACAACAAAGAATTGCATTGGCTGAAAAGGTTAATGAAATGAGAACATCTCTTGGCCTTGAAGGTGAAAATATTGAGATATTGTCTAAATCTACTGAAGAAGCACTTAATACAAAAATAGAAGTATTAAAAGAATTCATGTGCAGTGGTCCTGAATTAGCTAAGGCATTACCAAAAGTTAATTCTAAAATATCTATAGACGAAAGTGCTGATAACACAATTAAGCAAAATAATAAGGACAAAAAAGATAGTAATAATAACATTGAAATGCAAATGAAAGAAAAATACAACAATCTATTAAGAAGATAAAAAGAGGAAGGTGAAGCGGTATGGCACTAATGCCTTATACAAATATGTCTCAAGATTTTATGCAACCTGGTGCATATGGAGAGATGTTTATAAATGATGGAATACCAGGACATAGACGTGATGGGCAAAGAATAAACAGAAGTAATAACACTTTAAACATAAACGACCATGACGTTCTAAATTTTAAATATGGTTTAGACCCTAGACTACCTGATCAATTTAGATATGGTTGGGCTTATGGTTACAATGCAATGGTTATACCTAAAGGTAGAATAGTTGCAGCTGACCCTTATTTAATGGTAATGGATACAGATACTAATCACTATTTAAATGCTGTTACTATAGCTAATGGTGGTAAAAATGTAAGATTAGCACAACCTGCTGACTTTGAAGCTGGTGGAAGTTTAGAAAAATACACTGGTGTTGCTGATTTCCTAATCGGAAAAATATGGGTTGAACTTGATGGCGAAATAAATGAAGATGAAGATTTCTTAAAAGCTAACGGCGGTAACGTAGGTGTTGGCGGTGTAGCTAGAAGAGATGTAAGACCTGGTAACGTACCAGTTGGTATATTAGAAAGAAATGAATACACTAGATTCGCTGATGCTTTCAATGGTATAACTTTTGGTCCTATCAGAACTGATGCAATAGTTGAATTACCTTGGTTCATAGAAGGAGAAAAAGCTCTTAATAATCCATGGGGTTCAGTTGTAGGTAATGTAAAACCTGGTGATGAAGTATGTTCTGATGAAAATGGTAGATTTGTATTATCACCATTATCTAAGAGACATCCTGATCATGCAGCAGTTATGGCTGATATAGAATTATACGAAGAAGCAAGAAGACAAGTTGTAGGTGAAGTATATGCTACAGATGCATCACTATTACCAGAAGGTGCTGCTAGATTTGCTCAATGGGCTTTAGACGACAGATTAAGATTCAATGATTACAATCCTTACATATATCCAACTTCTAATAGAGCTGGTGAAGATTTCGTAGAAAATCCTCCAACTTTATATCAATCAGATTTTAGATATCCTGGATATCCTTATGATAGAACTCCAATGATGAATGATTTACATATGTTAGCTTCTTCAAGAGAAGGATTATATAGCAGTAGATTTGATGAAGCTCACAGATTAGATAGAGGGGTTCCTGGTCTATTAGATGGTACTAACGCAGTAATAAAAGCTTATGGTTCATCTAAAAAATCTGGAGATATAGAATTAGCAGGAGATCCTTTATTAAAAGTATCTACTATAGGTGTATTAGCTGATCAAGCTGACATAGATGATCCAGAAAGAAGAGAAATACCTATTATATTCCCAAACACTAAATTAGAAGCTTTAAAAGTACAAATAGGTAAAGATACTGCAAATAGTTGTATCATAACTGAAACTTTAGCACCTGGTGCTGCATTAGAATGTGGTAAATTCGATATAGTTTACGCTGACTTACATAAAGGTTTAATAATGATAAAACAAAGAGAAGCAGCTGACAAAGCTGACATGAAATGTCCAGTTTACGGTGCATATGTTAAACGTGGCGAAGCAGGGGTTCCAACTAATTTAGACTGGGACGGATGCAAAGGTACAGTAAGAATATTAATGACTAAATAGAAACAGATAGGAGGATTTTGATATGAGTTTAAACGGTTTTTTAAATGAAATAAACGAGCTTAAACAAGACGTAAAAGAAGCTGTTTCTGAAGGTGTAGCGCCCGTAGTTACTAAAGAAGGTTTCGAGTCTATGGAAAAAATGGTTAGAAACGCTTATGGAGATTATTCTAAAGGTGCTATGACTATAAAAGAAGCAATAACTTCTACAGATACAATGAAATTAATACCTAAAGTAATAGAAGGAAAATTAAGAGAAGCTATGGAACCTACTTATTTAGGTACACAGTTTTTCCAAAAAGTAAGAGTAGATGGTGGTTCATCAGCTGTATATGTAATTCCAGTAGTTGGGGAATTAATAGCTTATGAAGTTGGTGAAGGTGCTAAGTACCAAGAATCAAGAGCAGACGTTAACACTTTAGAAAACGCAACTCTTGAAATCAGAGTTAAAAAATTCGGTGTAAGAGTTTCAATGACTGAAGAAGCCATAAACGATTCTTCTTGGGATATACTTGGTATAAACTTAAGAAAAATGGGTCAAGCAATGGGAAGAATAAAAGAAGAACAAATATTCAATAACTTCTCTCAACATGGTAAACCTATTTTTGATAATAATTTAAGACAACAATTACCTGAAGCTGGTACTACTGGTTTAGGTAAAGATGGTAACTATAACGACACATTAGCTGTTGAAGATTTATTAGATTTAGCAATGGCTTTATTAGGCCAAGGATTTAATCCTACAGATGTTATAATGCATCCACTTGTTTGGGTTGTATTTGCTAGAAATAACATGATAGGTAATGGTTTAACTTATGGTGCATTAGGTGGTAACTATGTACATCCAAATGGTGCTATACAAGGTACACCTGCTGCATTTGGTATGGCTAATAACGGTGACGGTCAAAAATTTATAATGAGACCTGATCAAATACAAGGTAGAATACCTGTAATGGGATTAACAGTAAGCTTCTCTCCATGGATTCATTTTGATAAAATGGGCAAAAAATTTGATATGTATTGCTTAGATAGAGAAGAAGTTGGTATAATCGCACAACGTGAAGAATTAAGTATGGACGACTGGGTAGATCCAGAAAGAGATATCAAATTACTTAAATGTAAAGAAAGATATGGTATAGGATTATTAAATAATGGTAGAGCTATAACAGTAGCTAAGAATATAGCAGTAGCTCCATCTTATCCAGCTCAACCTGTTATAAATGTAAGAGCTACAGAATCAGGTATAGGATATCCAGATAGACCTACTAATTAATTATAGAAATTGAGGTGATACAATGAAACGAGCTATAGCTAAAATCAGATTAGCTCCTGGCAACGCTGGTTGGTTTGATCCTCTAACTAATATATATTTAACTTTATCTGAAAAAGAATGCTTTGTATATAATGACCAAGATACTTCAAATATACGTAAAGCAATTAAAGAAAATAAACTGGAATTGAAGGAAGGACGACTTCCTTCTCCAGTTTCTAAAGATAAAAAAGAAGTGGTTAAAAAAAAGTCTATAAATAAACTGGAAGAACCAGAAAAAGTTAAAGATAAAGTTATAGAAAAGATAGAGGTTATAGAAGAAAAGAAGGAAGAAGTAAAGGCCGAAAGACCTAGAAAAAAAGTTAAAAGAAAACCAGATGATTCTAATAAGCTACCAAAACAAGAAGAGGAAGTAAAGAAAGAAGAAACAAAAAAAGAAGAAGTTTCTGATGAAAGTCCACTTGCTAAAGTAGCAGAGCTTATTAAAGAAAAAGATAAGGCTGAAGAAAATAACAATGGCTAATGTTCAAAACGTATTTTGTATTACTGGAATAGATACTAATTTTTCTAAAAAAACAATAATTATCGAAACTAATTTTCATGTTGATGCAAATACTGTAGATTTAGATACAGTTAGAGTTTATAGTATAAACAACGAAGTTGATATTGAATTACCACAGACAATTAAAACAAGAGGTAAAAAAATATATGTATGTTTAGAAGATTTTCCTGCTCCTAATGAATCTTATTATTTAATAGTAAGAAACATAAAGGATAAACTAGGAAGAGTATTAGCAGATGCTTTTGACAAACGTATTTATTTCGATTTTGGATCTATGGGCGAACTTAAAATAATATCACCTAAAGATCAATATTTGCACACAATTAAAGACGAGCCTATAAGGATTAAATTAGCTATATCTAACGAAGATACTGAAACTAAATATAGATTCGAGATTTCGTCTGATATAGCTTTTTTTAATAAAGAAACGATTCTAGTTAGCAATAGTAAAGCTATAGAAATGCCTAATAATTCTATGTATAAATTAGGAAATGTATCAAAGGAAAATATAGTATATGCAACAGACGAAAAAGGGAATGTTCTTGTTGATGAAAATGGTACACGTGTTATTGAATCTAGTGAAGTTATAGTTAACTTATTTATTAAGAAAAACGAGATATTCTACTTAAGAGCTAGATTAGAAAAGACTGAAAATTACTTCAGTGATTGGAGTGAGGTAGTACAATTCCAGACTTGTTATACAGCTCCATTAGACGATGAATCTGGTTATTTAGATGATAATGTTATATCTAACAAAGAAGCTTTTGAAGATTTTTTATCTTATGAAGATATGTTTGCTGAAGAAGATGAAGTAGCTCCTGAAATAGTGAACAAATCTGAAATAGGTAAAACAAATCAAGAGTTTTATGTTGAATACAATAAAAATATTAAATTCAAGAAAACTGATGAATCACAGTTTACTGAAGATGGTTTATTATATATAGGAAAAACATTTATGACAAGGAGGGATTTATAATGGCTCAATTTGAATTTCCAGATGACAAACCTAGAGTGCTAGCTGGACGTGAAAAGATACCTGTGTATATGTTTATTGATCCAGATGAGCCTAATATTGTATATTTCCAACATAACGATCAAGTAAAGATACTTGATAATAGCGAATATACATTAAACGTTCCTTCTTTTGAATTTGAAGATGGTACTACTAGTACTAAAGAAAGTATAAAAGTAACAACTGAATTAAAACCAATGTATGTATCAATACAAGATGTGAAGAGTTTAGCTGGAGGGCTTCCATTAGAAGATTCAGATATTGCTTATCATATAAGACAAGCTAGTTTAATAGCTGAATACTGGTCATGTAAAGATTCTGAACTTGTACCAGAAAAGTTAGCCGATATATTTGGAACTACAGAACAAATAAAAGAGGATTATTATCCTTTTCATATGTTCATTAAATATCAAGCCGTAGTTGATTGCGTACGTGAGTTTTATATAACAGCGGTAGCAAGACCTTCTGAATATCATGATGTATTATCAGATTTAGAGAGAAAAGAAAAGATGGATCTTGGCGCTATTAAAGATTTATTAGATGCTTTAACTGGAGAAGCTGAAGATTGGTTAACATATGTAGTAACAATTACTGCAGATCCTCAATGGGCATTACGTGGTAAATACTCATATGCTATTACTAACAAATCTTATAGACCTTATCACCCTACTCTACTTGATAGAGGCGGATGGGACAGGGGGTATTAGAATATGAGAACAGACGAAATTAATGAAAAAACTGTCCGATTGTTACTTAATAGATATGGATATTATTTCTATATTATAAAAAAGATACCTAATACTAGATGTACGTGTGTAGATCCTACAACTAAAGATCCCGATTTATCATGTAAAAAATGTCTAGGATTAGGCACAAGAGTTAAAATAAAAAAAGTATTTGGTGTAATTCGTGAATCACGAGAACGTGAAACTAGCGTTGCACAAAATATATCTTCTACTCCTAAAATAGTATATATAGACGGATTAGAATATGTAAATAAAGATGATGTCGTCATAGATTCTGAAAATGTATATAATGTATTGCATATACAATATCACAGAGGAGGTAAAGGTAGTCAACAATTTACCAGACTAGTATGTCCTAATAGAAAAAGTAATACTGCTAAATTTGCTAAAAATTTTAAAGAGGTTTTACATGATCATAAATTACGAAAAAAATAATATCAATTATAAATCTAGTATTAACATAAATTACAATGAAATGAGCATTGTTCTATTAGGTCCAGCAGATACCATGAATGAAAAATGTAATATTATAAATCCTATGAGTCTAAATAATGCGATAATATTATATGGCGAAGATTCTGATTTAGCACAAGCTTATAAACAGGCTTACGCTATAACAGATACTCTTAACATATTTACAGTTAATTGTCAAACTGTATCTGATTATATAAATATTATAGATGACTTAATACAGTATGATTTTACATTTATAGTTCCTATTGGTATATATCTTAGTGATACATTCTATGACTCATCAACACAAAGAACACGAAGTTTTGTATTTTATTATCTTGAAACTTTAAAAAATGTTAATAGTTTGGCTACCTTAATCATGACAGATAAGCATGCTGAACTATATGAAGATATCGATGATTATCTAACAAAGATGAAGAAAGTATTAAATACCATAAAGCGCAGAACAGGCTTTATGTCTTTATTAACGAACTATGGTTCTAACTTATTAATAACTCTTAATATGCTAAAAGATATTAAATATAGCAATGTTATATTAAGCGCACTTCTAGCATCCTGTGACTTACCTAATTATCCTAAATCTATAAATTATACGCCAGTCTATGATTTAGATATTAACGATCTAACAGGTCTTAGCGATTTCATTTATTTTAAATATAATTACATGACTGAAAGCACAAGCATAGAAAATCTAGTTAACTGTAGAACAACTAGAGATATCTATAAAAATGCAATAATAGACATGATAATTAAAAAAGTTATTAAAGTAATGGACTTAAATGAATATAAAGGTAAGTTATATAATGCCTATACTAAGCTGCAAATCTCAAATAAAATTACTAACGTTTTAAAACCGTATATCAATAAACTTTTCAAATCATATGAATTAATAAATATCGGATTTGTTAAAACAGGTCCTAGCTTTGGTTATATATATATAGAACTATCTATTATTCCATTCGGATCAATTGAAGAATTAAAAGTTGTAATGGAGGTTTAGGATATGAAACAAGACGATTTTAAACAACTTGAAGACATATTAACCACATTAGATGTTACTCTATTAAATCGACACTCATACATACAAAATGAATTTGATAGCGTGCCAACAAGTGATTTAGAAACAAAGAAAAAAAGATTAAGAGCTCAAGGTAATGCTCAAGTCAGAGATTTTGTATCAATGGTAGGGTTAATAGTGGAGTCGATATTTGAAGATCAACATGTCGAATATTTGCCATATGAAAAAACATATAGCGTACGTGAAGATATGGATCAAACTATAACACATCCTTATATAGCATGGAGAATAGTTCACAGAGAGTATAGAGATAAATCAGCTTTGGGTCCTTATATCAGAGATACATTAATAGATGATGAAGGACGTACAGGAGAGGTAAGTTCAGAGTGTTTTCAAACTAGGGTTAGATTTTACATAATTAATACAGAAATGAATTTATGTTGGGATCTAATGGATGAGTTTGAAGATATGTTAATTGAATATAAACCACATATTAAGAAACAGGGTATAGTTAATTATTATTTTGATCAACAACTAGAAGATGATTTTGCACAGGACTTCAGAGATATCGTCTCTATCTTAACCCTTGACTATATAATATTAACAGAAAAAAATAGGGTAATATTTAGAGAGAATACAAAAAGTATTTTGCTTCGTGGAGAAGCTGTTAACGAAGATGGTTCACCAATAACAGCTAGCGGTAAAGTATATACCGATAATGAAGAAGAAGTAATAGCTTCATTAAAAAATAATACTGATATTAATAGAAAATAAATACATAAGGAGGATAAAACCTATGAGTATGACTTTATTTGATGATGAATTGACACTTCCTGGTGTCATAACTCAGGTAGTTCCAGATTATTCTAGTGGATATGATACAAGTGCTTGGGGTACTACTGAATCTGTAACAATAATAGGTACAGCATTCAATGGTCCTGTAGGTAAGCCAGTACAAATTGCTACTCCTGAACAAGCTAAATATATATTTGGTGACAGTTTTGATACTGCAACTAAAAGAGAAGCTACATTAGTAGCTGAAGTATACGATGCTTGGCAAAGAGGATGTAGAACTATATATGCAGTCAGAGTATCTGGAGACGAAATGTATAAAGACTACGACTTAGCAGTTGAGTCTAATTTAAAATTAAGAATTAGTGGATTATTCCCTTCTAATGGTAATAAAGCTTGCTACATGACTTTTGCTTGTAAACAAGGTTCAAGTACAGCTTTTGGTGATGAAGAAGGTATAATCAAAATCTATAAACCTGGCGACAAAACAACTATAGATGAAAAAATAGCTGGTGTTGTAGATTCGATTGACGAATTATTAGTTACTACTATAAATTTAGATGAAAATGGATTTGAACGTGGATCAAGATTAAGCGACTTATTAGATACTATAAATAATAATAGTCATAATAATGTTTTACGTGTAGATTTAGTTGATAAAGATGGTGTGCCAAGAACTAATTCAGATCCTGAAGTTCAACAATTAACTGTAGCAGCTATGTTCCCAGGCATATATACTATATGTAGAGATAAAGCAGCTGAAGGTGTAACATTGACTACTGACGTTAAAGTTGTTGCTGATCAAACTTTATCTGGTGCTGAATCAGAACCAGTATGGAAACACTTAATAGCTAATACAAATCCTGACAAACCATATCCTATATTCGCAGAAAACATTTCTACATTTGATAAATTACTTCCAAGCGGAATAGTAGTTGATGCAAACTTCGATTTCTTAAACGATACAGGTGTAATAGATAGAATATTAGTAGCTGATAATGTAGATTACGAAGGTGTAGATGTTACTGGATTTGAACTATACAAAAAATTAGGTTCTGGATATGCTAGAACAGCTTGCTTAAAGAAATTAGGAGACAAATTAGTAAGTGGCTCAGTAGAAGAAGGAAATGCAGTATATGAACCTAGATATAAAGTTATAGCTTCTCCTGATGGTGATAAATACAAAGTAGTAGGAATAAACGATGGTATTTATTCTGTATTACAAATGCATGAATCAGATTATCTTGTATTAGCAGCTGCTACTGCAGAAACTGATTTAAGTGCTAAATTACCTAAGAAAAAAGATTTCTTATTCGTTGAGTCTAATGACGGTATAGCTGTAAATGACGCAGAACAAAATAAAATAATGAATATAAGCTGCAAGATAGATAAAGAAGATTTAAATGCTATGCCATGCAAATACGATATAAAATTAGCTTCATATCCTGGTGATGAAGATGTTAAATCTAAATTAATGGATGAACAAATCTTAAGATTACCTTGTGTAACTAAAGACGCTGCATTCGACCATGGTGTTGAAAAAGGACAATTAGCATTTGTTTTAGCTGACGGTATAATTCAAAAATTTGATGGTAAAAAATTCGTTGATGCTGAAGCAGGTATAGTTGAATTATCTAGAGTACTTGTAGAAGATAGTGGCGAATTAAAAGTATACGAAAAAGGAACAGAAACAACTGATAGTGGAGCTGCTAAGTTTACTGTTGTAGCTGATCCATTTACTAGTGATTCTGGTACTTACGAATATTTAGTTGCTTTCTGTGATGATGAAGCATTCGTTTATAAAAAAGATAATAATAAGATAGTACCATTTATGTCATTAAAGAACTTAGCAGATAACTTAATAGATACTGAAGACTTTATGTTGGTAGCTGCTGAACCAGATATCCCAGTATTAGATTGTAATAATATAACATTTATACATATCTATTCTGATATGATGGATTACTGTACAGTAGAAGAATTTGTTAAAGAACTTAATGAATGTGAAATGTTAAATGACAGATTTACTTTTGAATGTGTTGAAGGTAAAGACCAAGATGAATTAGAAGGATTAGTATTAACTGGTTCTGGAACTAATTTAGCATTAGATGAAAAAGGCAACGTAGTTACTGCATACGATACTACTTTACATATACCATATACTACTACAGATAACTTTGCAAGACATCTTGCTCAACATTGTTTATATACTTCATTAAAATCTTATCCAACTCATGGTGTTATAGGTTGCGACAGATTACAAGGTATATCATTAAACAATATAGCTGATAGAGTAAATGAAATATGTAACTTAGATTTAGATATGTATGCTAAGAAATCTAATGGACGTAACATGTATGATGCTAATAATGAACCACATCCAATAGGACGTTGTTTATCAGTTACATTTATGCAATATACAGTTACTACTGGTAATGGTTACTATTATATCTCTTCTGGTGCAGCTGGATATGCTGGTATGATATCTACATTAGATCCAGATAGATCTTCAACTAATCAACCTTTCAACATAGACTCATTACAATATACATTATCAAATGCTCAATTAACTAAGTTAAATACAATTGGTATAGTATGTTGTAAAGAATCTCCTACTCTAGGAATAGTTGTAGTAGATGGTGTAACTCAAGCTCCTGCAACTTCAGTATACAGAAGATTATCTACTACTAAGATAATAAATGCAATAGGTAGAATATTAAAAGAAGTTATCGAACCATTCATCGGTAAACCAAGAACATTATCTAACTTAAATGCTATGGAAACAGCTATAAAATCTGCTTTAAATAAAATAGTAGGCGTATTAATCAACGACTATTCATTTGAAATAGTTACAGATAGTGCTTCTGCTAGATTAGGTGTCGTTAAGATAGATTATGCTATATATCCAGCTTACGAAATCAGAGAAGTAAGAAATACTATAACTGTTACTGAAAATGCTATAAACGAATAATTTCCTACTAGGAATTAAAATAATAAAGGAGGAATTTAACTATGGCTAATATGACAACTGAGCAATATACTAGTACATATTCAAGTTTTGGTGGTTGTGATATAACTTGTACATTTAATGGTAAAGTTATCGGAGAATTACAAGCTATAAGTTATTCTATAAATAGAGAAAAAGTTGCAATCTATACTTTAGGTTCAGCAGAACCAAGATCTTTCTCAAGAGGTAAAAGAAGTATAGCTGGTAACTTAGTATTCGTATCTTTCGATAGAGATGCACTATTAGCTGAACTAGGTACAGAACAAAAAATCTCTAAATTCAAAGCAAATGATGCTTATGCTTTTATGAGTAATGATGAACCTAGATTCATGAGCGTAGAAGATTGGGACAAATACATGTCAGAATTAGCTTCACCTAACGGATTCACAGGTGGAGGAGAAACTGGCGGTACTTCTTCTGATATGGTTAATGATAGTGCCACTCCAGTTTACGCAGACGAATTACTTCCATTCGATATCACAATAACATTAGCTAATGAATATGGACAAAAAGCTAGCATAGTATTATACGGAGTTGAACTATTAAATGAAGGTATGGGATTCTCTGTAGACTCATTAACTACTGAAAAAGCTTATACATTTATATGCAGATCAGTAGATACTATGAAAGCTATAAATGAAAATAATGCAGGTAAAATTTATAGTACTTGGTAGAATATATACATTGATAAGTAATATATTATAGAAAAGAGGGATAGTTTTATCCCTCTTTTTTAATACGCGAAGGTGGTGAAAAAATGGCTACGTATTTTAATATAGACGGGTATAATAGCTATTCTGGTTGTGATGCTATAGTTACTGCTCAATTGGCTAATATAGACGAAGATAGCTCTATCAGTAAGAACTGTTATATTCTAGGCTCTTTACAAACTCTGAGTACATCTACACATCAAGATAAAGTTCCTGTACGTAATATAGGGAATATTAATGCTGTAGAATATACAATGGGTCAAAGAACAATAGCAGGGTCTATGGTATTTGCAGTATTTGACAGACATTTTGCTGATGAGATATTTAATGACTTAAAAGAATATACTAATGATACTGTTATATTAGCAGATGAAATACCAGCTCTTAACCTTACAATTACTTTGGCCAATGAGTATGGCTCTAGAAGCAGAATGGCTTTATACGGAGTAAAATTTGTAGATGAAGGACAAGTATTAAGTATAAACGATTTATACACAGAAAATACATTCCAATTTGTTGCTGTAGGAATGGATCCGTTAACAGCTGAAAAAACGGAATGGGCTAAAAGTACATCTAAACCGAAAAAGAATAAAACATATATCTCTAAAGATAATACACCTTTCCCCTCATATGATGGCAAAAGCTATCCTGGAAGTAGTGGGAAACCATCAGGTGGTGGAGGCAAACCACAAGGTCCTAGCGATACTAATAAATATAAACCTGATGACGATGGAAAAAAAGAGCCATATTACAGAATAAATCAGCCTTTAGCTCCTGGCAATAAAGGAATAATATCTGTCGATTTAAATAATCATCCTGACGTAACAGTTACAATAACAGATATAAACACAAACAAATCTTATAATTCAGTTGGAGCTAATTTAAGTAATAATATATGGTATGTAGAATTAAGTGAAGGTAATTACAATATTAAATTCTTTGATAGAAAAAATAATAAAGAATTAGGTTCTGAATACTTTAGCGTAAATTCGAAATTAGGTAATTTAGAGTCATCAAACAATGATTATCCGATTATAATAAATATGACTCATAACAGTGCTGAAATAGAAGCAAATAATTCTAGACATGATGAAGCTGTATTAATCGACAGAACTAATCAAATAGTTTATGATCATATACCTTTAACTAAAAGTACTGTAACATTAAATGAAGAAAGTATTGGAGCTAATTTAATTAGTGGT
>ENA-UOJT01000236-UOJT01000236.1-human-gut-metagenome-genome-assembly--contig:-C15-NODE-236-length-42258-cov-150.734995_pt1 | contig 42258 bp, 30 predicted proteins | sample MGYA00242357_ERZ723904 | MGnify/ENA metagenome assembly ERZ723904 | reverse complement strand
ATAGCTAAACTCTTTGATGAGGATTTTTGGGTGACGCAATGACGAAGTCAGGTGAAAGGGAAACAACAAAATACAACTTTTTGCGGCAGCTTTTTCAGGAAAAGCAGCCCGTCCTTGCTGCGTCTTCTTGCTGATATAGGGAAAACAACTAGAACAACAAGTACAATATTTTACAACGCTTCGCGGGGACAACACGCTACGCGTGACACAAACCTGCTGAAAGGAAAACAACAAAATACAACAAAGAGGACAGTAAAGCTGTCCTTTTTTCCTGCTAAGGTTGCTCGGTTGTAAAATATTGTAAAAGTTGTATTAGTTGTCTTTATATAAAAACGCTAGTCGCGGCGGAAGATGTCACGGGTATAGACCTTGGAGGCGACGTCGCGGAGGGAGTCGTCGAAGCGGTTGGCGATGATGGCTTTGCTGCGGGACTTGAAGGTGGCGAGGTCGTTGACGACGAGGCTGCCGAAGAAGGTGGTGCCGTCGGGGAGCGTGGGCTCGTAGATGATGATCTCGGCGCCCTTGGCCTTGACGCGCTTCATGATGCCCTGGATGGCGGACTGGCGGAAGTTGTCGGAGTGGGACTTCATCGTCAGGCGATAGACACCGATGACGGGGGCCTCTCCCCTACCCTCGCTGCCATACTGGTTGTTGGCGCTATAGGCGTACCAGCCGGCCTTGGTCAGGACGGCGTCGGCGATGTAGTCCTTGCGCGTGCGGTTGGACTCGACGATGGCGGTCATCATGTTTTGGGGCACGTCCTGGTAGTTGGCGAGCAACTGCTTCGTGTCTTTCGGGAGGCAGTAGCCGCCATAGCCGAAGGAGGGGTTGTTGTAGTGGGTGCCGATGCGGGGGTCGAGGCCCACGCCCTCGATGATGGCGCGGCTGTCGAGGCCCTTGACCTCGGCGTAGGTGTCGAGCTCGTTGAAGTAGCTGACGCGGAGGGCGAGGTAGGTGTTGGCGAAGAGTTTCACGGCCTCGGCCTCTTTCATGCCCATGCCCAGGACGGGGATGCCCTTGGTCTTTTCGCGCGGGCAGACGCCATCGGCGATGGGGAGCGGGCCGCCGAAGGAGAAGGTGTCGCCATTGCCGATGGCTCCCTCTACGAGAAGGGCGGCGAAGGTGCCGGCAGCCTGGCGGAGACGATCGACGTCGGCGATGGAGGCGATGGCTTGATCTTCATCGGCGAAGTCGGGATGGTTCATCTGCTTCGGGTAGCCGACGATGATGCGGCTCGGGTAGAGGTTGTCGTAGAGGGCCTTGCTCTCGCGCAGGAACTCGGGGGAGAAGAGGAGGTTGAGCTGCTTCACGCCCTGGCGCGCGTAGCGGAGGTAGAGGCTGCGGGTGTAGCCCACGGGGATGGTCGATTTGATGATCATCACGGCGTTGGGGTTGACGGCCAGCACGAGGTCGATGACTTCCTCGACGTGGGTGGTGTCGAAGTAGTTCTTCACGGGGTCGTAGTTGGTGGGGGCGGCGATCACCACGAAGTCGGCGTCGGCATAGGCCGATTTGCCGTCGAGGGTGGCGACGAGGGTGCCACGGCCTGGCTGTTCAGCCTCATCGGGGCCCACACAGGGCAGGAGGCTGCGGTCGCCGAGGTATTTCTCGATGTAGTCGTCCTGGATGGGCGAGACGCGGCGGTTGAGTTTCTCGACTTTCTCGGGAATGACGTCAACGGCTGTTACATGGTGGTGTTGGGCCAGCAGGGTGGCAATGCTCAGGCCAACGTAGCCTGTGCCGGCCACGGCGACCTTGATATTTTTGAAATCACGCATATTTTTGATTATTTTTATTCGATTTATTATAATTGTACCAGGACAACTTTTAGGACATATAGAAAAACAACTTGAACAACGGGGACAACTTGAACAACTTTGTCATCAGACAGATGAATCTGTCTTTGGGAAAAGACGGAAAATTACCTGGACAAAGGGAAACAACTTGAACAACGTTGGGAGACAGATGAATCAGTCTTGTAGGGGGAGTAGAAGAGGCTACGCGTAGGCATACAATTTTACCTCTGGGCTGGATTTGCGTCCTGTCCAGGAAGATGGTTGCCCTCTGGAAAAGAGATACTTTTCATGTCGATAGAAAAGCAGTCGTTTCGTCGGCTGTAGAACGAGCGTCAGAACTATCCAGTGTCTAATACTCCCCTACTTTATGTCTTTTGACCAAGCCTTTGTCCCACAAAGGAATTGCGTCCGTCTTGCAAAGATCATAGTCATGACATTCATTGTTTACCAGCCATTTAGAAAAGCAAACATGTGGCCTAAAAACTTCAAGCGGATCAAAGTTCAGCTCCTGCTTGCAAATCCATGTGGCTAATTTCCTACGATTTTCTGCGGGCCTGCTTTCACACAATGCCCGACTTTGCCCGCAAAGGTAATGCTTTTCCCGCATTTATTGCCATTTCTCACGAAAAAAAATCGTGTGGAGGCTGATTTTTGAGGAAAATCGTTTCGGGGCATGAGGGAAAGCAACACTTGGGACATGGGGAAAACAACGCTTGGGACAACAAGTACAATAAATAAGGTTCTTCGGGAAAATGGAGTAATTCGACGTGGACACATAGAAGACAACTTGAACAACTTTTACAACAAGTAACAACTCTTTTTGCGGGGGGAATGGAGAAAATGGGGAATAAATTTGGTGCTTCGTGGCGATTGTGGTATCTTTGTGTCCTCAAATCCCTGCGTACAGACGGGGGCAGACAAGCACAGAAAAAGCAACTATGCAACAACGAGACTACTTCATACGCATCATCGAGGAGTTTATGGCCGCCGTGGCCCGGTTTTTGGAAAAGGCCGAGGGCAAGCGCAACGACGACGAGCTGCGCGACCTCTACCGCCAGTATGTCGGCGACTACGAGCTGCTGCGCAATATGACCGTGGAGGAGGCCATCGGCTACGCCCACGAGCAATGGGCGGAGGGACAGCGGATGCAAAAACTGGAGATGCTCGCCGAACTGCTCTATGCCGAGGGGAGCTACAAGCAGCAGCCCCTGAGGGGGATGTTGCTCGACAAGGCCTTCCGCCTCTACGACTATGTGGATGGTCACAGCAGCGACTTTTCGATCGCGCGCAAGCAGCGGATCGCAGAGATACAGGGGATGATAGCCCGAGGAACACAAAAATAGATTATGGAGAACATTGAAGACAAGCGCATCGCCGTATTGCTTTCGGGCGGTGTCGATAGTAGCGTGGTGGTCTATGAGTTGGCCCGCCAGGGCCTGCACCCCGACTGCTTCTACATCAAGATAGGACCGGAGGAGCAGGAGGAATGGGACTGCAACTCGGAGGAGGACATGGAGATGGCGACGGTCGTGGCACAACGCTACGGTTGTCGGCTGGAGGTGGTGGACTGCCACCGGGAATACTGGGACCAGGTGACGCGCTACACGATGGAGAAGGTGCGGGCGGGATTTACGCCCAACCCCGACGTGATGTGCAACCGCCTCATCAAGTTTGGTGCCTTCGACGAGAAACGGGGCCACGACTACGACCTCATTGCCACGGGCCACTATGCGCAGACGGAGTGGATAGACGGGCGCAAATGGCTCACGACGAGTCCAGACCCCGTGAAGGACCAGACCGATTTCCTGGCCCAGATACACCCATGGCAACTAAAGAAGGCGCTCTTCCCCATCGGCCACTACATGAAGGACGAGGTGAGGCAGGTCGCCGAGCGCGAGCATCTGATCAACGCCCGCCGCAAGGACTCGCAGGGCATCTGCTTCCTGGGCAACATCGACTACAACGAGTATGTGCGCCGCTATCTCGGCGAGCAGCCCGGAGATATCATCGAGCAAGAGACGGGGCGCATTATCGGACAGCACAAGGGTCTGTGGTTTCATACCATCGGACAGCGGAAGGGCCTCGGACTGGGTGGCGGACCGTGGTTTGTCATCCGCAAGGACGTGGAGCAGAACATCCTCTACGTCTCCCACGGCTACGACCCGGCGACGGCCTATAAGCGCGACTTCGCCATCCACGACTTCGACTTCCTGACGGAGGGCGTGACGAGCGTGCCCGACCGCATCACATTCAAGATCCGACATACGCCCGAATTCCACTGCGCCACGGTGGAGACGCTGTCCGACGGAAGAATGATGGTCCACTCCGACGACCCGATCCACGGGGTGGCCCCGGGCCAGTTTTGTGTGGTCTATGACCAGGCGCACCACCGCTGCTACGGTTCGGGCGAGATAGCATGGGCACAGGAGACGCCGAAGGCATGATCCAACGGGCGCATCCAACAGAATAGCCCGACAAGGGTCTCCAACGGATGGCCTGGGACTACGGACTACGATCTTCTTCAACCAACACAATGGAACAAGACAAGGAACAGAACAAGGAAAAGGAGCGCCGCCCTCGGAGCAGCTTCGGCAGACGGCTGCGGAGCAAGCGGACCTGGGGGGCGGTGGTTCTGATGGCCGTGATCGCCGTCATCATCTGGCAACTGACGCCCGTCTCGGACGCGGAGGTGCGCCGCAACGAACTGGTGGTGGAGGTGAGATCATGGTATGAGCTTCGCAACGACAGCGGCGTGGTACTGACTGTCGGCGAGATCGAGGGCGACACGGCCTTGACGAATATTAGCACGGACACCCTGCAACCCGCGGTCCACGTGCAGCTATCGGCAGGCTATTGGGTAAACCGTTTCCGAAGGTTTCCCTCCTGCCACGGACGCATCGTCACGAAGGCTGCCCCCGCCTCCTCGCAGCTGGTGGACAGCGGGAGCCAAGACCTCCACACGGTAGTGCGACGCCAGGCGGAGCGCATCGAAAACGAACTGGCCAGTCTGCAGACGCAGCAGAACGAGCTCCACTACTATCGGCGGACACACAACGTGCAGGACTACGGCTATGGGGCCATCGCCACCTACTCGGTGGGGATCGACCACCGCATCGATTCGCTGCGCACGGTAGCGAAACATCTGCTTGCCATCCAGCCCGGCGAGCGGCTCAGTCTGCGGCGCGTGATCCGCTACAAACTGGTCCGCAGCGCGCAGGGCAAGCGTATATATAATAAGGAGTGTGAGCTCTGGAGCGACGAGGAGGACGGCTATGTGGTCGTGCAACTGCCCCGCCACCATACGCCCGTGGGGGTCGTGACCCACATGGGTATCGGCGACGGCAAGGAGGCCATCGCCCAGCGCCAGGCGAAGCCCTGCAAGAAGAAGGTGGGCAAGCACGACGACCGCACGATCCGCGACTCGATCGGCACCTATACCGGCCAGCTCGACTCGCTGAAGCGGCCGAGCGGCTACGGACGGCGCTGGGGAAACCAAGGGGAATACTACGAGGGCCATTTCGAGGCGGGACTGCCCGACGGGTTCGGATTCTATATCGCGCCGCGCCAGTACTTGCAGGCGGGAGAATGGCGCAAGGGCGTGTTCAAGGGGGAGAAACTGACCTATAATAAGGAGCGCATCTACGGTATCGACGTGTCGCGCCACCAGCACGAGCGGGACGGGAAATGCTATCCCATCGACTGGACCCGACTGCGCATCACCCACCTCGGCACGCTGAGCGACAAGCGGGTAAGGGGGAAGGTCGATTATCCGGTCTCCTTCGCCTATGTGAAATCGACGGAGGGCTGCACGGTCTTCAACGCCTACTACGATGACGACTACCGCGACGCGCGAAAGGCAGGAATCAGGACGGGCACCTACCATTTCTTCTCCCTCACGTCGGGGGGCAAGGCGCAGGCCCGCCATTTCCTGGAGAAGAGCCACTACCGCAAGGGTGACTTGCCGCCCGTGCTCGACGTGGAGCCCACGGACTGGCAGATCAGCCAGGCGGGCGGAGCGGAGGTGATGTTTCGGCAGGTGCGGGCCTGGCTGCAGGAGGTGCAACGGGAATGGAAGGTCTATCCGATCCTCTACATCAGTCAGTCGTTTGCACTGAAGCACATGCCGCTGGCTCCCGACCTTGGCGATAACTATTTTGTCTGGATAGCCCGCTATGGCGAGTATATGCCTCACTTCAAACTCACCTACTGGCAACTGTCGCCGGACGGAAGGGTGAGGGGAATCCGCGGAGATGTGGATATCAACGTCTATAATGGCTACGAGAACCAGTATCACCAGTTTTTGGAACGCCACGGGAAAAAGTAGCTTCGAAGGGTGCTAAAACCCCTATTTTGGGCCTCCGAGACGGTCTTGAGGGCGGTCTCGGAGGTTTTTTTTGAAAAAAGACAGAAAAAAGTGGGAAAAAGTTTTGGTGGAAAGAAAAAAGTGCGTACCTTTGCACTCGCAATCAAGCAATGACGGTTGCTAAAAACAATGGGATATGGTGTAATGGTAACACTACAGATTCTGGTCCTGTCATTCCTGGTTCGAGTCCGGGTATCCCAACTGCTTCGAAGTCCAAGTTGAAAATTCAACTTGGACTTTTTTTTGTTTTATCCCCCTCCCTTACTACAATAGGACACAAAAGGGAAAACAACTTGCTAATAAGGGAAAGCAACTAAAACAACAAGTACAATATATAACAACACAAAATGCTGCTGAAAGGGAAACAGCAAATAACAACACAACAGGACTGTAAAGCTGCCCCTACCCTGCTGTCTTTTTCTAAACAACCCTGCTTCTCACCCCTTTCTTGGACTGAAAAGGGGCAAGGGAAACAGAAAAGCGCAGGAGAAAACAGAAAAAATAACCAAAAATTTGGAAGTACAGAACAATATACATACCTTTGCACCCGTTTTTCACCAACGAACGTAAAATAACGAATGCAAAGAAAGAAACTTGCATGCATTGCGATGGCAATGCTTTCGCAGACCGCCGTCTTCGCGGGTGGTCTTCTGACCAACACCAACCAGAGCTTCATCTTCGGTCGCAACTTCGCCCGTGATGGTGTGATTGCTATCGATGGAGTCTATTCCAATCCTGCCGGCGTGGCCTTCCTGGGTAAGGGCCTCCACCTCTCTCTCGGTGGTCAGAGCGCGTCTCAGACGCGTACCATCCGTAGCGGCATGACGCTCCTCAAACCTGCTGGTCTTCCCATGACCGACGAGCAATGGATGCAGTCGCCCTACGCCCATCCGCTGAGCCTCAACGGAGGCGACGCCAACGGCATCAAGCATTTCAAGGGTGAAGCTTCTGCCCCGTTCATACCTTCGGTACAGGCGGCCCTGAACTACGACAAGTGGGGATTTCAGTTTGCCTTCGGCCTCGTGGGCGGTGGCGGTAAGTGTACCTTCAACCGCGGTCTCGGATCCTTCGAGCGCCAGGTGGCCTTGCTGCCCTCCATTCTGCAGTTGGCCAACACCACCTACCAGCAGAAGTATGGCATCGACCTCGGACTGGGAAGCAACACGCCAGGCTACTCCGTAGAGAGCTACATTCACGGTCAGCAGTACGTCTTCGGATTCCAGTTTGGTTCCACCTACAAGGTCAATGAGAACCTGGCTGTCTATGGCGGCTTCCGCTTCAACTACATCTACAACAAGTATGAGGGAAGCATTTCCAACATCACCGTGAACATCAACGGCCAAAACGAAAACCTCTATAGCTACCTCGGCACCAAGGCGGACGCCCTGGCCAACCAGGCGCTCTCCTATCAGGAGCAGGCCAACAACTATACTCGCTTGGCCCAGGAGGCAACGCTCGCTGGCAACGAGCAGGCCGCACAACAGTATGCCGCCGCTGCTGAGCAACTCACGAAGGGTGTGCAACTGGCGCAGGGTGGCGCGCAGGCCATTGGTGGCGTGCGGAGTCAGGTGGCCGACCGCAACCTCGACTGCACGCAGCGCGGATGGGGTATCACGCCGATCATCGGTGTTGACTACCGCTGGGGCAAACTCAACCTCGGTGCGCGCCTGGAGTTCACGACACATCTCAACATCGAGAACGACACGAAGGTGGACGACACGGGCCTCTTCGCCGACGGTGTGAACACGCCCAACGACATCCCGGGCATCCTCACCGTGGGTGGTTGCTACGAGATACTGCCGACCTGGCGTGTGATGGCGAGCTACCACTACTACTTCGACAAGGACGCCCGCATGGACAAGGACAAGCAGAAGTTGCTCAGCAGCAACACCTGGGAGTGGGCCTTGGGATCGGAGTATGACATTTCGGACGCCCTCACGGTGAGTGCGGGAATGCAGCGCACGAAATATGGTCTCGGCGACGGCAGTTACCTCACGGACATGTCATTCACGACGAGCAGCTACTCATATGGCTTTGGCGCAAAGGTGCGCGTCGCCCCGAAAGTCACGGTGGAGGCCAGTTATTTCTGGACCAACTACGAGACCTTCGACAAGGAGTATGACCAGGAGTATAGCGCAGCCGGCATGTCGGCCACGGCCCACAATACCGACCAGTTCACCCGCACCAACAAGGTGTTTGGTGTCGGCGTAAACCTCGATTTCTAAGAAAAGCACACACATAGACGCCCATTGCCCAGCAATGGAACAACGAAAGCGGAGAGAGACTACGGGTCGGGGCTCAGCCCTCCCACAGTTTTCGCTCCGCTTTTTTATTGCGAGCTATTTGAGGGTGAAAAGAAAATCGCCCATTTTTGACCTAAATCAAGTCACCACTCACCCTGTTGCTACAGGACGAACAGTAGTATCATCACGCTATTAATCTATGCCAACATGCTATCTATAGTAAGCAGCTTGCCTGGCGATAAAGGCCAAAAAGCGGTATGGGAATCTTGCTGCGAAATTCCCATACCGCTTATATTCAATGCTTCGAGCTGAGATAAAGATAATCAGCTTGTGAGCGATTAGTACTCGTCCTCGTTGAAGAGGAAATCCTCCTTGGTGGGGTAGTCGGGCCAAATATCCTCTATGCCCTCATAAACCTCTCTTTCGTCCTCGATCTCCTGCAGGTTCTCGAGCACCTCCAGAGGTACGCCCGATCGTGTGGCATAGTCTATCAGCTCATCCTTTGTTGCGGGCCATGGCGCGTCTTCCAGCTTTGAAGCCAATTCAAGAGTCCAATACATAGTCTTCTGTCTTTAAGTTTATAAAAATTTGCGTGCAAATATACTATATTTTATTTGAACTGCAAGCGCTATGGCGTATTTTTTCGCACACACTGCAAACAAAGTTGAAATAACTACCTATATAAGCAGGAATAACTACCTATATCAATAGAAATAGCCACGAATCTTGGGGGCACATGGAAGCCTTTTGCACTAAAAGTTGATCTTATAGTGCTGCTTATACTTCTTCTTATCGAAGAAGAGAAGGCCACAATAGTAGAGGTCGAAACTGACGCGTACGCGCTTGTCCTGCAAGATGCGCGCCCAGCTGCGGCGGGTCTCCCCATTGCGGTGGATGCCCTCCACGATGAGCAGGGAAGCATCTGTGGCCCGGTTGATGAGCGACAAGACCTGCTGCTCCATATCCTGTCCATGGGCCACGACAGCCAGCGAGAAGGAATCCTCAGCAAGTGAGCAAGCCCCCTCCCCCATCGAAGAAAACGCCATCCGGAGGCAACCCGCATGAAGGTAGGCCCGCTTGGCCTCCGAGACATCGCCCAACAGCACGGCCTCGTCGGCCTGCTGGTGGTTGGCGATACGGAGGTAGAGTTCGCAGACCCTCCGTTCCCGCTTTGAGAGATGCGGGAACAGGGGGCGGAGGTCGTCGTAGGCATAGTAGGGATAGTGCTCATTGACGACATAGCGCACGAAGCGGTAGGCCCAGGGCGACTGGATACCGAAGCCACGGCAATACTTTGCCCGGCTCATCCACAACACGCCACGTCGCAATCGAGACAACATTGCCATGGTTTCTGAGACAAGGCCTAAGGTTACGCCTCGATGGGCTTGCAATGATCCTGGAGCCAGGCCAAGTCTTCGCCATCGAGGTGGGGAGCCAGCTTCTCGCAGACCATCTGATGGTAGGCATTGAGCCACTGCTTCTCCTCGGCGGTGAGGAGGGAACAATCGACGGGCGCAAGGTCTATCGGACAGAGCGTCAGCGACTCCATCTGCAAGAAGCGGCCCAGTTCGGTCTCCATATAATCCTTGATCAAGCACGTGTTTTCGATGCGCACACCAAAGCGGTCGGACAGATAGATGCCCGGCTCGTTGGTGACGGTCATTCCCGCACGCAGGGCAGCCGGCATATACTCCATGCGCACCTGATGGGGCCCCTCATGGACATTGAGATAGGAACCTACGCCGTGGCCCGTGCCGTGGAGGTAGTTGAGACCCGCGCGCCATAGCGGTTCGCGTGCCAAGGCGTCGATCTGCGTGCCACTGCAACCATCGGGGAACTTCGCCAACTCCAACTGGATATGGCCCTTGAGCACCAGCGTATAGACGCGGCGCTGCTCTTCGGTGACAGGACCCAAAGCTATCGTGCGCGTGATATCGGTCGTGCCGTCCTGATACTGTGCGCCACTGTCGATCAAGACCAAGCCACGGGGCTCCACGGGGATATCCGTCTCGGGAGTGGCCTCGTAGTGTACGATGGCACCATGGGCCTCATAGCCCACAATGGTATCGAAAGAAATGCCACGGAAGAGATCTTGCTCCGCACGCAGGGCCGTGAGTTTCTTGTCGAGGGAGATCTCCGTCTGTCCTCCTGCCTCCACAGCAGGCTGAAGCCAGCGCAGGAACTTCACCATCGCCACGCCGTCGCGCGTCATGGCACGGCGGTAGCCCGCTATCTCGGCTTCGTTCTTGACCGCCTTCATGGCGGGGATGGGCGACGGGGCAAACCTCACCACCGATTTCTCGAGGGCACAGGAGGCGAGATAGTAGCAAGTCTTCACACTGTCCAGCAGCAGACCGTCCTCGAAGGCATGAGACCGCAGGTAGTCGGCCACGGCAGCATAGGGCTGCACCGCCACGCCAAGGTCGGAGAGGTAGCGACGCACCGCGTCGTCGAGTTTCTCCTCGTTGACAAAGAGCGTGGCACTTTCCTGCCCTATCATCAAGTATGAGACGAAGACAGGATTGCAATAGACGTCGGAGCCACGCAGATTCAAAGTCCAGGCAATGTCGTCGAGGGCTGAGACGAGCATGGCCTCGGCACCACAACTGCGCAGCGACTCACGGATGCGGGCGAATTTGCTCTCCGTCGTCTCGCCAGCAAACTCCAGGGGATGGAGCTCCACCTTCGCTGTCGGGATAGAGGGGCGGTCCGTCCAAATCTCGTTGAGCGGGTCGAAATCGGTACGCACCTGGATATCGTAGCCCTGGAAGAAGGCCTGCATCCTCTGCACCTCGTTCGTGCCATTGACCCATCCGTCGAGACCCACCACTGGATGGGAGGCCCCACGAAGTTGTTCGGCCAGCCAGTCGGTGATCGTCGGCGTGCCCTCCACCTTGAGTTTCATCAGCATGATACCCGTGCCGCGGAGTTGCTCCTCGGCAGCAAGGAAGTAGCGGGAGTCGGTCCAGAGCGCGGCAGCATCCATCGTGACGACGACCGTGCCAGCCGAACCATTGAAGCCTGAGATCCACTCGCGACCCTTCCAATGGTCGGCGACATACTCACTATTGTGTGCATCTGTGCTGGGGAAGATGAAAGCCCCCAGTCCCTCGCGCTCCATCACCTGGCGGAGCGCGGCTATTCTTTCTACGATCTTAGTCATTATATATAGGGTATTTGGTTGATGGTTTCTGAAAGTTATTATCGGTCCTACTCACACATCGCCCGGCAGATGCGGTCCTGCAGCCCATTGGCCTGGCTGGCGCGGATGGTCCCCTGGTTGAGGATGCAGAAGGCCAGGCGGTGGCCATTGCTGGCCGTGCAGAATCCTGCTAGCGTCTTGACACTTGTCACCGTGCCCGTCTTGGCCCGCACATTGCTATCGGCCGCCGTGCCACGAAGCCGCTTGCGGAGCGTACCGTCGCGTCCGGCGATGGGCAGCGTGGGAAGCAGGGCCTCGTAGGCCTCCGTGTTATGGTAGTTGAGGCGCAAGAGGTGGACGAGGAGGTCGGCCGTGACATAATTGTAGAGCGAGAGGCCACAACCATCGGCCGCGTAGTACTGCGCAGGATCAAGGCCTGCCGCACGCACCACCTGGTTGATCACCTGTCGGCCCTGGCGCGCACCGGCACGCCGCACACCTGTGCTCTTGGCCAACTGGTAGAAGACCGACTCGGCATGGAGGTTATCGCTCTTCTTCATCATCCGCTGCAACACCCGCGTGAGGTCGTGGGTCTCCTCGGCCAGCAGCGTGGATCCTGCGGGGAGCGTGGCGTCGCCCAGCGTTCCCTCCAGGACAATGCCGGCCGCTCGCAGGCGCGAAGAGAGTTCGGCCAGGAAGCGGTCGCGACGGTTATAGAGCAGGGGCGAGAGCGGCGGATTGCTATCATCGTCGTCCCAGCACCAGCCCTCTCCCATCGGTTTGTCGTCCTTCATCGACTTGTCGGCCAGCAGGTCGCCCGTGATACGACGGATGCCTTTTTCGCGCAGCGCACGGACGAAGGCACGCATATTGGCGTCGCCAAAGAGGGGGTCCATGCCACCGACACAATAGAGCGAGCCGTGGAGCACGCCCGTGGAGTCGATGTCGCCACGGCAGTAGAGGCGCGTGGAAAACTGATAGTCCACGCCCAGGCGGTCGAGGGCCGTGATGGCGGTGACACACTTCTGGACGGAGGCCGGGCGCATCCGCTGGGTCTCGTTGAAGCGATAGACACACTGGTCGGCACTGAGGTCCCAGACCATCACCGCCATTTGGGTGCTTTGAAGTAGTGGATCCTCAACGATGGCGGCCATGCGGTCGGCAAAACTATCGGTCCAAAGGCGGTCGAAATCGGCGCCATCGGCTACGACGGGACGGTCCGCCAAAGGAACCGTATCGGTGTCGGCCACTTCGGCGACGGGGGCTGCCACCAGCCCGGCGTCCTCGGCCAGGAGACGAGCCACGCGGGCACTATCAACATAGACGAGATTGACCTGCGCCTGCATGGGCAGAGCCAGCAGGGCGGCCAAAAGGAAGAAAAGTTTTCTACGAATACTTGTCATTGTTTTTTGTAGGTTTTTAAGATTAAGATTCTGTTTCTTTTTCTTTGCAAGTGTTCTTGGCAAGAGAGACACGCTTGCCGACTGCCTCGACAAACGAGGCTTCGTTCTCCGGGGTGAAGATACTGATGTTGTGGTCGCCATGCTCCACCATCACATAGCTGCCCGTGAGCAGGTGGCGGGGCATACGGCGAAGTGCCGTGATAGTCTGCAATGGGATGGCCTGTCCCCGTTGGCGCCCTATCCTGCCACTCTGCGTGGTCAGTTGGTCGTCGTCGAGGACATAGTCGGTATGGATGCCACGGTCGATGCCCCGCACGGCCACGGCCACAAGCAGCGCGCCAAGCACAGCCATGGGCCACGTGCCGAACCAAAAGCAATAGAGCGAGGCAAGGGCGAGGAGCAGGATGCCGCACAGTTCGCCCAGCGTGAGTCGATGATGAAATACTCTTGTCATAGTTCGACTGCAAAGGTACGAAAAAAATGGGGAGCCACTCCCATTTCGATCCAAGAAAAATAGATCTACACCTCGCCCTGGGCGATAAATTCTCAAAAAACATGCAACTTCCTGCCGTCACAAAGGAACTAAGCACAAAAATCGGGAGAAACATTCGCCCATCTGCCAATAAATGAGTAATTTTGCGGGCGAAACGTTATTCCGCTCCCCATAGGGAGCACAACTGTTTGCTTAGAAATGATTCATAAATACGATTTCCTGATCATCGGCGCTGGTATCGCCGGAATGAGCTATGCCTTGAAGATAGCCAAGGCGCACAAGGGAAGGGTTTGCATGATTTGCAAGACGACGCTCGACGAGGCCAACACCTCGTTCGCGCAGGGCGGTGTGGCTTCGGTGACGAACCTCGCCGTCGATGACTTTGACAAGCACATCAAGGACACCATGATAGCAGGTGACTACATCTCCGACCGCAAAGCCGTGGAGCAGGTGGTGCGCAACGCGCCGGCACAGATCCAGGAGCTGGTCGAATGGGGCACCCAGTTTGACCGCAAGGAGGACGGCAGTTTTGACCTCCACCGCGAGGGCGGCCACAGCGAGTTTCGCATCCTGCACCATGCCGACGACACAGGCGCCGAGATCCAGCGCGCCCTGATGGAGGCCTGCCGTAACCATCCGCGCATCGAGATCAAGGAGAACCACTTCGCTGTGGAGATCATCACGCAGCACCACCTCGGCGTTGAGGTGACGCGGCGCACGCCCGACATCGAATGCTACGGAGCCTACGTGCTCAATCCGGAGACCCAGAAGGTGGACACCTATCTGAGCCGCGTGACGCTGATGTGTACAGGCGGTTGCGGAGCGGTGTATCAGACGACGACCAATCCCATCATCGCTACGGGCGACGGCGAGGCCATGGTCTATCGCGCCAAGGGCACGGTGAAGGACATGGAGTTCGTACAGTTTCACCCCACGTCGCTCTACCATCCGGGTGAGACCCATCCGGCCTACCTCATCACCGAGGCTATGCGCGGCTACGGCGGTATTCTGAAATTGCCCACAGGTGAGACCTTCATGGAGAAATATGACGAGCGCCTCTCCCTGGCCCCGCGCGACATCGTGGCGCGGGCCATCGACAAGGAGATGAAGACGCACGGCCTGGACCATGTCTGCCTCGACGTGACCCACAAGGACCCGGAGGAGACGCGCCAGCACTTCCCCAACATCTACCAGAAATGTCTCAGCATCGGCATTGACATCACGAAGGAGATGATCCCCGTGCGCCCGGCGGCCCACTATATGTGTGGCGGCATCAAGGTGGATCTCAACGGCGAGAGTTCCATCCATCGTCTCTATGCCCTGGGCGAGTGTTCCTGCACGGGACTGCACGGTGGCAACCGACTGGCCAGCAACTCGCTGATAGAGGCCGTGGTCTATGCGGACGCAGCAGCCAAGCACAGCCTGCAGGTGGTGGACGGCTACGATTGGAATGACCGTGTGCCGGAGTGGAACGACGAGGGCACGATGACCAACGAGGAAAAAGTGCTCATCACACAGAGCATCAAGGAGGTGGGACAGGTGATGTCCAACTATGTCGGCATTGTCCGCTCCGACCTGCGACTGAAGCGCGCATGGGACCGCCTCGACTTGCTCTATGAGGAGACGGAAGCACTCTTCAAACGCGTGAAGGCGACGAAGGACATCTGCGAGCTACGCAACATGATCAACGTCGGCTACCTCATCACACGACAGGCCATCGAGCGAAAGGAAAGTCGCGGACTCCACTACACCATCGACTACCCGAAGCACGCCTACGACCTCGAGAAGTAGGACTTCGGGGCCAGAGACTCAAGGGACCTAACGGCTTTGAGAGAGAAACAACACGATTTTGAGAAATACAATAAAATAGCAAATCCTAATATCTATCCCCCCGCCCCCATCGGCAAGTGCGGATGTGGGGCGGGGAAACAACCAACCAAAGTATGAGAAAGAACCAAATTTTAGCGGCGGCTCTTCTCTGCCTCACGATGCAGGGCCATGCGCAGACGCCGACTAAGGGTGGCGGCATCTCCAGCGAGATGCTCACACAGATCGAGCGCAATGGCGTTCAGAGTAGTGACCGCGTGATCAGCAATGCGCTGGCAACCAACAAGATCGACGACTTGGCCTTGAACTTCAAGGAGCAGGGCCGTCTGGACACCTACTTCAGCGTGGAGACCCCCGCACAGAGCATCCACAACCAGAAGAGTTCGGGACGCTGCTGGCTGTTCTCGGGCCTCAACGTGCTGCGTGCCAACTTCGCCCGTCTGCACAAGGACAGTATCCTCGTGGAGTACAGTCAGGTCTATCTCTCCTTCTACGACCAGCTGGAGAAGGCCAACCTGATGCTGCAGGGCGTGATCGACTGCGCCGATAAACCCATTGACGACCAGCGCGTGCAGTTCTTCTTCAAAAATCCGCTCAATGACGGCGGTACGTTCTGTGGTGCTGCCGACCTGGCTGAGAAGTATGGTGTCGTGCCGATGGAGGCCATGCCGGAGCCCTACTCCGCAGAGAACACCTCACGTATGGCGGAGCTGATCTCCTCGAAGTTGCGCGAGTTTGGTTTGGAACTGCGCAAGATGGTGGCTGCCAAGAAGTCGAAGCGCGACATTCAGGCCCGCAAGACTGAGATGCTCGGCACGGTCTATCACATGCTGACCGTCTCGCTGGGCAACCCGGTGAAGGAGTTTACCTACGCCTTCAAGGACAAGAACGGCAAGACCGTGGGCAAGCCCCGCAAGTACACCCCGAAGGAGTTCTACGACGAGACCGTGGGCCATCCGCTCAACGGCACCTTCGTGATGGTGATGAACGACCCGCGCCGTCCCTACTGGAAGACCTACGAGGTGGAGTATGACCGCCACACCTACGACGGCCACAACTGGAAGTATCTCAACCTGCCCGTGGAGGAGATTGCCAAACTTGCCATCGCCTCACTCAAGGACAGCACGAAGATGTACTCCAGCTACGACGTAGGCAAGCAGCTTGACCGCAAGCGCGGCTACCTCGCCATGGACAACTACGACTACGGATCGCTCTACGGAACGACCTTCCCCATGGACAAGGCCGACCGTATCAGCACCTTCGACAGCGGTTCTACCCACGCCATGACGCTCGTGGCCGTCGATCTCGATGAGAACGGCCAGCCGAAGAAATGGAAGGTGGAGAACAGCTGGGGCGCCAGCTACGGTCAGGGCGGTTGCCTGATCATGACCAACGAGTGGTTTGAGAACTTCATGTTCCGTCTGGTGGTCAACAAGAAGTACTGCTCCGAGGAGATCATCAAGGCCGAGCAGCAGAAGCCGATCATGGTGATGCCGGAGGATCCGCTCTTCCAGGCTGACAGATAAATTCTTTGGCCTGAGAGCCAGGGACCGAAAAAGGGGATGGGAAGCACTTGCTTTCCATCCCCCTTTTCTATATCATAGCCTCCTGCGGCTTTTCTATATTAGGCCTCGCTGCCTTCGATACTGTCGCCGACGTTGATTTTGGACGCTGTGCTCGCTGCAACCTTCTGTTCCTCGGAAGGATTGGTTATGGCCTGCATGATGAGCGCTTCCAGCTCCTCGCAGAGTTCGGGATTGTCCTGGAGCAGTCGCTTCGTGGCGTCGCGGCCCTGCGCCAGGCGCGTGTCCTTGTAGCTAAACCAGCTACCGCTCTTCTTGATGATATTGTAGGTCACACCCAAGTCAATGATCTCACCAGCCTTGGAAATGCCCTCATCGAACATGATGTCGAACTCCGTCTTGCGGAAGGGCGGCGCCACCTTGTTCTTGACCACTTTGACGCGGGCCTGGTTGCCGATGACCTGGTCGCCATTCTTGATGGAGGAAATCCTGCGGATATCCAGTCGGACGGAGGAGTAGAACTTCAGGGCGTTGCCACCCGTGGTGGTCTCGGGACTGCCGAACATCACGCCGATCTTCTCGCGCAGCTGGTTGATGAAGATGCAGCAGGTGTTGGTCTTCGAGATCGTACCCGTCAGTTTGCGCAGTGCCTGGCTCATCAGGCGTGCCTGGAGTCCTACGCTGCTATCGCCCATGTCGCCCTCGATCTCCTTCTTCGGAGTCAGGGCCGCCACGCTGTCCACCACCAGGATGTCGATGGCGGAGGAGCGGATGAGCTGGTCGGCAATCTCCAGGGCCTGCTCTCCCGTGTCGGGCTGCGAGATCCAGAGATTATCGACATCTACACCCAACTTCTGGGCATAGAAGCGGTCGAAGGCGTGCTCCGCATCGATAAAGGCGGCCACACCGCCCATTTTCTGTGCCTCGGCAATGGCGTGGATGGCGAGCGTCGTCTTACCAGAAGATTCTGGTCCGTAGATCTCGATGATACGGCCACGGGGATAGCCGCCCACGCCCAGGGCTGCATTGAGGCCAATGCTGCCCGTGGGGATCACATCGACGGGCTCCACATGCTCATCGCCCATGCGCATGATGGAACCCTTGCCGAAATCTTTCTCTATCTTGGCCATCGCTGCCTGAAGGGCCTTCATCTTGTCGGCCTTCGGGTCCTGCGCGGCATCTTCTTTCTTTGCCATATTTTTTTCTATGTATTATCTTGCTAAACCTCCCTCCTCCCCTGCTTGACCGGAAGCCACGGAGGGTCTTCGGCGAAGCAGGGGGAGAGAAAAGGGATGATTACAACTCCAAGTCCTTGTCAAACTCCTCGTGCCAGGGCAGTCCCTGCGTGTTGAGCAGCTCCATGAAGGGATCCGGATCGAACTCCTCCACGTTATGCACGCCCGGCTTCTTCCAGACGCCTTCCAAGAAGAGTTTCGCACCAATCATGGCCGGGACGCCCGTCGTGTAGCTCACGCCCTGCATACCCGTCTCCTTGTAGGCCTCCTGATGCTTGCAGTTGTTATAAACGTAGTAGGTGTGCTCCTTGCCATCCTTGATGCCACGGATACGGCATCCGATGGAAGTCTCGCCCTCGTAGTTCTCGCCGAGGTCCTGCGGATTGGGGAGGACGGCCTTGAGGAACTGCAGCGGCACGATGTTGACCTTCACCTTCTTCGTTGGGTCGTCGGCGAGCGGTGCCTCGTAGGTGACCTCGTCGATGCGTCCCATACCAAGGTTCATGATGCAGTCGAGATAGGTGAGATACTGCTGTCCGAAGGTCATCCAGAAGCGACCGCGCTTGATGGTCGGGAAATTGAGCACGAGGCTCTCCAGTTCCTCGTGGTGCATGAGGTAGCTCTCGCGCGGTCCCACGTTGGGATAGTTGAGCGTCTTGTGGACGGCCAGCGGGTCTGTCTCAAGCCATTTGCCATCCTCGTAGTAGAGGCCCTTCTGCGTGATCTCGCGAATGTTGATCTCCGGATTGAAGTTGGTGGCGAAGGCCTTGTGATGGTCTCCAGCGTTGCAATCTACGATGTCAAGGTAGTGGATCTCGTCGAAGTAGTGCTTGGCGGCATAGGCCGTGAAGATGCTGCAGACACCCGGGTCGAAACCACAACCGAGGATGGCTGTGAGGCCCGCCTGTTCGAAGCGCTCGCGGTAGGCCCACTGCCAACTGTACTCGAAGTGGGCCTCGTCCTTGGGCTCATAGTTGGCGGTGTCGAGGTAATTGCAGCCGCAGGCCAGACAGGCCTCCATGATGGTGAGGTCCTGATACGGCAGGGCGAGGTTGATGACCAATTCGGGCTTGTAGCTCGACATAAGGGTCTTCAACTGCTCCACGTCGTCGGCATCGACCTCGGCCGTCTGGATGTCCATCTTGTAGCCTTTGTCGTGGATGGCCTTCACGAGCCGGTCGCATTTCTCCACATGGTGGCTTGCGATCATCATCTCGGTGAAGACGTCCGTGTTCTGCGCAATTTTGAAGGCGGCGACGGTAGCCACGCCACCCGCGCCGATCATTAATACTCTGCTCATTCTATGTTTCGTTTTATCTTGTTATTTCATCTTTTGGTCTATCTCTGCCTGGGTGATGCCGAGGGCGTCCATGAGAGAGAATCCGAGCATTTCCTCGCGGCAGCCGGCAGTCTGCGTGGGCTGCATGGTGAAGAGCGTGACGTGCTTCTTCTCGTCATCGACATCGCGGAGGGCCTGGCGCAGCTCCTGCCAGAGCGAGGAGTCACTGCCGTCGGGGACTATCATCAGGCGCGTCACTTCCTCTTCCGAAAGCAAGAGGCGGACCAAGTCGGTCAGCACGGGACCTTTCGCCTGTCCCTCCTCCCCCGTGGCGATGCAGTTGATGATAAACTCGCCCAACTGTTCTGAGCGGAAGGCCTTGCCGTCGAGTTCGGTCTCATAGTCGGCGGGGGAGAAATGGAGGAGCTTCGGGGTCTTGCGGTCGTGGAGCAACACGACCTGGGTCTCGTGGTCGCCCGGGCGAAGGCGTCCATCAAGGGCAACGTCCACCAGCCATTGACTGAGGTCGGCCTGGGGGATACGACGCCCCAACATGCGTTCAAAGTTGACTATCAGGTCGAAGGCGACGTGATCGACGAAATCAGCATCGACGATGATGATATTCTTGCTCCAATTGACGGGATTGATTCCTTGCTTTTTCATTGGCACAAAGATACGGTTTTTAGCTTAGTGGGCCAAACTTTTCCTTGTTTTTCTTTTGGATCATCCGATAAATGGAGCGACTGGGGTGTTTTGATCATTGCTTGTTATTGTCCCAACTCCTCTTTCTCATTCTCAGCCTCGACGAGCGGGATTTTGTCCTCGGCGGGCTTTACCTCGGTAGGCTCGGACTTTACCTCTACAGGCTTAGTCTCTACCTTGGTGGGGGCGGGCTTGACCTCGGCGGGGTTGTCCTCGTGCTTGGCGGACTTGACCTTGACTTCTCCCAATTTCAGACAACGTTCCACATCGGAGAGCAGGCGACGGTAGGGTTCCGACTGCATGAAACCCATATTGCGGCGGAGCGTCGGCACGATATCGACCGTGCTATGGTCGTAGCAGGACAACTCGTTGAGGCGCTGCGTGTTGTGGACCGCCAGACGGTTGATCTCATTTTCACGGGAGCGGATGAGCTGGTCGCAGACCTTCTGCATCATCGGCACGACGACACCGTCGAAGAGATGATGGCCCTGGATGTAGAGATAGGTGGTCTCGGGCGTGACACCCAGTCGGCGCAGATCGCGCGACAATTCACCGAGCTTCTCCTTCGTCCCCGGATTGCCCTTGCGCAGGGCAGCGAGCTTGCGGTTGACCTTGCGCTGCAGGTTGTCAAGCAGGACGGAGGCCTTGCCCGTAGAAAAGGCGCCGAGAGCCACGACATTGTTGAAGTCGGCGATGGTGAAGAGGTTGTTCTTCCTCCTCCGATAGAAGAAGATGTTCCACAGGAAGAGGGGGTAGATGATCTGACTGTAGCGGCGCAGGAAGGCGTCGAAGTCGAAGGTCTTGCGGTCGTTGAGGGTCACAGAGACACACATATCGTGGAGGCTCGGTCCGTAGCACTGGTAGTTTTCTATCGCATAGACGTAGGTGTGGAGGACGTAGGGGTTGTCGCAGACCTGCTTCGAGTCCTCCGTCCGCCCCTGGAGGAGGTAGTCGTAGTCGGCATCGACGCAGGCCAGCATGTCCTTGCCCGTGCCGTGGAGCAGCAGGCTCGTCAGCACCGACTTCTTGCCGCGCGAGAGTTTTTTGCGCGTGGGTAGCATCACCTCGAAGTAGCGGTGCTCGTTCTCGTAGCGGGCAAGCACCATGCGCCAAAAGAAGACATCGTCGTAGGCCTCAACGTAGGCCACGATCCTGCGCCTCGCCTTGCGCCCGTTGAGGCGGTTGGAGGCAGTGACGTAGTCGGAGGTGATATTGTCTTTCAGCCGTTTTGCCATATCGCAGCCTTCCCTATTATTCGTCCTCCGTTATCTCCGACACCTCCGTCACGTTGTCGAGCCAGCCGTTCATGATGACAGCGGGACTATGGGTGGTGAGGATGATCTGTACGTTGGGGTTGAGTTCGAGTATCAGGTCGATGAGCCGTTTCTGCCATTCGACGTGGAGGCTCACCTCGGGCTCGTCCATGAAGAGCACGTAGTTTTGTCCGTCCTCGATGAGCACGGTAAGCAGGATGACCAGCATTTGCTTCTCGCCGCTGGAGAGTTGATAAGGCATGAGCGTCTCGCCGATCTGTTCGAAGCGAATTTCGTTCTCCGTGCGCACGATCTTCTTGCCTGTCTCGGAGAAGAGGTCGTCGATGAGATCCTGAAACTTCCGCTTCGGTTGGCTGATGCGCTGGGCCTCCTCGGCAGCCTCGGGTGTGGCCTTCTGCAGGGCCTGGATCATGCGGTTGCCGATATTGACCTGGTAGTCAAGATACTTCCGCTGCAGTTTGTAGATCTGCCAGTCGAGTTCGGTGACGAGGGAAGCGTCGATCTTGTCCGTTATCTCCGTACTCATCAGCGGGCGGTCGAAAGAGCGGATGATGTCGAAGCGTACCCAGCGTGCTTCCTCAGGCGCCACACGCAGGCGGACCCCCTTGACGGGATGGCTCGGCAACTCGCCGCCACGGGCCAGGCTCCGCACCACCTTGTTGAGGATGGTACTCTTTCCCACACCGTTGATGCCGCTCAGGATGTTGACTTGTCGGTGCAACTCCCAGCAGACGTGCTTCTTGCCGCTCCAGAGCGAGTCGATCTCTATCTCCTTGATGTATTCAGCATATTTCTGCATAACGTTCAGGTATAATTGTTTGTTGGGAAGCGCGTGCCATGAGGGCTGGCTTCTCTTGCAAAGTTAGTCATTTTTCTTCATACCAACACGCTGCGAACGGTCTTTTTTCTTCAAAAACACGTTTAAACGTTTACTATGCTATTTTTCCTCATCTTTTATCGTCTCTCTTACTTACTTTTTTCTTTAGCATCATTTGCGCAATCAGTCCTTTTTTGCTACTTTTGCAACGTCAATTTCAACCATCACCAACCAACAACACCACCAAATAGATGAAACGTATCTTCCTCCTCGCCCTGCTCGCCACCGCGCTATGGACTCTCTCCACGTCGGTCCTGGCGCAGAGCCAAGACGGCCTGAGACAATATGTGGAGCCGCGCATCGGCACGGCCCACTGTCGCTACTTCCACTTCGCGCCCGGCGCGCTGCCCTTCGGCATGGCCAAACCCGGACCCTCCACCAACGGCCACTACGGCAACGTGGACGGCTGGCAGGCCACGGGCTACGACTATCGCGACCGATCGATCGAGAGTTTTCCCTGCACCCATGAGTTCCAGGTGGGCGGCATCAGCGTCATGGCCACCACGGGGCGCCTCATCACCGTGCCCGGAGACACCACGGAGGCGGGCATACAAAAGGGCTACCGCTCCCACTTCAGCCACGACGACGAGGTAGCGACGGCGGGCTACTACAGCGTCCTGCTGCGGGACTATGGCATTAGGGCAGAGATGACAGCCACGCAACGCGTCGCCCTGCAGCGCTACACATTCCCCAAATCGCAGGAGAGCCACCTCATCTTCGACATCGGCCACCGTATGGGAGAGAGCGGAGCAATCAAGGACGCCGAGGTGCGCATCCTCGACGACGGCACTATCGAGGGCTACGTTGTCACCTATCCCGAATACGTCAAGGCTTACCAGCCTGGGGCGACCGTACCTATCTATTTCTCGGCCTCGACCAGCAAGCGACCGAAGCGCTGGGGCACCTTCCACGACGCCACCATCCATCGGCAGGTGAGAGAGGCGCGCGGCGAGGGCGCGGGAGCCTATCTTTCCTTCGCTACGAAGGAGGGCGAGCAGGTGACGGTGAAGGTGGGCATCTCCTACACCTCCGTGGAGAATGCACGGCAGAACCGACTGGCCGAGGCGCGGACGCTGACCTTCGACGAGGCCAGGGAAGAGTCGGCGCGCCAATGGGAAGAGATGCTGGGGCGCATCCGCGTCGAGACAGACCGCAGGGAGGACAAAGTGAAGTTCTACACGGGCCTCTACCATGCGCTGCTGGGGCGCGGAGTCTGCAGCGACGTCTCCGGCGACTATCCGAAGCACGACGGCACGGTGGGCCACCTGCCGACGAAGGAGGGGCGTCCGGCCTTCAACCTCTACAATACCGACGCCATGTGGGGCGCACAGTGGGGACTGACGCAGCTCTGGGTGATGGCCTATCCCGACCACATGAGCGACTATATCAGCAGCCACCTGCAGGTTTACAAGGACTGTGGCTGGCTGGCCGACGGACTGGCCTGCAGCCGCTTCGTCTCGGGCGTGGGCACCAATCAGCTGAGCAACATGATTGTGGCGGCCTATATGGCGGGCATACGCGACTTCGACCTGCCGCTGGCCTACGAGGCCTGCCTGAAGAACGAACTGGGATGGGAGGACCGCCCGCGGGGAGCTGGCAAGGCCGACACCAAGGATTTCCTGCGCCTGGGCTACGTGCCCCACGTTCATGCTGCGGACGGAGGGCTCTACAACTTCTCGGCATCCCACACGATGGAGTATAGCTACAGTGCTTATGCCGTGGCGCAACTGGCGCGGGCCCTGGGCAAGGAGGCCGACTACGATCGGCTGATGGGCCTGTCGCACGGCTGGGAGAACCTCTACGACTCGACGTGCAACTTCGTGCGGCCGCGCTACGACGACGGCACCTTCGTCGAGAACTTCGATCCGCTGGAGGTGTGGCGCGGATTCCAGGAGGGCAACGCGTGGCAATACACTTTCTACGTGCCCCACGACCCGCAGGCGATGATCGCCAAGGTGGGGACCGAGGTCTTCAACGCGCGCCTCGACAGCATCTTCACACTCTCGCAGCGGCGCATCTTCAGCGGCGGCACGGAGGTGGAGGCCTTTGCTGGACTGCGCACGCTCTACAACCAGGGCAACGAGCCCTCGCTCCACATCTCTTGGCTCTTCAACGAGTCGGGACGCCCGTCGAGGACGCAACACTGGGTGCGCGCCATCCTCAACGAGTTCTACGGCACGGACGGCATCCACGGCTACGGCTACGGACAGGACGAGGACCAGGGAATGCTGGGGGCCTGGTACGCCGTCTCCTCCATCGGCCTCTTCGACGTGAAGGGACTCGACGACCTCCAGCCCTCACTGGGCCTAGGCAGCACGATCTTCGACCGCGTGACCATCCAGTTGCACCCGCGCTACTACCCCGGAGGCCAGTTTGTCATCCAGGCCGTGGACAACAGCCGCCACAACGAGTACGTGCAGCGCTTCTCCCTCGACGGCACGCGACTGACCACTCCGCGCATCCCCTTCCAGCGCTTCGCCCAGGGCGGCACGCTCACCGTGCACATGGGCTCCACGCCCGTGGACAACTACGAGTAGCCATTGGACAGCACGCAGAGGAAACAAACAATCCAGCGCGACCTTTAGTTATCACGAAGTGTGGTCATCAGCAACCTTCGGCAAGGTAACGGAACACGCCACGAGACTGCAAGACAACGACATCACCGCTCGCACGCCACCCTGGAGCACCCACCAGACAACCAGCAAGAACGCGGTTCTCGCGGGGGAGTAAAGCTCAGATTACACCCACGGCCGCGCGGCGATGCAAAAAGTGCAATAAAAACAAAATCGGAGCATTCTTTTTCAGTTATCCCTGCACGTTTTTTCAGATAAAATTCATAACTTTGCATCTGTCTATTCATACTCACAACGTGCCAGTATAGACTACAAGACAAGCGGAATAAAAGTCGTGCCGACCGGCAAGGAAAGAGACTGCCGTTGGCGGCTCGCGCTAAGCCCCTGCGACAGTCGGCAGTGAGTGTAGCAACGCGCCACAGTCCATCCTCCTCGCCATGCTGACACGGCAAGCATAGAAAAGGCTCATAACGGCAGAAAAGAAGGGGACGCCCCGTTGGAACATCAACAAAAGCACCAGCCTTCACACTGCAAAGACGATCAAAGAACAAAAAATGAAAAAATACACCATCAGCTCTCCACTGAGGCGATTCATACTATCGGTCTGCGCCGTGGCATTGTGCGCATGCTCGTCGGAGACAGGAGAAGGCGAGCAGCCGGACACGCCGCCCACCCCACCCGATCCGGCAGCGAAATGGCCGATACGCATCAGCAGCGTGCAGGAAACCCTCGGCTCGGATGACGCCTTCGAAGAGGGCGACAAGATAGGCGTGTATGTGGTGAACCGCAACAGCGACGGATCGCAGGTCGCACTGAAGACTGAAGGCAACTATATAGACAACAGGATGTATGTGCTCCAGAGCACCTGGACCTCGGCGGTGCCGGAATACTGGAAGGACGCTGCTACCCACGCCGACTTCTACATGTACTATCCTTACACCACGACCATAGCGAATGTCGAGGCACTGCCATGGAGCGTGAGGACCAACCAAAGCGCAGCGTCGGACTACAAGGCCAGCGAACTGCTCATCGGCAAGACGCTGGACGCAGCTCCGAGCGAGAACGCTGTGAGCATCAGTGCGAAGCACGCCATGGCGCAGGTCGTCATCACCCTGGCGGCGGGCAAAGGATTCTCCACGGCCTCGCTGGCGAGTGCCCAGGTCAGCGTGAGGATCAACAACGTGAGGACGCACGCCACGGCCAATCTCGCCACAGGCATCGTGACGGCCACGGAGGACAAGGGCTATGTCACGCCGATGAGGGAAGGCAGTGTGTACAAGGCGATCGTGGTGCCGCAGCAGTTGGACAAGGGCCACTTGATCACGGTGACGGTGGACGGCACGGACTTCAACCTGCAGAAAGACCCACGGCTCACGGCCTTTGAGCAGGGACACCGCTACCAGATGACCGTGACGCTGAGCAAGACCAGCGGCGGCATGAGTGTGGGCATAGTGAACTGGAGCGACGACGGCGTCGACTATGGAGGCGTTGCCGAACCGAATTAAGGCGTTGCGAAATCATCATTAGAAAAAAGAAAGATCCATGAGAACTATCATCAATAACAGTCTGTTCTGTCTCCTCGCCATGGTGGCAGCGACGCTCTGCGGTTGTAGCGACAGCATTTTCGACGACGACGCACAGAACGATGGCGGCAGCATCCGCCTGGCGGCAGACATCGAGCAACTCGCCGTGATGAGGGTGAACGACTGCGGCTTCTGCGACGGCGACATGATGGGCGTGTACGTGGTGGACTACGAGGGTGGCAACCCGGGCACGCTGAAGCTGAAAGGCAACCGTGGCGACAACGTGCGCTACACCTTCGACGAGGCGGCCAACAAGTGGACCGGTGCCTACGAGCTGTACTGGAAGGACGGCCACACGCCTGTTGACGTGTACGGATACTACCCGTTTGCTGCGCCCGAAAGCATCGAGGACTACCAGTTTGAGGTGCAGAAAGACCAAAGCAAAGCCTCCTCCAGCGACGAGATGGGGGGGGGTACGAGGCGAGTGACTTCCTCTGGGGGAAGGTGGACGAGGTGGCTCCCACCAGCAGCGTGATCCGCCTGCCACTGTCGCACCGCATGTCGAACGCACGCGTCACCCTGCTCCAGGGATCGGGATTCACGGCCGAGGAATGGGCGGCCACGGAGAAGATCGTGCTTGTGCAAAACGTAGCGCGCAAGGCAAGCATCAACCTGGCCAACGGCACGGTGAGCAAGGCGGGCGAGGTGGAGCCCACGGCCACCCTGCCCTCATGCGTCGGCAACGAGTGGCGCGCCATCGTGGTGCCACAGACTGTGCCCCAGGGCGCGGCGCTCTTCAGCATCACCATCGGAGGCACGCCGTTCAAGTTTACCAGGCCCAACGACTTCGAGTACAAAGCTGGCCACATGATGAACTTCAGCATAAGGGTGGACAAGCAGCAGGAAAGCGGACAGTATAAACTGACGCTTGTGAGCGCGAGCGTCAGCGAGTGGGAAAGCGACCTCGTGAGCCACAACGCCACGGCAAAGGAGTATATCGTGGTGAACGCCACTCCCGGCAAACTGAAAGAGGCCATCACCGCCCTCGGCAAGGACTACACGACGCTGAGAAACCTGAAGATCACGGGCGAGATCAACGCCGAGGACTTCTACTTCATGCGCGACCACATGCCGCGGCTCACGGCCCTCAACCTCAAGGAGGTGCGCATCAAGGCGATGTGCAAGCCGGGCGAGGGCGAAGAGGGATATGACGACCAGATACCGGGCTCTGCGTTCTATTATCAGCATACCAATGGTGGCAGCCAGTCTCTGACACGCATTATACTTCCCGACCGGCTAAGAGCCATCGGTGGCAACGCGTTCTATGGATGCAACAACCTCACCGGATCGCTTGTCATTCCAGAGGGTGTAACAGAGATAAGGCGTGGTGCCTTTAATGGCTGCTCTGGACTGAACGGCACGCTCACGCTCCCATCCACATTGAGGAAACTGGGCAACAACTGGAACAGTGACACTGCCGACGAGGGCACAGACTATTATGGTGGCGTGTTCCAAAACTGCTCCAACCTCACGGGAAATCTCGTACTGCCCAACAATCTCGAACTGATCAGAGGTTATTGCTTCGCTGCCTGCTCAGGACTTAGTGGCGAGCTGCGACTGCCCGAGAAGCTGAAGCACATGGGGCGTAGTGCCTTTTCATTCTGTCCTGGACTGACAGGTTCCTTGACGATACCACAAGGATTATCCACAATTCCGGTTGAAGCCTTCAGCGATTCTGGTTTCAATGGTACGCTAACGCTTCACGACGGGATTACAAATATAAGTATTTTGGCTTTCAACAATTGTCATTTCAAGGGAGAGCTTCGTCTGCCAAAAAATCTGAGGACAATCTCCGAGCGCGCCTTCACCAATAATGACTTTTCTGGCGAGCTGAAATTACCGCCCAGTGTGGAGCATATAGGCAGTTATGCTTTTACCAACAACTGGCGCATCACGGGCATCCTCAGCATTCCAGAGGGCGTGGTGAGCATAGGCCAGGAGGCATTTGCGGGATGCAAGATGCTCGAGGGCGTCATCTTCCCCGAGTCCATGGAGACGATACGCCAAAGGGCCTTTGCCGAGTGTTTCGGCATCGGATCGATCGTCTGTCGTGGCACCATGCCACCACGTATAGAGCGTGAAGCCTTTGACGGCGTGGCCAGGGACAACTTCACCGTCGAGGTGCCAGTTTCTGCCGTAGCCAGTTATCAGACGGCGCAAGGCTGGTGTGAGTTCAAGCGCATTGCCGCCCACCACGAACTGACCTGCCGTCCCTCGGTGGCCTGCGCCCTCAGCACCGAGCACAAGCAGACGATCACCGTCCAGGCCGAAGGCGAATGGGAGGTGGCCAGCAAGCCCAGCTGGTGCGACGTCTCGCCCATGAGCGGCAACAAAAAGACCGAGGTCACACTCACCATCAAGGCCATGGCGAAAGGCTCCGGCAACGACCGCAACGGCAAGGTGGTGTTTCGGCTGAAGGGCAAGGACTACACCCACGAATGCAGCGTGGCGCAGTATGGCTACCAGTATGGAGAGAACGAGTGGCTGACGCTGCAAAAGGCCACGCGCGGCCACCGCGGCGGTATCAATATCGTGTTGCTCGGCGATGGATATGACGCCGAAGACATTGCCTCGGGCGAATACCTGAAGACCATGAAGCAACAGATGGACCATTTCTTCGACATAGAGCCCTACAGGACCTATCGTCAGTATTTCAACGTCTTCACGGCCTTCCCGCTGTCCACGGAGTCGGGTATCGGCACGGTGAACACCATCCGGCACAACCGCTTCGGCACAACATTCACGGGCAGCGGACTAAAAGCCACATACGACGAGATCTTCTCCTACGCCCTCGGGGCGCCGAGCGTGACGAAGGAAAACCTCCACGAGACGCTTGTCATCATCGTGCCCAACTCCACCGACTATGGAGGCATGACGCAGCTGTGGGCAGACGGATCGGCCATAGCCTTCTGTCCGCTCAGCACCTACGACTATCCGCTCGACTCGCGCGGCGTGGTGCAGCATGAGGCGGGCGGCCACGGTTTCGGAAAGCTCGGCGACGAGTGTATCTACCACAACGCCTTCATAGACGCCTGCGGATGCGCTTGCTGCGGCCATGTGGACGAATTCAGCACCGCCAAGAGCTACGGATGGTACGACAACCTCTCGCTCTCGGGCAAGACCCACGGCGTGGGGTGGAGCCATCTGATCTACGACCGCCGCTACAGCGACCTTGTCGATGTGTATGAGGGCGGATTCATGCACAGTCGCGGCGTGTTTCGGTCGGAGCAAAACTCGTGCATGAACAACTCCATCCCCTACTACAACACGATCAGCCGCGAGAGCATCGTGAAGAGGATCAAGAGATATGCCGGCGAGACATTCTCCTTCGAGGACTTCGTGCGGAACGACCAGACTGGAAGTGGCGTCTCGCGAAGTCGCGCCCTGCGCCAGGCCAAGGCCTGGGCGGCACGATCGGCCAGCTCGAGCCAGTACAGGCCCGTGATACACAGGGGGAGTCCGCTGCGCATGGCGAAAGTGAGAAGGCACAGATAAAAGTGAGAAGACACAGATAACAAATAGAGGAAGCCATGGGACAAAAAATGAATGGGAAGATGAAGAGACTCCCTATGAAGATGAGAGACCTTATGAGGAAGAGCCTCCTTATTATATATATGGCGCTGACCGCCTTGGCACTGGCTTCGTGCGGCGAGGACGCGCTGCCGACGGACGAGACTGCGACGGACAAGGGCGTTGAGATGAAGCTGCTGATAAGTCATCCCAGCAACAAGGCGCCCACCGCACCCTCCTACTTCGAAGCTGGCGACAAGGTAGGCCTCTTCGTGAGCGAGGACGGCAAGCCCTTGGAGGTGGGTGGCAACGTGGTGAACAACGAGGCGTTGACATACAACGGCAACGAGTGGACGGCTGCCAAAACTCTGTATTGGGACGAGGGCCTGTACAATGTCTATGCCTACTATCCATACATCGGCAGGGTGAGCAGCATCGAGGACCAACCATTCAGCGTCAGCCTCGACCAAAGAACGGAAAAGACGGCAACGGCGCTCGGCGGCTACAAGGCGAGCGACCTGCTCTTTGCCACCAGCAAAGGCGTGAGGGCCTCGGACGAGCCTGTGCAGCTCGCGTTCAGACACATCATGAGCAAGATCACGATAAGACTCGTGAAGGGAGAGGACTTCGAGGGCGAAATGCCCAAAAACGCCACGGTATATGTGCACAACACCGTGACGGAGGCTACGATAGACCTCCAGGCGGGGGTGGCCACGCGCCATGCGAAGGCTCCGCGACAGACGATCACGGCACACCACGACGGCGACAACCTCTACTCTGCCATCGTTGTGCCGCAACGCATCGAAAACCGCATGCCGTTCATCGAGGTGATCATGAACAACATGAGCTATCTGTACGAAAGCAAGTTTCTGTTTAAGCCCGGCATGGAGCATTTCGTCAACCTCATCATCCCCAACAACCCCAATAGCACAAAAATAGAAATCGGCGGAGGAATCAAGAACTGGGAATAAAAGACATTTCAGAGCGAACAAAAGATATAACATAGCAAACAAAAGTGCTACCATTGCAATGAAGAAAGCTATCTGCATATTATCAGTATTGGCCATCTTGCTCTGCGCTTGGCTCGTCCTGTTGTGGCTGCCTGCCCTCACCCACGAAGGGAAGCCACAGAGCGAGACGCGCTATGGTCTGAGCGAGGGTCTGCAACTGGTAGAACAGACGTTTGCAGGCAAGGAAAAGCGGTATGTCGTGGAGGACGGCGAAGGCAATGTGGTGTTTGACGTGCCCCTGCGCGGCTGTATCCTCGACACACGCTTCCGCGGCGGCAGGCTCCGCTTTCGCGAGCAGCAATCAGGGCGCGATGGCTACATAGACCGCCAGGGCATCGTGACGCTTTTGCACGAGGGCAAGGCAAGCATTCCGGAGGAAGTGGCTACCGGAAGGACGACAAGGTTTGCCGCGTCGGCCATGGCTCCGGCCCAGCAACTACAGGGCGAGGCCGGCGCTCCATGGCCTGGCGAAGGCGGGGGAAAGCCGTCGGCAGCAGCGCGAAGAAACCAGTCTATAGCACAGGTGCCACTGAAGTCTATTGTGAAAGACAATCCTTTCTTCAAGGAGGCTTCGAAGATCATGCAGGGCAAGCTGACGGAGCAGGACGCCAAGCGGCGGCACACCATACTCAACTACTGCGAGCATTTGCGCACGGCATATACGACAAAAGACATCGACTTCTTGCGACAGGTCTTTAGCGACAAGGCGCTGATCATCGTAGGCAACGTGGTGAGGCAGACATCGGCCGACGGCCGGTGTGTAGCGGACGCGCGAGTGAGCTACGCCATTCGATCGAAGCAAGAATACATAGCGCGCCTCGCCAAGGTGTTTTCCACGAACAGCAAGGTAGATATGAGGTTCTCCGACTTCCGCATCCTGCGCCACCCCACGATGGACGGCATCTATGGCGTCACGCTGCGGCAGCGGTATAGCAGCGACCGATACAGCGACGATGGCTACTTGTTTCTGCTGTGGGACTTCAGAGACAGGTCGATGCCCGTGATCCATGTCCGAACGTGGCAACCAGCCTCCTCGGTGGCAGATGGCTCAGAGATCATCAGCATACAGGACTTCAACCTGCAATGAGCCATAGAACCAATGGCGCCTCGCCTGCTCTCAGAAAGAATATCATCAGAAAGAGGCAGGAAATATTGCGTAGGAAAGATATAAGAAGTATATCGACGGAAGATATAAGAAACATATCACAGGAAAGATGTAAGACAAAAGTGTTGACAATAGACATGAAGACAACGACTACCCTTGGCAACGCCCGCCCTCTGCTGCTCGCCCTCTGCCTATGGCTGCTCTGCGGCGGTAGTGCGCGCTCGCAGGAGTTCACGGTGAGCAGCTTCCGCCTGCTGCCCAACGACGTGAGTGCCTTTGTCAATAGCGTGCGCGACCTCAACGACGAGGCGTGCGCCTTGGTGAAGGTAGAGGCACCGTCAGACTTTGCCTTCTCCACGCCCTTAGGCATCGTGAAGCGCAAGGACGAGGTGGGCGAGATATGGCTCTACCTGCCCCAGGGCACGAAGATGCTCACGCTGAAACATCCCGTATGGGGCGTGCTGCGCGACTATCAGTTGGGCACGACGCTGAAGAGCCGCATGACCTACGAGCTGAAAGTGGACGTGCCAAGGCTTGCCCTGGCAGAGCACCACGACACCATCGTGCAGGTGAGAACCATCATCGACACCGTCACCGTGACTCAGTCCAGGCCCAAGGAGCCCTGGTCGGCTTATGCCCTGGCCACGATTGGCGCACACGACAACGGACCGTCCTATGGCGCGTTCTTCTCCCTGATGCGGCGCCATGGTTTCTTTGTACACGTCAATACGCTCTTTGGCAGTATCGGCAAGACACGCGGCAGTTGCGCCAAGGACGGCAGCCTCGGCGAGGGCACGGAGCGGCCCTACTATTCTGGCAAGACCGCAAAGAGCCACTTCACCATCACGGCGGGTGCCACACACCGCCTGACGAGGCGACTGTGCCTCTTCGAGGGCGTAGGCTATGGGCGCAGCGCCGTGGCATGGCAGTTGGCGCAGAGCGAAGGAGGAGGATATGTGCTCAACGACGGACTGACGCACAAGGGCGTGGCGGGCGAGATCGGCGCGCTCATGGCGTGGGGACGCCTCAGTGTGTCGGTCTCGGCCGTCACCATCGGCGGAAAACAATGGCAAGGCCACCTGGGCATCGGACTCAAGTTATGGAGGACAAAAAAAATGAGAAAGAATGGGAAATAACAAGCACCTACACACGACGGGCCACCCACACGCAGGCCATCGAGCTCGCGGACTGCTGGCACGCCCCAGGGTCTGCCGACTGGCCTGGAGGCTCTGTTGCGCAGCCGTGGCGGTTTGCCTTTTCTCCTGTGATAGCGACCAACCCGACTACCTGGAACCGCGCCTCACCACGCTGCCTGCCACAGATCTCACACGGACGGACGCCACGCTCCACGGATCGGCCACGGTGGCGGGCGAGACGGAGATGCCGCAGCTGTACTTCAGATATGGCGCGACAGAGGCCATGGAGCAAACGGCCCCAGCCGTCTTCGACGACCAGACGATGGTGGCGGCACGCATCACAGGGCTCACCGCCGCCACCACCTACCACTATATGCTCGAGGGCACCAACGGCAGGACCACCGTGCGGGGCGACAGGATGAGCCTCACCACGCTGCCCAACGCCAAACCCTCGCTGGGCGAAGCGAGCATCGTCGGCCATGGTCCTATGAGCGTGATCATAGGCTACAGGATCACGGACGACGGTGGCGAGACGATCACGGAGACTGGCTGCCTGTATGCGCTGGCCTCCACTGCTACCGACCAACAGAGAGTGGTGCTCAAGGACTACCGCAAAGACCAGGAACGGCAGACGCTGCTGCTGCCCGACCTGCGCCGCAACACCACCTACATGATATGGCCCTACGCCACGAGCCGCATGGGCGAGACAGTGGGCGAGGCGATCACCTTCACCACGGGCGACGCCCTGCTGCTGGGCGAGCCAGGCCAACTGCGATCGCTGATGGGCAAGAACTTGTACGACTACTCCCACCTCTCCATAGCCGGGCCTCTGAATGGCGACGACTTGCGCTGTCTGAGAGAGATGATGGGGCGCGGACGCGACAACGTGGCGACAGCAGGCAGGCTCTCGGACATAGACCTGACGGACGCGACTATCGTGGCAGGCGGCGAACCCTATGACGGCGCACGATATGCAGAGGACGACGTGGTGGGGCAAGGCTTGTTTGCCGATTGCGCAAGCCTGTCGAAGATCGTCCTGCCGTCCCAGACCACAACCATCGAGAAGGACGCCTTTGCCCGATGTGCGGCACTTGAGCTGATCGACATTCCGGCCGCGGCTGCATCGGTAATGCCCTCAAGTGGCTGTTCGGCCTTGCAGAGCCTCCGTGTCTCGGAGGCCAACACCCACTACGTCGGCAAGGACGGCGTGTTGCTCAACGCCGACGCCACACAAATCGTATGGTTCCCGATGGGCAAGAAGGGCAGTTATGCGCTGCCTTCCTCCGTGACCTCGGTCGGCAGTTATGCCTTCAAGGAGTGTAGCATCGAGCGGTTCGTGTTTTCAGACCATGTGGCCAAGTTGGGCACGGGCGTCTTCATGAACAGCAAGGTGAGGGACGTGACCATGCCGGAGGCTTTGCGACTGGTGCCCACGGCCACCTTCCAAGGCTGCGCGCAGCTCCAGGTGGTGCGCCTGGGCAGCAAAACGGAGCTGATCTCCGACTATGCCTTCACAGACTGTCCGCTGACCGATCTATATGTAGAGGCCCGGATGCCGCCTGTCTGCCAACCCACAGCTTTTGCCACCCTCGGGGCAGACGTCCTCGCCTCTTGCCGCGTGCACGTGCCCAAGGGACGGGCCAACATCTACAAGGCGAGCGAAGGCTGGAATTTGTTTAAGAACATCATCACAGACTGATTATGACAACACCGGAAATAGAAGAACTCAAACAACTCGTCAAGCAGAAATACGGGAAAACGCTCGCTACGACAACAGACTTCGAGGAGTTTTCCCTCTATCTGAAGAAAAAGGAAGACAAGAACGTTTCGTCCTCCACGCTGAAGCGCCTCTATGGCTATGTGAGCGACGAGCACAAGCCGAGACTTACGACGCTCGACCCGCTGGTGCAATACATAGGACACGCGGACTACAAGGACTTCGTGTGCTGGCTGAAGAACAGCACGCTCTACAACTCGTCCTTCTTCATGGCAGACCAACTGACGAGCAGCCAACTGACTGCCGGCACGGAACTCGTGATAGGCTGGAGTCCCAACCGTATGCTCACGCTGCGCTATCTGGGCGAGAGCCTATACGAAGTGGTGACTACGGAAAACAGCAAACTGCTTTGTGGCGATCGCTTTGTGACGGGCTGCTTCATCAAGGGGCAACCGCTTCTGCTGCCCTATGTCGAACGCGACGGAGCGCGCACCATGCCGTTTGTGGCAGGACGCCACGACGGGCTCACGGTGGTAAGGTTGAAGAAACGCAGCGCCAAGGTGGAAGAAACAAAGAAATAGAAACAAAGGGGATTCTGAGAGGATTCTGAGGGGGCTGCTTGTCGTGCCTGTCAAGACGAATCCGCCCATAGCCTTATAGCTTATGCAAGACCATACTACACCTATCCATGACACGATCGGCCCTTCGGACGACGGGCTCACGTCGGGGTTCACCGAGTCTATAGACCAAGAGCGGACCGTGGACTCCATGTCGGAGGAGAAAGGCTTTGGCAACGTCCAGGAGTATTATGTCTCCAAGTCGGGCCCGACGCGTCTTTTCACCGCCACGCGGTATGGCAAGCGCTATGTGCTGAAATGCTTGAAGACGGACTACCTGCTCACCCCTGTATATCAACAGGCGATAGTGAAGGAGTTTGAGATCGGCCTGCTGCTGGAGCATCCCTATATCTGCCGCACGCTGGCCATGGAGCAGCTCGCCGGCATGGGCCGCACCATCGTGATGGAACAGGTGGACGGCGACACGCTGCAGACGCTCCTCTCGGAGAAGAGGCTCTCGTCCGACCTTGCGCTCAGGATAGCCTCGCAAACGATGGACGCCCTGGACTATATGCACAGCAAGCAGATCACGCACCGCGACCTGAAGCCGTCCAACATCATGGTGACCCACAGGGGGAAGAACGTGAAGATCATAGACTTCGGACTTTCCGACAGCGACCTGTTTGGCGTACTGAAGATGCCGGCAGGCACCTACAGATACCTTGCGCCGGAGCAACTGCTGCAGGGGGCGGTCGCCGACCCCAAGGCCGACATCTACTCGCTCGGCATGGTGATGGAGGACATGGCGGAGGCTACGGGCAGCAAGCGGTTGCACAGGATGGCACGGATATGCACCGTGAAGGATGTCTCGCTGCGCCCCGAGAGCATAGAGGCGCTGCGCAGACGCCTGGCAGGGGGCAGACGCCTCAGGCGCATCGTTTCCTTCCTCGCCGCGCTCGTCATGGCCCTGGCCACAATGGTGGCAGTCTCGCTCTTCGTGCGCAGCCACCAGGATGCAGAGGAAGCCAAAGGCAGGGAGCAGACAGACAACCACCAGGCGGCTCGCCAAGAAGACAACCAGGTCATCGACTACCATCTATGGGATAGACGATAGTCGATGACCTGGAGAAGGGAGGCCTAAAGGAGAAAGGAGGCACGAGGAGGGAGGCACGAGTGGGAAAAGGCTTGCTCACTCCCCGTTCGTACACTCGCCCGTCTCGTAGCTCTTGGTCATGTCTTGCAGGATGGCTATCATCTTCTGCCGAAGACTTTCTGGCTTCAACACCATCAGGTTGCGTCCGTGCCACAGCAGTTCCTGCAGAAAATCGCGGGTGGGGCGCACACGGAGCGTATACTCGCGGTAGAGGCCGTCGGCCGATTGGCCCACCTTCTGCTGGCTCTCGTGCAGCGGCACCTCCTCAAGGTAGTTGTACTCGGGATAGAACACGCGCAGGCGCACGTTCTCTATCGGCTCGTCCTCCATGCGCATGATGCCGAAGCAACCATCGTAGTAGTTGTCGGGCGTGAGCATCTGCTTGAGCTTGGGCGACAGAGGACGCTTTGTGCACTCCTCATACATCAAGGAGATGCGGTCGAACGGCAGGCAGCGCACCTGCTCTTTCTCGTTCACGCCGACGACGTACCAACGCTGCTTGAAGAACCTCACAAAAGCGGGCGTCAAGGCGACGGACGTCTCCACCCCGTAGGCCGTGGTGTAGTCAAACCTCAGCCGATATTGCTTGTCGATGGCTCTGAGGATGTCGTCGAGCAATTCTGAGTTGCGTGGCGCAGGGTCGAGCATCACCTTGGTGTGGTATTGCAGCATATCGCCCAGCGAGGCCAGCCGCAGGGAACTGAGCAGCCACTCCGTGACATCGTCACACTTCACGCTGTCTTTCTTCAAATAGTAGCGATAGCCGCCGCTCCTGCCGCTACACTCCACCTTGATGCCAAACATCTGCTCTATTTCGTCGCGATGGCGGTGAAACGTGCGCTTCTCCAGCGACTTGCCTTGAGCGTTGGCCGCAGCCTCCAGCCATGCGGCAGCTATCTCCTCATACGTCATGCGCCGGCGTTCGAGCTGGCCTATCAGCCAGGCAAAGAATCTCATTCGCTTGTCCATACCCTGTAGCCCATTATTTCAAGAAGTTTGCTATCACCCGGTGCCAGTAGTCCCACGAGTAGCCCACCGAGGGATGGTTTACCGCCATCGCCCTCACCGTCCTGCCACTTGCCAAGGAGTAGGCGCCCGTGGCTGTGCGACAGCCGTCCACGACGATGTCCTCCCCATCAGTCCAACGCTCGCCGGGCAGTTTGTCCCACAGGCGGTTGCCCCATACGATGAGGCATTCGGGCTGGTATTTTTCCATCACGTCGAAAAGGGCCTCACCGGCCTGGCGGTATTGCGCGGCGGTGCCAGCCTCGCGCGGGCCGCCCATGGCCACTTGCAGATAATTGTAGAACACCACCGACTGCCATATCCGCTGACTCTGCGCCTGATCGGTCTCGCAGCCCACGAGCGAACGCTCAAACTTCAGCAACGTCTGCATCCACCTCTGCCGCTCCACGCCCCGGTCGAGATATTGCTCCACTACGCCGCTGGTAAACTCCATGCACTCCCGATGGCGCAGGCAGCTGCCGCAATCGGCGCAGCCCTCGTCGCAGTAGTGGCTCTCGCCAAGCACCATGATGCGCTTGCCAAACAGTTCTCCGCCAGCGTATGACGCTCCGACGAAAGGACGAAAGAATACTCCGTCTTTCATATATTATTGCTCTTCTGTTTTGTTTCGATACTCATCCTGGGCCTTCCAAATCTCCTTGTACACCCATTTCTGCCACCACGACCAGGCAGGACGGGTGTGCCAGCTGCCACAGGCCGGACATTTCAGCGGCGCTGACAGGACCGTGCATTGGTATTCGAAGTCCATGCCCACAAACTTGTGTCCGCATTCGTTGCAGACAAATTTACTCCATCCTCTTAACATTGCTATTTCGTTTTTAGACCAATTGGCAAGACAAAGGTATGGAGAAGTTTTTATCCCTGCAAGTCCATGATGGTTCACTGATGAAATCCTCACGCCGCCGGTCCCAGCCTTAGTCTGCCACAGTCGGTTTTTTGTTTACGTCGGCAAAGTTACTTATCAGCCATGCCAAAACGTGTCGCAGCTGAGAAGAAAAGTAAAAAAAGCGGGAAAAAAGATGCTGCATCGCTTACGGGATTTACGATGCAGCATCTGAATAGTGGTTAAAACTATGAGAACCAGGTGGCCACCATGAGGGCCAGTTTCACGACAAGGCAAAGCAATGCGCATACAATGGCGATGAGCACAGCCGTGGCCAAGGCTTTCTTTCTCACTTTGCTGATGATCTCCTTGTCGTCTTCTATATAGCCCGTGATCAATCTCAGGTTGTCCAAATACGACCGCTTGAATATGTCCAGCACGTTGCCTACAAAGGGTATGGCTCCTATCAGGACATCCAGCAGCACGTTGTATATCACTGCCAGCGTCAGCGGTATGGACCTCACCACACACAGACTGTAGTAGATGAACGGCATGGCCAAGGAACTCGAAAGCACGTCTCCGACACCTCCCGGAATGAGTCCGATGAGCGGATCGAGATAATATTTGTCCATATACTTGGCCGTCTTCACCATGATCCGGTAAGACGAGCGGTTCATCATTTTCTCGCGCTTGGCCTCTTTCTTTGCGACGCGCTCCTGCTCTTTGGCAAGGGCTGCCTCGCGGCGGAAGTCTTCTCGCTCAAAATTCAGCCCCAAGTCGCTCTGGGCTCGTTGTCTTCTTGAACTCTCCATAGTCTCTTACAATTCTATTTGCTTGTTTCCGTTTATGAAATCATTGAAATCTTGCATGCTCAGCGTGTATCCGCTGAGGTCTGAGAGCATCTCCATCGCCTGTTTGCGCTCCTGCTCGCTGTCTGCCAAGTTGATGCGAGTGAAGACCTGGCGCAGGTAGGCGCTCTTGTCGTCGATCTTGTCCAGATAGCCCTTGAAGATTTTCTTGTAGTGGTCGAGCTGCTCGTCGTAGGCTGCTGCCGCGATTCTTCCGTTGAGTTGCTGCAACTTGAGTTGCGCCACGCTGTCCAGCAAGGCCACGCCGCGCTGCAGCACCTCCTCGGCCTTTGCCTCCACCATGCCCAGCTCCTCGTCGGTATAGGTCGTCGGCTGAGCCTCTTGCCGAGATGTTGGCCCATACAGTCTGTTGTCGACGTCGCCAGCCACCTGCTCCACCCCGTCGAGCAAGCGGACGGCCATGCGGCGATCGGCATGCAGGTTGTCGGCCAGGAGATTGGTAAACTCCGACAAGTTTTGCTCTACGTCTGCCGGCAACTTGGCAGTCTCCTTGAAGTCGGCAATGTCCACGCTGCGCAGCAACTTCTCGTCCAGTCTGCTCTCGGCAATCTCTCGGCCCAGCTTCAGCATCGCCACCACGTCGCGGAGATGCTTCAGCATCTTGAGTTTCAGCTCGTCAGAGCAGACGACCTTGCTTCTTATCTCGCGCGAGACGGCGTCCAGGCGGGCCGCCAGGCGGGCGTGTTCGCTCTTCGTGGCCTTTACCGCCTCCTGGTGCGAGAGGAGCTCCTCCCGGTCGAGTTTCAGATCCACCTGCATATTGTCAAACTCCCTGATCAGCGGGGTGCAGACGGCGTCCCACTCCGAATAGTTGCGATAGTAATTGCGGCGGGCCGTGCCCAGCGTCAGCCAGTTGAGCAGGAAGAAGGGCTTAGAGGGCTTGCACCGTTTGGCGTCCTGATAGCTGGGGCGCTTCGCCTCCAGCGTGGTGGTGAGCTCGCCGACCAGCGACTGATACACGTCGATGTTCTGTAGATGGTCGTTCATCTCCATCTCGGCAGACCTCATCTGGCGGAGCAGTTCCCTGCGCTCCTCTTCGAGCGGGCGCACGCTGGCCTCGCCATACAGGGCGTCCGTCATCGAGCGGAAGTCGGAGTCCATCAACCGCGAGGCAAAGCGCAGATAGACGTTCGACTTCGGTATGACGATGTCGTTGAGCGTCTTGTAGATCACGGTCAGACGCCCCATGTCGGCCTTGATGCGTGTGGCGTCATGCTTCACGCTGGTCTGCAACTGCTGCAGGTCGCCGCGCAGCCGGTTGGCCTTCTCGCTGGCGGCCATATAGTGGTCGAGCATCCCCAGTCCTGCCATGGCGAGCCCAAGCGTCTTGCTGCTGCCCGCGGCCGATCTGTAGGCACTCATGGACCCTTGCAGCGAGGTACGAAAACTGTCTGCTATCTCGGCGATCAGCACACCACACTTGTCTTGTATCTTGCTATACTCCAACTCTATTTGCCGCAGCATTTGGTCCACGTCGAGCCATTCCATTTGGTTGAAATCGAAGAGTTCGGGCGACACCATCTTGATGGAGTCTCCGTAGAGGTCTATGAGCCGGAGCGCATACTCGCGGTAGGTAGCCTCGATGTCGCTGCGCAGCGAGGTGAAGTCGCTGATATTGGCGCGCACGCTGTCGCCGGCATAGCGGTAGGCCTCTACCAGTTTCGCATATCTGTCGAACATCACCGAGGCCTTGCCTCTCACCTCTTTCACGCCGCTCGTCCCTGTCAGCCAGTCCGCCTTCGACGAGCCCTTGGCCAAGGCGGCGCCCAGGTTGAGGGCTATCATGTCCTGCAGCTTGTCCAAGGAGTGTTCCGTCGCCTGCAGTTCGTTCTCGGCTATAGCCAACGCGTCGCCCATGTCTCCCTGCTCAAGACAATGGTTCAACTTGTAGTCGGCCACGATCGTCGTGCGCACATTATTCGTCACGAAAGCGATGCTGATGTTGCTGTCGTTTCCGTAGAAGCAATACGCGTCATAGACCAGGCTCCCCACCTCGGAAGAGTCGCCCGCGACGCCATACTTCTTTAGTTCATAGGCCAGGTCGGCCCGCAGAAACGTCTTGCCGTCGCTGCACAATTCGTCGGCAATCGACTTGATGGCTTTGTAAATTTCTCGATTTTCCATATCAATACTATCGTTTGGATGTGTATAGGGTGAGGCAAAGATACAGACAAGTTCCGCCCCCCTGCAAGTCCATGATGGTTCACGGCCTGCAGGCGCTTGCTGTCTCTATCCCCTTCTCCTATATCCATGCTGAGATTCTTGTTTACGCCGGCAAAGTCACACATCAGCTGTGCCAAAGAGTGTCACCACTGGAAAGAAAAGTAAAAAGAGGCTGAAACAAAACCTGCATCAGACCACGTTATTTGTCGGAATTGAGCATTTTGCAGCAGATTATTTGTCGGAATTGAGCAAAAGTTGTCGTAGTTGTTTTTTCTTATTATTCTCAACACTAACACAATTTCATGTGTCACTCCAAATCTCGGATGAACAAGTTTTGGTACATTTTTGGTGGCGAACACCAAATGCATGATACAAATAGCTGGGATTCATATTACTATTCTTTAGTTAGGGGTAACCAAAAACTGCTCTTTCCAGCCGACTTGCCAATAGAACGCCTTATGCAGGAACATGACTCCAAGCCACAGAATCCAATTATCGCCAACGTACTCTATAAGAGCAAGATATTGGAGAGTTGGGGCCGTGGGATAGGTACAATGGTCGATGAATGCAAACGTGTTGGCTTGCCTGCTCCGGAATTCAATACTGATGGTAATTTTGTGTGGGTCGTATTCAAATACAACAGGAACAGTGTGGTAGTTACCCCACGGTTACCCCACAGTTACCCCACAGTTACCCCACGGTTACCCCACAGTTAATGAAAGTGATTACTGTAATAAGAGATAACATGATGGCCGCCAAGGAGATAATGAAATGTATAAAGTTGAAAGACAAGACTTATTTCCTTGACAAATATCTATATCCTACCCCAGTTCGGGATAAGAAATAGTTCATAAAAAAGTTGGTAGTCTCACAAAT